>Ga0136640_10000501_pt1 | contig 14947 bp, 14 predicted proteins | sample AntDrymUQ8642106_2_FD_105498 | JGI IMG/M metagenome (GOLD analysis project Ga0136640, IMG submission 105498) | Polar desert sand microbial communities from Dry Valleys, Antarctica - metaG UQ864 (21.06) | ecosystem: Environmental > Terrestrial > Soil > Desert | place: Antarctica: Dry Valley...
GCGGTGGCGGTGGCGGTGGCGACGGCAACAGCGGCCGGCTGCGGCTGATCTACGAATCCACCTCCAAGGAGGAGCTGGAGAACCCGGACAACCTCGTGCTCGTGCCGGCGACGGGGGATGTCTTCCTCCAGGAGGACAGCGACGAGGACCAGTTCGTGCGCGGCGTCAACCGCCGCGGGCGGATCTATGACTTCGCTCATACGCTCCTGAACGACTTCGAGTTCTGCGGCGGCTGCTTCAGCCCCGACGGGCAGACGTTCTTCCTCAATCAGCAGGGTGGACGCCAGACGGGAGGCGAGACCGGCAGCGATCCGCGGAACCCACCCAACGAAAGCGCGGCGTTGACCTACGCCATCTGGGGTCCGTTCGACCAGGTCAGCACCCGCGACGCGCGCTCCAACGGCCGCGGCTGAGCGCTGAGGGACGCGCCCGGACTGTCGCAGAACGGGTCCGGGCGCTCGGAGGCGGTCGGGACCCGCGGCAGCGGGCGCCAGGCCTAGGCCGCGAGCAGCTCTTCGAGGCGCCCCGCGCGGTCGGCCTCGAGCAGCTCGCGGAAGCCGCCGATCGAGCGTTCGCCCACCACGATCTGGGGGAAGGTCATCTGGCCGGTCAGCTCGACCAGCGCGGCGCGGCCCTCGGGGTCCTGGGCCAGGTTGACCTCGTCGTACTCCACGCCACGTCGCTGCAGCAGCGTCTTGGCCTGGCTGCAGAACCCGCACGGCTCGGTGGTGTAGAGGGTTACCCCGTTCGTGTCCGCCATCTGCTCCAGAGTGTAGATGTGCCCGCTGCGTTCAAGACCGAGGCGGTCGTTCTCCGTTCCATCCGCTTTGGCGAGGCCGACCGTGTCCTTCACCTCTACAGCGCCGACCGGGGCCGGATCGGTGCCGTGGCCAAGGGCGTGAGACGGGTGAAGTCGCGCATGGGGGGACGTCTGGAGCCGCTGGCCCGGGTGCGCCTGGTGCTCCACCAAGGCCGCGGCGACCTGTGCACGGTCACCTCGGTCGACACCGTGCACGCCCACGCCGAGCTGCGCGAGCACCGCGCTTCGCTGGAGCACGCCGGCGCGGCGTGCGAGGCGGTCCTGCGCCTGTTCGACTCCGCCGAGCCCAACCGCGCCGCCTACAACCTGCTCTGCCACCAGCTGGCCCTGCTGGACGCAGAGCCGGCCGGCGCCGGCCGGGCGCAGTCGCTGGCCTTTCGCTCGAAGCTGGCGCTGGCGGCCGGCTTTGCCCCCGAGCTGGCCTCCTGCGCGACGTGCGGAGAGGCGGACCACCTCACGGGCTTCTCACCGGCGGCCGGAGGGGTGGTGTGCGCCGGTTGCGAGGCGGGCTCGTTCCCGCTCGACGCCGAGAGCCACGAGTTCATGGTCGGGGCCCTGACGCGCCCCCTCTCGGAAGCGCCGGGGGCCTCAGACCGCGCCCTGGCCCAGGCCGACCGCGCCCTGGGGGAGACGCTGGAGCACCACGCGCACGTGCGGTTGCGCAGGGTGGCCTGAGGCCCAGGGCTCAGCGCTGGTGGACTTCGGCCAGGTGCGAGCTGTCGTTCCACAACCGCAGCACCCGGCGATCCCGTTCCCATCCCAGCACGCTGACTGTGCCCGTGTCCAAGGCGAGCAGCGCCCCGTCCTCCGGCGCCAGCCCGATCCAGCGCGCGCCCATCACCCGCAACAGGTGGCCGTGGGCGAACACCACGGCGTCGCCCTCCGGATTGGCGAGCTCATCGACCACGCGGTCCACGCGCGTGCCCACCTCCGCCGCCGTCTCCCCGCCCGGGACGGGACCGGTCCACACTCTCCATCCGGGCACGGTCTCGCGGATCTCCGGCGTGGTCATGCCCTCGTAGTCGCCGTAGTCCCACTCAACCAGCTCCACCCGCGTCTCGCAGCGCTCCCCGAGGCCGGCCAGCCGGCAGGTCTCCAACGCGCGCTGCAGCGGGCTCGAGAGCACGGTCGCGAACTCGCGCCCACGCAGTCGCCGCCCCAGCCGCTCGGCCTGGCGGTGGCCCTCCTCGGTGAGCGGGATATCGGTGGTCCCGGTGTGCTGCCCGCTCACGCTCCACTCGGTCTCTCCGTGTCGCGCGAGCAGTATCTCCGGGGCGTCCATGTCGGCAGTGTCGCGCGAGCGGGCCATGGGCTGCAACCCGCGGCTTGCCAGCGCGGTTGTGCCTGGCGCGCGCGTTTACATCGGACTAGGCTCCTGCCACGACGAATGCGACGGGGGGGCGCAGACAGATGAGGTCACAAGGGATCAGATGTCAGGTCGCGATCGCCGCGGCTGTGCTCGGCCTCGTCGTTCCGGGGGTCGCGATGGCCCACCTCGAGCGCCCTTCGTACTGGCCCGACCCCGCGCCCGACGCTTCGGTCAACCCGCCCGCCGGCGGCGCGGTGCCCAAGGCCCGCTCGCTGTCCTCCGCCGTCACCGGGAAGGGCCCCGGCGACGTGCGCGTGGTGTGTCAGGGACGTGGTGGCAGGAAGTCGCTGAGGCGGGCGATCGGCTCGATCCGCCAAGCCCGCAAGAAGGGCTTCCGCCTGCGTCCGAGCCAGCTCAAGACCCGCTTCACCGCCAAGCAGGTGCGGCGCTGGGCGAGGTTCAACCGCCGCCTGCGCCGCCAGTGCAGGTACCGCTCGATTCAGAAGGCCGTGACCGCCTCTCACAACAACGACCGCATCGTGATCATGCCCGGGCTCTACACCGAGCCCGCTTCGCGCAGCAAGCCGGTCGACGACCCGCGCTGCAAGCCGGGCCTCCTGCAGCAGGACGCGAGCGGCGATCCCACCCCGAGCTACGAGTACCAGGCCACCTGCCCCAACGACCAGAACCTCGTGTACGTCCAGGGCCGGGCGGTAACGGGCAAGCCGCTCGATACGCCGCGCGATAACCGCCAGGGGATCCCGGAGCAGGAGTTGGGCGGGTGCGTGCGCTGCAACCTGCAGATCGAGGGCAGCGGTCCGAAGCCGACCGACGTGATCATCGACGCCGGAACGGGCTATACGGCTCGCAACCCCTCGGCCAAGCCGGCGGGGCATACCAAGCACGTCGTGCTGCGGGTCGACCGTGGTGACGGTTTCGTGGGCCGCAACTTCCTGATGCGTGGCGGCCTCGAGTTCGGCTTCTACACCGAGGAGACCGACGGCGTGCTGCTCGACCGGACCAAGTTCTACTGGAACGCCGACTACGGGCACCTGAGCTTCACGACCGACCACAACGTGGTCAAGAACTGCGACGGCTTCGGTGCCGGAGACGCCGCCCTGTACCCGGGCGCGGCGCCCGAGACGGGCTCGCAGGCCACGGCCTTCTATCCGGACGCTCCGCGCGCCAACACCGTGATCAAGCAGTGCGACATGCGCGGCTCGGGACTGGGCTATTCGGGGTCGATGGGCAATGGCGTCCGCATCACCAACAACCACATCTACGGCAACAGCACCGGCATCGCGACCGACACGCTGTCCGCGGCGGGCCATCCGGGCTTCCCGGCGGACAGCGCCGAGATCGACAACAACTTCATCTACTCGAACAACTTCAACGTCTACTCGAAGACCTCGCCCGTCAAGCCGCTGGTGACGGTGCCGGTCGGCACCGGGATCATCTACGCCGGCATGAACGACGCGAAGGTGCATGACAACTGGATCTTCGACAACTGGCGTGACGGGGCCATGCTGTTCGCGGTACCCGATGCGCTCACCAACGGGGGTGGGGCCGAGGGCTCGGTCTTCCCCGGCGTGTCCTGCGCGGGGGCACCCGAGAACGGTGTGTCGACCTCATGCGGAAACCGGTTCTTCAACAACAGGATGGGCCGGGTCCCGCCGGGCTTCACCTTCCCCGCCACCCTCGACCAGTTCGGCGCGCAGCACGGAGCGGCCGGCGCCGGGGCGCTTCCCAACGGCAACGACTTCTGGTGGGATGAGTTCGCATCGAACACCGGTAACTGCTGGTTCGCGAACACCGGCCCGGATGGGACGCCTGCCAGCGTCACCGGGCCTGGCGAGGCGGGGCGCACTCCCGGGATACCGCCGAACCCGCTGCCGGATTGCGACGGCGGCCAGAACCCCGGCGCCAGCGTCGGCATTGGCGATGTGGCCAAGGAGGCCTACCTGGTCGACTGCTCCGAGGGGCCCGACGAGGACACTGGACCGCTCGACTGCGACTGGTGGGGTCCGCCTCCGCGGCCGGGGAGCTCGGCCGCGCGCAGGCACAGTCGCGAGTTCGCCGCGGCGGCCCGCGTCTTCGAGGGGACCGAGGAGGCCGAGCGGCTGCGCCGGCGCATGGCGGAGCTGCTCGCAAGCGAGGGCCGGTAGGGCGCCCGTGCGCGTCGGGTCGCTGCTGGCCGCCGTGGCCGCGCTGGCCCTGGCCGGGGGCTGCGGGGGCGAGGACCAGCGCGAGGGCGGCACAGACGCCGTGGGCGCTGCGACGGCCAAGCCCGTGGGCACCGAGCGGGCCGGCTCGGTCACTCAGTACGCGGATTGCGACGACTGGCGTGCGGGCTCACCGGCCGAGCGCCGCGCGACTGTCGTGGAGCTTCGACGCCAGCTCACACCGCAGACCTCGGAGACGGCCGAGTCGCCGCTCGCCGACGCGCGGGCCTACGAGATACTGCAGAAGGCCTGCAAGCCCGACTACGCTGGCAGCCTCCGGCTCTACAAGCTGTATGTGCGAGCCCAAGCCTTCGCGCCGCTCAATGACTAGCGCCTGAGACAATGCGCGCGTGGAGGCTCCCAGCACGACCGGACGGTTGGCGGGCTTTGCCGATCGTATGGCCCGGCGCGAGCGCGAGGAGCTGTCTCCTCTGGCGGCGCGGGCCTACCCAGCTCTCCGCGTCAGCCCCGAGGAGGACTCCGAGCACCGCACGCCGTTCCAGCGCGACCGCGACCGGATCGTGCACACCAAGGCCTTCCGTCGCCTTAAGCACAAGACCCAGGTGTTCATCTCGCCGGAGGGCGACCATTACCGCACCCGGCTGACCCACACGCTCGAGGCGTGCGGCATCGCGCGCAACGTGGCCCGCGCCCTGCGCCTGAACGAGGACCTCACCGAGGCGGTCGGCCTCGGTCACGACCTCGGCCATCCGCCCTTCGGCCACATTGGCGAAGTGGTGCTCGACGAGTGCCTCGAGCAGCGCTACGGGGTGCGCTTCCTGCACAACCGCCACTCGCTGCGGACGGTCGAGCACCTGGAGGACCTCAACCTCACAGAGCAGGTGCGCGACGGCATCCTCAACCACACCGGGCCGGACCGCCCGGCCACCCTCGAGGGCAGGATCGTGCGGATCGTGGACCGCATCGCCTACATCAACCACGACATCGACGACGCGATCCGGGCGGGGGTGATCTCCTTCGAGGACCTCCCGGCGGACGAGATCGAGGTGCTCGGGGAGACCGGCTCCGCACGCATCGAGACGCTCGTGCGCGACCTCCTGGAGCGCTCGGAGGAGGCGGGCGACATCGTGCAGGGCGAGGAGGTGGGGGCCGCGATGCTGAGCCTGCGCGAGTTCATGTTCGGTCACGTGTACCTGGGACCGGAGGCCCAGCGCGAGCGCCTGCGGATCGAGCGGATGCTGCGCTCCCTCTTCGAGCACTACGCCGAGAACCTCCCGACGGCGCTGACCCCGGATGCGACCGATCACGAGCGCGTGGTGGACTACCTGGCGGGAATGACCGACCGCTACGCCATCCGCGCGTTCTCCGATCTCTCGGTGCCCCAGGGGTTCTAGGGTCGGTTATGGCCCTCTACAAACAGGATTCGATCGAACGGCTGCGGGAGTCGGTCGACACCGTGGCGATCGTCTCACGCCGCACCGACCTGCGCCGGGTGGGCTCACGCTACGTCGGGCTTTGTCCGTTCCACGACGAGCGCACTCCTTCGTTTTCGCTGGACGCCGACCGGGGCCTCTACCACTGCTTCGGCTGTGGCAAGGGCGGTGACGCGATCGGCTTCGTGATGGAGACCGAGGGCCTGCCATTCCCCGAGGCGGTGGAGCAGCTGGCCCAGGACGCCGGCATCGAGCTCGAGCGCGACAGCGAGGATCCCAAGGAAGAGGAGCGGCGCCGCCATCGCGAGCGCCTGCTCGCCCTGCTGGACCGCACGGCCGGCTTCTACGCCAGCTACCTCTGGGCCGCGGCCGAGGCGCGCCGCGCGCGCGACTATCTGGCTTCGCGCGGGTTGTCGGAGGAGGTGCTCCGCGCTTTTCGCATCGGCTACGCGCCCAAGGCCTGGGACCGGGTGTTGATGGGCGCTCAGCGGGACGGGTTCAAGCCCGACGAGCTTCTGGCGGCGGGGCTCGCTCGCCGGGGCCGGGGCGGCGGTGTCTATGACTGGTTCCGGGAGCGGGTCACCTTCCCGCTGGCGGACTCGCGGGGGCGGGTGCTGGGCTTCGGGGCGCGCGCGATGCGCGAGGATCAGGGCGCCAAGTACGTGAACACTCCCGAGGGCGAGCTGTACCACAAGGGTCGCCTGCTGTTCGGAATCGACCGCGCGCGGGGGGCCATCGCCAAGTCGGGCAGGGTGGTGGTCGTCGAGGGCTACACCGACGTGCTGGCCCTGCACCAGGCCGGCGTGCACGACAGCGTGGCCATCATGGGCACGGCCCTGACGGGCGATCAGCTCAGCGAGCTGGCCCGCGCGGCGGGCGAGGAGGGCACGGTGTTCCTGGCACTGGACGCCGACCGCGCCGGCCGTGACGCGATGCTCAGGGCCGCCCGCATGGCCGAGGAGCGCAAGATAGGGCTGCGCGTGGTGCAGATGCCGGAGGGCACGGACCCCGCCGAGCTCGTGACCGCGGGCGGCTCTGAGGCGATCGCGGCGCGTCTCACCACGGCCCTGTCTGTGGTCGAGTTCGAGGTCGAGGGAGTGCTTGCCGACGCCGACCTCGACACCCCGGAGGGCCGAGACAAAGCGCTCGCGGAGGCCCGTGACCTGATCGCCGCCACTCCCCAGCGCAGCGCCCGTCGCGATCACCTCGTGCGCAAGGTCTCCGACCGTCTCGACGTGCCGGGCGAGTACGTGGTCTCAGGCTCCTCACGGGGGTCGAGTGAGGCGAGGCCTGAGCCCTCGAGGAGCCCCGGCCTCGCCCGCCCCGGCCCCGGCCCCGGCCCGCCGAGCTCGGCCCGCCCGGGCACCGGGGCGCCCCGCCCCGGGACGCCGGGCGCCGCGTCGCTCGAGGCAGAGCGGATCTTTCTCGCCCTGTGCGTGTCGGCCGGCGCTCTGGGTCGCGAGCACCTGTCCCGCCTCGTGCCCGAGCACTTCTCTTCGAGCCTCACCCGCCGCGCCCGCGAGCACCTGGCCGAGCATTTCGACGATCCGCTGTCCGGGCTTCCCAGTGGCGATGCCCAGCTGGACGAGCTGGTGGCCGGGATAGCGCTGCAGGCCGACGAGGATCCGCCCAACGGCGACGACTCGCTGCGGATGAGCTTCCTTGCGCTCGAGCTGCGTCGCATCGAGCGTGACCTGCGCAGCGCCCGGGAGGCCGGCGACTTCACCAAGCAGGGTCAGCTGGCGCTCGCCAAGCGGCGGGTGTTCGACGAGATGAGCACCGTCATGGGTCAGGCCACGTGAGCGAGCAGACCGGCGAGTGCGAGCCTGATCCCGACGGGGCCGACGCCGCCGACCCGGTCGGGGAAGACGAGAAAGCCGATGCCGCCGAGCCGGTTGCGGAGAACGAGAAGGCCGACGCCTACGACGACTTCGACGAGGGTGGCGTGGTTAGCGCAGGGCTCGGGGTGGCTCCCCCCGCGGGCGGCGTGGAAGACGCCGTACGGCTCTATCTGCACAACATCGGACGGGTGGCGCTGCTCACCAAGCAGGACGAGGTGCGGCTGGCCAAGCGCGTGGAGCAGAACGACATGGGCGCCAAGAACGCACTCATCGAGGCCAACCTACGGCTCGTCGTCTCGGTGGCCAAGCGCTACCAGGGGCGCGGTCTGAGCCTCCTGGACCTGATCCAGGAGGGCAACATGGGGTTGATCCGGGCGGTGGAGAAGTTCGACTGGCGCCGCGGGTTCAAGTTCTCCACCTACGCCACCTGGTGGATCCGCCAGTCGATGACGCGCGCGCTGGCCGACCAGGCCCGCACGATCCGGATTCCGGTGCACATGGTCGAGCGGATGAACAGAGTGGCCCGTGCCCGGCGCCAGCTGGCCCAGGATCTCGAGCGCGACCCCACCCCGGCCGAGATTGCGGTGGTGGTGGAGATGGAGGTCGAGAAGGTCGACGAGCTGCTGAAGATCGGCCAGGAGCCGATCTCCCTCGAGGCGCCGGTGGGCGGAGGCGAGGACTCGGCCCAGTTCGGCGACTTCATCCACGACGAGCCGGGCGACCGTCCCGACGAGCAGGCGGCCGCGGTCATGCGCGACGCGGACGTGCAACAGGTCCTGGCGCGCCTGCCCAGTCGTGAGCGACGCGTTATCGAGCTGCGCTACGGGCTGGACCCCGAGGGCCCTATGACCCTCGAGGACATCGGCCGGCAGGTGGGCCTGACCCGCGAGCGCGTGCGCCAGATCGAGGTGAAGACCCTGCAGATGCTGAAGAGCTCGGGGCAGGCGGACAGCCTGCACGGCATGGGGGACGGGAGCTAGGCGAGACGAACGTGCGTTCGCCTGTTCCGTCCGGAATAGGTGGCACGCTCAAGGGTATGGAGAGGGAGACGCTGGAGGGGTACCTCGCGCAGGGACTGTCCCTGGAACAGATCGGCGCTGCGGTGGGACGCCACCCGTCCACCGTCTCGTACTGGCTCAAGAGGTACGGGCTAGCTGCGACCCACCACGACAAGCACGCGCCGCGCGGAGGCATCGCTCGCGAAACGCTCGAGGGCTTTGTCGCCCGACGCATGAGCCTGCGCACGATGGCCCGCGAACTTGATGTCAGCCTGGCTACGGTGAGCCATTGGATGGCCAAGTTCGATCTTGCCAAAGGGGCGCCGAGACCGGTCTCGCCTGATCGCATTTGCGTCCGGGTCTGCCGGACGCATGGGGAGACGCGGTTCGTCCTCGAGGGCCGCGGCTACTACCGATGCATGCAATGCCGGCAGGAGCGGGTGGTGGAGTGGAGGCGGCGCAAGAAGCTCCAGCTTGTCGAGGACGCTGGAGGCCGATGCGTGCTCTGCGGATACGACCGCTTCCCGCGCGCGCTTCACTTCCACCACGTCGATCCGGCCATCAAGTCCTTCGCACTCGGGGAGCGAGGCTGCACGCGGAGCATCGATCGGCTTCGCGCGGAAGCAAAGAAATGCGTCCTGCTGTGCTCTAATTGTCACGCGGAAGTGGAGGGCGGCTTGACGCCCTGTCCGCTTCCCTAGGCGTACACTTCGGACGGTGTACCCCAAATAGCGGTCGGGGGTAGCTCAACGGCAGAGCAGCACCCTGTTAAGGTGATGGTTGTGGGTTCGAATCCCACCCCCCGAGCTTTCCTCGACCCCCGGATCCGTTGCGGCACACGCGACGGGCCTCAGCCCAGCGACTCGAGCGTCCTGGCCGCCTCGACGCCGCCATCGTGGCGCTCCGACCAGGCCTGCAGCACGCGAGCGCGCTCCGCATAGCCGGGATCGGCCAGCAGCTTGCGCACCGCCAGCCGCACTCCACGCGGGGTCACCAGCCGGCGCGGCACCGAGATCCCCGTTCCCGACCACGACAGGCGCGCCGCGTTCTCAGCCATGTCGCCCCCTGCGGGGCAGCCGATCACCGGCACGCCGCACGCCAGCGAGCGAACCACCGTGCCGTGGCCCGCGTGGCAGATCACCGCCGCGCAGCCCGGCATCGAGCGCGCGTAGGAGATCCAGTCGACGATCCGGGCGTTGGCCGGCGTGGGCAGGGGGGCCGCGGGCGCTCTCTGGTTCGTGGTGGCGAGCACGCGGACGGGCTCGCGGGCCAGCCCCTCCAGAGCCGCACGCAGCAAGCGATGGTCGGGGTCCTGTGAGGTGCTCGGAGCGACCAGGATCAGCGGCTCGTCTCCGGGCGGCGGCGCGGCGACCTCGTCGTAGGCCTGCTCCCAGAGCAGCGGTCCGGTCACGCGTACGGAGGGGTGGCGGTCGTAGCGGGGGTACTCGAGCTGCGGGTAGGTGGCCACGATCGCCAGCTGCCGTGAGATCCCGCCGTGGACGTGGCCAAGCGGAGGGAGTCCCACGCGCTCCCGCGCGCCGTTCAGCTCCCTGCGTCCGCGCTCCTGTCCTCTGGAAAGGATCGGCCTGGCCAGACTCCAGCCGGCCGACCCCAAACGCGTGCGCGGCAGGCGTGCTCCTACGGAGTAGGGCGGCAATCCGGGCTCGGAGGTCGGCAGCACGTGGGGCACGAGGGTGGCCCAGGGCCGCTCGGCCATCTGAGCCGCGAGCCCGCCGGCCACGGTGAGGATGTCGGCCACGACGGCGTGGGGGTCGAAGTCGCGGATGAGGGGCACGGTGTCCCGTGCAGCGCGCACCGCTGCCGCGTAGGGGTTCAGGCCGCCACCGGGCCACACCTCGTACTCGGGAGCGGGGGAGAAGGACATGCCCTCGCGCTCCACGTGCTCGCCCCAGCGGCTCCACGTCTGAAGGCAGACCTCGTGCCCGCGGGCGACCAGCGCCCGGCCGAGGGCGATTGCGGGAAACGCGTGCCCGGGGTCGCCGAAGGCAGCGAGCAGGTAGCGCCGGCTGGGAGGAGGAGCCTCGGGTGCTCTCAGACCAAGTCCGCCAGGTCGCGGATCATGCGCTTGCGCTCTTCGGGGTCGAACGCCATCGGGCTGCAGATCAGGGTGCCCACGCCCGCGTCGCGGTATACGGCCAGCCGCTCGGCTACCTGCTCCTTGGTCCCGCAGAGAGAGGTCTGGTCGATCAGGTCGGCGGGCAGCGCCGCCGCGGCCTCCTCCTTCTTTCCGGAGAGATAGAGGTCCTGGACCTCGTCGGCTGCCTCCTCGAACCCGTACCGGCGCACGAGCGCGTTGTAGAAGTTCTTGTCCCTCGAGCCCATGCCGCCGACGTACAGCGCGAGCAGCGGGCGCATCGCGTCGCGGGCCCGCTCCACGTCCTCGTCGATGGACACGTTCACGTTGGGGGCGATGTCGAACGAGTCGTCGATCGCCTTGCCGCCCTCCGCACGCGCCGCGCCCTCCTCGAGCAGGGCCCGAAACTCGCCCACGTGCTCGGGGGAGAAGAAGGTGGGCAGCCAGCCGTCGGCGATCTCGCCGGTGAGCTGGGTGTTCTTGGGGCCGATCGCCGCGATGTAGATGGGAATCCGGTCCTGCACCGGCGAGATCGTGAGCTTGAGCGCCTTCCCGGGGCCGTCTGGCAGGGGGAGGGTGTATATCTCGCCGTCGAACTCGAGCTTCTCCCTGGCGAGGGCCTTGCGCACGACCGCGACGTACTCGCGGGTGCGCTGGAGCTGCCTGGCAAACGACTGTCCGTGCCAGCCCTCCGCCACCTGGGGACCCGAGGAGCCGATGCCCAGCAGCATCCGGCCCCCGGAGATGTTGTCGAGCGTCGCCGCGGTCATCGCAGTCATCGCAGGGGTCCGGCCGGGCATCTGGAAGATCGCGGAGCCCACCTTGAGGCGCTCGGTGTTGGCCGCCAGCCACGCCAGCACGGTCGCGGTGTCGGAGCCGTAGGCCTCGGCTGCCCACACGGAGTGAAAGCCCGCGGATTCCGCTTCTCGCACGATCTCGAGCTGCTGCTCGGCGCTCAGGCCGAGACCCCAATAACCCACGTGAAGACCCAACCGCATGCAACGCCCCTTTCAGCAGGAGGAACGACCTTGAAGTGGCCGACGCCCCGCCCTACGCTGCACCGGTCCGGGCGGGGACGGCATCGTATGAGACGAGCTATGAGACCAGCGCGCGACCTGCGCATCGCCATCGACTCCATGCCCGCGCCGACGCGCTCAGCGATGCTCGACGCCCTCGAGGTGAACCCGATCATCGTGGGCGCCTACACCGACCGCGACGGCGGCGTGTGCCCGATGCTGGCCGCCCACCGTAACGGCGGCCGCACCAGCTTCGCGAGCTTCGCCGAGGCCTGGGACCGCTACACCCGCGCCGGCGACGGCCCCCGCCGGGCGACCGACCGCGAAGTCCGCGCCCTGAAGACGATGCTGGAGGCGAGCATCGCCACCCAAGACGAGCGCGAGGAGGGCCTGCTGGCCAAGGCGATAGGCGCCCACCGAACCGCTCAGATCAAGCGAGCCCGCCGCGAGGAGCACGAAGCCAAGCCGATGAAGAGCCTGAAGGACTGGCGCGACGCCTTCAGCGAGCTGGACGAAGCCGATGCGAGAGCAGAGCGCGCGTTGGTCGACGCGGGAGCAGAGGCCCGCGCTGGTGGGTAGCCCGCGCGACTGGTGACCAGTAACCGGAAGTCGCCGGGCCCTGGCCGCTCTACAGCCTGTCCGGCGGGCGGATGAACTGCAGCTCCGGCACGATGCACGCAGGCGAGGTGCGCAGCAGGTAGCGGATCGCCTCGGCGATGTCCTCGGGCTGGATCATCTCCTCCCTGGTCACTCCCTCGACCCAATCGGTCATGGCCGTGGCCACGAAGCCCGGACACAGCGCGGTCACCTGCACGCCCTCGGAGGCCAGCTCCTTGTGCAGGGCCTGCGACAGGCCGACGACGCCGAACTTGGTCGCGGAGTAGGCGGCCAGCCAGCCCTGGCCGTACTTGCCGGCGATCGAGGCGGTGTTGGCCATCAGCGCCTTCCCGTGCTCAGCGCCGGCCTGCTTGAGCATCGGGATGCACTCCCGGGCGGTCAGGTAGACCGCGCGCAGGTTCACGTCGAGCTGCATGTCGAGCTGCTTGGTCTCCGTGTCCGCGACCGCGCCGCCCACACCCACCCCGGCGTTGTTGACGAGTACGTCCAGGCGCCCGAAGCGCTCGCGGTGAGCGGCCACCAGGGCCGTGATCTCCTCCTCGTTGGACATGTTGGCCGGCCCGGCGTGCACCTCCATCCCGGCCCCGCGCAGCCCCTCCGCGGCGCGCTCGAGCTTGTCGGGTCGGCGTGCCGAGACGGTGAGGCCGTAGCCGTCCTCTCCGAGGGCCGTGGCGATGGCGAGCCCTATCCCGCTGGAGGCGCCGGTGACGAGTGCTGCGCGTGTGGCCAAGGGGGTTCTCCTCGGGGTCGCTTGCGGGCCGGCAACCCTATGCGAAGCCTGGGTTAAGACCGCTCCAATGCCGGGGGAGAGGGTCCGCTGCCCACTACTCTGCCCCGTTGACCGTACGCCAGTCGCTGCGGCTGATGTTCACCGCCGCGTTGCTGCTGAGCGTGGGCGCGGTCGGCTGCGGCGGGAGCTCGAAGGGCGAGATCGCAGAGATACCTCCCCCGCCGGCGAAGCCCGAGGACTTCCCGAAGGCCGACGGGCGCACCCTGGCCGAGCTTCGCGAGCAGGTGGGCGACGCGGGACCGATCCTGGTGCCGTCGGTCTCCGAGCTGTCTCCGGGCAAGAACCGCCTCGGCTTCGGGCTGTTCGACCGCGCAAGGGCCCAGATCGCCGACGCTCCCACCTCGGTCTACGTGGCCCCCGCCGCCGGCGGTCCGGCCCGCGGGCCCTTTCCGGCGCGCTACCAGTCGCTCGCGGTGCGCCCGGAGTTCCTCAGCCGCAATGTGTCCGAGGATGCTGATGCCGCGAAGCTGCTGTACGTGGCCGACGTCGGTCTGCCCCGCAAGGGCGAGTGGGACGTGCTGGGCGTGACCCGTCTCGACAACCGGCTGGTGGCGGCCACTCCCGCCGGCGGTCGGATCGTGGCCAGCGACGACAGGCCCTCCCCCAAGGTCGGCGACCCCGCGCCACGGATCCACACCGAGACCACGGCCGACGTCGGGGGCGACGTCGCCTCGATCGATACGCGCCAGCCGCCCTCGACGATGCACGACGTGGACTTCGCCGATGTGCTCGGCAAGAAGCCGGTGATCATGCTGCTGGCCACGCCCGCGCTCTGCCAGAGCCGCGTGTGCGGCCCGGTGGTCGACGTGGCGGAGCAGGTCAAGTCCGAGCGCGGAGACGAAGCCGTCTTCATCCATCAGGAGATCTTTCGCGACAACGACGTGTCCAAGGGCTTCCGGCCCCAGTTCGCGGCCTGGCGGGTGACCACGGAGCCGTGGCTCTTCGCGATCGACCGCCACGGCAGGGTCGCTGCCCGCATCGAGGGCGCCTTCAGCGTCGAAGAGCTGAACGAGGCCGTGGACGCGGCGGTCGCGAAGTAGCTTCGCCCGCGGTTAGCCTCCCGCCCCGTCGCCCCGGCGGCCCCGCCCATAACCGTGCCTGACCCGCCCGTGACCGCGCCTGACCCGCGCGCTAGGCGGTCACGTACACGCGCGGCTCCTGTGCGGCGCCACCCACACGGCCGATGGGCACGCCCGGCGCCTCGCGTCCAGGCGGCGCGGCCACCAGCAGCCCCCCCGAGGTCATGGCGTCGCACAGCAGCCACCGGCTCGGCTCGTTCACGTCATCGGCCCAGTCCACGTGCGGGTCGACCCACTCCCGGTTGCGGCGGGTGCCGCCGGCCACGGGTGGCTCCGCGCCCTCCATCAGCTCCGCCACCCCTTCGATCAGGGGCACCGCGCCCGCGCTGATCTCGATGTTCACACCGCTGGCGCGGGCCACCTCGAGCAGGTGGCCGAGCAGGCCATAGCCCGTGACGTCGGTCATGGCGCTCGCCCCCGCCTCCACGGCCTGCGCCGACGCCTCGGCGTTGAGGGTGGTCATCACCTCCACCGTGCGCTCCATCAGCTCGGGGGAGGCCACGCCGCGCTTGGCGGCGGTCGACACCACGCCGCCTCCCACTGGCTTGGTCAGATGGATCGCGTCGCCGGGGCGCGCGCGGGAATTGCGCAGCAGGCGGTCGGGATGCACGACGCCGGTCACCGCCATGCCGTACTTGGGCTCGGGGTCGTCTATGGAGTGTCCGCCCACGATCGCCACACCCGCCTCGGCGGCCACGGCGGAGCCACCGCGCAGGATCTCGGCCAGCACCTCGCGCCCCAGCCGCTCGAGCGGGAAGGCCACGA
>Ga0136640_10000502_pt1 | contig 14945 bp, 14 predicted proteins | sample AntDrymUQ8642106_2_FD_105498 | JGI IMG/M metagenome (GOLD analysis project Ga0136640, IMG submission 105498) | Polar desert sand microbial communities from Dry Valleys, Antarctica - metaG UQ864 (21.06) | ecosystem: Environmental > Terrestrial > Soil > Desert | place: Antarctica: Dry Valley...
CGTCGGCTTCATGCTGGCCGACATCAAGATGCGGATCGAGGCGTGCCGGTACCTGACGTGGAAGGCCTGCCACGACTTCGACCGGACCGGCGGGTTGGCCGAGGAGCTGCCGATCATGACGAAGATTTTCTGCTCGGAGACCGCGGTGAGCACCGTGTACGACTGCATGCGGGTCGTCGGGATCGCCAGCTACACCCGCGATCTGGCACCACTGGAGCGGTTGATGCGCGACGCCATGGTCTTCCCGCTCTACGACGGCGGCAACATGGGCGTGCGACGGCGGCAGCTGCACGACATGTTTCGGCAGCCCGGGTACGACTCCATGCTCGCCGCGCGCGGAGATGTGCCGCCGTGGCAGCTGCCCTCCCAGTGAGCTGCGCCTCCAGGTGGCGAGCTTGGAATCTCCGCGTCTGACGCCCTGGATATACGGATCAGGCGAGATCGAACCGGTCGAGCATCATCACCTTGTCCCACGCGGCGGCGAAGTCGCGGACGAACATCTCTGTGGCGTTGTCAGACGCGTAGACCTCGGAGATGCCTCGCAGCACGGAGTTCGACCCGAGCACCAGGTCGACGGCGGTGGCGGTCCGCGTGACCTCGCCGGTGGCGCGGTCGCGGCCCTCGTACACGTTCTCGTCGGAGGTGGAGGTCCGCCACTCGGTGCCTGCGTCCAGCAGGTTGACGAAGAAGTCGTTGGTCAGCGTCTCCGGCTGGTCGGTGAAGACGCCGTGCCCGGACGACCCGGCGTTGCCGCCCAGGACCCGCATGCCGCCGATGAGGACCGCCATCTCCTTGACGGTGAGATTCAGCATGTAGGCCCGGTCTATCAGCAATGTCTCGGGCGAGAGCTTCTCGTCGGCGTACACGTAATTGCGGAATCCGTCGGCTCTCGGCTCGAGTACGGCGAACGTCGCCACATCTGTCAGCTCCTGCGAGGCGTCGGTGCGTCCCGGCGCGAACGGGACGGTGACGTCGTGCCCGGCGTTCCTCGCAGCCTGCTCGACGGCCGCGCATCCGCCTAGGACGATCAGGTCGGCGAGCGAGACCTTCTTGCCGCCGGCAGCAGAGCTGTTGAAGTTCTGCTGCAGCTGCTCCAGCGCCTGCAGCACGCGGGCCAGCTCGGCCGGGTTGTTGACCTCCCAGTCCTTCTGCGGCGCGAGCCGGATCCGGGCCCCGTTCGCCCCGCCGCGCTTGTCGGTGCCGCGGAAGCTGGCCGCCGACGCCCAGGCGGTGGAGACCAGCTCGGAGATCGACAGCCCCGCCTCAAGGACCTTGTCCTTGAGGCCAGCGATGTCCTCGTCGCCGATCAACTCGTGATCGACAGCAGGGACCGGGTCCTGCCACAGCTGCGGCTCGGGGACCCAGGGGCCGAGGTAGCGCGAGAGTGGACCCATGTCGCGGTGCAGCAGCTTGTACCAGGCCTTCGCGAAGGCCTCCGCGAACTGGTCGGGGTTCTCGAAGAACCGCCGGGAGATTTCCCGGTAGGCAGGGTCCGCGATCAGGGCGAGGTCCGTCGTCGCCATCATCGGCGCGTGCCGGACCGACGAGTCGTGCGCGTCGGGCACGGCGTCCGCCGCGGCACCGTTCTTCGGCTTCCACGTCTTCGCACCGGCCGGGCTCTCGGTGAGCTCCCACTCGTGGCCGAACAGCGTCTCGAAGAAGCTGTTGTCCCACTGGATCGGCGTGGGCGTCCACGCGCCTTCCAGGCCACTGGTGATGGTGTCCTTGCCCTTGCCGCTGCCGAACTCGTTCTTCCAACCCAGGCCCTGGTGCTGGACCGGGCAGCCCTCAGGTTCCGTCCCGACCAGGCTGGGGTCGCCCGCGCCGTGGGTCTTGCCGAACGTGTGCCCACCGGCGATCAACGCGACGGTCTCCTCGTCGTTCATCGCCATCCGGGCGAAGGTCTCGCGGATATCCCTGGCCGAGCCCATCGGGTCCGGCTGGCCGTTAGGCCCCTCCGGGTTCACGTAGATCAGCCCCATCTGGACCGCACCGAGCGGACCGGACAATTCCCGGTCACCGCTGTAGCGCTCGTCGCCGAGCCAGGTGTCCTCCGACCCCCAGAAGATCTCCTCGGGCTGCCAGGTGTCCTCACGACCGAAGCCGAAGCCGAACGTCGTGAAGCCCATCGACTCCATCGCGACGTTGCCGGCGAGGACCAGCAGGTCGGCCCAGGACAGCGCCCGCCCGTACTTCTGCTTGATCGGCCAGAGCAGCCGGCGGGCCTTGTCCAGGTTCGCGTTGTCCGGCCAACTGTTGAGCGGGGCGAAGCGCTGCGCACCGCTCCCGCCGCCGCCCCGGCCGTCGGCGATGCGGTACGTGCCTGCGGCGTGCCACGACATCCGGATGAATAGCGGCCCGTAGTGGCCGTAGTCGGCCGGCCACCACTCCTGCGACGCCGTCATCACGTCCAAGAGGTCCTGCTTGAGCGCCTCGACATCCAGGGCCGCGAACGCCTCCGCGTAGACGAAGTCCGCGCCCAGGGGATTGGACCGAGGATCGGGCCGGTTGAGAACCTGCAGGTCCGGCTGGTTGGGCCACCAATCACGGTTCGTCCTGGGCCGAGTCCCCTTGACTGTGGGACTGGGGATGGCCGGGTTCTCGCTCTCGCTGACGCTGTCGGTCTGGGCCTTATCAGTCACGTCGGTCTTGTCGGTCACGTCGGTTGCTCCTCCGGTCTCGCCGCTGTAGGACACGGCTGGTGTCTGGTCAGGTCGGCTGCTCGTGTGAGTGAACTCTGCGCTGCTCAGCCGCCGGACCGGTCCGCCCTTGCCGGGCGCAGTCGGTGCATTGGCCCCAGTAGACGACCTCCGCTTCATCGATCGTGTAGCCGGCGTCGTCCGCGGCTGTCAGGCAAGGGGCGAAGCCGACCGCGCAGTCGACATCGGCGATGGCACCGCACGACCGGCACACGACGTGGTGGTGGTTGTCCCCGACCCGCGCCTCGTAGCGCGCCACGGAGCCGGCCGGCTGGATGCGCCGCACCAGACCGGCGGTGGTCAGCACGCGCAGCACGTCGTAGACGGCCTGATGAGACACAGCGCCGACCCGCTCCCGCACCACACCGATGATCGACTCGGTGTCGATGTGCTGATGGTCGCGGACCGCGGCCAGCACCGCCACCCGAGGGCGCGTCACCCGCAGAGCCGCCCCGCGCAGCAGACGCTCGAGCTCTGAGCCGCCTATCATGCCCGGAGTCTGGCTCACTTTCTGGAATGAATCAAGACGCCGGAATCCTTCCGTGACGTTGCCTGGTGCGCCACCACGCACGGTAGCCAGGGCACGGTGCGCTACCCCTGTTGCACCGATCAGGTACCCCTGTGTTATATTCGCAGCCCAGTTCGTCACTGTCAGACACGTAATGTCACAATCTCACACAACTATCCGGCTCGGAGGAGCGCATGGCGCGCCATTCGGGCACCGTAGCGGCCCGCAACTCGGGTCATGAAGCGCTGCGTGACAGGCGGGTCCTCAAGCCCGCGCGGAGCGGCTCGGACGGCTCTCGATGGGAGCACATGAACCACGAGAGGGCACCTGAGCAGTCACCGGAGGAGTCCGTGGCCGTGGCGGCTGTAGCCGAGGCCGAGCTCGCCGCCCGGGCGGTAATCGAGACCCAAGCTGCCGTAACGGCCGCCGCCCGCACCGTTGCCGAGACAGCAGCCGCCGCCGTCCAAGCCGTCGCGGCGGCCGTCGACGCCAATGCGGCAGTGGCTTCCGCGGCGGCCGCATCCGCCGCGGAGGCGCGGCGCACGGAGGCCCGGCTGACCCACGAAATCCTGCACGACGACCTGACGGGCTTGGTGAACCGGCGCCTCCTGGTCGACCGCCTCACGCAGGCGCTCGCACGCGCCAGCCGAGCCGGGACAACAGTCGCTGTGCTGTTTCTGGATCTCGACTATTTCAAGGCAGTGAACGACACCTTCGGTCACGCCATCGGCGACGAGCTGCTCATCGGCGTCGCCAGGCGGCTGCAAGAGAGCCTGCGCGACACCGACACCTGCGCGCGGGTCGGCGGCGACGAGTTCGTCGTCGTCTGCGAGGACCTCAGCCATGCGTCGGACGGCGCGCTGGTGGCCGGCCGGCTCGAGGACGCCCTGGCCGCCGGGGTACCCGTGGGCAATCGGAACATGCCTGTCCGCGCCAGCATCGGCATCGCCGTCAGCTCAGCCGGCTCGCTGCCTCAAGAACTCTTGAACGAGGCCGATGCTGCGATGTACCGAGCCAAGGGAGGCGACCGAACTCGCTCCGAGGACGATCCGTCAGACAGATTCCTCACTGCCGGTCGGGCACGCCCCGGTGCGGATCCCTACGCACGGCGTCGCTCTGATGCGTCCTGATGCGAGGGCCCAAGGCTCGGCGTAGGCGTGGTTTGCGGAGTTAGCGCTGCTCGTACGGGGTCCGTCTAGGGTCTCGGTGTGACGTGGTGGCAATCGTACGGATCGTTCCTCGTCTTCGCCGCGATCCTCATCGTGGTGCCGGGGCCGGACTTCGCCGTCGTCACCAAGAACTCGCTGTCGTCGGGCCGCCGTAGCGGCGCGTGGGCGAGCGTCGGCGTCGCGACATCGAACGCGGTCCAGGGAATCGTTGCCGTCGTCGGGCTGGGAGCGCTGATCGTCGCCTCCCAGCCGCTTTTCACCGCCATCAAGTGGGTGGGAGTGGCCTACCTCGGCTTCCTGGGTGTGCAGGCGTTGCGGTCGGCCTGGCGTGGTCGCTATCCGGCGACTCAGGCCACCACGACGGTGGGCGAAGGTCGCGCCGCGATCCACGGCTGGCGGCAAGGCTTCCTGTCCAACATCACCAATCCGAAGGTGCTGGTCTTCTACCTTGCGGTCCTCCCGCAGTTCCTGCCACGAGACGCTGCGGTGTGGCAGATGTTGCTGCTCGCGCTGACACACGCGTTGCTGGGCCTGGCGTACCTGCTGTTGCTCGTCTCCGGGTTGCATCGGGCTCGACGCCTGCTGACCCGCCGGCCGGTGCGGCGCGGACTGGACGCCGGGACCGGAATCGCGCTCGTGGGCTTCAGCGCGCGGCTTGCTCGCGAGCAGGTGTGATCGGCCCCGGCGCCCCCGCAGGTTGCGTCGCCGTACGGCGGACCAGGTGAGCAGCACCGCGGGCCGTCGGCGCCCCGGCGACGACATCACCATCTGCGGAGCCATCCTCGGCCCGACCGGCCCCACCGTCGACGTCCACGTCGCCGACGGCCGGGTCGCGGCGATCATCCCCGGAGCCCATGCCGGAACTACGGGGAGACGGGTGGACGCCTCCGGCAAGATGGTGCTCCCCGGGTTGTGGGACGCACACGTCCACATGGTGCAGTGGGCCACCGCCCGTCGGCGGATCGACCTGGCAGCGGCCCGCTCGGCTACCCACGCCGCAGACATGCTCGCCAACGCCCTGCGGCCCCGGCAGACCCCGCCGCACGCCGGTGAGGTCGTCGTCGGCTACGGCTACCGCGACGCCCTGTGGCCAGACGCTCCGCACGCGTGGCTGCTCGAGCGGGCAGCCCCGGGAATCGCCGTAGCGCTGCAGAGTTCGGACCTGCACACCGCCTGGCTCAGCCCGGCCGCGCTGCGCCTGCTCGGACGACCCGAGCACCCCACCGGGATCCTCCGCGAACAGGAATGCTTTGACGCCATGGCCGCGTTCGTTGGCGTCGAGCCGGACCTGCTCGACCAGTGGGTACTGGAGGCAGCCGCCGCGGCCGCGGCCCGCGGCGTCACCGGGATCCTGGACTTCGAGTACGCCGATACCGTCGCGGACTGGAGCCGGCGGGCCGCCCGCGGCCGTCTGCCGCTGCACGTCACCTGCTCGATCGCCCGCGAACTGCTACCCCAGGCGCTGGACCTCAGGCTGCGCACCGGCCGGCCCGCGCCCGGCGCTGAGGGTGACCTAGAGGTCGGGCCGGTCAAGCTGTTCACGGACGGCTCGCTCAACACCCGAACCGCCCTCTGCGACGAGCCCTATCCGCCGTCACACCCCGGGGCTCTCGCGGCTGCCGACGCGGGATCCGGACACGCGGCCATGGGGTACGCCGAACTCGTCGACACCATGGAACAGGCCGCGAAGGGCGGGATCGAGGCAGCGGTCCATGCGATCGGAGATACCGCCAACGGCATCGCCCTCGACGCCTTCGAGCATGTCGCCGGCTCGGGCCGCATCGAACACGCGCAGCTCCTGCGTCCCCAGGACCTCCCACGCTTCGCCCGGCTCGGGTTGACAGTCGGGATCCAGCCGGCGCACTGTCCCGACGACCGGGACGTCGCCGACCGGCACTGGATCGGTCGCACCAACCGGGCCTTTCCGTACGCCGATCTGCTCAGCGCCGGGGCCACCGTCGAGATCGGTTCCGACGCACCGGTCAGCGCGCTCGACCCCTGGGACGGCATCGCCTCGGCCATCAGCCGCACCGACGACCAGCGCGAGCCCTGGCACCCCGAGCAGCGCATCCCCCTCGTCGCAGCGCTGCGCGCGGCGAGCCGGGGCCGGGGCAGCGTGCGGATCGGCGACGTGGCCGACCTCATCCTGCTCGACCGTGATCCGGCGCACCTGTCCGTGGGCGACCTGCGCCACAACACCGTCCACGCGACCATGCGCGCGGGCCGCTGGACCCACCGCGACCAGACGTTCCGCGGTTGACGCTCCCGCGGGTCAAGATCTGCCGACATCGCTCAGCAAGACCTGATCGGGCAACGACGGGGATAGTCTGCGTCGATGTTCTCCATCGCGGACGTGGTGGCCGCCCTGGAACAGCGTTACCCGCCGTCCTGGGCAGCGGACTGGGACGCCGTCGGGCTGGTCTGCGGCGCCCCCGAGGATGCGGTCGATAAGGTCCTGTTCGCCGTGGATCCCGTCGCGCTGACCGTGGCGGAGGCCATCGACAGCGGTGTGCAACTGCTCGTCACGCACCACCCGCTGTTCCTGTCCGGCGTACACGGGGTCCCCGCGACCTCGTTCAAGGGTCGCCTGGTCCACGACCTGGTCCGGAACGGGATCGGTCTGTACGTCGCCCACACCAACGCCGACTCGGCCAACCCAGGGGTATCCGACGCACTGGCCGCCACACTCGGCCTGGTCGATCTGACACCCCTCGCGCCGCAACCGGCGGATCCCCTCGACGTCGTCGTGGTCTTCGTCCCGGCGGAGGGCACCGACGCGATGATCGACGCTCTCAGCGCGGCCGGCGCCGGGGCCATCGGAGACTACAGCCGGTGCGCCTGGCTCGGGCCCGGCACCGGCACATTCCTCCCCGGCGATGCCGCCGCCCCGGTGATCGGCGAGATCGGGTCGATCACCCGGGTCGCCGAGACCCGGGTGGAGATGGTGCTTGCCCGCAGGCACCGGGCAGCGGTCCGGGCTGCCCTGCTCGCCGCGCACCCCTACGAGGAGCCGGCGTACACCGTCGTGGAGTTCGCGGAGTTGCCCGGCACGCGCGGCACCGGGCGGGTGGGCCGGCTGCCCGAGCCGATGCGGCTCGGGGCGTTCGTCGAGCACGTGGCACACGCGCTGCCGAGCACGCCGGCCGGCATCAGGGCCGCCGGGAACGCCGAGATGATGGTGACGACGGTGGCCGTGTGCGGCGGAGCCGGGGATTCGCTGCTGGCTGCGGCGGCCGCGGCCGGAGCGGACGTCTACGTCACCGGGGACCTTCGGCATCACCGCGTCAGCGAGCACCTGGAGGCCGGTGGTCCGGCTGTGATCGATGCCGGGCATTGGGCCACCGAATGGCCGTGGTTGCCCGTTGCGGCGCAGCGACTGCGCGCCGACCTCGAAGACGAGACCGAAACTTCGGTGTCGCAACTGGTTACCGACCCCTGGACCCAGCACACTTACTGACACTTCGGGCCCGGCCCGTAGGTCAGTCACGTCGAAGGATTCGCCCACGAAGGAGAGAGATGGCGAAGACCGAGGATCGCCCCACCCGGCGGCGTAGCGACCGCAGCCCGTGGAACTGGCTGCTGCTCCTGCCCATCGTGATCCCACTGCTGGTGCCGGTGTTCAACCGCACCGATCCGACCTTGTTCGGCTTTCCGTTCTTCTACTGGGGACAGCTGTCGTTCATCGCCCTCGGCGTACTGACGACGACCCTCGTCTACCAGATGACGAAGGGGAACCGTCGTGCCTGAAGGACTGCAGTGGACCGAGATCATCGTCTTCAGCGCGTTGTTCCTGCTGGTCACCGTCATGGGGTTCATGGCGGCGCGCTGGCGGCGCCCCGAGGACTTGATGCACCTGGACGAGTGGGGACTCGGCGGGCGCAACTTCGGCAGCTGGATCACCTGGTTCCTGCTCGGCGGTGACCTGTACACCGCCTACACGTTCGTGGCCGTACCGGCCCTGATGTTCGGTGCCGGCGCGGCCGGCTTCTTCGCCGTCCCGTACACGGTCGTCATCTACCCGTTGCTCTTCCTGGTACTGATCCGGCTCTGGTCGGTCTCGCACGTGCGCGGCTTCGTGACACCGGCGGACTTCGTCCGGTCCCGCTTCGACTCCCCGACGATGGCGCTGCTCGTGGCGATCACCGGCATCGTCGCGACGATGCCCTACATCGCGCTGCAGCTCATCGGCATCGAGGCCGTGCTCAAGGGGATGGGCGTCGAGGGGGAGCTGCCGATCATCGTCGCGTTCGTCATCCTGGCGCTCTACACGTACAGCTCCGGGCTGCGCGCCCCGGCTCTCATCGCCTTTGTCAAGGACGCGCTGATCTACCTCGTGATCATCGTGGCGATCATCGTGATCCCGGTGAAGCTCGGCGGGTGGGAGGTCATCTTCGGTGCAGCCGAGGAAAAGTTCAGTATGAACGACGGGCCGGGTGTGTTGCTGCCGTCGACCGGCCAGCTGCAGTACGCCACGCTGGCCTTCGGCTCGGCCCTGGCGCTGTTCCTCTACCCGCACTCGATCACCGCCGTACTGGCGTCGAAGGACCGCAACGTGATCAAGCGCAACATGTCGGCGCTGCCGGCGTACAGCCTCGTCCTCGGGCTGATCGCGCTGCTCGGCTTCATGGCGATCGCGGCCGGCGTCGAGCCGATCGGGACCGACGGCAACACGATCGTGCCGGTGCTCTTCGACCAGATGTTCTACGACTGGTTCAACGGGATCGCGTACGCCGCTATCGGTATCGGCGCGCTCGTACCCGCCGCGATCATGTCCATCGCGGCGGCCAACCTGTTCACCCGCAACATCTACAAGGAGTACCTCCGCAAGGATGCGACCTCACGCCAGGAGGCGCAGGTCTCGAAGATCGCCTCGCTGGTCGTCAAGCTCGGCGCGGTGGCGGCGATCATCTTCATCGACCCGCAGTTCTCCATCGACCTGCAGCTCATCGGCGGCGTGATCATCCTGCAGACGCTGCCCGCCGTGGCGCTCGGCCTCTTTACGCGCTGGTTCCACCGTGGCGCGCTCATCGCCGGCTGGGTCGCCGGCATGTCCGTCGGGGTGTGGACGGTCTACACGGTCAAGCGGGTCGACCCGGTGAGCGGTGAGGTGATCCGGGAGCACTTCGCCGGCTCGGCGTTCTCATTGTCGAACCTCGGCTTCGACACGACGTACACGATCTACGCCGGCCTCCTCGCGATCGCCGCGAACCTGCTCATCGTCGTCATCGCCACCTACGTGCTGCGGGCGATGAAGGTGCCCGAGGGCACCGACGGGACCGGGCTGGAGGACTACTTCGCCGACCAGGACGACCCCAGGGTCAAGGACATCCCGGAGATCGTCGGCTGACCAGCGGCCGCCTGCCATTGTCTTGGTATCGTGATGGTATGCGTACGACCATAGACAAGGCAGGGCGGGTCGTCATCCCGAAGGCGCTGCGCGAGCGGATCGGTCTGCGCAGCGGCGACGTCGAGATGACCGCCGAGGGAAGTTCGATCCGGATCACGCCGATTGCCGGCGACGAGCTGGTCGCCAGCGGTGAGCTGCTGGTGATTCCGCAGTCCGGGACAGTGGTCGACGACGACCTGGTCCGTACGTTGCGTGATGCCGACCAGCGCTAGGCAGCCGGATCTACTCGTCGATACGAGCGCGGCAATCGCGCTCGTCGTAGCCGACCATGCAGCGCACAGATCGGTGGCTGCTGCTGTCAGAGGTCGTAGCCTCGGGCTGGCCGGACACGCGGCGTACGAGACGTTCTCCGTCCTGACTCGGTTGCCGGCGCCGGTCCGGCGCACCCCACGCGCGGCGGTCCGGCTGATACAGGAGAATTTCCCGCGCACCCGCCTTCTTGGTGTCCGCCCCGCCGCTCGCGTACTTGAGCGGTTCGCGGAGCTGGGGATCTCCGGCGGGGCGGTGTACGACGCACTGGTCGGCGCCACCGCCGTGGAGCACGGGATCGTCCTGGCGACGAGGGACCGCCGCGCACTGACGACGTACCGTGCACTCGATGTCGTAGTCGAGGTCTGGGACTGACGGCAGCCGACGCCGGGCGGCACTAGGGTGGGCGCTCGTGAAGCGCTCGTGAAGGCCGCCCCAGACGTGCAGCAGCGCCTGCTCGAGCTGCAGGCCGTGGACACCGCCGTGGCGCAGCGTGCACACCGCCGGCGCACGCTGCCCGAACTGGCGGTGATCGCCGAGGCGTCGCAGCGGCTGGCGACGCTGTCCGGTGACGTCGTCCGGGCGCAGACCGAGATCGGTGACCTCGACCGCGAGCAGCGGCGGCTGGAGCTGGACGTGGAGCAGGTCCGCGCCCGCAGCGAGCGGGACGAGCAACGTCTTGTCTCCGGCGCGGTCACCAGCCCCAAGGAGCTCGAGCGGTTGCAGCACGAGGTCCAGAGCCTGGCCCGCCGGCAGGGCGACCTGGAGGACCAGGTCCTCGAACTGATGGAGCGGCGTGAGACCGCCGATGCGGCTCTTGCGGACATCAACCGCTCGGTGGAGCAGGTCACCGAGCAGCGTGCCGAGGCGACAGCCCGGCGAGACGCCGCGTTCGCCGAGATCGACGCCGAGGTGAGTGAACGTGAGGCAGAGCGTGCGCGGTTGACTGAAGAGCTACCCACCGACCTGGTGGCGTTGTACGAGCGAATCCGGGCGAGTGCCGGTGGGATCGGCGCGGCAGCATTGCGCCAACGCCGCTGCGAGGGGTGCCGGATGGAGTTGGCCAACACCGACGTGAACCGCGTCCGGAATGCCCCGCCCGATGAGGTGCTGCGGTGCGAGGAGTGCGGCCGGATCCTCGTCCGCATCCCGGAATCCGGCCTGTGACCGGACCTCGGCGGCTTGTCATCGAGGCCGACGGGGGGTCCCGGGGCAACCCCGGACCGGCCGGGTACGGCGCCGTGGTCCGTGATGCGAACACCGGTGAAGTGCTGGCCGAATGCGCGGAAGCCATCGGTACGGCGACCAACAACGTGGCCGAGTACCGCGCGCTGATCGCCGGCCTGACCGCGGCGGCGCAATTCCCGGCCGACTCGGTCCTGGTGCGGATGGACTCCAAGCTCGTCGTCGAGCAGATGTCCGGCCACTGGAAGATCAAGCATCCGGGCATGCGACCACTGGCGCTGGAGGCACAGCGGCTGCTGCGCGACCTGCCGCCGACGACGTTCGCCTGGATCCCGCGGGAGAGCAATACGCACGCTGACCGCCTCGCGAACGAGGCTATGGACGGTGCACCGGCGCGCCCTAGCGGCACATTGTCAGTGGATCCGCGTCGCCCGCGGCGCGAATCTACTGACAACCCTGCGGGGAGCATGAGCAACCGCACGTCGTGGACACCGATCGGCGCCCGCACGACGACGCTGCTGCTGCGGCACGGGCAGACCGAGCACTCCGCTGATCGCAGGTTCAGCGGCCGCAACGACCTCCCGTTGACCGCCGAAGGTGAGCGGCAGGCGCGGGCCGCCGGCCAGCGGTTGCTCGGTGCCGACCTCGCCGGCGTCGTGTCCTCACCACTTCGCCGTACCCGCCAGACCGCCGACATCGTGGCGGAGCTTCTCGACCTACAGGTAGGCACCGACGACGATCTCGTCGAGACCGACTTCGGTGCCTGGGAGGGGCTGACGTTGACTGAGGCGGCCGAGGCGTACCCGGCCGAGATGGCAGCCTGGACAGCGTCGGCCGACGTCGCGCCGCCCGGCGGCGAGAGCTTCGCGGCGGTCGCCCGCCGGGTACGCGGGGCCAGGACCCGGCTGCTGTCGGCGTACCCGACCGGCGTCGTGCTCGTCGTCAGCCACGTCACGCCGATCAAGCTGATCCTGGCCGCTGCCCTCGACGTGCCGATCGAAGTACTGTTCCGCATTCACCTCGACCCAGCCGGTCTGTCCACTGTGGACTGGCATGACGGCGGGGCCGCTTCGGTCCGGCTCGTCAACGACACGAGCCACCTGCGATTAGGGTCGGGGGCATGAGTACGACGGCGTACGCCGACGACCGGAGCATGACCGCCTCGGCCTACGACACGTGGGCGGCCGAGGTGCGCGAGCTGGCAGCGCGGCGGGACGCAGTGATCCTCGCCCACAACTACCAGGTTCCCGAGATCCAGGACGTCGCCCACCACACCGGGGATTCGCTGTATCTGTCCCGGATCGCCGCCGAGACCACCCAGCAGGAGATCGTCTTCTGCGGCGTGCATTTCATGGCCGAGACCGCCAAGCTCCTGTCGCCGGGCAAGCGGGTGCTGCTGCCCGATCATGCGGCCGGCTGCTCGCTGGCCGACAGCATCACCGCCGACCAGCTGCGGGAATGGAAGGCCGAGCACCCCGGCGCGGTCGTCGTCTCCTACGTGAACACCACCGCGGCGGTCAAGGCGGAGACCGACATCTGCTGTACGTCGTCGAACGCCGCGGACGTGGTGCGCTCGATCCCCGAGGACCAGGAGATCCTGTTCTGCCCCGACCAGTTCCTCGGCGCCCACGTGAAGCGCGTCACCGGACGGCAGAACATGCACATCTGGGCGGGGGAGTGCCACGTGCACGCGGGGATCAGCCCGGCCGATGTGCGGGCGCGGGTGGCGGCCCACCCTGACGCGGAAATCCTGGTCCACCCCGAGTGCGGATGTACGACGTCCGTACTCGACCTCGTCTCGCGCGGCGACCTGCCGGCGGACCGGACCCGGGTGCTGTCCACTGGGGGGATGGTCGAGGCCGCAGCGGCCACGCGGGCGAAGACCGTCCTCGTGGCGACCGAGACCGGCATCCTGCACCAGCTCCGGGGGTTGAACACCGCCGGAACTGACTTCGTGGCGATGAACGAGCGGGCTGCCTGCCGCTACATGAAGATGATTACTCCACCGAAGCTCCTGCGCACCTTGCAGACCGGTGACGGCGAGATCGACGTACCGCCCGACATCGCCGTACGGGCCCGGGCCGCGGTCGAGCGGATGGTCGCGATCGGTCAACCTTCCCGCGGAGGCGAGTAGGCGTGCGGATTCAGAAGCTCGGCCACGCTTGCCTGCTCGTCACCGCCGAGTCGGGCAACAGGGTCCTGATCGACCCGGGCGTGTGGAGTCAGGGCTTCGAGAGCCTGACCGACCTGTCCGGCGTGCTGATCACCCACCAGCATGCCGACCATCTGGACACCGAGCGCCTCCGGCCACTCCTGGCCGCCAACCCGCGCGCCGTCGTACTGGCCGATCCGGCTAGCACGACGACGTTGCTCGAGCACGGCATGGACGTGACCGTGGCCGAGCACGGCCGGAGCTACGACGTGAACGGTGTCGAGGTCGAGGGGGTCGGGCGTACGCACGCGATGATCCATGCCGACATTCCGCTCGTACCCAACGTCGGGTACATCGTGGCCGAGCGGCTCTTCCATCCTGGTGACGCGCTCACCGTGCCGGACAGCGCCGTCGACATCCTCGCGCTGCCGGCTGGTGCGCCGTGGCTAAAGTCCGGGGAAGTTATCGACTTCCTGCGCGCGGTGTCGCCGCGCGTCGCCGTACCCATCCATGAGATGACGTTGGCCAAGCCGCAGATGGAGTACCAGCGGTACACCGATCTTGGACCGGCCGGGACGGACCTCGTGGTCCTCGACGACGGCGAGCCACGCGACTTCTGAGGTCAGCCGGTGAAGAACAGATAGGCGGCTACCCCCACGCCGAAGATGACGACGCACCAGCGGAGCACAGTGTCGTTGAGGCGGCGGGCGACCTTCGCGCCGATGAAGCCGCCGACCAGCGTCGACGGGGCGATCACGGCCACCGCCAACCAGTCGACCGGCCCGAAGATCCCGAACGCGATGACGGTCACGGTGGCGACCACCAGCGACAGCGCGCTCTTGAGCGCGTTCAGCCGGCGCAGGCTGTCGTTGACGGTGAGAGCGAGTACGCCGATCAGAACCACCCCGAGCGCGCCCCCGAAGTAGCCGCCATAGATGCAGGCGACGAAAATGGCCAGGTGGAGCGGGATCCGCTTCCCCGCGGAGGAGTCCTCCGCCGGAGGAGCGACGACCTTGGCGATCAACGGCTGTACGGCGAGCAGCAGGCTGGCCAGCAGGACGAGCAACGGAACGATGGCGTCGAAGGCGGCGGCGGGTGTGGTGAGGAGCAGGACACAGCCGGCGGCGGCTCCCAGGATCGCCGAGAGGCTCAAAGCGAGCAGCCGGCCGCGTTGGCCAGCCAGCTCCTTGCCGAAGCCGAGCACGCTGCCGAGGTAGCCGGGCCACTGCGCCACCGAGTTCGTCACGTTCGCGGCCACCGTGCCGAACCCGGTGGCGAGCAGCGCGGGAAAGACGATCAGCGACCCGCCGCCGGCGACGGCGTTCACCGCCCCGCCGAGTAGTCCCGCAGCGACGAGCAGCAGGATGTAGGCGACGGTCACCGTGTGGACAGTACGGAGCACCCGCGGACCGCCGCTGCATGTGGTCGGTCGCTGGTGCCAGGGGTTGACGCGGGGCGAGGGGAGGAGCCTATGATGACGGCTGTGCCGAGTACCCGGACGTGTGCCGGCGCACAAATGACGTTCCGGGTGTGCCCGGCGGAACTGCTCGATCAACCGCAGGGGGAGCTATGACGC
>Ga0136640_10000503_pt1 | contig 14934 bp, 7 predicted proteins | sample AntDrymUQ8642106_2_FD_105498 | JGI IMG/M metagenome (GOLD analysis project Ga0136640, IMG submission 105498) | Polar desert sand microbial communities from Dry Valleys, Antarctica - metaG UQ864 (21.06) | ecosystem: Environmental > Terrestrial > Soil > Desert | place: Antarctica: Dry Valley...
GCTCGGCGTGAAGACCTCGCGCGCGAGCTCGACCTGCGAGGGGTGGATCGCCCACTTGCCCTCATAGCCCATGATCGCCGCGCGGCGCGCGGTCGTCCTGTAGCCCTCGGGATCGTTGAAGTCGCCGAACGGGCCGTCGATCGGGCGCAGCCCGTTCGCGCGGCATGCGACGGCGATCCGGGCCAGCGGGTAGTGCCACTGGTCGCCCCAGTGACGCTCGCGGTTGCCGTCGTCGTCGGGGTCGGTGAGAACGGAGTAGCCGTGCTCCGAGCCGCCGATCGTGGCGGTGTGGCTCTGGATCGAGGCCGAGTAGTCGGCGACGCCGAAGACCATCGCCTCCATGCGATCGGGGCAGGCGCGGGCGACCTCGTCGACGTTGAACATCCCGGCGGCGGTCTCGATCAGCACGGAGATGCCCAGGCGCTCGGCCTGCCCGCGGCCGTCCTCGATCTGCGTCAGGAGCGTCGCGATCAGGTGGACGTCGGCGGCGCAGGAGACCTTCGGGATGAGGATCGTGTGCAGGCGCTCGCCGGCGGCCTCGATGACGTCGACGACGTCGCGGTAGCACCAGTGCGTATCGAGCCCGTTGATGCGCAGCGAGATGAACGTGTCGCCCCAGTCCTGCTCCTGCAGCGCGGCGATGACGTTGATGCGCGCCTGCACCTTGTCGTTGGGAGCAACGGCGTCCTCGAGATCGAGCATGACGTAGTCGGCGCCGGCCGCCGGAGCCTTCTCGAGCATGCGCAGGTTGCTGCCCGGGACGCAGAGCTCGCTGCGGTGAAGTCGGCCTGCTGGCGCCATGAACAGCCTCTCATCGAAGGATCGAAGGAACTGAGTGAACCTATCGAAGGCGTTCGAGGCAAGCGCTCGCTTCGAGCCTGGCGTGTTGGAGGTTCTCGCTGCGACACTCCCGCCGGGGCACGCCTCGCCTCTCGCTGTGCGTGTTGGTTGACGAGGACGGTCGCCCTCTGCCACGGTGCGGGCATGACCCCATCAGCATCGCCCCCTCTGGCACCCTCCGAACGCCTGCTCTGCGGCCCCGGCCCGACGAACGTCGATCCCGCTGCGCTCGCCGCGATGCAGCGCCCGATGCTCGGTCACATGGACCCCGAGCTGCACGAGATCATCTCCGAGGTCGTGCGCATGCTGCGCCTCGTCTACAAGGCGCCCGAGGGCCTCGTGCTGCCGTTGCAGGCGACCGGGACGACGGGAATGGAGACGGGACTGCTGAACCTCACCGAGCCCGGCGACACGGTCGTCGTGGGCGCGTCGGGCTACTTCGGCCGGCGCCTGATCGAGATCGCCCGGCGCGCGGGCTGCGAGGTCGTCGAGGTGGTCGAGGACTGGGGCGTGCACGTCCCCAACGAGCGCCTGCTCGAGGCGCTCGACGCGCATCCCGAGACCGCGCTGCTGGCAGTCGTCCACGGCGAGACGTCGACCGGCAGCCTGCACCCGCTCGCCGTCCTCGGCGAGGCCCTCAAGGACCGGCCGGGCACGCTTCTGATGGCCGACTGCGTCACGACGCTCGGCGGAACGACGATCGATGTCGGCGGCTGGGGTGTCGACTACGCCTACTCGTGCACGCAGAAATGCGTCGGGTCGGCTCCCGGCATGTCGCCGGTCGCGGTCTCCGAGGCCGCCATCGAGCGCTTCGAGGCGCGCGCCACGCCCGTCCCGTTCTCGTTCGACTTCGATCTGCTGCGCAAGTACTGGGTCGGCCGGCCGGCGGCGTATCACCACACCGCGCCGATCCTGCACATCTACGCGCTCTACGAGGTCCTGCGCGAGACGCTCACGGAGGGCGTCGACGAGCGCTGCGCGCGCCACGTCGCGGCCGGCACCCATCTGCAGCAGCGCGTTCGAGACGCGGGCATGGACCTCCTCGCCGAGCCCGAGCACCAGCTTCCGCAGCTCAGCGCCATCAAGGTGCCCGGCGGCGTCGACGGCAAGTCGGTCGCGGCCGAGCTGCTGACCGAGCACGGCATCGAGATCGGTGGCGGGCTGCCGGGCGCGCCTGCGATGTGGCGCATCGGCCTGATGGGGCCGAACGCCACCGAGGCGACGGCGGACCGCGTCTGCGACGCGCTGATCGGCGTGCTCGAGGCGAAGGACGCGCCGATCTCCGCGTAGGGTACGGACCTGCCCGGACCCTCAGGAGCTACTGCATGGCGAACGTCGGGCGGATCGCCGCCCGCGCCAGCGTATGGAACGTGAGGTTGAAGCCGACGTAGGCCGCCGTCGCGTTCTCGTCGATCTCCAGGCCCTCGGCGTCGAGCGCGTAGACGGTGAAGACGTAGCGGTGCCGGCGGTCGCCGGCGGGCGGCGCCGCGCCGGCGTAGCCGTGCACGCCGAAGTCGTTTCGCACCTCGACCGCGCCCTCCGGGAGCGCGCCGCTGGCTCCGCGCGAGAGCTCGGTCACGTCCGCGGGCAGGTTGAAGGCCATCCAGTGCCAGAAGCCGCTGCCGGTCGGAGCGTCGGGGTCCAAGCAGGAGACCGCGAAGCCCTTCGTGTCTTCGGGAAAGCCCGACCAGCGCAGGTGCGGCGAGACGTTGTCGCCCTCGCAGCTCGGATGGGCGCAGCGCGTGGGCAGCGGCTGGCCGTCCTGCATGTCCTCGCTGTCGACGGTGAACGAGGGAGCCTCGGGCAGCAGGTCGTGGGGATCTGGCGCGATCGCGCGTTCGAGTGACATGGGCACACGATAACCAGGCCTTGAGCGAAACGGTCAGCTGGACGCGCTCGCCGCGGCGGCGCCGAGCGCGCGGGCGGCCGCCTCGATCTCGTCGAGCGTCGACGCCGTCCGGACGCCCGCAAGCCCCGCCCGCGCCCGGTCGTCCTCGGCCAGCCTGCTCGTTCCGGCGACGACGTGGATCGGCACACCCGCCGCCCGCGCCCGGCGGACGAGCTCGCCGACGACCTTGCCGCCGAAGCTCTGGCCGTCGAGGCAGCCCTCGCCGGCGACGACGAGCTGCGCCGAGCGCATGCGCTCGTCGACGCCCAGGGCATCGAGCACCGCCGGCGCGCCCGCGCGCAGCTCGGCGTCAAACGCCGCCCACAGGCCGCCGGACAGTCCGCCGGCGGCGCCCGTCGCGCGCATCCCGCGGGGGTCCTTCGGCAGCGTTCGCGCGAGCAGGTCGAGTCGCCGCGCCAGGCGCGTCACCGTCGCGCGGTCGGCGCCCTTCTGCGGGCCGAAGAAGCGCGCGGCGTCCTCGAAGGCGCACTCGACGTCGCACAGCACCACGAGCCGCGCGGCGCCCAGCCCGCCGCCGGCGCGGATCGCTTCGATCGCGCCCTGTCCGCCATCGGTCGTGGCGCTGCCGCCGACGGCCACGAGGATCTCGCTCGCGCCCTGCGCGACCGCGGCGAGGATCAGCTGGCCGGTGCCGCGGGTGGACGCGGCCCAGGCATCACGCTCGTGCTCGGCGACGCGTGCGAGGCCCGAGGCCTGCGCCATCTCGACGATCGCCGTGTCCTTGGCGATCGCGATCTGACAGTCGACCGGGCGGCCCAGTGGGTCGCTGGCCGTGACGGCCACGAGCCGCGCCCGGAACGCGCCGGCGAGCAGCTCCATCGTGCCCTCGCCGCCGTCCGCCACCGGGCAGCGGTCGGCCTCCCAGCCGGACGCCTGCAGGCCGCGGGCGAGGGCGTCGGCGACGGTCGTCGCGGCGAACGTGCCCTTGAAGGAGTCGGGAGCGACGAGGACCCGGGCCATCGCCCCGCCACGCTAGTGACTCGGCCTACGCCTCCGCGCCTTCGAGCTCCGCGGGCGCGAGCCGGACCTCGGGCCGCTTGCGTTTCGAGCCGACCGTCACGCAGCAGCCGTAGGTGAACACGGCCGCGATCGACGTCGCGCTGAGCACGAGGCCGGCGGCGACCGCCGCGCCGACGTCGGTCGTGCCGAGCGTCGCGAGCGTCGCGCCGGCCGGCGCGCCCGGCCCCGTCGGCAGCAGCCCGAACGCGCCGAGCGCGGCGAACAGCCAGCCCACCTCGCCCAGCCCGTGCGGCAGCCCGCAGACGGTCAGCAGCAGCCACACGCGCGCGACGGTCGCCGCGCAGACACCGCCGGCGAGCACGAACAGCGGGCCGCGGCGGCGGCGATCGGCGAGCACCGCAAGGCCGCGCGCGATCGGGCGGTGCTCATAGCGGCGGCGCAGGAAGATCAGCGCGGCGAGCACGGCGAGCGCGAGCGCGACCGCGGCCGGCGCCGTCCACCACGGCCCGATGCCGCCCAGCACGCCGGCGACGAGCAGCGCTGAGGTCAGCAGCAGCTCGATCGCGAAGATCGGCACGTCCGCGACGACGATCTGGCCCGGCCGCGGTGCGCCGTCGCCGGCCAGCCGCCGCAGCATCGCCACGCGCGCGGGCAGCGCCGCCTGGCTCTGCGCGGTGCCGGCGAGAAACGCCGCGGCGTTCGCGCGGTGCACGATGCGGCGCGGCAGCGGCCGCCCCTCGACGGCCGCGATCGACAGTCCCCACGCCTCGGAGCGCAGGATCAGCGTCAGGACGTGCAGCGCGATCGCGAGCGCGAACGCCCACAGCGGCACCGCGGTGATCGCCGCGCCGACGTCACCGGCATGGCGCACGCTGACGAACGCGACGATGCCGAGCACCATGAACGGCACGGCGACCTGCCCCAGGCGGCGCCCCATGACACACGTTCTGCCTGCTCAGCGCCAGGATCGAGTGAAGAACCTGGCAAACCCGCACGACCCGCGAGTCACTAGGAGCTCAGCGTCCGCGCGAGCCGCGAGCCGAGCGCATCGAGGGCGAGCTCCTCGTTGGGGTTCAGCGCGAGCGCCGCGCGCGTGTCGTCGACGAGCTCCTGGCCCGTGCGCAGCGCGGTCGCGGGCGCGCCCCGCGCGGCGTCCTCGCCCAGCTCGGCCAAGCGGTCTGAGTTGTGCACGAGCTCGGGCGCGCCGTCGACGACGCACGCCACGTCGCGCAGCCACAGCCCGACGAGCGCCAGGCCGCGATCGAGCGCCGCCGTCTGCGCGCGGCGCGCGGCGCGCTTGGCACGCTCGCCGGCCTCGCGCCGCATGCGGCCGTGATCCTTGGAGATCGCGTACGCAAGCTCGCCGTCCAGCACGGCGTCGACCTGCGCGGCGGCCTGGGAGGCCGCGGCGCGCGCCTGCTCCCACAGCACCATCCACGGCCGGCCCGCCGACTCGCCCCGCAGCGCTCCGCGCGCGACGGCCTCGGCGCCGGAGCGCAGCGCCGGCCCGTCGCCGAGCGCGAGCGCCAGCGCGCGGGCGCCGTCGCCGAGCCCGAGGCGCGCACACGCCTGCGCGGGCTCCGACGCGACGCCCTGGCGCTCCAGGCGCGCGGCGATCTCGTCAACCCCGGGCGCGTCGAAGCGCACGGGCTGACAGCGACTTGCGATCGTCGGCAGCACCTCGCCCGGACGGCTCGTCAGCAGGATCAGGTGCGCGAACGACGGCGGCTCCTCCAGCGTCTTGAGCATGCGGGCGGCGGCCGCGTCGTTGAGCTCGTCGGCGTCCTCGATCACGAACACGCGCCGCGAGGACTCGAACGGCGTGCGCGCCGCGCCGGCGACGATGGCCTCGTCGACGTCGCCGCGGAGGATTCCGGCAGCGCTCGCCGGCGCCACCCACGTGAGGTCCGGGTGCACCCCGTGCTCCACGCGCGCCGCCGCGCCGGCGGGATCGCTCGCCCCATCGATCAGCAGCGCGACCGCAAAGGCGCGCGCGACCGTGCGCTTGCCGCTGCCGGCGGGACCGCAGAAGAGGTACGCGTGGCTCGGCGAGCCCGCGGGCGGCAGCGCGGCCGCGAGCACGGCGCGTGCGTGGGGGTGGCCCTCGGTTCCGGGCAGCATCGCCGCAGAACGGTACCGTCGCGGGCGTGCGCGGCCGGCTGATCACGATCGAGGGACTCGACGGGGCCGGCAAGTCGACGCTCGCGATGTCGCTGCGCGCCGAGCTGGCCCGCGACCGTCCGGTGCGGCTGCTGCGCGAGCCGGGCGGGGTCGCGTTGTCAGAGCGCATCCGCGAGCTGGTGAAGGACCCCGGGCTGCGCTGCGATCTGCGCGCCGAGGCGCTGCTGTACGCGGCTGCGCGTGCCCAGCTCGTCGACGAGCTGCTGGCGCCACTGCTCGCCGGCGGCACGTGGGTGCTGCTCGATCGCTTCGTCGACTCGTCGCTGGCCTACCAGGGCGCCGGTCGCGGTCTCGGCGTCGAGCCGATCGCCGCCCTCAACGCGTTTGCGACCGGCGGGCTGCAGCCGGACCGCACCCTGCTGCTGCGCGTCGATCCCGCCATCGCGCGCGCGCGCCAGCGCGAGCGCGGCGTGCCACCCGACCGGCTGGAGCGCGAGGCCGAGGCGTTCTTCTGTGCGATCGCCGCGGCCTACGACGAGCTCGCGGCCGGCGATCCGCAGCGCATCCGCGTGCTCGAGGCCGATGCCCCGGCGCAGCAGGTTCTCTCGCTCGCCGTCGCGGCGCTCGCAGACCTGGGGTCCGGGCTGCACGGGCCCTTAGACTGCGAGCGATCTTGAGCTCCTCACCGGAATTCGAGGTCGAGCGCTTCGAGCGCGTCGTCGCGGGCTCCGGCACGGTGCTGCTACGGATCTCCGGACGCTGGCGTGCGCAGACGCGCGAGCGGCTCGCGCCGCCGCTGCTGCTGCTCGACGACGGCAGGCGCACGCGGCGCGTCGCGGCGCTGCCCGGGCCCGACGACGCCGCGCCGCTCGCCGGTCCCGACCCGCCTTCGTGGCGGGCCGCGTTCTCCGTGCCGGCGGCGCAGCTCGACGACGTGCACCTCGCGTACGCATTCGAGACGACCCGCGGCATCGTCGACCTGCCGCGGCCGGGCGCGCCCGCGGCCCGCGCGCAGAGGCCGCCCGTGCAGGAGGCGCCGGAGCCGAGGCCGCCGCAGCCACCGCCGCCCGGACCCGGGCTGCTGGGCGAGGAGCGCCGGCAGCGAGAGGGGGCCGAGCGCGCCGGCGAGCAGCGCCGCCAGGCGATGGCGGGCCTCGAGGCGCGCCTGCGCGCCGAGCGCGCCGCCCGCACAGCGGCGGAGCAGGCGGCCACCGAGGCACGCGACGAGCTCGCGAGCCTGCGCGCACAGAGCGCCGCGACGGCTCGCAGCGGCCAGCGCGAGTCGCGCGAGCTCGCCGACCGCCTCGCGTATCTCGAACGGGCGCGCACCGAGGCCGAGGAGACCGCCCGCCGCGCGCGCGACGAGATCGCGGTGGCGCGCGAGCGCCTCGACGAGCGCATCGCCGCCGAGCGTGCGGCGCGCGCCCAGCTCGGCGCCGCTGTCGCCGCGCGCCAGCGCGAGGTCAGCGCCCTGCGCGCCGAGGCCGACCAGGCGACGCGCGACGCCGAGCGCGCGATCGGAGAGGCTCGCGCCGACGCGCGGGCGACCGCCGAGCGCGATGCCCAGCAGGCCATCGAGCAGGCCCGGGCCGAGGCGCGGGAGGAGGCGGCGCGCGAGGCCGAGCGCGCGGTCGGCACGGCGCGCGCCGAGGCGCAGGCGACGGCCGCGCGCGCCGAGGCGGCGGCGAAGGCCGCTCGCCTCGAGTCCGAGAAGGCGACCGTGCGCGCGCAGGCCACGAGCCAGGCAGCGCGCCAGGAGACGAAGGTCGCGCAGCGACGAGCGGAGGCGGCGATCCGGGCGGCGCGCGAGGAGGCGCGCGCGCAGCTGCAACGCGATCAGGCCGCAACCCGCGAGCAGCTCGAGCGCGACCGCGAGGAGGTCCGCGAGCAGGCATCCGCCGACGCGATCACGCTGCGCGCCGCGCAGGCCGCATCGGAGGAGATCGCGGCCGAGCTCGCCAGCGCCCAAGCGCAGGCGCGGGCGCTGGAGAACGCGCGCGCGGAGGCCGAGGCGCTCGCCCTGCGGCGCGCCGAGGCGCTGGCGGCCGCACAGGCGCTGGCGGCCGAGGCCGACGCTGCCCGCCGCGACGCGACCGACCAGGCGACGCAGACGACACGCGACCTGCAGGCCGCACGACGCGTCGAGCGCGAGCGCGACGACGCGGTCGCCACCGGCCACGAGGCCGCCGAGCGCGCCGAGCGCGCGCTGGGCCGGGTCCACGCCTTGGAGCTCGAGCTCGAGCAGTCGCAGGCGCGCGCCGAGCGCGGCGAGTCCGCCCAGCAGCAGGTCGGCGACCTGACGGCCCGCATCGCCGAGCTCGAGGCGGTCTGGGCCGCCGCCGCACAGCGCGTACCCGAGCTCGAGCGGGCGCTGAGGGCGGCACGCGACGACCACGGCGCTGCGCAGGCGCGCTCGGAGCAGACGCTCGCCGAGCTCGACGAGCTGCGCGCCGCGCACGAGCGGGCCACGGCGCAGGCGGCGCGCCTGCAGGACGCGCGCGCGGAGTCCGAGCGACTCGTGTCGCGGGTCGCCCAGCTCGAACAGGACGCGCTGGCCCGCGAGCGTGCCGCGGCCGAGGCCGCGACGGCCCACGAGCAGGCGCTGCGCGCCGAGCGCACGGAGGCCGAGGCCGCGCTCGCGCAGGCGACGAACCGGCTGCACGCCGAGAGCCAGCGCGCGGCAGCGCTCGAGGCGACCGCCAAGCGGGTGTCGGCCGAGCTCGAGCTCCGTGCCGAGGAGGAATCCGTCGGCCTGCGCGACGCGGGCGAGCAGGTTCGCACGCTCGCAAGCCGTGCGGCCGACGCCGAGCGGCTAGCCGCGCAGCTGGAGGCTCGCGCCAACGAGCTCGAGCAGGAGCGCGCGGACACGGCCGCGAGCGCCGCGGAGCTGCGCGCCGAGCTGCAGGAGCACGTCCTGCGCGAGCAGGAGCTCGACGCGCGCGCCGGGCAGGCGGAGAGCCGGCTGGCAGACCTCGAGCGCCGGACCGCGCAGGCCCGCGAGCGCCAGGCGGTCGAGACGCGCGAGCGCGCGTCTGTGTTGCAGGACTCGGTCGATCGCGCGGCGGCGCTCGAGGCCGAGCTCGCGCGCGCTCGCGAGCGCGCCGAGGAGATCCGGGCCGAGGCGCGCGACGCCGGCGACGAGCTCGCCGAGCTGCGCGAGGAACGTGGCGCCCTTGCCGAGCAGGTCGCCGAGCTCGACGGCGTCTCCCGCGCGCGCGCCGCCGAGCTGACCGCCCGTCTGGCGGAGCTCAAGGCCGAACGCGACAGCGCGCGGCAGGAGGTCGCTCGCCTCGCCGACGAGCACGACGCGGTCAGCGCCGACGCGGCCAGCGCGGCCGAGCGGCTCGATGCCGCGCGGGCCGAGGTTCGAGAGACCGCCGCGCTGTACGAGCGCGAGGCGGCCGCGCGCGAGCAGGCAGAGCGACGCGCGGAGGACGCGGAGACCGAGCGCGAGCTGCTCGCGACGCTCGGCGACGAGGCCGCGGCACAGGCGCGCGCGGCCGAGCGCGAGGTCGTGCAGCTGCGCGAGGCCGTCGAGGCGTCGATGGAGGCCGCCGAGCACGCCCGCGAAGCGGTCGAGGCGGAGCGCGAGCAGCGCTCCGCCGCGCAGCGATCCGCGGCGCAGGCGGGCGAGCTGCGTGCCGAGCTGCAGCGGCGTGTCGCCGAGCTCGAGCCGGTGCCGGGCCGGCTGGCCGAGCTGCAGCGGCGCCTGGACGACACGCTCGCCACGGCCGCGCGGATCCCCGCGCTCGAGGCCGAGCTCGATGTCCTGCGCGGCGCCGACGGGCAGTTGCGCGAGGCGCACGACCGTGCGGCCGCGGTCGAGCAGGAGCTCGAGTCGCTGCGCGTGCAGGCTGCGCGCGCCTCGACGCTGGAGTTCGAGCTGCACACCGCCCGCGAGCAGGCGCGGCGCGCGGCCGAGCTTGAGCTGCGGGTGGGCGAGCTGACGACGCGTGCGGCGACGGTCGACGACCTCGAAGCTCAGCTCGAGGCCGTCGCCTTCAAGGCGGCAGGGCGCAGCAGGGCCCTCGAGGCAGCCCGCGTCGAGGCAGCCACGCGCGCCGCCGAGATCGAAGCCGCACACGCGCAGACAGCCGCGCGCGAGGCGCAGCTCGAGGACGCGCGCGAGCGAGCCGCGGCCCGCGAGGCCGAGCTCGTGCAGGACGCGCGCGAGCGAGCCGCGGCCCGCGAGGCCGAGCTGCGCCACGCGCAGGCGGCGCGCGAGACCATGCTCGTCGAGCGTGCGCAGGCGCAGGAGGCCGCGCTGCAGGCCGAGCTCGAGGCCGCGCGCGAGCAGGCCGCCGCCCGCGAGGCCGAGCTCCTGAAGGACGCGCGCGAGCGCATCGCCGCCCGCGAGACCGAGCTGCGCGAGGCCGCAGCGGCGCGGGAGGCCGGGCTCGAGGAGCAGGCACGCGAGCAGCAGGCATCGCTCATGGCGCATCTCGACGCGGCTCGAGCAGAGGCCAGCGGGCAGGCCGTCGATCGCGACGCCGCGCTGGCGCGCGCGGCCGACCGCGCGCACGAGCTCGAGGCGGCGCGCGAACGCCTCGCGGCCGAGCTCGAGCGCGAGCGCGCGGACGCCGATGCCGAGCTCGAGTCCTCGCGCGCGGAGGCGGCCGCCGCGCTCGAGCAGGCGCAGGCGCAGGCCGCCTCCGAGCTTGCGCGCGTCCGCGCCGAGGCTGCGACTGCGCTTGGGCTGGCGCAGACCCGCGCCGCCGCCGATCTCGCGCAGGAGCGCGAAGCTGCCGAGGCCGAGCTCGAGGCCGTGCGATCCGAAGGCGCGGCGGAGGTCGAGCTGGCGCGCGCCTCCGCGGCCGCCGAGAGCGAGCGCGCCGCGGCTGCCGCGGCGGTCGAGGTGCAGCGCGCTGAGGCGGCCGCGGCCGCCGCGCAGGACGCCGCAGCCGGCGAGCTCGCGCAGCTGCGCGAGGCAGCGGACACCGAGCTCGAACGCGCTCACACCGCGCTCGAGCGCACACGGGCCGACGCGGCCGCGCAGCTCGAGCAGACGCGGGCCGACGCTGCCACGCAGCTCGAACGGGCGGAGGCCGACGCCGCCAAGCAGATCGAGCAGGCGCAGTCGGATGCCGTCGATCAGATCGATCAGGCCGAGGCCGACGCCGCCAAGCAGATCGAGCAGGCGCAGTCGGATGCCGTCGATCAGATCGATCAGGCCGAGGCCGACGCCGCCGCGCAGATCGAACAGGCGCAGGCGGGCGCCGCTTCAGCCGTCGAGCGGGCGCAGAGAAGCGCGGCCGCCGCGCTTGAACAGGCGAGGTCCGACGCGGCAGTCGCGCTCGAGCGGGCGCGATCGGAGGCGGCCGCCGAGCTCGCGCAGGCCTACGGTAACGCCGAAGCCGACCTGCGGGCCGCGGAGGCACACGCCGCCGCCGAGCTGCAGGCCACCGAGGAGCGCGCCGCCGCCGGCCTGCACGCCGCCGCCGCCGAGCTGCAGGCCACGGAGGAGCGAGCCGCCGCCGGCCTGCACGCCGCCGCCGCCGAGCTACAGGCCACCGAGGAGCGCGCCGCCGCCGGCCTGCACGCCGCCGCCGCCGAGCTGCAGGCCACCGAGGAGCGAGCCGCCGCCGGACTGCACGCCGCAGCCGCCGAGCTGCAGGCCACGGAGGAGCGAGCCGCCGCCGGACTGCAGGCCGCCGCCGCCGAACTGCATGTCGCCGAGGAGCGCGCCGCCGCCGAGCTACAGGCCACGGAGGAGCGAGCCGCCGCCGGACTGCAGGCCGCCGCCGCCGAACTGCATGTCGCCGAGGAGCGCGCCGCCGGCGAGCTGCAGGCCGCGCGCGAGACGGGCGAGGCGGAGCTGCAGGCCGCGCAGGCGCAGGCCGCGGCTGACGTCGAGGCCGCGCAGGCACGCGCCGACGACCAGCTGCAAGCCGCGCAGGCCGCCCGCATGCAGCTCGAGGCCGCCGAGGCGCAGGCAGCCGAGCAGTCGGCCGAACGCGACGCCGCCCGCGCCGAGGCCGCGCGGCGCGCGGACGAGCTGCGCCTCGCGCGCGCACAGCTCACCGAGCGCAGCCGCGAGCTCGAGAGCGCGCGCGAGGAGGTGCAACGGCACGAGGGCGAGGCGGAGTCCACACGCACCGCCGTGGAGGCCGCCGCTACGGCGCTGGCCGAGCTGCGCGGCGAGCGCACCGACCTGCTCGCCACGCTCGAGCTGCTGAAGTCCGAGCGCGACGACGCCGGCACGCGCGCCGGGTCGGCGGAGGCCCGCGCCACGCAACTCGCCGGCGAGCTGGAGCGCGCGCAGCTCGGCGCGCGCAACGACCGCGATCTGCTCGAGCAGGCGCGCACGCACGCCGACGAGCTCGAGAACCAGCTCGCCGCGATGCGCACGCGCGCGGTCGACGCCGAAGAACGGCTGACGGAGTCCAAGGCGAAGGGCAACGCGCTCGAGCAGCGCCTGCTCGATCTCGGTCAGGGCGCCGCCGAGCAGGCGAGCGCGCTCGATCGCCAGCAGGCCGAGACGGCCGCAGCCGCGCAGCAGCTCGCCGCCGCGCAGGCGCAGATCGCCGACCTCGCCGGCCGGCTCGGGGACGCCGAGGACGGGCAGGTGGAGCTCGAGCTTCAGCTCGAGCAGGCCCGCGAGCAGGCGCAGGCGCAGGCCGGGTCCCTGCTCGACGCGCAGGAGCGCGAGCGCCGCACGGCCTCCGAGCTGGGCGCCGCGCTCGTGGAGCGCGATGGCGTCGAGGCATCGCTGGAATCGGCGCTCGAGGAAGCGATGCGCGTCGACGACGACCGCGCCGCGACCGTCCGCCAGGTCGAGGAGCTGACCGCGGAGCTGCGGCTCGCTCGCAGCGAGCTCGAGGGCGCGGAGGCTCAGTCCTCGAAGCTGACCGCCGAGCTCGATGCCGCCATCGAGGCAGGCGGACATGCGACCGCCGAGCTCGCGCAGCTGCGCGAGCACGGCGGCGAGCACGCGACCGCGATGCTGGCCGCCCAGGCCGAAGCGGCGGCAGCGCACGAACGGGCCAGCGCGCTGAGCGACGATGTCGAGAACGCCAGCGACGAGATCGAGCGCCTGTCCGCGGAGCTCGAGGCGACGCTGCTGCAATCGCGCGAGTCGCGCCAGGCCCTCGACGCGGTCACCGCGCAGCGCGAGGAGGCGCGCGCGCAGATCGCGACGCTGACCGAGGAGCGCCGCCGGGCCGGCGAGGAGCTCGACGAGCTCGCGGCGCAGCAGCGCCAGTCCGAAGAGCAGATCGCGACGCTCGAGCACGAGCGCGCGCAGGCGCACGACACGATCGCCGCGCTGGAGGCGAGCAGCACGGACAACCGCGATCAGATCGGGGTCGTCTCGGAGCAGGTCGCCGAGCTCTCGGCGCAGCGCGACGCCGCGCAGGAACGAGCCGAGCTGCTCGAGGCACAGCGCGACGCCGCCGAGACGCGGGTCGAGGCGCTCGCAGCGAGCCTGCGCGAAGCGAGCGCCGCGAGCGAGGCGGTCTCGCGCGAGCGCGAGAGCCTGAGCTCAGAGGTCGAGGTGCTCGGCGCGCGGCTGACGCAGGCGCAGGCCGAGATCGGCGAGCAGCGGGCGCAAGCCCGTGGCGAGCTCGACACGCTGGCCGCCGAGCGCGAGGCGGCGCAGAAGCGCTTGGACGAGCTCGGTGCCGAGCAGCGCCACCTGCGCGCCCGGGCCGAGGCGCTCGTGGACGAGCGCGACGCCGCGCGCGCCGAGGTCGAGGACCTGCGCGCCGCGCGTACCGAGGCCAGGGCGCAGATCGACGAGCTGGTCGCACAGCGCGCGCAGGCGGCGACCGAGTTCACCGTCCTGAGCGCGCAGCGCGTGCAGAGCGCGGCACGGATCGATGAGCTCGAGCAGCAGCGCGATGCGGCGGCCGCCCGGATCGAGGCGCTGCACGAGGAGCGCGACACGGCGGCCGCGCAGATCGCGGCGCTGCGCGAGGAGCGCGACACGGCGGCCATCGAGATCCAGGCGCTGCGCGAGGAACGTGACGCGGCGCGGGAGCAGATCTCATCGCTGTCAGAGGCGCTGGACGTCGTGCGCGGCGAGCGCAGCACGCTCGCCGAGGAGCGCGAGGGAGCGCTCGCCGAGATCGAGCGGATCGCGGGCGAGCTCGGCGCGGCGCGCTCCGCCCTGGGGTCGCTGCGCGCGGATCTCGACGCGGTACAGACCGAGTCCGCCCAGCGCGGCGAGGAGGGCGCCGAGGTCCAACGCGGGCTCGAGTCGGCGCTCGGCGCGGCGCTCGGCGAGGTCGACCGGCTGTCGGCGCTCGAATCAGCCCTGAGCGGCGACCTCGACGACGCGCTCGAGGACATGCGCCGCGCGATGGAGCGCATCGCGCACGACGAGCGCGAGCGCGACGAGCTCGAGCGGCGCCTGGACAGCGCGGTCGCGGCAGCCGCGGCGGCCGAGCAGCAGGCAGTGGCCGGCGAGGCTGCGCGCGCAGCGCTCGAAGCGCGCATCGACGAGCTCTCGGCGACGAGCGAGGAGGCCGCGCAGCAGGCGAAGGAGGCACGCAAGGCCGCCCGCAAGGCGGCCGCGGCGGCAGCCGCGGCCGCGCAGCGCCAGGCTACGGCCGACGCCGATGCGCGCGCGGCGCAACGCGCCGCAGAGGATCAGGAGCGCGCGCGGCTGCGCGAGCACGAGGCACAGGAGGCGCAGGACCGCACGGCCCGGCGGCGCGCCGAGGACGAGCAGCGCCGCGCGGCCGCCGACGAGGAGCGCCACGCGCAGGAGGCCGCGATTCGCGCGGCCGCGGAGGCGCGCAGCAAGGAGCGGGCCGCTCGCCGCGAGAAGGCCGAGCGGCTCGCCGCGCTGGAGCGCAACGTGGCCGCGGAGCGCAGCCCGGCGGCCGAGCCGCCTTCGGCGAGGACCAGGCCCGCACCGCCACGCCAGCGCACGCCGGCGCCCGAGCTGGAGCCGCGACGGCCGCCGTCGCGCCCAGGCTCGACGCGTGTCTCGACGCTCCCGCGCGAGCGCCCGACCCGCCTGCGCGCGAAGTCGCGCTGGCTGCCCTCAGAGCTCGTCGTCGGCGTCCTGCTCGTGATCGTCGCGGCGGCCTGCGCGACGCTGCTCGTGCTCGGCGTGCTGCGCGTCGCCGTCACCTGAGCGCCGTCAGCCGGGCGGGTCC
>Ga0136640_10000504_pt1 | contig 14930 bp, 11 predicted proteins | sample AntDrymUQ8642106_2_FD_105498 | JGI IMG/M metagenome (GOLD analysis project Ga0136640, IMG submission 105498) | Polar desert sand microbial communities from Dry Valleys, Antarctica - metaG UQ864 (21.06) | ecosystem: Environmental > Terrestrial > Soil > Desert | place: Antarctica: Dry Valley...
ACGGCGTGAATCTCTTGCTTTTATTTATCTTCACGCTCTTTTTTACCGCATAAAAATACAACAAAAAATTGTAACTCAAGGAATATTTAATGGACACAATTTTAGAAAAAAATCAGGTTAATATCGACGACGAAATGCGCCGCTCGTATCTCGATTACGCGATGAGCGTCATCATCGGACGCGCGCTGCCGGACGTTCGAGACGGTTTGAAACCCGTGCATCGGCGCGTCTTGTGGGCGATGCAGGAACTCGGCAATTATTACAACAAACCTTATAAAAAATCAGCACGTGTGGTCGGCGACTGCATCGGAAAATATCATCCGCACGGCGACACCGCCGCTTATGACACGATTGTGCGGCTTGCTCAGGATTTTTCGCTGCGTTATCCGCTCGTTGACGGGCAGGGGAATTTCGGCTCGATTGACGGCGACAACGCTGCGGCGATGAGGTACACCGAGGTGAGAATGCAAAGACTCACCAACGAAATTATGGCGGACATCGAAAAGGAGACAGTTGATTTTCAGCCGAATTACGATGAATCGCTGTCTGAACCGGTGGTGTTGCCGACTCGTGTACCAAATCTTTTGATAAATGGTTCGGAAGGAATCGCTGTCGGAATGGCGACGAAAATTCCGCCGCACAATTTAACGGAAGTTGTTGACGCGACGATTGCGCTGATCAAAAACCCGGACATTTCGATTGATCAGCTAATTGCAATCATTCCCGGTCCTGATTTTCCGACCGCCGGTTTTATTTATGGGCGCGAAGAAATTCACAATGCTTATAAAACGGGACGCGGAATTTTGCAGCTCCGCGCCAAAGCCGCGATTGACCGAATCGGACGCGGCAATACTGAACGCGACGCGGTTGTCGTGACGGAGATTCCTTATCAGTTAAACAAATCGCGCCTGATCGAAAAAATTGCCGAACTCGTCAATGAAAAACGGCTTGAAGGCATTTCCGAAATCCGCGACGAATCAAACCGCGAAGGCATCCGCGTCGTCATCGAACTCAAACGCGACGCCGTGCCGCAGGTTGTTCTTAATAAACTTTACAAATTAACGCCGCTTCAAACATCTTTTGGGATTATCAATATCGCAATTGTCGATGGTCAACCGAAAGTTTTGAATCTCAAGCAGATGCTCGAAGCGTTTGTCAAGTTTCGCCGCGAAGTCGTGCGCCGACGCACCGAGTTTGAACTTCGCAAGGCTTATGCTCGGGCGCATATTTTGGAAGGTCTAAATAAAGCCATCGACGCGCTCGATTATATTATTCCGCTGATTCGCAATTCTCGCTCGATTGACGAAGCTAAATCCTGGCTGATCGGAAATTTCGCAACTCTCTATGAAGTAAAAACGTGGCGCGGCGCACCGGCTGATAAAACGCTTCCCGTATTTTTGAAAGAGCTCGAAAGAGTCGTCGGCGATTTACAATTTAGTGATATTCAGGCTCAGGCGATTCTTGATTTGCAGCTGCGCAGGCTTTCGGCACTCGAACGTCAAAAGATTATTGACGAGCTTGAAGGAATCTTAAAATTTATTGCTGAGCTGGAAAACATTCTTGCCAATGAAAATCTGCTTCGACAAGTAATTGTTGACGAATTGAAAGAAGTAAGAAAAAGCTTTGGCGACGAACGCCGGACGGTAATTGTTGATGCCGGAATCGAGCTGAAAATTGAAGATTTGATTGCCGATGAAGAAGTGGCGATTACGGTCACGAACGCCGGTTACATCAAGCGCACGCCGGTTTCCGCATATTCGACGCAGGGACGCGGTGGAAAAGGGCGATTCGGCGCAAAAGCGAAAAACGAAGATTTTATCGATCATCTGTTTACTGCTTCGACGCATGCTTTTCTGATGATCTTCACAGACGACGGACAAGTTTATAAAATCAAAGTCCACGAAATTCCCGAAGCTGATACTGCCGCCCGCGGCAAGGCGCTGGTTAACTTGATTAATATTTCGACTGAGCGAAGACTGGTCGAAGTTCTGCCCGTGCGTGATTTTACAGACGAAGTTTATATTGTGATGGTGACGAAGAAAGGAGTAGTCAAGAAAACCTCTTTGTCTTTATATCAAAATATTCGCGCCAACGGCATTAACGCAATTAACATTGATGAAGGTGACGAACTTTTGAATGTTTTTGTCACTGACGGTACGAAGCAAATTTTTATCGCCACGCATGATGGAATGGCAATTCGATTTGACGAAAAGGATGCTCGCCCCTTGGGTCGAGTGGCTCGCGGTGTGCGCGGCATAAGTCTTCGAAAAGATGATTTTGTCGTGTCGGCGTGCGCGATTTCCACAGACGAATCGGAAAATATGCTTTCTATTTCCGAGCAGGGCTTTGGTAAACAAACAAAGGTCGGCACTTATCGCCTCATAAATCGCGCCGGAAAAGGCGTGATCAATATGAAAACGACTAAGAAAACAGGCAAAGTCGTCGCCGTTTTCCCGGTTGAAGATAATTCGGAAGTAATTATCATTACGCAGCAGGCGAAACTTATCCGGCTCGGTACCGATCAAATTCGGCAGACCGGCAGAAGTGCCCAGGGCGTAACGTTGATTCGGATGAACAACGGCGATATGGTGACAAGCGCGTCTCTGATTGATGTTTCCGAAGAGGAAGTGATAATCGAGTAATTGTCGTTCCCCGATAATGTAAGTGCGGAATAAAATAATTAAGCGTTTTATTTCGCACTTTTTATTTTTCTAAAAACCGACAAGAATTTGTTGAAGAACGCCTTTTATAAATTGACATTTTAATTCACAGTTTTCTAAAGCCCTAAGTTATAATTGTCCGATTATGGAAAAATTTAATGTAATTTGTCCGTGTTGCGAAGCGACTTTGACGATTGACAAAAAAACCGGCGCGCTTCTTGTTTATGAAGAAAAAACGAAGAAAACGGGTTCGTTTGATGACTTAAAAAGCGACCTCGACAAGCAGAAAAATTTGCGCGAGCAGCTTTTCGCCCAAGAAATGTCGTCGCAAAAAGACCGGGAGCGATTGCTCGACGAAAAATTTAAGGAAGCGTTCCGACGCGCCGAACCGGATTCCGGCAAACCGTTTAAGAATCCTTTAGATTTAGATTAAATTGATGGAAAAATTTAAAGAGACTGGGCAGTCAAAAATTTAGATTACTATTCACTTCCAAAAATCCCTGGACTCTGCGAAGTCTAAGAAAAGCGTGGAAAAGATTTCCTGTTATTGTCAAAATTGCCGCGCGGCGAACATAATCGGCGAAACTAATTGTCGGCGGTGCGGGACTCGTCTTTTGTTAGTTGTCTTTCCGCCATCTCTGAAATACGATACAAATGACGTTCCGTCGTTTTATGAAGATCATCTTTTAGAGCGTGTCTCATTGCTCGAACTGCGGTTGGTGCAGGTTGTCGAACAGCTGGCGATGGCTTTTGAATTTATCAAGCGCGAATCAAAATCCTTTGGAAAAGATCACGCCTTGCTCCAAGCTTTTTTTGAAACAATTCAAAAAGCAAATCCTGAGATAGCAGAATTGCTAAAAAAAAATCAAATAGAAACGCTGGACGAAATAAAGGAAAATCCCGCGCGAAATATTTATCAAGAGCAATTTCCGGAAGAACTTTTAAGGCATCATACAAATCCGAATGTTGAGCTTTTCACGCAACTCATTAAAGAAGGAATTAAACTATTGACAAACAACGAGGAAAGACAGGCGTTTCGTAATCTTGAACGCGCCGCCCTGCTTTCGCCGAGAAATATTCCCCTAAAAGTTTTTATAGCTGAAAAACTTCTGCGGGCTGATAAATTCGCGGCTGCTGAAAAATATCTGATAACAGCTTTTGAAACTGAGCCGCACAACGAAAAAATACTGCTGCTGCTTGGCGCTATTTACGCGGATTTTGCCGACGCGGAAAAGAGCCGCAAATTTTTGAGCGTTTTAACAACTGATCCGGGCAAAGTATTGTGCGTTAATTATATCTGGGGAATGCTGGCGGCTTTCGAAGCAAATTGGACGCAGAGCATTGCCGCTTTTAAGGAAGCGCTGAAAATTATTGAAGCTCCCGAAATTCATTATTTAATCGGCTGCGGCTATTGCGAATCAGGTAATTATAGACTCGCGCTGCGTCACTTTCAAAAGGCAACCGCGACGGAGCCGCAGTTTGCCGACGCTTTATTTATGCAAAGTCTGGTCTGTAAAATTTCGAATAATGCGGAAGATGAAAAAAAAACGCGGCTAACAGCGCTCGATTCGAAGCAATCGGGTACGCCACGTTTACGATTTTCATGCAAAGAAGATCCAGACGTGCCGGAAATCGCTCTGCCCTTTGCGCATTTTGAGCAAGCGGAAAAACATCTTTTGACCGGCGGCGCGCCACGCCTGACCAAATTTTTTCGAGAATTGTTATTTAAATCAATCGAATGATTTTCTGTCACATGTCAGATGCGGAGAGAAAAATAAAATCTAGAAATTATTTGAAATTTCAGCAATGAAAAATCAAGAACCTCTGACCAAAGATAAAATAATCGTCGCGCTCGATGTTGAAACCGCCGAACAAGCGCGTGACATCATCCAAGAATTGCGGGAAGAAGTTGGCGCGTTCAAAATCGGCTTGCAACTTTTTACTTCCGCTGGCGCATCTTTTGTGCGGGAGACGGTTGAAAACGGTGTCAAGGTTTTTCTCGATGTAAAGTTTCACGATATTCCGAATACGGCGGCGAGAGCGTCGGTCGAAGTCGCGCGGCTCGGTGTCTGGATGTTTAATCTGCACACGCTCGGCGGGGGCGAAATGCTTCTTAAAACATTTGAAAGTGTGCGCGAAGTTTGTGATAAAGAAAATTTAGCACAGCCAAAAATTATCGGAGTTACAATTTTGACTAGTTCAAATCAAAAGACTCTGAGCGAAATTGGCATCAAAACTGAAATAAACACGCAGGTTCTAGATTTAGCGCGGCTGTCCGAAAAAAGCAGTTTAGATGGTGTTGTCGCCTCGCCGCTCGAAGTCGAAGCGATTCGCGCCGGGATTGATAGAAAAGATTTTTTAATCATAACGCCCGGAATTAGAGATGCAAAAACTGTGGATAAAAATTTAAAGCCTGAAACTTTTGAAGACCAGAAACGTGTAATGTCAGCAGGCGAAGCAATAAGAATCGGCGCGGATTATCTGGTGATTGGTCGCCCTATTCTGCAGGCAGATGATAAGATTGAAGCAGTCAGAGGAATTTTACGGGAAGTTGAGAGCATTAGGGCGCAGTAAATATTTGATGAGCAAAAGAAATTTCCACAACTTAATTTTAGAACGTCAATCTGCGTCCGTACACCTAAATTTACTGCTTTTGTTTATTTTCACCTTAATTTTATTTTTTGGCGCGAGTGTCTTTTTTCAAATCTCGAAAACTTCCGCCCAAAATCAAATAAAAATTCAGACGCTTGCGCAAATGCCGTTTCGCATCGGTGAAAGGCTAACTTACAATGTTTCTTTTGAGCAGTATGACAATGCCGCATTTGCTGAAGTTTACGTCGTTTCACGCGGTAAATTGGGCGAAAGAGATGCTGTCGAACTTCGAGCCAAAATAAAAACAGTCGATTTGGTCAGCGCGTTTTATCCCTTAGACGAAACGCGCACGACATTTGTTTCGGCAGAAACAAATTTACCTTTGTACGTTCGTAAGATTTCCAACGCCAGCGTTTTGCCAAAGGAAACCGTCAATAATTATACGGTAGCGCCGACTGCCTACAATGATCTTTTAACATTTATTTATCAGGCACGAACCGCTGGCGGCATTGGCAACTTCTCTTTTCAGGAAGACGAAAAAATTTATAATGCTAGTTTGCAAAATTCTGTCAAAGGAAAAAGTTTTCTCCAGGAAAAAATAAAAACCGATGCCGGCGAATTTGAAACAAATGTTTCAATAGTTCAAAGCGATTATTTAGCTGAAAAAGGCATCACCGATTTACGCATAAACTTTAGTAATGATCCGGCGCGAATTCCAGTTTTGCTTCGATTCAGAACTGCAAAAGGCGATTTTCGCGCAGAAGTGGCGAGCGTTCAGTTTATCGAGCCGGAAATTTCTACTGATCCAACTCCGTCTCCGCCGATACAAACACCGCGCCCGCAATCAACTCCGAAGCCAGTGCCGACGCCAACACCATATGTCGAAAATGAACCGCTTTCGACTGATCTGCCGTTTGTATTAGGCGAAACACTGGATTATCAGGTTTCGACCGCTGGGCAAATGATCGGTATCGTTACGCTTCAGGCAAAAGAACGCAAACAGTATTTGGGACAGGACAGCCTTCTTCTAACGGCAATCGCTACCGGAACCGAACCAAACCAGCGAACTTTTGTTCTCAATGATGGAATCAGGGGGCAGGTTAGCCCGGATTCGATTGCCCCGCAACAAATAGATTTAAAATTCGCAGGTTTGCTGAGTCCGTATAATTTAACCGCTCAATTTAATCAAAAAGCCGGCTTCGTTACTTTTAACGGAGCTAACCGGGCGGATATTCCGGTCGGTACGCACAGTATTCTGTCGCTGATTTATGCCATCCGCGCCTTTAACTTGATGCCAAGCAAAGATTTAAGCAATCCGGTCAATGACACACGCGTGGCAGTTTTTGTCAATTCAAAAGCCTATGTCGTAACGCTTCGACCTTCAGATGCCGAAATAATAAACTTGCGGGGAGAAAAAATTTCCGCTCAGTTAATCACAATTAGAACCGGCGACCCGGCGTTCGATCAGAATAATCTGCGTTTGTGGTTAGGCAACACTGATAAACGCCTGCCTCTGCGTCTTTCATTTGGGAACTTTCAGGCTGATTTAATTTCAGAGAAACAAATTCCGCCAAAATAGTAAATGTTTTGTATAATTAAAAAAGGCTTATAAATTTGTTTGTTGAAATTGAAATCTATTTTCAATTAGCATACAATTTTTTGAGAATTAAAAAATAAAGCAATGACGAGTTTAACAAATTTACCAGTCGGGATAACCGCAAAAGTTATTTCGGTCAACGGAAATAACGCGATCAGCAAACGTCTGATGGAGATGGGCGTAGTGCCGGGCGTTTCAGTGCGAGTTGTTAAAAGCGCTCCGTTTGGCGACCCTCTGGAAATTCGCGTTCGCGGTTATCATCTCGCAATGCGAAAAAACGAAGCCGACGCGATTGAAGTAACCGACAGCGAGTAGAAAGTTTTGAAAACCATTTCCCGCACTTTAACATCTGAGCCGTTAAAAGCCGAAAAAACAAATAAGTATTCTGCGCATCCCGCATCGCAGTTTACAATCGCGCTTGCCGGAAATCCGAATGCCGGGAAAACAACGCTTTTCAACGCTCTGACCGGAATGCGGCAGAAGGTCGGCAATTATCCAGGCGTTACGGTTGAGCGGAAGGAAGGTTTGTGGCGATTCGTCGGCGGCAGAAACAATGCCCGTTTAATTGACTTACCGGGTCTCTACAGTCTCGACGCGACATCTCTGGATGAACAGATCGCGCGGGATGTTCTGATGGGAAAACTCGCCAGCGCGCCAAAACCGGACGTGATTGTCGCCGTTGTCGACGCGACCAATCTCGAACGAAATCTCTATCTCGTTACGCAGCTTCTGGAATATAAAATTCCGTTAGTAATTGCCCTGACAATGGTCGATGTTGCCGAAAAACAAAGCCTCGCCATCGACACGAAAAAATTATCCGAACTGTTGCAGGTTCCGGTGGTTGAAGTCCGAGCGGCGCAGAAAAAAGGAATTGAAGAACTAGCCGAACAAGTTTTTCAAGCCACGCAAAATAAAAACTCAAAATATAACGGATGGTTTTCCGAAGCGAACCCGGCTGATGAATCTTTTATTCATCTTAGTCTGCAGAGCGACAACGAAATAAACAAACAGATTTTTGCCCGCTATAACTTTATTTCCGACGTATATCAGGAATCTGTCAAAGCCAAACAAACTGAAGAACGCGGTTTTTCGGAAAAGATCGACCGTGTTCTGACCCATAAGTTTTTCGGTCTGGTGATTTTAATTGCCGTTTTGCTGCTCGTGTTTCAGACAATATTTTCGTGGGCGAATCTGCCGATGGATTTACTTGAACAGGGCTTCGGAGCGCTCGGCGATTTTGTTCGCGCTGAATTGCCCGAAGGCATTCTGACCGATTTGCTCATTGACGGAGTAATTGCCGGAGTCGGCGGCGTACTTGTTTTTCTGCCACAGATTTTACTGCTTTTTTTCTTTCTTTCGATTCTCGAAGATACCGGCTATATGGCGCGCGCGGCATTTCTGCTGGATCGTCTGATGCGCGGAGTCGGTTTGCATGGAAAAGCGTTTCTGCCGCTTTTGTCGAGTTTCGCCTGCGCGATTCCGGGCATTATGGCGACGCGTACGATTGAAAGTCCGAAAGACCGCATCGCCACAATTATGATTGCCCCGTTTATGAGTTGTTCGGCGCGGCTGCCGGTTTATACTTTGATGATCGCGACGTTTTTTACCGGACAGACGATTTTCGGATTTATCTCAGTTGGCGCGGTTTTAATTTTAGGAATGTATGCGCTTGGCACAATCGTCGCAATTATTGTTGGCTGGATTCTCAAAAGAACGCTTCTCAAAGCACCGCCGCCACCGTTTGTAATGGAATTGCCCCCATACCGGATGCCGAATTTTAAGGCGGTTTTCCTCAATGTTTTTCAGCAGGCGGAGATGTTTCTCAAACGCGCCGGAACTGTGATTCTGGCAATCTCAATAATCTTGTGGGCTTTGGCATATTTTCCTAAAACCACCAGTCAGCAATCCGCAGTCAACAATCCGCAAGCTGAATTTAACAACGAACAAACGACTGTTGACAGTTCGCAGCCAGCAATCGACGATTCGGGGGCGCAGCTTCGCAACAGTTACGCCGGACAACTCGGACAATTGATTGAGCCGGTCATCGCACCGCTCGGTTTTGACTGGAAAATCGGCGTCGCGCTGATTGCGAGTTTTGCTGCCAGAGAAGTTCTCGTGTCAACCTTGAGTATTATCTACAACGTTGGAAAAGACGAAACAGAAGAATCTCAGACCTTGATGCAGGCTGTCCGCGATGCCAAACGGGAGGACGGAACTCCAGCATGGACACCGCTCACCGCATTAACACTGATGGTCTTTTTTGTACTGGCAATACAGTGTATGTCAACAGTCGCAGTAACCCGGCGCGAAACCAATTCGTGGGCGTGGGCAATTTTTATGGTCGCCTATATGACAATTCTGGCTTACGTCGCCGCACTCATAACTTATCAGGGCGGTCGGCTTTTAGGGTTCGGGTAATACTTGATTTCAGATGTCAGATACCAGTTTAAAATCAGACATCAAATATTTATGAATTGGCAGTATTTAATTGTCGGGATAATAATTTTGCTGGCGACTTTCTACATCTGCAAAAAGGTGTTTATGCGCGTAAGATCCTTTTCACCCAAATCATCTCCGTGCAAAACCGATTGTGGCTGCGGCAACAAAAATTGAAAAGTACAAATCAACTATTGAAAACGCAGATTCTTAATTTTTGATCCTGAAACTAGAGTTATTTGTAAATTTCCACGACCGGCTTGCCGTTCTGGTCGATGTAGGCGCGATACATACCTTCGGAATTGAATGAAACACCAATGTTGCCAAATTTATCGATGGCAATTACGCCGCCGTCGCCGCCGAGCGTTTTAACTTTGTTCATTACTAAATCGGCGGCTTGCTGAACCGGCAGAGCACGGTATTCCATCAGCGCGGAAATATCACGCGCGACGCCGAGACGGATAAAATATTCGCCCCAGCCGGTCGCGCTGACGGCACAGGTTTCGTTATTGGCGAAGGTTCCCGCGCCGATAATCGGAGCATCGCCAACGCGTCCGAATCTTTTGTTGGTCATTCCGCCGGTGGACGTTCCCGCCGCGAGATTGCCATTCTTATCAAGCGCGACCGCTCCGACCGTCCCGAATTTATTGATCGGAAGCCGCGCGTGCGGAGTTAAAGCCAAAGCGCCGGAACTTTGATTTTCAAAATTTGAACTTTGAACCTTAAACTTTTGATTTTGAACTTTAGCTTTTGGACTTGCCTCTTTGGACTTTTCTTCCTTAAGTATTCTCTGCAGCGAATCCCAGCGCTCCTGCGTAAAGAAATATTTTTCCGGCACGAGTTCGATATTTTGTTCTTTGGCGAACTTTTCCGCGCCGTCGCCGACCATCATAACGTGCGGCGATTTTTCCATCACGGCGCGCGCCAGCGTAATCGGGTTTTTGACGTGCCGGAGTCCGGCGACCGCGCCAGCCATCAAAGTTTTGCCATCCATTATCGAAGCGTCTAATTCGTTTTTGCCCTCGTTGGTGAAGACTGCGCCTTTTCCGGCGTTAAACAACGCATCATCTTCTAAAAGTTTAATTGCCATGACGACCGCGTCCATCGAAGACTGACCGTTTTGCAGCGCTTTGTAGCCCGCCAAAACCGCTTCTTCGAGCGCGGTACGATATGCCTTTTCCTTTTCAGGAGTCAGCGAACCTTTGATAATCACGCCCGCACCGCCATGGATAACAAATCCAAGTCGCGGATTTTGCGGCGACTGAAGCTGTTTTATTTCAGGTAAAACCGGCTTCTGAGCAAAAGTTGTATTGGGTGCGGTAATAAAGAAAAGGATTAAAAGAAACGACAAAATTTTTTTCATTTTCATCTCCGAAACGAGTAGTTCAATTTTTATCAGCTTAACATAAATAATTTAGAGACAATAAGGAAATAAGACAACCCGTGACAGTTGCTCAAGCGTAAAAGCGGGCATGATGCTTTACGCCTTTACTAACAGTTAAGCTGCTGACATAAACTTGATTTAACCATTTTTTGAATCCAAATAAATATTAGCTTTCCGGAACACAAAAAATATCAAAATGTTTCATGCCCGCGAGATTTTCCTTTTTTAACGATTGTCCGCGAAGATTGTTTTCTCCCTCAACAATAAATATTTCATATCCGTAATCAGTTAAAAATTGATAAAGATGTTCGCGTTCGGCAAGTGTTGTAAATTTGTGGACTTCCGCTTTGATAAATGGTTTTTGGGCACGGATTAACTTTTCCAGAGTCTTTAAGATCGTGTAATCATAACCTTCCGCGTCAACTTTAATAAAACGTATTTTTTGGATTGATTCAGGATGTTCGGCTTCGAGATAATTCAAAAGATTTTTTCCTTCGACCTTTAAGCTGAAGGCATGCGCGTGGCGAATTTTGCTGACCCTTTCGTGGAATCCGCCGTTGCAAAAACCTGCGTCCGAATAATTAAACTCAAATTCGCCGTTTGTCTCGGTCGCGGCGAACATTAAAGGCGCAATATTTGTTTTGTCCCGATTGAGTTCAGAGTTTTGCTTTAATATAGGAAAAACGTATCTATTTGGTTCCAACGCAAAAACGCATCCCGTTTTGCCCACCGCCAACGCGATCGGTATTGTTGAATCGCCCGTGTGCGCGCCGATGTCGATCGCCGCGTCGCCGGGGGCGAGAAATTTTTTGAGTTCATCGACCGCGTCCTGCTGAATTATTTTTTTTGATTCTCGCGGATGAAGCCATTGGGCATAAGAAACCGCGCCTTCGGAGGACAGCTCAAACTTATTTATTTTAAAGCCGTAGATTTGAGTTTTCGGCTTCAAGCCCAGGAAATATAACGCTTCTTTTAACTTCATCAATTTTTATTTGGTCGATTTGTTTTGCCGCAAACTCCGAGCCTGAAGCCAGATACCCGGAATAAAGAGAACTTTTTGACTAAAATTAGTATGTGCCCGGCGCGTGAAAACATTGTAATTCTGCTGCTCGATTTTATCCAGAATTTTGGCATAAAGCCGGCAGGCAAGAAGAACCGTAAAGCGTGTATCTTTTTCAAGCAGAGGAATACCCTGCTCGGCTTTTTTGTAAAATTTTCTGGCGCGCGTTATTTGAAATTTCATCAATTCGACAAAGTTCTCATTCGATTGAGCGGCAAAAATTTGTTTTTCCGATACGTCGAATCTGCGCAAATCTTCCTGTGGCAGATAAATTCTTCCCATCCTGGCATCTTCTTTCACGTCGCGCAAAATATTTGTCAACTGCATCGCAATCCCCAAAGCTTCGGCATATTCGAGAGTTTTCTTTTCAGTATAACCAAAGATTTCCGTAGACATTAAGCCGACGGTTGAAGCGACGCGGTAACAATAAACATAAAGCTCTTCAAAAGTTTCAAAGCGTTTAACGTGCGTATCCATCAAAACGCCTTTGATTAATTCGAGCGGAAGATTTTGCGGAATTTTATAAGTTTTGAGTAAATCCTGCCAAGCTTCTAAAACGTAACTTTGATTTTTGTGGTGTAATTCGCCGGGCTTTGCGCCTGGGTGAATAGAAATTTCCGCGCCGGAAAAAACCTGGTTTAATTTCGCTTTCCAATTTTCGACGGCTTTGATTGCTTCGGCTTCATTTTTGATTTCGGCTTCGTCAATTTCATCGTCAATGTGGCGACACAAAGCGTAGAGAGCATAGATTGGTTTTTGTTTTATTCGAGGAAGAAATTTCGCCGCAAAATAAAAACTTTTGGCGTGGCGGCGGGTGACCTGGCGGCAATATTCGTAGGCTTTTTCGATTTCGTTCAAAACTTTATAAACCCGCTTTAAGTTCGCGTTCTTTGGCAAAATCCATTTCAGCTAAATCCTTTTTGCCCTGCTCCCTGTAAGCCACGGCTCGATTGTGATACGCGCCGTGGCTTTTCGGGTCTAAATTAATAACTTCCGTCCAGTCGGCAATTGCCTTATCATACGCTTTTTTTTTGAGGTGAGCGATACCGCGCTCAAAATAATAATCTTCGATTTTGCCGTTTTTATGAAGCTCAATCGCTTTGTCAAAGTCAGCAATTGCATCATCAAACTCCTTCAATGCCAATAAAGATTTGCCGCGGCTGAAATATAATAAAGATTGCTCTGGGTTTAGACGCAGAGCTTCATTAAAATCAACAATTGACTTTTCGTGCTGATTCTTTTTTTGAAAAACCAGACCGCGCAGACTTAGAGCCGCTAAGTTTTCCGATTCAAGCCGCAATGTTTCATTGTAATCTTCGAGCGCGTTGGTCAAATCATTTTTGTTCAGGTAAGCGCTGCCTCGTCCCAGAAAATCAGCCGCGCTTGCGGGCTGCAAACGAATCGCCGAATTAAAATCAGCAATCGCCGCATTATTCTCATTTTTTGCCAGATAAATGTTTCCGCGAATTTGGAAAGCGTCCCCATTTTCCGCATTGAGCCCGATTGCGCGATTGCAGTCGGTCATCGCGTTATCAAAATTTTTCATTTCAAAATAACTCTGGCAGCGCCCCGTAAACGATGAAGAATTTTTCGGCTCCAAATTTATCGCTTCGTCGTAATCGGCAATCGCCCGGTCAAACTCCCCGACAATTCTGAAATTGGAGCCGCGGCGGCGCAAAACTTCCGCGTTTTTTAATCCAAGATTTATCGTTTCGCTATAATCTTCTATGGCGCTTTCGCTTTGTCCAAGAAAATGATAGGCGTCGGCGCGCCCTTTGCGAGCTTCAACCGAATTCGGATTTATTGTGACGGCTTCGTCAAATGCGTTGAGCGCCAATTCATTCCGTTTTTTTTCGAGATAATCATTGCCCGCCAGGATATGCTGATCAAATTCTTTCGTTCGATAATTGTTATAAGCCGATACGCCAAGCCAACTTAAAAGGCAAACTACGAGAAGCAAAATTCCGATAACGGCAAATTTGTTTCTTGTTAAACTTGTAAACTTTTTTGTCCATTCTGCTCGATGAATGCCAGAAAATCTGCTTTGTCTGTTTGGAATTTTAACCTGAACCCGCCTGTTGGAATTTGATTTATCAGATTGTTCACCGAATGGGGTTTCGCCAGCGGGTTTTAAAATCTTTTCACTGTCAACAACATCCGGAGACGAAATTTCCTTGACTTGAGCCTCCTCTCTAAACTGTTGAACAGAGGATTTTTTCTCGATTATTTCATCAACGACAAAAGCATTTTTTATTTCTATTTTATTAAGCGATTCGGAGCTTGCTTTGACAAAAGATTCGTAAAGTTCAATGACTGATTGCTGACGTTCATCCGGATTTTTTTGCAGAGCTTTCTCGATAACATCAGCGATTTGGGAACTGAATTCCGGTCTGAAATCGGTCAGGCGCGGCGGCGTAACCGTCATTTGCTGCTGAATCAGATGCCCTTCGGATTCTTTTTTAAAAGGCAGCTTGCCCGTCAGCATCTGAAAAAGCAAAACGCCGAGCGCGTAAATATCCGTTCGCGCGTCAATACGTTCGCCTTCGATTTGTTCGGGCGGCATATACGCGAAAGTTCCCGCGATGCGGCTGGAAATATTGTTGGTTGTTGAATCCGTAACTTTGGCGATGCCGAAATCGAGAACTTTGACAAAAATCTCTTCGGGTTTGCCGAGATGGATATTTGAAGGTTTTATATCGCGGTGAACAATGTTTTGCTCGTGCGCCAAATGCAGCGCGTCGGCTATTTGCATTAATATTTTTCTAGCGTCAGGTAAAGAAATTTGCTGCTGCTGTCGCAATTCTTCTTCGAGCGTGCGTCCTTCGAGCCACTCCATCACCAGATAGGCAATTCCGAAATCCTCACCGACATCAGTAACGGCGACGATGTGCGGATGAGATAGAGCGCCCGCCGCCAGAGCTTCGCGCTGGAAAAGTTCGCGCGCCATTTCCTCGACATCTTCTTTTAAATCAGGCTTGAGAATTTTGACGGCGACGGCTCGCCCAAGTTTTTGATCTGTCGCTCGATAAACCGCTCCGAAACTTCCTGCGACAAAAAACTCGTCAATCAGATAACGCTGGTTAAAAATTTCTCCGATTAAACGGTATGGATCCCGGCGCGGACTTATTTTGTCCATAACAAAACCTCATTAAAACTGAAAAATTTAAACGAAATATAAAATTGAAATAGTAAAATTTCCAT
>Ga0136640_10000505_pt1 | contig 14926 bp, 10 predicted proteins | sample AntDrymUQ8642106_2_FD_105498 | JGI IMG/M metagenome (GOLD analysis project Ga0136640, IMG submission 105498) | Polar desert sand microbial communities from Dry Valleys, Antarctica - metaG UQ864 (21.06) | ecosystem: Environmental > Terrestrial > Soil > Desert | place: Antarctica: Dry Valley...
GGCGGACCGGGAGCGGCGTCCCGGCGAGGCGGGCCGGGACGGCCACCGCCTTCCCGGGGCTCGGCGCCAGCCGGGCGCGAGGCTGGTGACCCCGGAGGCGGGGAGGAGGAGGGTCGTCGGTTGGCCGGCCCCGAAGCGGACGACGGCGCTCGAGGGGGCTGGGGTCGTCCCGACGGGCGACGCGTGGCCCCAGCGGGGCGGGCGGCGGGCGGGCCGGCCGCAGCGGGGCGTGGGGCAGGCGGGCCGGTCGCTGCAGGGGGGGCGGTGGCCGCCGGAACCGGCGGCCCGGGGGGAGCCGGCGCCGTCGGCCAGGCGGCGGGGTGCTCGACGATCTCCTCGATGACCACGAAGCGGATGCCGCCGGTGATCTCGCTGATGAGGTTGAGCAGCGCGGTGGCCAGCACCGTGAAGACGGTGAAGGCGAGGGCGACGACGGCGCCGATGAAGGCGACCTGCTGGAACATGGTGTCGCCCTGGAACCGGAAGTCCTCGAAACCCGAGTCGCGGAGGAAGCCCTCGAGGTCGTCGATCAACCCGGTCGTGTTGGCCAGGCCCCAAAGCAGGGCGACCGAGCCGAGGGCCACGCCCAGCATGACTGTGTTGAACACCAGACTGACCTTGAGCACCGACCACAGCTCGATGCGGCGGACGACCCGCTTGACCCGGCGTCCCCGCCGGCGCTGCCGCCCACGACCTTGCGTACGGAACGACGGCGTCGACACCGCATCGGCGAGGACGTCAGCCCGATCTTCGCCTTTCCTCCGTCGTCGGGCGCGGGAGACGGGGGGCTGGGGAGGGGTCGTCTCGCGGCGCAGGCCGGGATCCGCCACCGACGGTTCCACCGGGACGCTCAGCCCGGAGTCGACGGACACGGAGGCGAAGTGTACGAGACGGGCGCATCACTCGACGCGTCACTGCGGCACCAGGTGCCCTCTCGCCGTGCTCGCGCCGTGGCGTCGGCGTCACCCACGGTCACCTCGACCACCACGTCGTCACCGTCTCGGCGGAAACCCACCAGCCGTCCACCGTTCTGCCCGGCCAGTCGGGCTGCGGCGGAGCGACCTTCGGCGGCACCGGCCAGGGCGGCGGCATCGGCCGCGGTCCGGGCCCGAGCGGCGTCGATGGCCACCCCTCCCCAGCCCACCAGGGCGAGCACCAGCACCGCGGCCAGGACGACCCCGGCAGCCATGAGCGGCGTGGCCTGTCCCGTGTCCGGGGGAGGGGTCGGGCCCCGAGGGACCGTCTGCACGGGTCGCAGGGTGGGATGACAGGGCACGAGGATCTCCCCGGAGTCGGCAGCACACGTGGCCTGAGCAGGCGATCCGACCTAGGAGGTCGTCGATGCGGGTAAGCGTTCGGCGGTCAGCCGGCGACGTCGTCGGTGGACAAGACCGGCGCCACTGCGGCGACGGTCTGGCCCTCGTCGAGGTTCATCACCCGCACGCCCGTTGCGTCGCGGCCCTGGGAGGAGATGTCTCGCACCGGCATGCGGATGACCACCCCACCGGAGGCGACCACGAAGATCTCGTCGTCGAGGCCGACCATGAAGGCGGCGATGACCGAGCCCTTCTTGGCCGTGAGCCTGATGCCCCGCACCCCCTGTCCGCCACGGTTCTGCACGTTGAAGTGCTCGAGCTGGGTGCGCTTGCCGTACCCGGCGTCGGTGACCATCAGCATGGCCACGTCGTCGCGGCAGGTGTCGCACGACACCACCTCGTCGCCGGCACGCAGCCTCATGCCCCGCACGCCAGCGGCGGCACGGCCCATCGGCCGCGCATCGTCCTCGCTGAAGCGGATGGCGTGGCCCCGCTTCGACAGCATGAGGATGTCGTCGCCGCCGTTGGTCGGCAGCACCCTCACCAGCTCGTCGTCGTTGCGAAGGTTGATGGCGATGAGCCCGCTGCGCAGCGACGAGTCGTAGGCGGTGAACAGGGTGCGCTTGACCTGGCCCTGTTTGGTCGCGAAGAACAGGTAGGGGTGAGACGCGTAGTCGCGGGTGTCGATGATGGCCTGGATGCGCTCGTCGGGCTGCAGCTGCAACAGGTTGGGCATCGCCGTGCCGCGCGCGGTGCGCTCCTTCTTGGGGATCTCGTGCGCCTTCAGCCGGTAGACGCGCCCCCGATTGGAGAAGAACAGGAGGTAGGCGTGGGCGGTGGTGGTGAGAATGTGGGTGACGTAATCTCCGTCGCGCAGCTTGGCCCCGGCGACGCCGCGGCCGCCACGCGCCTGGGCCCGGAAGTTGTCTGCGCTGACGGTCTTGACGTAGCCCTTGAGCGACAACGTGAGCACCAGCTCCTCGTCGTCGATCAGGTCCTCGACACCGACCTCGCCCGGATCGAGGGTGATGACCGAGCGGCGCTCGTCGGCGAAGCGGTTGCGGACCTCGGTCAGCTCGTCCTTGATCACCGTGCGCAGCCGGGCCTCGTCGGCGAGGATCGCGTTGAGCTCGGCGATCTCGATGCCGAGCTGCTCGATCTCGCTCTCGAGGTCGATCCGGGCCAGCCGGGTCAGCCGCCCGAGGGGCATGTCGAGGATGTGCTCGGCCTGGACCTCGCTGAACTCGAAAGGCTCAGCCATCAGCCGGGTGCGGGCCTCAGCTCGGTTCTCCGAGCCCCGGATCGCCGCGATGACCTCGTCGATGACGTTGATGGCCTTGAGCAGGCCCTCGCGGATGTGGCGCCGATCCTGGGCTCGGCGCAGGCGGAACCGCGATCGCCGGGTGACGACCTCGAGCTGGTGCTCGACGTAGGCCCTCAGCACGCTGACCAGGTCGAGGGTGCGGGGCACCCCGCCGACCAGGGCGACGCAATTGACGGCGAAGTTCGACTGCAGCGAGGTGTGCTTGTAGAGGTTGTTCAACACGACCAGCCCAGGGGCGTCGCGCTTGAGCTTGATGACGAGGCGGGTCTTGCCCCGGGCCGACTCGTCGTTGACATCGGCGATGCCCTCGATCTGCCGGGCGTCGACGAGGGCCTTGATCTCCTTGGCCGTCTTGGAGATCGACGCCTGGTAGGGCATCTCGCTGACCACGATCTGGTCGCTGCGGGCCCCCTCCTCGATCTCGGCCTTGGCCCGCAACCTGATCGACCCCTTCCCCGTGCGGTACGCGTCGAGGATGCCCTGGCGACCCATGATGAGCCCGCCCTTGGGGAAGTCGGGGCCCTGCACGAACTTCATCAGGTCCTCGGGGGTCGACTCGGGGTTGTCGATGAGGTGGATGGTGGCGTCGATGACCTCGCCCAGGTTGTGGGGCGGGATGTTGGTGGCCATGCCCACCGCGATGCCCTGGCTGCCGTTGACAAGGAGGTTGGGGAACCGGGCCGGCAGCACGCTGGGCTCGGTGACCTCCCCCGAGTAGTTGTCGACGAAGTCGACCGTGTCCTCGTCGATGCCGTCGAGCAGCGCCGTCGCCATGGGCGCCAACCGGCACTCGGTGTAGCGCGAGGCGGCGGCGGAGAAGTCGGGCGACCCGAAGTTGCCGTGGCCGGAGATCAGCGGGTGCCGCAGCGAGTGGGGCTGGGCCATCCGGACCAGGGCGTCGTAGATGGCGCCATCGCCGTGGGGGTGGAAGAAGCCCATGACATGCCCGGTGACGCGAGCCGACTTCAGGTGGCTGCGGTCGGGGCGGGCCCCGATGTCGTGCATGCCCCAGAGGATCCGACGGTGCACCGGCTTGAGGCCGTCGCGGGCGTCGGGCAGGGCCCGGGACACGATGACCGACATGGCGTAGTCGAGGAAGGAGCTCTCCATCTCCTCCTGGATCTCGATTGGCTCGATCGGCTGGCGCGCAGGGCCGGGCTCGGCCTCGTCGGGCGGGCCGCCCGGAGGAGGGTCGTCGGGCGGAGTGGGCGGGGTGAGGTCGGTCATGGGGTTGGCCTCAGACGTCGATGAACGCGTCGCCGGCGTTGGCGACGATGAACTGCTTGCGGGACTCCACGTTTTCGCCCATCAGGATCGACATCACCTCGTCGGCCAGCGCCGCGTGCTCGACCCTCACCCTCAGCAGCGTGCGGTGCTCGGGCTCCATGGTGGTGATGTGGAGCTCGTCGGCATCCATCTCACCCAGGCCCTTCAGCCGGGCGAAGTCCTTCTTGTGGCCGGGGTGGGCGGCGAGGAAGGCGGCTCGGGCGGTGTCGTCCTTCAGATAGACCTTCTCACGGCCCACCTCGGTGGAGTACAGCGGCGGCTGGGCGATGTAGACGTAGCCCCCCTCGACCAACGGCTTCATCTGCCGGAAGAAGAAGGTGAGCAGCAGGGCGCGGATGTGGCTGCCGTCGACGTCGGCGTCGCACATGCAGATGACCTTGTCGTAGCGCCGCTTGTCGACGTCGAACTCCTCGCCCACGCCGGCCCCGATGGCGGAGATGAGGGCCTGCACCTCGAGGTTCTTCAGCATCTTGTCGAGGCGGGCCCGCTCGACGTTGAGGATCTTGCCCCTGAGCGGGAGGATGGCCTGGGTCGCCGGATCGCGAGCATCGACGGCAGAGCCGCCGGCTGAGTCGCCCTCGACGAGGAACAGCTCTCGCTCGCTCCTGTCCTTCGAGGAGCAGTCCTTCAGCTTGTCGGGCATCCCGGCCCCGTCGAGAAGCGTCTTGGACCGGATGACGTCGCGGGCCTTCTTGGCCGCCAGGCGGGCCTGGCTGGCGGCGATGGCCTTCTTCAGCACCTTGTTGGCCTCGGCGGGGTTCTCCTCGAGCCAGGCGGCCAGGTGATCGTTGGTCGTCCGCTGCACGAGCGTCTTGATGCTGGTGTTGCCCAGCTTGGCCTTGGTCTGGCCCTCGAACTGCGGGTCGCGCAGGCGCACCGAGATGATGCAGGTGAGCCCCTCGCGGATGTCCTCGCCCTGGAGGTTCTCGTCCTTCTCCTTGAGCGAACCCCGAGCCCGGGCGTAGCGGTTGACCACACCAGTCAGCGCAGCGCGGAAGCCCTCGACGTGGGTGCCGCCCTCCGGGGTGTTGATCCCGTTCGCGAAGGAGTGGATGCCGTCGGTGTTGTAGCCGTTGCTCCACTGGAACGCGACCTCGACCTCGGCCTCGTCGCCGGACTCGTCGTAGGACCCGACCTTGTTGAACAGGGCCTCCTTCGTCGTGTTGATGTGCTTGACGAAGTCGACGATGCCGCCGGCGTAGCGGTAGGTGACCGGGGCCTGCTCGTGGCCGGGCCGCTCGTCGCGGAAGCGGATCTCGAGGTCGCGGTTGAGGAACGCCATCATCTGCAGTCGCTCCAGGATCACCCGGGCACTGAACTCGAGGGTCTCGAAGACCGTGTCGTCGGGCCAGAACGTCACGGTGGTCCCGGTGCGGCCGCGTGGCGATGGGCCGGTGATGGTGACCTGCCCCTGGGGCTTGCCGCCATCGGCGAAGGTGATGTGGTGGCGCTGGCCCTCGCGGTCGACCTCGACGACGAGGCGACGCGACAGGGCGTTGACCACCGAGACGCCGACACCGTGCAGGCCGCCGGACACCTTGTAGCCCTCGCCCCCGAACTTGCCGCCCCCGTGGAGCTTGGTGAGGGCAATCTCGACGCCGGAGATCTTGTGCTGCGGGTGGATGTCGGTGGGGATCCCGCGGCCGTCGTCGACGACGCGGCAGCCTCCGTCGGCCAGCAGGGTGACGTCGATGCGGGTGGCATGGCCGGCCATGGCCTCGTCGACGGAGTTGTCGACGACCTCCCACACACAGTGGTGCAGGCCGGTGGGACCGGTGCTGCCGATGTACATGCCCGGGCGCTTGCGCACGGGATCGAGGCCCTCGAGAACGGTCATGTCGTTGACCCCGTAGGAGCCGTTGTTCTGCGACACGCGCAACCTCTCAGACGAGGGGAGTGAGCGGTCTGCTCACGACAGCTGGACGGGCCCGTCCTGGGCCCACGGTGACCTCGTCCGGCGGACTCCCGTCAGGCGGGAACCCTTGCCGACACTGGCGATCACGATGGTTGCACCCTACCAGGAGGGTGTGACAGCCCGGCGCATCCACGCTCCGGCCTGGGGGGTCCATGGGACTCGGCGCTCGGCCTCTCAGCCCGGGGCGCGGCGAGCGTGGATCGCGGTCACCACGCCGGAGCCGAGCAGGGGCTCGAGCCCCTCGACGACCGCCGCCTCCAGCCAACGGGCCTGCCCGGTCCACACCGGGTCCGAGGCGTGGACGACCAGCGTCGCGTCGCGGATGGCCACCGGGCGCAGCGCCTCGGCGGCAGCCGGCCCGACCAGGCCCGACCACGCCCGCTCGACCACCGCGAGGGTCGAGGCTGGCGGCGCGCCCAGCCCGGCCCGGACCCGGTCGAGCATGTCGGCCATGGGCGAGGGGCGGTCGGGACCCGGGTAGAGCGAACGGGACGAAGAGTCGGGCACGCACCCAGTCTCGCCGATCGGGTGCGCCCGTCGGGGAGCCGACGTCACGAATCCTCACGGCTCGGGGCCGACCTGCCCGTCGGCTACGCGCAGCACCAGCTCCGGCGAGGCACCCCTGGGCAGCCCGGCGGCCGCGGCGATCACCGTCTGGCCCGCGGGCAGGTGGGCCATGAGCGCGGAGGCCCGATCCGGGTCGAGCTCGGAGAACACATCGTCGAGGAGGAGGATCGGCGGAGTGTCGAGGCTCAGGGCCATCCGGCGGGCAGCGGCAAGACGCAACGCCAGAGCCAGGCTGCGCTGCTCGCCCTGCGAGGCGTGGGTGCGGGCAGGGAGCCCGCCCAATGAGAGGTCGAGGTCGTCACGATGGGGCCCGACCAGGCAGACCCCACGACGCAGCTCGTCGGTGCGCGCCTCACGGAGAGCGGCCCTCAGCCCCGCCGCCCGCCACGGAGGCGCGTAGCCCATCACGACGTCGTCCCCGGCGCCGGCCAGATCGCAGTAGGCGCGCGTCACCTCCGAGCCCAGGTCCTCGACCAGGCCGAGCCGGGCGTCGGCCAAGGCTTCGCCTGCGGTGGCCAGCCGGGAATCCCACACCTCGAGGGTGGTCTCTATGTCGGGGGCCAGGCGGCCGCCGGACTGCTTGAGGAGCGCACCGCGTTGACGCAGGATCCGGTCCAGGTCGCCTCGAACCGCCTCCAGGCGGGGGTCGAGGGCGCTGAGCAGGTCGTCCAGGAACCGGCGCCGCTCTCCCGGCCCACCCTTGACGAGTTGTAGGTCGTCGGGCGCGAACACCACGGCGCGCAGCGCGTCGCGGGCGTCGCTCGTGCGACGGACGAGCTGACGGTTGACCAGGGTGCGACTACGCCCGCCAGCCGCGATCTCGGCCTCGACGAGCAGCGCCCGTCCCTCTCGCTGGCCCTCGCCGCGGACGATGGCGCGCGCCGCTCCCACCCGCACGAGGGTCTCGGGGACGGCGCCGCGGAAGGACCGCAACCCGCCCAGCCACCCGATGGCCTCGAGCAGGTTGCTCTTGCCCTGACCGTTCGCCCCGACCACAGCGGTCAGGCCTGGTGCCAGCTGCACCTCAGCCGCGGCGTACCCGCGGAAGTCCACGAGCGAGAGGCGATCGAGCTGCACCGATGGCGACGAGTCGTCAGATGCGGACCGGCATGAGGAGGTACAGGAAGTCGCTGCGCTCGGTCGCCCTCAGCACCGCCGGCTTGTTGGCATCGGTCGTCTCCAAGCTGACCTCGTCGCCGGGCGCCACCTCGATCCCGTCCAGCAGGTAGTCGGGGTTGAAGCCCACCGTCAGCTCGGCCCCCTCGTAGGTCGCGTCGACGGTCTCACTCGCTTGACCCACGTCCTGGGTCACGGCGTCGAGCTCGAGGCCGGCCGAGCTCATGGTCAGGCGCACCGGCGTCGCCTCCCGGGCCATCAGGCGCACCCGGCGCACCGCATCACCCAAGGCCTCGCGAGCCACCACCAGTCGGTTCGGGTAGGTCGAGGGGATCAGACCTCTGTAGTTGGGGAACTCGCCCTCGATGAGGCGGGTGGTGACACGCGTCGAGCCCACCTCGAAGGTCGCCTCGCGGTCCCCCAGTCGCAGGGTGACCTCGCCATCGGTCAGGGCTCGATCGAGCTCGCGCAGCGCACGCGACGGGACGAGCACCGACTGACCCTCCTCGAGTACTGCGGTGCCCTCCAGGTCCCGCACGGCCAGGCGGTAGGAGTCGGTGGCGACGAGGCGCAGTCCGCCGGCCTCGGAGGCCATCAGCACCCCGGTCAGGATCGGTCGGGCGTCGTCGGAGCTGGCCGCCCGCACGACCTGGATCAGGGCCGCAGACAGCTCCGCCGCGCTGAGGGTGACGGCATCGTCGGTCACCTGCGCCAGCCGGGGGAACTCGTCGGCCGGAAGCAGGCGGATCGAGGAACTGAACCGCCCTGACGCGATGTGGGCCTCGTCGCCATCGACGGTCACCTCGACGCGGCCCGAGTCGAGGGAGCGGACCACCTCCGAAGCGATCCTCGCCGGTAACACGGCCACGCCGTCGTCGCTGCCCGACACCGTGGCCGCGACCGACACCGTCAGGTCCAGGTCGCTCCCGGTGAGGCGCAGCCCATCGCCCTCCAGCTCCATGCGGACACCCGACAAGACAGGCAACGAGCCCCCTCGGTGCGCAACCGCCCGCCCCGCGGTACCCAAGGCCTCGACCAGCTCGTCACGTTCGCACCGGAACTTCACCCTCGGGGCTCGCTTTCTCTGTGGCTGTCGAAGCGGTGGGGACCGAGGAGCTGCGATCGCACCCTCGGCCCCTCTTCCCCCGACGGATCTATCACCTGGTGGTGGAGGTAGGGGGGCCTGTGGATCGTGGACAACTCAACGTCGGACCTGGTCAGCGCAGGTGGTGGTGATCCACAGCTGTCCCCAGGGTTCCACAGGGACACCACCGCCGGTGCGGATGGCCGCGTGGCGATCCCCGACCCGTGCACCCGGTCACCGCTCGCGTCCACCGCTGGCCCCAGGGGAGCGCACAACGACATCCACCGTCGCCCCACAGCCCCGGTGGCGGCTCCACGACTGCTCACGCCGCCCCTTTGCGCAGCTCGAGGAGCAGAGCTTGCACTTGGTGGAAGATGGCCTTGCGCTCGCCCATCAGGTTCTCGATCTTGGCCACCGCATGCATCACCGTGGTGTGGTCGCGGTTGCTGAACTCCCGGCCGATGGCCGGGAAGCTGAGGTCGGTGAGCTCGCGGATCACGTACATGGCCACCTGCCGAGCGGTGACCAGAGGCCGTCGTCGGCTCTTGCCTCGGAGCTCCTCGATGCTGAAGCCGTAGCGGGCCGACACCTTCTCGAGGATGGTCAGCGGGCTGACCGACCGGCTCTGGCTCTCACCCAAGATGTCGGAGAGGATCTGCTCGGCCAGACTGACACCGAGCTCGCGGCCGTAGAGGCTGGCGTACGCCGACACACGGGTCAGTGCCCCCTCCAGCTCCCGGATGTTGTCGGCGATGTTGGTGGCGATGAAGTCCAACACATCGTCGGGCACGGGGATCGGCGCCCGCTCGGCCTTCTTGCGCAAAATGGCCAGCCGGGTCTCGATGTCGGGCGGCTGGATGTCGGTGATCAGTCCCATCCGGAAGCGGCTGCGAAGGCGCTGCTCGAGCGTGGCGATGGCGTCGGGGGAGCGATCCGAGGTGATGACGATCTGGCTGCGCCGGGAGTGAAGCTCGTTGAAGGTGTGGAAGAACTCCTCCTGGAAGCGCTCGGCCCCCTCGATGAACTGGATGTCGTCGACGAGCAGCACGTCGACCTCGCGGTAGCGACGCTTGAAGTCGGGCTGCGTCTTCAGGCGGATCGCCTCGATGAAGTCGTTGAGGAAGCGCTCGGTGGAGACGTAGCGCACGACCTTGCCCGGGTAGTTCTGGGCGATGAAGGCCCGGATCGATTGCAGGAGGTGGGTCTTGCCCAGCCCGGCGTCGCCGTAGATGAACAGGGGGTTGTAGGCCCGGCCCGGTGTCTCGGCCACCGCCATCGACGCTGCGTAGGCGAAGCGGTTGGACGGCCCGATGACGAAGTCGTCGAACGTGTAGAGCGCGTCGGTGCCGCCGGCGACGCTGTTGGTGAGGACGGTTGGTGAGCTCGGTCCCGTCTCGGCTGCGGCAGACGACACCGCCTCGGCGGCTGCCGCGGCGTCGAGGTCATCCGGTGGGGCGGCTTGGGTGACGAGCTGATCTCGGTCGTTGGGTGACGAGGTGTCGACCTCGACCACGATCGCGAGGCGGTCGCCGTGGACGGTCAGGACGGTCTCCTCGATCAGGGGGCGGTAGCGGGCCTGGATGCGATCGGCCACCGTGCCGCTCGGCGCTGAGACGGTGAGGCGCTCCTCATCGGCCGACACGGGTCTGATGCCCTGGAAGGTGGACTTCCAGACCCCGTCGGTCACCCGCTCTCGCAGGATGTCCGAGCATGTTCCCCACAGGTGATCGGCGTCGCCCAAGACTCGGCTACCTTCTCTCCCCTCGTCCACACAGGAATCCACAGAATGTGGACAACGACGTGGAGAGCCGCTCTCCGGAGCGGATCCCTGATCGCTGCGACAGGCCGGACGGGAGCGGCCGGGCTGCGAGTAGCGGACCGTACCACCGCCGTCCTGGATCGGCGCAAGACCCCTCGAGCAGGTGGCGCAGGACCATGACCGATCCCGGATCCCGGCTCGTGCGCACTCCGTCGGGCCGCCCTTGTTGCCCGTCCACCTGGGCCCCATCTACCGTGGGACGCGGCCTCGCGGCCGCGTCCACCAATCGTGGGCCCTGTCGGCCCGCCCAGCTCGGGTCCGTCGACATCGACGGAGAGGCTCGTGCCGTCCCGGCCGCTCGGTCCGGAGGCACGGTGTCCCAGGAGGAGAGCAGTGAAGCGCACCTACCAGCCCAACGTCCGCCGGCGCTCCAAGCGCCACGGCTTCCGCAAGCGGATGTCGACCCGGGCCGGTCGGGCCGTGATCCGCAACCGGCGTCGCAAGGGTCGGGCTCGGCTCTCAGCCTGATCGCCCCGCTCCGTGACCATCGTACGCTCGAGCTCGTCCGCCAACGGGGCCGTCGCGGTCGGTCCGGTCCCGTGACCGTCCGCCTCGTCGCCGCGCCCGATGAGCGTTCGACCCTGGTCGCGTTCGCCATCGGGCGCCGCACCGGCAGTGCTGTGACCCGCAACCGCATCCGACGTCGCCTGCGGGCGGCGCTGGCCGAGCTGGCCCGGTCAGGGTCGGTGCCCGCCGGAGCCGCGGTCGTCAGCGCCGGCCCCTCGGCTGCGACGGTGCCCTTCCCGGCTCTGCGCCAGGCGTTGGACCAGGCGCTGGTCCGGGCGGCTTCGCCCCCGTCGTCGCGGACCGCTCCATGAGCGCCGGGCGGACTCCCGGCTGGGGGGCGCGCGCGGGGTGCGCAGCCATACGTGCCTACCAGGTGGTTCGCGGGGGGCGACCGTCGCCGTGCCGCTTCGAACCGTCCTGCTCGACCTATGCCGTCACTGCTCTTGAGGACTACGGTGCCGTTCGCGGGTCGTGGCTGGCCCTGCGGCGCGTAGGTCGCTGCCGTCCCTTCGGCGGCCGCGGATGGGACCCTGTGCCTGACGCCCGCCGACCCGCTGATCGGATCGCCTGATGGATTTCCTCTTCGACGGCATCGCCACGGTCCTGTCGTACTTGTACGACCTCACCTCGTCGTTCGGTGGGGCCATCATGCTGCTCACCCTCGTCGTGATGGTGGCGGTCACGCCGCTGACGCTCAAGAGCACCCGGTCGATGATCGCCATGCAGCAGCTCCAGCCCGAGCTGCGCAAGCTCCAGGCCAAGCACAAGGACGATCGTCAGAAGCTCAACGAGGAGATGATGGCGTTCTACAAGGAGCACGACATCAACCCGTTGGGCGGCTGCCTGCCGCTCATCGTGCAGATGCCGGTGTTCATCGTGCTGTACCGGGTCTTGACCGGCCTGACCAAGCTCCCCGGGTACGGCGAGGACATGGGCCACGCCGTCGGCTTGGCGGCCCGCAACCCCGAGGGCGGCGGTCGCTATGAGGAGTTCGGCACCTTCGACCCTGGGTACCTCGACTCGGACTCCGGGCTGTTCGAAGCGCTCGATCCGCTGAGAGAGATGCGCTCGTTCGGCCTCGACCTGGCCGACACGTTCACCAACCGCTTCGCCGACGGCCTCGTGTCGGCCCTCCCCTACCTGGTGCTGGTGGTCCTGATCGGCGTCACCGCGTGGTACCAGCAGCGCCAGATCCAGGCTCGAAACTCGGGCAACCAGCCTCAGATCAACCCACAGCAGCAGGCCCTGCTGAAGATCATGCCGTTCTTCCTGCCGGTGATCTCCCTGACCCTGCCCGCCGGCATCGTCCTCTACTTCCTGGTGTCCAACCTCTACCGCATCGGCCAGCAGGGCTTCATCACCCGCACGATGTACAGCGAGAAGGCGAAGGAGGCGAGAGCCAAGGCCGCTGCTTCTCGGGGCAAGTCCGGCGGCGGCGATCGATCCGACGGTGACGATGGCGACGCCGAGGACAGCAAGGCGGTCAGTCGGCGAGACACGGTGCCCAAGGGCAGCCGAGGCCTCCTCGGGGGACTGATCCACCTGCCCGCCAAGTCCACCGACAGCGAGGGTGACGGGTCCAACGGCAACGGCGCGCCAGCGGGGAAGGGCTCCACCCGCACCGGCGACAACGGGTCGAGCCGGTCCAACGGAGCGGTCAAGGGCACCGGCAAGGGCGTCACGAAGTCGCCCTCGCGTGCCGCGCCCGCCCGTTCCTCCACCGCGACCAAGTCGGGGACCAAGGCCCCAGCCCGCAAGGCGCCCCCGAGGCCCCCCTCCCCGGCCAACAAGAACCGAGCCAAGACCAAGAAGAAGAGGAAGTAGCGACGTGGAGTGGGTCGAGAGCGCAGCGAGCACCGTCGAGGAGGCCAAGGACCGGGCCCTCGACGACCTCGGGATCGATGAGTCCGACGCCGAGATCGAGGTCCTCGAGGAACCTCGCCCGGGGCTGTTCGGTCGAACCCGGGGCAAGGCGCGGATTCGAGCGCGGGTCAAGCCCCGGGTTCAACCCCCCAAGCAGGAGCGGCGCGGTGGCCGCCGCTCCGGCGGCCGCAGCGGGCGCGGGTCCGACGACGGGTCCGAGGCGCGCCAGACCGGAGGCGTTGGCGACGCCACGACGACCGACGGTCGATCAGGACCCTACGAGGGGCGGTCGCCACGGCGCCGGCGTCCTCGCGATGGCGCCAAGGCCGCCGGTCCCACCGAGGCCCCAGCCGGCGGCGCGCGCTCTCGCCAGGGTGCGGCCCGCGCCCGAGACCCTGAGGGTGACGACGGCCGTCGGCATCGAAACCCGACCCCACCTGGGGCTGAGCAAGGAGAAACCGTGGAGACCATCCTGTCGCTGGACGATCACGTGGCCTCCGTCGAGGAGTTCGTCTCCGGACTGGTCGACGCCTTCGGCCTCGAAGCCACCGTCGAGGTGGTCGAGCTCGAGGATGACATCCGAGAGGTGCGGGTGGTGGGCGACGACCTGGGACTCCTCATCGGACCTCGCGGCCTCACCCTTCAAGCCGTCCACGAGCTGGCCCGAACCGTCGTGTACCGCTTGGCGCCCGACGGTCAAGAGGGCCGAGTGCGCATCGACATCGGCGGCTATCGGGAGCGGCGGCGCGGCGCCCTCGAGCGCTTCACGACGACCGTTGCCGAGGGTGTCCGCAGCTCGGGCCAAGCCAAGTCGCTCGAGCCCATGGCTCCGCCGGATCGCAAGGTCGTCCACGACGTCGTCAACGAGATCGACGGGGTCCGGACCATCTCCGAGGGCGAGGAGCCGCGTCGTCGTGTGGTGGTTCTCCCCGAGGGCTGATCGGGGGAGCAGCCGGGGTGCCGAAGGCTATTGGCGTTCCGTCAGCATGGGTTAGGCGCTGAGATAGGGTGGCCGTCGACATCGCCGCTACGTTGGACCGCCAGCGCGCTCGGGGGCTCCTGGGGCCAGGTTCCGGTGCCGCCATGCGCGCCCACAGCCTCGGCTTCGCCGCTGCCTACGGAGATCAGGCACCGGGTTGTGCCGTCGACCTGGGTAGCGGGGGCGGCGTACCGGGTCTGGTGCTCGCTACTGACTGTTGGACTGACGCCGTCATTGCCCTGGTCGATGCCAGTCAGCGGCGCTGCACCGCTCTCGAGCTCGAGGTCACGGCTCTCGGCCTCGGCCCCCGGCTGCAGGTGCGTTGGGGCCGAGCCGAGGTGCTGGGCCGATCGCCGAGCCTGCGGGGCTGGGCCGATGTGGTGGTGGCTCGCTCCTTCGGCCCCCCCGCCGCTACGGCCGAGTGCGCGGCACCGTTCATCGCCCCTGGCGGCGCCCTAGTCGTCAGCGATCCTCCCGGCGCCGAGGCCCGGTGGCCCCGGACAGGGCTGGAACTCCTTGGCCTCGAGCTGGAGGAGACGGCTCGCCACGGCGGGGCCACCTACACACGACTGCGGCTCGTCGCTCCTTGCTCCGATGCGTTCCCTCGTCGCACCGGCCTACCCCATCGCCGGCCGCTGTTCTGACCGGTCAGATGTTCCACGTGGAACGCGTCGGCCGACCCCCGGGCCTTCGCCGGCGTGGTCGCAGCGGTTGGGCGCCCGGCGACTGCGGTCGACGTTCCCTCGGTGCGAGCGCAAGGCCAGCGCCGGAGATCGCTGCGGTCCGTTCGTCCGGTTGGCACTCCCTGCGGGCAGGCACCCAGCCGAGAGCACGAGTGCGTCGGCGAGCGTTCTGCGAGGGCGAGGGGCCACAAGCCACAGGCGGGTGAGAAACCCGGCCGAGGACGCCGCCACAGCGTTGCCTGGTTGGCGACTTCGCCCTCGACGACCTGCCCGAAGGCGATTCCGCCTCGGATCCGGCGAGTGCGCCGAGCGGCAGGAGCCTCCGCCGCCGTCGAGAGCAGCCACCCGTGTCGATGGCGCCCGATCAACCGGCCCCCGTCGCTGTCGGGGCCGCACCGGGCGTTGCCCGGCGCCGGGTTTCGTCCGAGCGTCTCACCCGGCCGGTGAGGACCCCCGCTCGTCGACC
>Ga0136640_10000506_pt1 | contig 14912 bp, 15 predicted proteins | sample AntDrymUQ8642106_2_FD_105498 | JGI IMG/M metagenome (GOLD analysis project Ga0136640, IMG submission 105498) | Polar desert sand microbial communities from Dry Valleys, Antarctica - metaG UQ864 (21.06) | ecosystem: Environmental > Terrestrial > Soil > Desert | place: Antarctica: Dry Valley...
ACGTGGTGATCACCCACGACATCATGTCCGCCCGCCGGGTGGCCGAGTACATCGCCATCCTCTGGAAGGGCAAGATCGTGGAGTCGGGCCCCGCCGACGAGCTCTTCAACTCGGCCAACCAGTTCGTGCGGCAGTTCCTTGCCGGTGAGGCGCAGGGCCCCCTCGGCATGGAGTAGGGCCCGCCCGGGGCCTGGATAGCTGCGCTGGGTCGCCACCCGGTGGAGGGGGGCCGTGCGGAGCACTGTCCCCCTCCAGGGTTCGGCGCCCAGCTTGCTCTCCGCGTCCCGGCGGGGCCTACTCCGCGGTGGTGGCGGGCCGTTCAGGGTCCAGGCCTTTCGGTCTCCGCGCTCGGGTGAGCGCGCTGGAGACGCGTCTATCTAAGCTCTCTTCGTGTTGACGGGGGAGACGTTCGCGCGGGTGGCCCGCGCTGCGGTGCGGCGCTCGGGGTTGGTGCTCGCGGTGTTCGGCATTCTGACCGCGGCCGGAGTGGCCGGCTCGCTGACCCTTCGGGCGAGTGCGTCTCCGGACACGCTGGTGGATCGGGGGTCCGACTCCTTCGAGGCCACCGAAGGCTTCAAGCGCGAGTTCGGGGACGAGGCCGTGGTCGTGCTCGTGCGCGGGAACCTCCAGCGGACGGTCCTGACGCCCGACCTCAGCCGGTTGCTCGCCCTCGAAGGCTGCCTCTCGGGCAACGTGCCCCCCGAAGGCCTTCGCAACCTGCCTCCTCAGTGCACCGCCCTGGCCCGTGCGCGCCCGACGAAGGCCGTGTACGGGCCGGCCACGTTCGTGAGCACGGCGGTGGGGCAGATCCGAGATGGCTTCGACGGCCGGCGCACCCAGACGGCCGCGGACGCCGAGCGGGCCGCCGCGGCGGCACGACGGGTGGCCGATCAGCGCGGGCTCCCCGCGGCCGCCCGGCGAGCCGCAGGCGAGCGCGCCGCCCAGGCCGTTCAGGAGCGCTTCCAGACCGAGGTCGTCCAGTTCGCGGCGCGCTACGGCATCACGTCGCTGCCCTCCATCAACAATCCGAGCTTCGTCTCCGCGCTCGTATTCGACACCGCCCGCGGCGTGGGGACCCCGAAGTCGCGCTTCGCCTACCTCTTTCCCTCCCGTGAGGCCGCCGTCGTACAGGTGAGGCTGCGACCCGAGCTGTCACCGGAGGCTCGCAGCGAGGCCATCGCCCTGATTCGCGAGGCCACCGAGCAACCGCGCTTCGCCCTGCAACAGGGCGGGCGGTACGTGGTCACGGGGGTGCCCGTGATCGTCGAGGACCTCGGTGAGGAGATCCGTCGCGCGGTGCTCGTCCTCCTGCTCGCCGGCGTGCTGATCATGACCCTCACGCTGGCGCTCGTGTTCCGGTCGAGCTTTCGGCTCCTTCCGCTGCTGCTGGCCCTCGGGGCGGCGGCGCTCGCGTTCGGGGCGCTCGCGCTGGCCGGGGGCTCGCTGACCATGGCCTCGATCGCGGCGCTCCCGGTGCTCATCGGGCTGGCGGTGGACTACGCCATCCAGTTCCAGGCCCGCTACGACGAGTCGAGAGAGGTGGTGGCTCCCGGGCACGAAGGCGCAGGTGGGGTGACGGTCGAGGAGGGTGAGCGGGTGGCCGTTCGCGCGGCGTCGCTCGGGGGCCCGATCATCGCGACGGCGGCACTTGCCTCCGCGCTTGGCTTCCTCGTGCTGGTGCTCTCCCCGGTGCCCATGGTGCGCGGATTCGGGCTCATCGTCGTGCTCGGGGTGGCCATCGCGCTGGCCTGCGCGCTGACTGCCGGCTTCGCCGCGCTCGTGCGGCTGGACGCTCGCCGCGAGCGCGCGCCCGACGTGCCGCCGCTGATGCCGCGCACGCGCGCGCTGCTCGCCCGGGCGCGCCTCGCCCCGCGCGGGCGCGCTCGGCGCGGGGGCGACTCGCTCCGCGCGGGTGCCTCTCGTGGCCTCTCCCTCGCTATCTCGCGTCCCGGCCGGGTGCTCGCGGTGGGCCTCGGGCTCGCCGTGGTCGGATGGGTGGCCGACACCCAGACCACGGTGATCTCGGACGTCCGCCAGCTGGTGCCCGCGGACATGCGGGCGCTCCGCGACGTGAACGAGCTGCAGGAGGCCACCGGCGTGGCCGGCGAGGTGGACGTGACCGTGCGCGCCGACGACCTGACCCGCCCCGAGGTGGTGCGCTGGATGGTGGGCTACCAGCGCGATGTCCTGGCCGCCCACGGCTACCGGCCGGGTGCGAGCTGCGCCCAGCCCCGGGCCGGGCCCGAGCTCTGCCCGGGGCTCGCGCTCACCGACCTCCTGCGCGGCAACGCCGCCGCGGACCCCGGCGCCACCCGAGCCCTCCTCGAGGCCGTTCCCCGCTACTTCTCGCAGGCGGTGGTGTCCGGAGACCGCCGCACGGCCAACCTTGCGTTCGGCATCCGGCTCATGCCCCTCGACCGCCAGCAGGAGGTGATCGACGACATGCGCGAGCGCCTTCGCCCTCCGCCGGGGGTGAGCGCCGCCGTGGGTGGTGCCCCCGTGCTGGTGGCCGAGGGCAACGAGGCGCTGGCCTCGCCGTGGCGGCGCTTCCTCACCCTGCTGGCAGGGCTCGCCGCGGTATTCCTCGTGCTCTTCGCCGTGCGGCGGCGCCCCGACGAGGCGCTGCTCCCGCTCATTCCCATCGCGCTGGCCACCGGGTGGTCCTCGCTCATCCTCTTCGTGCTGCGGATTCCCCTCAACCCCCTGTCGGCGGCGCTCGGCGCGCTGGTGATCGCCATCTCGACGGAGTTCAGCGTGCTGCTCTCCGCGCGCTACCGGGAGGAGCGAGACGCCGGCTTCGAGGCGCCCGAGGCGCTGCGGCGCACCTATGAGTCCACCGGAGCGGCCGTGCTGGCCTCCGGAGCCACCGCCATCGCCGGCTTCGCGGCGCTCATCTTCTCGGACATCCGGATGCTGCGGGACTTCGGGATCGTCACCGTGGTCGATCTCACGGTCTCGCTGCTCGGAGTGGGGCTGGCCCTCCCGGCCGCGCTCGTGTGGGGCGAGAGCCGCGGGGCGTTCACGTGGCGGAGCCTCGACCCCCGCCGGGTGCTCGGCCGCCGGAGGGTGCGCGCGGAGGCCACCGCCTACGCCGGGCCCGCGTCGCCGGCCGACGGCCGGCACGGGGCGGCCGAGCGCCCTCCCACGCGTGCCTGAGGATCGTTTCGGGGATCTCGGCCGCGACCCGTCGAGCGAGGGGAACGCGGACGACCGCGCTGCCGAGGAGGGTGCGGCCGCGGCGGCGAAGCGCGCCGCGCTCCAGGACGAGATCGACGCGCGTCAGGAGGAGCCCGAGGAGCCGCCCCGGCGGGTCAACCCGTACGTGATCTTCGTCGGTCTGGCTCTGCTGGTTCTGGTGGTGGTCGCGGTCGTCAACTCCGCGGGCGGTCGCGAGGGGTCGAGCATCCGGGGCCCCGCCCGTGGTGCTCTACTCCTTCCCTTCGCCGCTCCCCTCGCCACCGGGACGCTCGAGGGCGACGCGAACATCAACCCGGGGCCCGGACGCGCGGAAGGGGTGCGGCCCGCGTGCGAGGTGCGGGGGCCCGACGTGGTCAACCTCTGCGCGCTGCGACGGCGGCCGCTCGTGCTCACCTTCGTTGTCCGTCGCCAGACCGAGTGCGAGGCACAGCTCGACGTGGTCGAGCGGGTGCGGCGGGCGATGCCGAGCGTCCAGTTCGTCGCCGTGGTGAGCGGCGAGGGCCGCGCAGCGGTGGAGGAGACCCAGCGCCGACGGGGTTGGCGCTTCCCGGTGGCCGTGGACCAGGACGGGGCGGTGGTGAACTTGAACCGCATCACGGTGTGCCCGACCACGTCCTTCGTGCGGCCGGGGGGCCGCGTCCGGGAGACGAAGATCGGCCTGCTCTCCGAGCGCGAGCTTCGAGCCGCCGCGAGGGAGCTCATGGGCCGCACGCGGTGATCGAGCCCGCCCGCGGCTGGGTCGAGGCCGAGCTCGAAGAGGAGTTTCCCGGACTCGAGCCGCATCACCTCGCCGCTCCGGGCGCGACCGGGAGAAGTCCCGAAGCGGTCCGCGAGCACCTGCGCCGGCTGAGCGATCGGTTCACCGGGGCCAAGGCCGTGCGCCTGCGCCTCGAGCCCGTGCCCGCCGCCTACCGAGCCTTCTTCCGCCAGGTGGGCATCGACCCCGAGGAACGGCGCACTCCGGCCGAGGATCTGGCCCTTCTTCGCATGAAGGAGGGGGGCTACCGAAGCCGCGGGCGCGTGGCCGACGCGCTGACCATCGCGACCGCGGAGACCAGTGTGGCGGTATCGGCCTTCGACGCCGATCGCGTCGTGGGCCGTCCCGGCCTCCGGCCCTCGCGGCCCGGCGAGCGCCTCGGGCCTCAGGGTCGCACGCTCTCGGCCGGGGAGATCGTGCTGGTGGACGACTCGCAGCCCGTGGGAGCGCTCTTCGGCGAGCCGGCACCGGGCGCGGAGGTCGACCGCAGGACCGAGAGGGTGCTGCTCGTCGCCCTGCGGGTGGCCGGAGTGCCCATGGTGGCGGTCGAGGAGGCGCTCTGGAGCGCCGCCGCGGTGCTCGCCGTACCGGCGTAGACGCGCCTCGGTCGCTGCTACCCTCCGGCGCTCCGCGACCGACCGTAGGAGAGAGAAGTGCCCGAGGTCCTGGAAGGGAATACGCCGCAGCTCGTCGAGTTCCATGAGGCCAGCCGCTTCGTCGCCGCGCCGCGCGTCGACGAACGCCCTGCGCGACAGTCCCTGCGTGGCCAGATCGCCCGGCTCGAGTCCGAGCTCGGATCGCTCTTCTGCTCCAGCTCGCCCGGCCAGTACGCCACGGCTCCGCGGGCGCTGGCGAGCGGTCCGCGAGTCCTCTCCCTGGCCGAGCTCGAGCGTGTGCGCGATTCGCTCGTCACATCGCTGGCCGAGCGCCGCCGAGTCCTCAGCGACCGCGCCTTTGTCGAGGAGCGCAACCGCCGCCGCATCGAGGAGATGCTGCGCGACCCGGGTGCCCACCGCTGGGAGATAGTGACCAACGAGGACATCGGTGAGCCGGGGTGCAAGAACTGGCACGTGCGCCCGCGTTGGGGTGCGCTTGGCATGCTCATGAGTTGGTGGCGAGTAAAGATCTCCTCCGGCTGCCCGTTAGCCGGGGGGCGCGGCCCCCGGGCCGTGACCCCTTCCACCTGACCTTCCCCGCCGCCGGTCCCTAGGCTCGTACCGAGTGGGCAAGAGAAGCCGAAAGAGACTTGCCGGCGACGGCGACGGCCCCCCTGAGGGCGCGACCGAGGGCCGAACCTCGCGCAGCGAGCGCGACGCCGCGCGCGAGCGGCGGGCGCAGGCCCTGGCGCGGGGGGATAAGCCGGACTCCACCCCCAAGGCGCGATCAGCCCGTGAGGCCGATCGGCCGCCGGCCCCGTGGGGTGCCTTCCCGCTCGCCGAGGTGGTGGGCCTTCTGTCGCTGATCCTGCTCGTCGTGGGGTTCTTCTTGCAGGGTCCACGCGGGTTCGTCATGATCCTCGCCGCGCTCGTGCTCGGCTCGATCGTGGGCCTCGAGCTCTCGGCGCGGGAGCACTTCGCGGGCTACCGGTCTCACAGCACGCTGCTCGCCGGCGTCGCCGCCGTGCTCGTGATGGCCGCCCTGGTGTACTCGACCGGCTTCGGCACGCTCGCCCCGTACCTCGTGGTGCCCGTCGGAGCCCTGGTCTTCGTGCCCTGCTTCGTCCTCCTCCGACGGACGTTTCGAACGCGCTCGGGAGGGCTTTCGTTCCGATAGCGTGACCGACCGTGCGCCAATGGGTGCGACTCGGGTCGAGCGGGGTGCTGTTCACGGCGATGGTACTCATGGCCTCGCTGGGACTGTGGATCGCCGTGCCGGTCGGCTGGCTCTACGTGGGCTCCCAGGTCCAGTTTCTCACCGGCTCGGTCGGTGCCGCGCTAGCGGCGGCCATGATCGGCTTCGTGCTCACCGTGGCCCTGGTGGTCCGGCTTCTCCTGTGGCTGAGCCTCAAGCTCGGCGACCTGCGCGAGGCGCGGGGCCTCCCCTCGTCCGGGTCGGCCCCGCTCGAGGGCGTGCTCGTGGTCAGCGCGAGCGTCGCCTTCGTGTTGTTCCTGGCCTGGTTCTACCTGCTCTCGGGCGCCAGCCCGTTCCCCATCAGCTGAGCGCGGGTCTCGGCCTCGCTCGCGGCGGGGGACCGGCGCTCAGGCCGGGGCCCCAACCGCCGCTCGGCTTCGCTTTGTGGCCGCCGGCGCCGCAGGCTCGGAGGTCGATGTGGAAAGCACCCGCGCGAGAATCGTGCGCTGGCGTTCGGTGAGCGAGCCGATCGGCTTGTTCTCCACGAGCCCGACGGAGAGGAGCGCCCGCCGACAGCGCGCGCGGCCCCAGCGGCGCTGGCTCATGAGCAGCTCGCTGATGGCCATACCCTCTGCCTGCCAGGGGCAGGAGAGGATCACGTCGGCGACCTCCCGGCCACCCGCAGCCACCTCACGCTTCAGCTCGGCCCGCGCGAGGCGGACGCGATTCGCGCGTTCCAGTGCTCTCATCGGTTGTTGAACAGGGGCGGCTGCCGCGTTGTGGCCCATCATCAAATCGATCTCCCCGCAGAGTCGTTGTGTGTTCATGCGTCGCCAGGAACCCCGCCTCCGGCTCGCCGCGTGGGGGTGATCCCCTCACGGTCGTCTCGGCGACGCGAGCGCCGGGGCCACTGAGCGACGGAGCGACCCTAGGTCGTGGCCGGGGCACAGGTCAACCGCGAGATCGGTGGCCAGCCGCTACGAGCGGCCTTTTCCCTCGAACCGCCGGTGAGGCTGCTCTGGTAACCGACACTGGGGGTAGACTCGCGCCCTCGTGGCCGAGCCTCAACCGGAAGAGAGCGCCCTCGAGCGCGGCCCTGGCGAACTGCGCCGGCTTCCCGCCGTGGTCGAGCCGGCCGGGCCCCGGATCCTCGAGCCCGCGGGCCCGCGGAGCCTCGCCGCCGAACGGGCGCACGCGCTTCCCGTGCCCGTCATGGCCGCCGCCGGAGGCTTCCTCGTCGGCTTGGCCACCTGGGTCCTTGCTCGGGCCCTGCGGCCGCGCCGGCGGGCTCTAGCGGTTCGCCGCTCGCGCAGTCAGCGTGCGCTGGAGGTCACCGGCAGCCGCTCCTTCCTCGTCGACGTCCACCTCCTCAAGCGATAGCCGCCCGGGCCTCGGCCCCCTCCGGGGCCCGCCAGGTCGTCCTCGAGCGCGATGTGCGACCGCCCGGCCCCTACCGCCTTCCGCCCGCGGGGCGCGATGGCGTCCTTCGCCGCCGCGGGGGGGCGCTGGCCCGCCTTCTGCACTGCGGCGAAGTACCCGTGCTCGTGCACGCCTGGCCCTCCGCGGGGGCCGTGCGCCTGCGCAGCTCGGCGCCCTCTCACGAGGCCGCGCTCCACGGGCTCGAGCGCATGAGGTTCGCCCTCGCCCTCGACCACGACCTTCGTCCCTTCCACGCCCGCTTCAGCCGCGATCGCTTGCTGGGGCCCATCGTGCGCCGGTTCCCGTGGATCCGGCCCCGGCGCCGGCCCGAGCCCTTCGAGGCGCTGGCCTGGGCCATCACCGAGCAGCTCATCGAGACGCAGCGCGCTCAGGCCATCCAGCGCCGCCTGGTGTGGCGCTACGGCCGCGCGAGTCAGTGCGTCACCTTCCACGACGTGCCGGGGCCCGCGCGCCTGGCCGGGCGGGCGCCGGCTGAGCTCGAGGGCTGCGACCTCTCCGCCGGTCGCTCGATCGCGCTCGTGCGCGCCGCGCGCGAGGTGGCCGCCGGCCGCGTCGACCTGAGCCAGCACGAGCCGGCGTGGAGGCGCCTTCGCACCATCCGCGGCATCGGCTCCTGGACGCTCGAGTGCCTGGCGCTCCACGGGCAGGGCCGCGACGATCAGCTACCGGCCGGAGACCTCGCCTACCTGAAGCTCGTGGGAGCCCTCGAGGGCCTTGGCCGCCGGGCCACCGAGGACGAGGTGAGGGAGTTCTTCGCCCCCTACGCGCCGTTCGGGGCGCTTGCCGGCCTGTACCTGCAGGCGGGTGCGTACCGAGGTGCTCTCGGTCTCAGAGCCCCTGTCCCGGCAGGAGCTCGTTGGTAAAGGACGCCCGGGCGTTGGGGAAGCGCCGGAGCAGGCCGTTCTCGCGCATCCAGGCCGTGAAGCGCTGCCACTCCCGGGGGTCCTGATAACCGTAGGGCCGCCCGCGCGCGGGGGCGAAGAGGCGTGAGGTGGCGCGCACGACCTCGCGCTGGAGGCGCGGGTCGAGGTCGCGGTTGTCCGCGAGCAGCCCCCGGATGGCCCGGTCGGGGTTGCGGCGCACGTCCGCGGTGCCCCTCGCGAGCGCCCCGATAAAGGCGCGCAGCCGGCCGGAGTCGGCTTCGAGGGCGTCCTTGTTGGCCACGAGCACGAGCTCGTTGTAGGTCGGCACCCCGGCGTCCTCGATGCGGATGATCTGGGGCCGCTTCCCCCGCAGCCGGAGCTCGGTGCCCTCGTAGTTCCAGAAGGCGCCGAGCACCGCGTCCACCCGCCGGGTGATGAGCGCCGGGGCGAGGGAGAAGCCGACGTTGCGCTCGGTGACCCGGCCACGCGGCACGCGCGCTCGGTCGAGGACCGTGCGCAGGAAGGCCGACTGATAGTCGATTCCCGCGGTGCCGACCTTCTTGCCCGAGAGGTCGGCGACGCGGCGCACCCCTGCCGAGGGCAACGAGATGATCGAGGTCAGCGGCTCACGCACGAGCGCCCCCACGGCGACCACGTTCAGCCCCTGGTCGCGGGCACGGAGCACCTCGGGCTCGTAGGAGACAGCCAGGTCGACACGGCCGGCGGCCACCTGCTTGATCGGCGCGGCGGGATCGGAGGGTTGGCGAATCTCCACCTCGAGGCCCGCGTCCTTGAAGTGCCCCCCGCTCCGCGCGGCGTAGATCGGGGCGTGGTCTGCGTTCGGGAAGTAGTCGAGCAGCAGCTTGAAGGGCTCGGAATCGCCCGCCGAGAGGCGGTCCTCCTTCTCGCCACAGCCGGCGACCGCGAACAGGACGGCGGCGAGCGTGGCCCCGACGAGCCGTCGGACGCTCACGAAGGCCTCGCTCTCTGGGGAGCCCAGGGCACGAGCACCCGCTCGAGCGCCGAGACGAGGGCGAAGAGGGCGAGGGCGATGAGCGTGAGCAGCACCACGCCGGCGTAGACCCGCGGAGTCTGAAGCTGGTTGTTGCCGAGGAGCACGAGCCGTCCGAGCCCCGCCTCGGCGCCCGCCCACTCCCCGAAGACCGCGCCGATGACCGAGACGGTGGCCGCCACCCGGAGGCCGGAGAAGAGCGACGGAAGCGAGGAGGGGAGCTCGACGCGCCGGAGCGTGGTGATGCGTGACGCCCCGAGCGAGCGCATGAGCTCGAGGAGCTCGGCGGGCACGGAACGCAGGCCGTCGAGGGCGCCCACCGTGACCGGAAAGAAGCACGTGAGAGCGACGATGGCGAGGATGGGTCCCATCCCGTAGTCGAAGGCCAGCACCAGCACCGGCGCGAGCACGACCACCGGGACGGCCTGCGAGGCGACGAGCAGGGGGTACGCTGCTTCCCGCAAGGGTCGCACGAGGTGCATGGCCACCGCGGCGCCCAGGCCCCCCGCCACGGCGATGAGAAGCCCGAGGACGACCTCGACGATGGTGACCATGGTCTGGTCGAGGAGCAGGGCGCCGTCGTCGCGGAGCGCGCCGAGCACCTCTACGGGCGAGGCGAGCGTCAGGTCGTCCACCGAGGGCACCGACGCCACGGCCTGCCACGCGCCGAGGGCCCCCAGCAGGAGGAGTGCCGGGGCGAGGATCCGCCTCATCGCTCGAGTGCCCCGAGCGCGCGCGCCCGCAGGTCGATGAAGGCATCGTCGGTCACCGTGGTCCGCCGCGGCCTGGGCCGCTCGAGGTTCACGGCGATCTCGGCCACGACCCGCCCCGGACGGGAGGAGAGCACAGCCACCCGGTCGGCGAGCAGGAGCGCCTCCTCCACGTCGTGGGTCACCAGCACCACGGTGCGCGGCTCCTCGGCGAGGGCGTCGGCCAGCCACTCCTGCATCTCGCCGCGCGTGATGGTGTCAAGGGCTCCGAAGGGCTCGTCGAGCAGCAGGACGGGCCGTCCGACGAGCAGCGTGCGCAGGAAGGCCACCCGTTGGCGCATGCCGCCGGAGAGCTCCGAAGGCCGGGCGCGCTCGAACGCCGCGAGGCCGAAGCGCTCGAACAGGGGCCGGGCGCGGCGGCGGGCCTCGGGGCGGCTCACGCCGACGCTCTCGAGGGCGAGCCCGGCGTTGTCGAGGGCGCTTCGCCACGGCAGCAGGAGGTCGCGCTGGGGCATGAGCGCGCAGCGATCGAGGCGCTCGGTGGCGGGCGTGAGACCGCCCACCGAGACGAGGCCCGAGTGGGGCTCGGCCAGCCCGGCCAGGAGGGAGAGGAGGGTGGACTTGCCGCACCCCGAGGGCCCCACTACGGCGAGCACCTCACCGGGGGCCGCGCGCAGGTCGAGATGGTCGAGAGCCACGACGCCGCCGGAGAAGCGCCTCGTCACGTTCTCGGCGGCCAGCCCCGGAAGCCCCTGTCGCGTCGTCCCCTCGACGGGGACCTCGAGCCCTGTGTTCATCGCTCCCTCCGCGGGCATTACCCCACAGGTTCGAAGGGTCGGCGCCGGGCGGGGAAGGTCCCCAAGAGCGCAATCTCAGCCCGCTACCCGCGAGCCCCCCTGCTGATTCGTCTGCCCAGCGTACACCCCGCCACGTTCACCCCCTCGGGCGTCGGACCGCTCACCGCCACGGCCGACTCCATGATCGAGTCGATCTGGCGGAGGTCGTCACCGTTCAGATGCACGTCGCCGGCCGGAGCGGTGCCCTCGATCTGGCCCTCGTCGCGGGCGCCCACGATGGCGACGTGGACGGCCGGGTTGGCGATGGTCCAGGCCACGGCGAGCTGGGCCACCGTGAGGTTTCGGTCCGCGGCGAAGCCCTTCAGGCGCTCCACGGTCTCGAGGTTGTGCTCGAAGCTCTCGCCCTGGAAGATCTCGCTGCTCGAGCGCCAGTCGTCGTCGTTCAGTTGGGTGCCCCTGTCGAACTTGCCCGACAGCAGGCCGTGGGCCATCGGCCCGTATACGAGCAGCCCCACGTCGTGCTCGGCGCACCAGGGCAGCACATCGTCCTCGATGTCCCGGCGGAAGAGGTGGTAGGGGGGCTGGAGGGTCTCGACGGGCCGGGTGCCCTCGAACTCCTCCATCTCCTCGGCCGAGAAGTTCGAGAGGCCGACGTGGCGAATCTTGCCCTCCCGCACGAGCTCCTCGAGCGCCCCGGCGGTCTCGGCGAACGGCGTGTCGTGGTCGGGCCAGTGCACCTGGTAGAGGTCGATGTAGTCGGTTCCGAGGTAGCCGAGGCTCTCCTCCACGCTCTGGCGCAGGAAGCCGGGGCTCGAGTCCCGAGCCATCCCGTCGTCGGTCATGCGCAGGCCACCCTTGGTGGCGAGGATCACCTCGTGGCGGCGTGCCTGGATCTCGGGCTTGAGCGCCTCGCCCACCAGGCGCTCGGAGTCGCCGAAGCCGTAGGCCTGGGCGGTGTCGAAGAAGTTGATCCCGAGGTCGAGGGCCCGGCGCATGGCCGCGGTGCTCCGCTCGACGTCCATCTGCCCCCAGTCGCCGCCGAACTGCCAGGTGCCGAAGCAGATGCGAGAGACCCGCAGGTCGGTGCGTCCGAGCGTGACGTAGTCCATCCCTGAAGGCTCCTTCGATCGCTTGGTCGAGCTTCGCGAACCGCACGGTACCGGGGCCCGCCGCCCTCCCTCCGCCCGGCCCGTCATGATCTGCGGGTGCCCGCTCCGCGAGTCAAGCCGCGAGGATCCGCTCGATGACAGCGCTCCTGCTCCTCATCGCCTTCGTGCTCATCGTCGCGGGGGCGCTGCTCTTCACCAACGCCGTGGAGTGGATCGGTGCTCGGATGAACCTCGGCCAGAGCTCGGTGGGAAGCCTGCTGGCCGCGGTCGGCACCGCGCTGCCCGAGTCGCTCATCCCCGTCGTCGCTCTGATCGCCGGCACACCGGGCTCCACGGAAGTGGCCATCGGCGCGATCATCGGAGCGCCCTTCCTGCTCGGCACGCTGGCGATGATCATCATCGGGGCCTCGGCGCTCGCGTTTCGGAACCGCCGCAAGGCCGGTCGGTCCATCTCGGCCGAGCCGCGCGGCATGCAGCGCGACCTCACCTTCTTCCTGATCTTCTGCACCGTGGGGGTGGTCCTCGGCATCGGGGTGTCCACCCCGTTCCGGATCGCTGCGGCCATCGGCCTCGTGCTCGCCTACATCGGCTACGCGATCCGCACGGTCAAGAAGGGGGGCGAGAGCGAGGGCGAGGAGCTCCAGGCGCTCATCTTCCATCGCTCGGCCGGGCAGGAGCCGGCCCTGTGGCGGATCATCGTGCAGCTCGTGGTGGGCCTCGGCGCCATCGTCGGGGGCGCCGAGCTGTTCGTGGAGGAGGTCGTGGCCGTGGCCGAGAGCCTGGGCGTGGGCACGCTCGTGCTCTCCCTCGTGCTCGCGCCGCTGGCCACCGAGCTCCCGGAGAAGGCCAACTCCATCCTCTGGGTGCGCGACGACAAGGACTCGCTCGCGGTGGGCAACGTCACGGGCGCCATGGCCTTCCAGGCCAGCGTGCCCATCGCCTTCGGTCTGGCCTTCACCGAGTGGCAGCTAGAGCCGGCCGCGCTCGTGGCCGGCGCGGTGGGGATCCTGGGCGGCGCGGTGGCGCTCGTGGCGCTGCGGCGCCAGTCCTTCGGCATCCCGGCGATCCTCGCGTGGGCGGCGCTCTTCTCGGCCTACCTGGCCTTCGTGTCCTTCGGGCCGTCGTCGGAGCCGGCGGCTCCCCCTCCGCCGGGCCCGCCGGCGCCCGGGGCACCTCTGGCGCCCGGGGCTCCTCCGCCGCCGGGCGGGGGGCCCGCTCCGCCCGTGGCTCCCGGGCCGGCGCCTCCGCCCTAGCGCGCCTACCGCGTGCGCACATCGGTGAGCGCGCGGGCAAAGCCCTCGAGCTGCTGCGTGGACCAGCACTCGAACACGCCGTCGCAGTGGGGCTCGTACGCCCGCATGACCGAGTCCCCGTAGTTCCAGTAGAGCTTCGGCTCGGGGTTCATCCAGAAGAGCCGGGCCGCTCGCTCGGCCACCCTGGCGAACACCTCCGCGTGGGGGTCGCGTCCGTTGGTGCGGGCGTCGCCCAGCACGATGACCGTGGATCGGGGGTCGAGGTCGTCGGCGACCTGGGAGAGGAACTCGAGCCACACGCGGCCGTAGTCGGTGTATCCCGACACGTCGGCCACCCCGGCGTCCGAGGCGATCGCGCGGGAGACGTCCTCGAAGGACTTGGCGTGATCGAAGATCTCGGTGACCTCCGAGATGCGCTCGACGAACACGAAGGAGCGGAGCTTGCGGAAGGACCCGTGGAGGGCGTGGAGCACCGACAGGAAGAACACGCTGGCGCTCGTGACGCTGGTCGAGACGTCGCAGAGCACGTAGAGCTCCGGGCGGCGGGGCTTCTTGGGGCGGTGCTTTAGGTGAAGCGGCACACCGCCGGTCTCGAGCGAGGCGCGCATGGTGCGCCGGATATCCACCGCGGCGCCTCGCCGCCGGCCGCGCTGCTCGGAGCCCTGGGTGGCCAGGCGCCGTCGAAGCTGCGCCACCGCCCGGTGCACGGCGGCCAGGTTCTCCACGGGGTTGCCGGGCAGCGCGCGGTCGAGGGTGGCGAGCGGCTTCGCGGGGGGGAGCGAGCGGGTTCGCTCGATCAGGCCGCGCTCGAGCTCGCGGCGCAGATGACGCTCGAAGGCCCGCAGGTGCTCGCGGGGCACGGTGTCGGGGTCGGGAAGCTGCGCGGGGTCGAGCTCCGCGCTGCCCTTGAGGCCGAGGTTTCTCCTGATGCGCTGCACGTCCACGCCGATCACGCCCGAGCCCTCGCCCTGACGCCCGAAGGCGGCGATGGCGAGGCGCGCGGAGTCGCGCATCTCTCCGTCGGAGCCCCGACGGATCGCGTCCCGGATGCGGCCCCGGAGCTCCTCGGCGTCGAGGCGCTCCTCGCCTCCGTAGCGCTGCTCGGAGAGCCCTCGCTCGACGGCCTGGCGCTCGGGGGCCCGGAAGAAGAAGCGCTCGAACACGAGCTCGAACAGCCGCTGATCGCCCTGAGACTTCGCCAGGGTGGCGGCGAGCGCCGCCCGGAAGTCCTCTTGAGAGGTCCAGGCCACCTCGTCCAGGGCGTGGAAGGCGTCGAGCAGCTCCGAGGTCCCGAGGGCGAGGCCCTCGGTGCGGAGCTCCTCGGCGAAGTCGATCAGCCGCGGCGCGAAGCCCGGCGGGCCCGCGGAGGGAAGGCCGCCGAAGAGGTCACGCCCGGCGCGTCGGAGGGGCCTCCTCGCCGGGGGCACTTCTAGCCGGAGGGTGCTCGGCCGGCCACGAGCCCGTCCGAGAGCTTCACGCCGATCCGCTCGGCCGCGAGGTCGAGGTCGGTGCGGTGCTTGACGACGATGGAGAGCGTCTGGCGGAACACGTCCTCGTCGATGTCGTCGGCGCCGAGGAGGAGAAGCGCCCGCGCCCAGTCGATCGACTCCGCGATCGACGGCGGCTTCTTCAGGTCGAGGCTCCGGACCATGTGGACAATCTCCACCAGGCGCCGGCTCATGGTCTCCGACAGGCCTGGCTCGTGGAGGCGAACGATCTCGAGCTCGCGCTCGGCCGATGGGTAGTCGAGCCAGAGGTAGAGGCAGCGGCGCTTGAGCGCCTCGGTGAGCTCGCGCGAGTTGTTCGAAGTGAGCAGGACCAGCGGGCGGGATCGGGCCTCGACGACCCCGAGCTCGGGAATCGAGACCTGGAAGTCCGAGAGCAGCTCGAGGAGCATGGCCTCGAACTCCTGGTCGGTCTTGTCGATCTCGTCGATGAGGAGCACGACCGGGTCGGGATCGGTGATGGCGCGCAGCAGCGGC
>Ga0136640_10000508_pt1 | contig 14899 bp, 13 predicted proteins | sample AntDrymUQ8642106_2_FD_105498 | JGI IMG/M metagenome (GOLD analysis project Ga0136640, IMG submission 105498) | Polar desert sand microbial communities from Dry Valleys, Antarctica - metaG UQ864 (21.06) | ecosystem: Environmental > Terrestrial > Soil > Desert | place: Antarctica: Dry Valley...
GAGCTCGTGCTCGATGATCGCCCGCGCGGCCACCAGACCAGCGGTGTCGATGATGTGTTGCAGCTTGGATGGGTCGAGGTACACCTGCCCGCTCACGTAGACCTGCTGCCCATTCGGCCTGCGGTCGCACCACGTAGTGGATGGGCCGGCACGGCGAGTACGTCACCGGGCCGAGGCCGTCTGGCTGCGCGGCGGCGAACCGATGCATCCCCGGGGCACCTGGGAGAGCGGGAGCAACCCCGATCCGGGCAGGGGCCTCCTCCCAGCCGGGCGGTGGACCGCTGCGGGGTGGCGCAGCCGAGATCGGGCCGAACGACCATTGCCCGAGCAACAGACCTGCAGCCAGCAGGCAGGCGACTGCGGCAACTCCCCTCGTCCAGACGCCCCGTACCCCGCTCCGCCGGCGACCCGGCGCTGCCGGAGACCAGGCACGCCAGGGCTCGGTGGTCCGGTCACGGCCGGCGGCCTCGTCCAGCACCCATTGCGGGCGCCGCCCCGTGGGTGAGCAACGCATTCCCGCCGGGGGGTTCTCAGCGCGATGTCGATGCACCCAACCCATTCGTCCTCCGTCTGCAACCTCCTTCATCGGCTGGTGCCCGGAGAAACTGATCCCCCTCGATGAACCCGCGCGGACGGCGGCCGGCGCCGAGCGCTCGGCCCTCCCACCACGAAACCGGTCACGAACGACAGGTCTTCGGCACTTGGGCTGTTGTTGGTGACCGGTTTCGTGTCAGCTCGTGGAGCACGCCCGAAGCGCCACTCGCGACGCGGGTCCGTAGGCTGCGCGAATGCTGAGCGCTGCGCTGTTTGGGGTGATCGGGTCGAGCGCCCTGGTGCTCGGGGGGATCCTCGGTTCGTACTGGCATCCACCCCGCTGGGTGACCGGTGTGTTCCTCGCCTTCGCCAGTGGGACGCTGATCAGCGCGCTGGCCTTCGAACTCTTTCCGGACGCCGTGGAACTCGCCGGCGTGCTGCCCGCCGCCGGCGGCCTCTTCGTCGGGGCGACGACGTTCGTGGTGGTCAACACGTGGTTGGACAGCAGGGTCGCCGCGGGCGGCGGAGAGCCGGAGGAGGTACCCGCACCTGCAGGGGTCGCGCAGTCGTTGGCCGGCGCGGAGGCTGACCAGAGCGAGAAGGTGGCCCAATCTGCCGATCGGAGCCGCCCGGGCGGTCCGTCCGGCTCGGTGGTCGGCTACGCACTCCTCGCCGCCGTCACCCTCGACGGGGTGCCGGAGAACACCGCGTTGGGCGTGTCCCTTCTCGCTACCGCCGACACCGGCATCACCGCAGGCAGCCTCGCATTGCTCTTCGCCATCTTCGCGAGCAACTTCCCCGAGGCACTGGTCGGGGCCATCGCGATGCGCGACGCGGATCGGTCGCCGCGGTTCGCCATCGGGATCTGGTCCGCCGCGGCGCTGCTGCTCACGATCGCCGTCGTCGTGGGCTACGGCGCCCTGAGCGGAGTGGACGACAGCGCGCTCGGGTTCGCCCTGGCCTTCGCCGGTGGTGCAGTGCTCGCCAGCCTGGCCGACACGCTGATGCCCGAAGCCTTCGAGCGGGGCAGGCCGGCGAGCGCACTAGCCACCGCCCTCGGCTTCGTCATCTCCTTCGTACTTGCCGAGGGGCTCTGACCAGCGACTGACCAGCGACTCACCCCCCTACGCTCCCGGCGCGGCGACCGCGGCATCTGCGTCCACGATCCCGTAGCCGAACACGGGCGTGAAGACACCACGGACGTCGGTGCCGGGCTGGCGCGAGGTGTTCAGCAACGTCCGATAGATGTTGTCCAGGGGTCGACCCTGGGCCGCGAGCAGGGCGGCGACCCCGGCGACATGCGGCGCTGCCATCGACGTTCCGGCGTACTCGTCGTAGGCATCGCTGTAACCGCAGGTCACCGAGCCACCGGTGCCGGTGGGCACGGTGGAGAGCACGTCCTCACCACAGATCGGCAGAATAGATCCGCCGGGCGCGGACACCGTCAGCAACTCCGGGTCCACTCCGCCGCTGCTGTAGCCGGCGCGGGCCTCCCGCTTGTCGGTCGCCACCACGCACATCGCCCCGAAGTCGAAGGCCGGCGTGTTGCACAACGGTACGGCGTCGTTTCCTGCCGCGGCGATGACGACGACGCCTCGGGAGTTGGCGTAGCGGATCGCATCCTGCACCTCGACGATCACGCCACCGACCACGAGAATCTGGAGGCCCTGCACGGCGCCGAGGCTGAGGTTGATCACGTCGGCGCCGTTGTCGGCCGCCCAGCGGATGCCGTTGGCGATGTCTGTGAACGAGCCGCTGCCCTCTTCGAGCACCTTGACCGGCATGATCTTCGCGTCGGGTGCGACGCCGGCGATCCCTACCCGGTTACCCGTTGCCGCCGCCGCGATCCCGGCAACGTGGGTGCCGTGCTCATCGCTGTCGTCCGGCTCGCCGTCGGGTCCCCGCCAGTCGCCGTTGCCGCAGGAGGGGTTGCAGTCGACGAAGGTTGCGCCTTTGACGAGCTTGCGCTTGAGGTCGGGGTGGCTCAGGTCGACGCCGGAGTCGACGATGGCGATGACCGCACCGCGGCCGGTCGATGTCGCCCAGGCCTGCTCGGCCCGGACCTGCTGCGGTCCCCACTGCTGGGCGTAGAGAGGGTCATTGGGCGCTGCTTGCGCAGGGGTAATCATGAGGCCGGTAGTCGCCACGGTGGCGGCTGCGACGACGAGAGTTCGGAAGAGGCGCATGGGTCGCTCCTGAGGACAGGGCGGGGATCTCCCGCACGTGACAGCTGATAGCGCATGCGACGGTGACTGACAGAGATTATAACAGTACGATAACGAACTTTTCCCTCTGCTGGGCTAGCCGGCCGTCGTGCGACCAAGAGCGGCGAGGAAAGCCGACGTTTCCGGCTCCGTCCCCGCGGTCACCCGGAGCCAGCCGGGCAGGCCGACGTCGCGGACGAGTACGCCGCGATCCAGCAGCGCCTGCCACAGCACCGTGGCGTCGGAAATCCCGCCGAAGAGCACGAAGTTCGCGTCCGAGGGCACCGAGATCAGCCCATACGACGGGAGCGCGGCAACGATCCGGTCCCGCTGCGCCATGACGGCGGCCACGGTATCCAGCAGGGCGGGTGCGTGAGCCAGCGCGACCCGGGCGGTGACCTGCGTCAGGGTCGAGAGGTGGTACGGCAGCCGCACCAGCCGCACCGCATCGACGACGGCCGGATCTGCGGCCAGGTAGCCCAGCCGCAACCCGGCCATGCCGAACGCCTTGGACATCGTCCGCGTCACCACCAGCCGCAGACGTCCAGGCAGCAGGCCCAGCGCGCTCGGCGTACCCGGCCGAGCGAACTCGGCGTACGCCTCGTCGACGATCACCATCCCCTCCGTGGCGTCGTATGCGGCGGCGACGACGTCGCGGCCCAACGCCGTACCGGTGGGGTTGTTCGGCGAGCAGAGGAACACCACATCCGGCCGGTGCCGCCGGATCTGATCGACGACATGGGCGGCGGTGAGCGCGAAGTCCGCCTCGCGCCGGCCGTCGACGAACACCGTACCGGTGCCGGCACTGATGATCGGGTGCATCGAGTACGTGGGGGTGAACCCCAGCGCGCTGCGCCCAGGCCCGCCGAATGCCTGGAGCAGTTGCTGGATCACCTCGTTGGACCCGTTCGCCGCCCACACCTGGTCCACAGTCAGTCCGAGACCGAGGTAACCCGCCAGATCAGCACGCAGGGAGGCGGCCTCGCGATCGGGGTACCGGTTCAGACCCGCGGCTGCGGCGCCAACCGCCGCGGCGATGTCGGCGACGAGCCCCGCCGGCAGTGGGTAGCTGTTCTCGTTCGTGTTCAGCCGGACGGCGACGTCCAGTTGGGGTGCGCCGTACGGCGTCGCTCCGCGCAGGTCCGGCCGGATCGGAAGGTCGGTCACATCCGCGCGGTGACAGCGGCACCGTGCGCCGGCAGGTCCTCGACGTCGGCGAGGGCGAGCACGTGCGGCGCGGCCCCGCGCAGTGCCGCCTCGTCGTACTCGACTACATGGATACCGCGCAGGAAGGTCTGCACGGACAGGCCGGAGGAGTGGCGGGCGCAGCCACCGGTCGGCAGCACGTGATTGGACCCCGCGCAGTAGTCCCCGAGCGAGACCGGTGAGTGCGGCCCGATGAAGATCGCTCCGGCGTTACGGACCCGGCCGGCGACTCCCCGGGCGTCGCGGGTCTGGATCTCCAGGTGCTCGGCGGCGTAGGCGTCCACTACCAGCAGGCCGTGGTCGACGTCGGCCACCAGTACGGCGCCGGACTGCTGGCCGGTCAGCGCGGTGCGGATGCGGTCGGCATGCTTGGTCAGCGCCACCTGGACCGCCAGTTCGGCCTCGACGGCGGCCAGCAGCGGCTCGCTGTCGGTGACCAGCACCGAGGCGGCGCCAGGATCGTGCTCGGCCTGGCTGATCAGGTCCGCGGCAACGTGGCGCGGGTCCGCGCTGTCGTCGGCAAGAACCGCGATCTCGGTGGTACCGGCCTCGGCGTCGATGCCGACCACGCCGCGCATCAGCCGCTTGGCCGCAGTGACGTAGACGTTGCCGGGACCGGTGACGAGATCGACCGGGTCGCACTCGCCGGCGCCGTAGGCGAACATCGCGATCGCCTGCGCGCCGCCCACCCGGTAGACCTCATCCACTCCGAGCAGGGCGCAGGCGGCGAGGATGGCCGGATGAGGATCCCCGCCGTACTCCCGTTGCGGTGGCGAGGCCACCGCCAGCGCAGCGACCCCGGCAAGCTGGGCCGGTACGACGTTCATGACGACGCTGGAGGGGTAGACGGCCAGCCCGCCCGGAACGTACAGGCCGACCCGACTGACCGGGCGCCACCACTGGCTGACGGTGCCGCCGGGAACCACCTGTGTCATCACGTCGTGCCGGCGCTGATTCTCGTGCACCCGCCGGGCGCGCGCGATGGACTCCTCCAGTGCCGCTCGGACCGCAGGACTCAGCGTCGCCAAGGCGGCCCGCATCCGCTCCCCCGGAACCCGCAGCCGGTCGATCTGGACCCGGTCTAGCCGCGCGGTGATCTCCCGGATGGCCTGCTCGCCGCGCACCCGGATGTCCTCACACAGCGGGCGGACCGTGTGCACGGCGGCATCGACGTCCGTCGCCGCCCGGGGCAGGATCGCCCGCAGGGACCGGGTGGTCAGGTCGCGGTCGCGCAGATCGATGAGCTGGAGCATGGCTGATCCTTGGACGGCGAGCTGGGGTCGTCATCAAGCGTACGCAGCCCCCACTGCCACCGATCGCCGTAGGGTCGGTCCGTGCCGGACAGGATCCCGTTGTTTCCGCTCGGGTCCACCGTGCTGTTTCCCGGCGTCCTCCTCCCGCTGCACATCTTCGAGCCGCGTTACCGCAGTCTGGTCCGTGACCTTCTGACCCTGCCCGACGGCGAGGCCCGGCGCTTCGGAGTCGTCGCCATCCGCGAAGGGTGGGAGGTCGGAGCGGGCAACGTCAAGGCGCTGCACACGGTCGGCTGTACGGCGCAGGTCCGCCGGATCAATCCGCACCCGGACGGCCGATACGACGTCATCGGGGTGGGTGCGCAGCGCTTCGAGCTGCTGGACATCGACGACTCGAGCCAGCCCTATCTCACCGGGTCTGTACGCTGGCTCGACCCCGAGGATGAGCCAGGCGCCGAGGCCGGCCTGCTCGCCGCACGAGTCGGCGCGCTCTTCGACGGGTATCTCGGCGATGTCTCCCGCCTGCACGGCGGTGAGACCGATGCCTTCGACCTGCCCGACGACCCGACGGTGCTGTCCTACCTGGTGGCCTCGGCGGCCTTGCTGAGCCTGGAGGACCGTCAAGATCTGCTGGCCGAGTCCTCGACCGTGCGACGGCTGCAGATGCAGGCCAGGTTGCTGCGCCGGGAGACCACGATCGTGCGCAGGCTCCGGGCTGTGCCCGTACCGCTGATCGAGCTGAGCGTTCCGCGCTCAGCCAACTGACCGCGGTGCGTCGTCACCGGGCTGCGCCGGTTCGCCGACAGCACGCAGGTCGTCGCGCGGTGTGAAGCACACCGCCAGCAGGTATCCGGCCACGGCCAGGAACGGGCCAGCCACGACAACGCCGTAGGCCCGGACACCGAGTGGCCCCAGGACGACCGCGCCGCTGTCCTCCAGCGCCGCGGCCGAGGGTCCCGGGCCGAGCAGCGCGCCCACCTGCCAGGTCAGCAGTCCGCACAGCAGCATGCCGACAGCGAGCCCCACCGCCATCTGTGGTCCGCGGTGCTCCTCCCGCCGCCAAGCCACGGCAGCCGCGGCGAGGGCGAGCACCCCGGTGAGGATCACAAACCACCCGTCGGCTCCGACGGCGGCCTCCGAGTCCGGCACTACCGCGAAGGCGCCCTCGGCCGCAACGTCGTAGGCCCGGCGGGGTGCCAGTACCCACCAGAGCACTCCGACCGGAAGACCGGCGAGCAGGAGCAGGAGCGCCAATCGCGCGGCTGCGGCTGCCTCCCCCACCGCCGGGCGAAGACCGTGATACCAGGGCCGGACCGGTACCGCTGCCGGCTGTGCCGGCTCGGCGATCTGCGCCTCGTCGTGGCCCGGCCCGTTCGCGTCCTTGCCGACCGCCGCCGAGGCGGCGGCTGAAGGGGACTCGTTGCCTGGCATCACTCCGCCAGTGTCCCAGCCCGTTGCCGACGATCGTGCAGTCACCCTGACCGGACCTGCCCAACGAGGGAACCGCTGCGCCCTGCGGTGCGTCACACCTGGTGAGCGCCGATGCCGATGCAAGGGGAACTCCGATGGGCCACGTCACGCGCACCGTCCTGTCAGCTGCCACCTTCGGCGTCCTTGTGCTGGCAGGCTGCGCCACCCCGGCCTCGGACGGCGGAGGCGGCGGGGGCAGCAGCGGCGGTGTAGGCGGCGGGGGCAGCGGCAGCAACGGCGGAGGCGCAACCGGGGAAGCCGGACCGGAGGACCCCGCCTCGAACGATCCAGGCGATCCGCCGGCCACCACGACTCCACCGTCGCCCGGCACCCCGTTGCCCGCGGAGCTCACCGTGGCCGTCGACGACGGCGGCGGCACCATCACGACGTACACCCTGCGCTGCGAGCCCGCAGGCGGCGACCATCCCGACCCGGCTGCGGCCTGCGACGGCCTTGCAGCGGCCGCAGCCGCAGGTGTGTTCGGCCCCCCAGACCCCGATCAGGCGTGCACCGAGATCTACGGCGGGCCTGAGACAGCCACCGTGACCGGCACGCTGGACGGAGCGCAGGTCACCAGCGCGTTCAGCCGGACCAACGGCTGCGAGATCGCCCGCTGGGACGCCCTCGCCGCCGTTCTCGCCGCCGCCGGCGGCGCCGACTGAGCCGCCTCCTGGGAGGTCGGGTTGCCTGCGCTCAGGTGACCGGGACGATGGCTGTTCGCAGCTGCGAGCCGGTGATCTCCAGTACGCCGATCGTGCCGTGCGGCTGATGGCGCCGGTCGGTCGGTGAGCCGGGGTTGAACAGCCGTACGCCGCCGTCGACCTCGGCTGCGGTGTCATCCACGGGGATGTGCGAGTGGCCGAATACCACGAGATCGGCAGCGGGGAACCGGCGGCGCATCCGCCGGTGGCGGCCGGCCGTCGGGCCGCTGTCGTGGATCATCGCCACCCGCAGACCGGCCAACTTCAACTGCAGGGTCTCCGGTGCACCCCAGGCAGCGACGTCCGACCCGTCGTTGTTGCCAAGCACCACCCGCACGGGCGCGAAGCCGGTCAGCTCGTCCAACACATCGGCTGTGCAGACATCGCCCGCGTGCAGGATCAGGTCCGCTCCGGCGAGGTGGGCGGCGACCCGCGGCGGGCAGGTTCGCCACCGCCGCGGGGCGTGCGTGTCGGCGAGGACGATCACCCGCACGCGACCCTCACCCGACCCTCCGACGAACCTCAGGCGCCGATCGACTTCGGGCCGAGCAGCGCCTTGAGGTCACCCATCAGCGCCGGGGTGGCGCTCACCCGTAGTCCGTCGTCCAGCCGCAGAAGCGTCGTCCGGTTGCCGTTGAGCAGCCGCAGGTGCACCTCCGTCGTCCCCGGGTGGCTGCCAAGTACCTCGCGCAGCCGGTCGACGACAGGCGGAGTGCACCGAGCCGCCGGGAGCTGGACGACGACCGGGCCGCGCGGCCCCACGGACAGGTCGGGGAGCGTCACTTCGCTGACGAAGAGGCTCAGCGAGTCATCGCGCAGGGACAGCCGGCCCTTGACGGTGACTATCGCGTCCTCGGCGATGTGGATCCCGACCTGGGCGTAGGCAGCCGGGAAGACCAGCACCTCGATGCTGCCCTCGAGATCCTCCAAGGTCGCCGACGCCCATGCAGCTCCGGTCTTGGTCACCTTGCGGGCGACGTTGCACAGGATGCCGGCGACGGTGACCTGCTCGCCCTCCTCCATGGCCTCGCCGTGCAAGGCAGCGATGGAGCAGTCCGCGTGACCGGCCAGCACGTGCTCCAGCCCGAGCAGCGGGTGGTCGGAGACGTACAGCCCCAGCATGTCCCGCTCGTAGCTCAGCAGGTCGAGCTTGTCCCACTCCCCCGGCGGGACCGCCAGATCGAAGGGCAGGTCGGCCCCGCGGTCGGTGCCGGTGCCGGTGACGGCGCCGAAGAGGTCGAACTGGCCGACCGCCTCCTGCCGCTTGAGCCCCACGACTGCATCCACCGCCTGGGTGTGGATGGCGGTCAACCCGCGGCGGGACTGCCCCAGGGAGTCAAAGGCGCCGGCCTTGATCAGCGACTCGATCACCTTCTTGTTGCAGGCAACCTGCTCGGCCTTGCGGAGGAAGTCGGAGAAGTCGGTGAAGCGACCCCGGTCGATGCGGCTGCGGGCGATCGACGCGACCACGTTGCGCCCGACGTTGCGCACCGCGCCCAACCCGAACCGGATGTCGGTCCCGGTCGGCGTGAAGTCGGCGGCGGACTCGTTGACATCCGGCGGGAGCACCTTGATGCCCATCCGCCGGCACTCGGCCAGGTACACCGCCATCTTGTCCTTGTCGTCCTTCATCGACGTCAGGAGAGCCGCCATGTACTCGGCCGGGTAGTTCGCCTTGAGGTAGGCCGTCCAGTACGACACCAGCGCGTAGCCGGCGCCGTGTGACTTGTTGAAACCGTAGTCGCAGAACGGGACCAGGGTGTTCCATAACTTGTCGATCGCGGCGTCGGAGTACCCGCGCGAGCGCATGCCGTCGGAGAACGGCACGAACTCCTTGTCCAGGATCTCCTTCTTCTTCTTGCCCATCGCACGCCGGAGCAGGTCGGCCTGGCCCATCGAGTAGCCGGCCACCCGCTGGGCAATGGCCATGACCTGCTCCTGGTAGACGATCAACCCGTGCGTCTCGTCCAGGATCACGGCCAGCGGCTCGGCGAACTCAGGGTGGATGGAGTCCGCCGGCTTGCGCTGGTTCTTCCTGTCGGCGTAGTCGTTGTGCGCGTTGGTGCCCATCGGCCCGGGCCGGTAGAGCGCGAGTACGGCGGTGATGTCGTCGAAGCAGTCCGGCCGCAGCGATCGGAGCAGGTTGCGCACCGGCCCGCCGTCGAGCTGGAAGACTCCCAGCGTGTCGCCCCGGGCGAGGAGTTCGTACGTCGAGGCGTCGGTGAAACCCACCGTGTCCAGGTCGACCGTCTCACCGCGATTGGCCGCGATGTTCAGCAGCGAGTCGTCGAGGATCGTCAGGTTGCGCAGGCCGAGAAAGTCCATCTTGAGCAGGCCGAGCGCCTCGCAGGTCGGGAAGTCGAACTGCGTGATCACCGCGCCGTCGGCCTCGCGCCGCATCACCGGGATCACCTCTGACAGGGGTGTGCTCCCGAGGATCACGCCGGCCGCGTGAACGCCCCACTGCCGCTTCAGACCCTCCAGGTCACGCGCGGTGTCGACCACCAGCTTCGCGTCGGCGTCGGACTCGCACCGCGCCCGGAGCTCCCCGGCCTCCTTGTACCGCGGGTGCTCGGGCGTGAACACCCCTGCCAGGGACATATCCTTGCCCATGACCGCCGCCGGCATCAGTTTGGTGAGCTGGTCGCCGAGCGCGTAGGGGCGGTCGAGCACCCGCGCAGCGTCCTTGATCGCCGCCTTGGCCTTGATCGTGCCGAAGGTGACGATCTGCGCGACGCGCTCCTCGCCGTACTTCGCGGTGACGTAGCGGATGACATCGCCGCGGCGACGTTCGTCGAAGTCGATGTCGATGTCGGGCATCGAGACCCGCTCCGGGTTGAGGAAGCGCTCGAAGAGCAGGCCGTGCTGGATCGGGTCGAGGTCGGTGATGCCGAGGACATAGGAGATCATCGAGCCCGAGGCCGACCCGCGGCCGGGTCCGACCCGGATGCCGTTGTCCTTGGCGTAGCGGACGAAGTCAGCGACGACGAGGAAGTACGCCGGAAAGCCCATCTGGACGATCACTGTGACTTCGAAGTCTGCCCGCTCGCGCACCTCGCTCGGGATCCCTGCCGGGTAACGCCGGTTCAGGCCGAGCTCGACCTCCTTGACGAACCAGGACTCCTGGGACTCCCCCGCCGGCACGTCGAAGCGCGGCATCAGGTCCGCGCCCTCGGTGAAGGCGACCTCGCAACGCTCGGCGACAGCCAAGGTGTTGTCGCAGGCGTCGGGGTGCTCGCCGAAGAGCTCGCGCATCTGTTCCGGCGACTTGAGGTAGTAGCCGTCGCCGTTGAACCGGAACCGCTTGGTGTCGCTGAGCTTGGCGCCGGTCTGGATGCACAGGAGGGCGTCGTGCGCGGTGGACTCCTGCTGGTGGGTGTAGTGCAGATCGTTCGTGGCCAGCAGCGGCATCTGCAACTCCCGGGCGATCCGCAGCAGGTCAGAGCGGGTACGCCGCTCGACGTCCAGCCCGTGGTCCATCAGCTCGCAGAAGAAGTTGGCTTTGCCCAAGATGTCCTGGAAGTCCGCCGCGGCGGCCCTGGCCCGGTCGAAGCGCCCAGCCCGCAGCCACATGTTGACCTCACCGGAGGGGCACCCGGTGGTGGCGATCAGCCCGGCGCCATAGCGCTCCAGCAGCTCCCGGTCGAAGCGCGGCTTGCGGTACTGCCCCTCGAGCGAGGCCAGCGACGACAGCCGGAAGAGGTTGTGCATCCCCTCGGTGGACTCCGCGAGCAGCGTCATGTGCGTGTACGCGGCCTTGCCCTTGCTCGAGGCGCCTTCGCCGCCGTCCTCGTCCTGCACCGCGCCGCCGAAGTCGTACGGCGAGCGGTCGAACCGGCTACCCGGCGTGTAGTAGCCCTCCATGCCGATGATCGGCTTGACGCCGGCGGCCCGAGCCTGCTTGTAGAAGTCGTAGGCGCCGAAGACGTTGCCGTGGTCGGTCATCGCCAGCGCCGGCATGCCCAGCCGCGCGGTCTCGGCCATCAACGACGGCAGTTTCGCCGCCCCGTCGAGCATGGAGTACTCGGTATGCACGTGCAGGTGGGCGAACTGCTCGCCCTGCGCCGTGCTGGCCACTGCGGCAGCGCCTCCTCTGATCCACGTTCGGAACCGACGACCGCGGCTGGGGAAGGGCGCGCGATGACCGGTGCCCATCATGCAACACCACGGCGCCGACGTTCCTCAGGCCAGCGGCTTGTCGAAGAAGTACTCCGTGGTACCGGACGGATCGTGCAGCTGCCTGGTCTGGCTGCCGCGGATGTACCCCAGCCGCTCGTACAACCGGTGCGCGTCGGCGAATCGGCTGTCGCTCCACAGCTCGACGAGGCTCGCTCCGCCCGCCCTCGCCGCGTCCTCGACCAGGGCCACGAGCCGGGCACCCAGGCCGGCGCGCCGGGCCGCAGCCCCGACGTACAGGCTCTTCAACTCGACCCGACCCGGCCCGGCCGGCTTGTATCCCACGCATGCCACCACGGCCCCGTCGGCTTCGACCACCCGCAGCCCCCCACCGGTTCCGGCGTACGCCGTAGCGGGGGCAAGCATCCATGCGTCGAGGCCGGGCAGGTCGAGGACGCAACCCGGGTACTCGGCGAAGCAGCCGCCGATCAGCGTCACGATCGCTGCGCTGTCCTCATCGGTGGCCGGACGCATCCCCGCGGTCACCGGTCAGGTCCGTCCGCGGGCAGCACGCTCACCGGGATCCACAGGATGCGCAGATCGATCGCTGCGTGCACGAGCATCGGCAGCAGCAGGGTGCCGGATCCGAGGTACAGGAGCGTCAGCAGCGCGCCGAGCACGGACGTGGCAACCACGCCGCCGGCCCCCTGGTACAGGTGGGCCAGGCCGAAGACCACACCACCGAGGGCCACGAGGGCGAGGTCGGGCAGGCCGGGTGCGATCGCCACCACGACGGCCAGCAGGAATCCGCGGTAGAGCAGTTCCTCGCAGACCCCCGCGGTCACCGCGACCAACCCGAACCAGCGGCGTTCGACCGGCGAACGCGGCACGAGTGCGGTGATGGCCTGTGGCGCGCCCGCGGTCAGCGTTGCGGTGTCGCCCGTACGCCGTACGGACGCCCGCAGCGCCCGGGTGGACCCGATCAGGAACGCGAGAACGAGCACCGTCAGCACGAGCGCCACCACGTCGGGAGCCCGATCGGGCATCCGCAGGCCGAGCTGAGCCCAGCCCACCGCCGGCGCGAGCAGTACGACGCCGGCCACGAGCGCGACGAGCCCCCACTCCAGGACGAGCAACCGCTGGTAGAGCCAGATCCGAGCGTTCGGGTCGCTGCCGAGGCCGGCTTCGAATCGGCGGTGCAAAACGGTGCCCACCACCGGCTCGCCGACGATCAGATACGCAGCGAGCAGGCAGGCTGCCACGGTCGCGGGGCCGAACGCCGCCAGCCCGCCCACGGCCGGGGTCACTCGCTGACCCGCGACAGCGCCAACGCGAGGTCGGCCGGGTAGGGGCTTTCGAAGACCACTGGCCGCTGGTCCTCGGGATGCTCGAACCCCAGCCGGCGGGCGTGCAGCCACTGCCGCGACAGCCCCAACCGCTTCGCCAGCGTGGGGTCGGCGCCGTAGGTCAGGTCACCGACGCACGGGTGCCGCACCGCCGCCATGTGCACCCGGATCTGGTGCGTGCGACCGGTTTCCAGCCGGATGTCGAGCAGGCTCGCCGCCCGGAACGCCTCCAGCGTCTCGTAGTGGGTGACGCTGGCCCGGCCCGCGGCCACGACGGCGAAGCGCCAATCCGCGCTCGGGTGCCGGTCGATGGGCGCGTCGATCGTCCCGCTGCTCGGGTCCGGGTGTCCCTGGACGAGGGCGTGATAGCCCTTGTCCACCCGGCGCTCGCGGAAAGCGTCCTTGAGCACGGTGTACGCCCGCTCGGACTTCGCCAGCACCATCAGCCCCGTCGTACCGGCATCCAGGCGGTGTACGACGCCCTGACGCTCGGCCGCCCCGCTCGTGGCCAGCAGATACCCCATCGCTGCGACCCCCTGCACGACGGTCGGTCCGGTCCAGCCAGGACTCGGGTGCGCCGCGACCCCCACCGGCTTGTCCACGACCACCAGGTCGGCGTCGTCGTACACCACACGCAGGCCGTCGACCGGGACCGGCTCGATCGTCTGCGGCACGGGAGGTTGCGGCAGGGTCACCTCCAGCCAGCCGCCCGCGCTGACGCGGTCGGACTTGATCGGGACGCGGCCGTCCACGCGGACGTCGCCACTGTCGATCAGCCCCACAGCCGTCGTCCGGGACACACCGAACAGGCGGGCCAGCGCAGCATCGACCCGCAACCCGTCCAGGCCGTCCGGTACCGGCAATGACCGCGTCACGGCTGCACCGCGGATCGCCGCGTCACGGCTTCGATCGGGCGCCGCGCTCGCTCCGGGTGCCGTCCAGATCCACGCCCCGCACCGCCATCACTACGGCTAGCGCGCCGCCGCAGACGACTGCGGAGTCCGCGAGGTTGAAGATCGGCCAGACCCGGCCGTAGGGATCGAACACGCTGAGGAAGTCGACGACCCCGCCACGGAACGGACCGGGCGAGCGCAGCAACCGGTCGACGAGGTTTCCGGCGGCGCCGCCGAGTACCAACGCCAGCGCGATCGCCCAGCCTGTCGACCGGATCCGGAACGCCGTCCGCACGATGATGGCGACCACCACCATCGCGATGGCGGTGAAGACGACAGTCGCTCCCTCGGCCAGGGAGAACGCCGCGCCGGTGTTGCGTGCCTCGGTGAGGTACAGCATGCCTCCGAGCAGGCGCAACGGCTCGCGGTCGGACAGGGTCGCGACCACGACGACCTTGCTGAGCACGTCGAGGACCAGCACGGCGAACGCGACCGACAGGAGCAGATGCGTCCGGTGCTGGCCGACGACCTGTGCGTCGGCCGGCTCACCCATCCGGGCATTGTCTCACCGGCGGTACCGGCGCAGCGCCGGCATGAGGTCAGCGACGCTCCTCACGCTGCTTGCACGCGAGGCACAGGGTCGCCCCGGGGAATGCCTGCAGCCGCGCCTTGGCGATCGGCTTGCCGCAGCTCTCACACAGCCCGTACCGGCCTTCGTCGACGCGCTCCATCGCGCGCTCGAGCTGGCTGATCAGGTCCCGCCGGTTCTTCGCCAGCGACATCTCGTGCTCACGCTCGAACGTCTTACTGCCGGCATCGGCCTGGTCGTCGCCGGCGCTGTCGCTGGCCTGGGACTGCAGCTCGTCGATGGCCCGCAGGGTCTGCTCGTAGTCCGCCCGCATCTGGGTGAGCTGACCGTCCAGGTCCTTTCGTACGGCGGCCAGCTCGCGCGCTGACCATCCCTCCGGGGGACCGCCCGGTGTCTGCCCCGACTTGTTCGCGGACGCTGACTTCGGGGCCGGAGCCTTTGCGGCCGGAGCCTTCGGATTCGGCGCCGACTTCTTCGCCGGCGCCGACTTCACCGGCGCCGACTTCTTGGCCGGAGCCTTCTTCGCGGGCGTCGACTTGCCGGCGGGGGCCGCCTTCCTCGCGGGCGCAGCCTGCTTCGCCGGGGCA
>Ga0136640_10000509_pt1 | contig 14886 bp, 13 predicted proteins | sample AntDrymUQ8642106_2_FD_105498 | JGI IMG/M metagenome (GOLD analysis project Ga0136640, IMG submission 105498) | Polar desert sand microbial communities from Dry Valleys, Antarctica - metaG UQ864 (21.06) | ecosystem: Environmental > Terrestrial > Soil > Desert | place: Antarctica: Dry Valley...
CCACTTCCTGCCTGCGACGCCGAGGTACACAGGTCGCCAGGAGATTACCGTCTGCGGCAATCATGGCTAGGTGTAGTTCTCGCCGGACTGCTGCCAAGGCGAGAACCTTCAGACCACAGGGCCTTCCTGGCCATCGACCGGGTGCTCCAGTTCACCGGCCCGGATGCGTCGCATCGCCTCCTTGCGGTCATGGCGAGCCAGGTGGTCGATGAACAGGATGCCGTTGAGGTGGTCGAGCTCGTGTAAGAGCATTCTGGCGCGAACGCCCTCGCCGCTCTCCTGGCGAGGCTCGCCGTGCACGTCGACACCTTGGAGGCGGGCACGCAGCGCCCGGACGGTGGGAAAGTACAGCCCGGGAAAGGACAGGCAGCCCTCTTCGCCGTCCTGGGTCTCGTCGGAGGTCCATTCCACCGTTGGGTTGACCAACGCCCCCCTGTCCTCGCCAAGCTCCCAGACAAAGATGCGCCGCAGGACACCGACCTGGTTGGCGGCGATGGCCGCGCCCGCGGCCGAATGCAGCGTCAGCAGCATGTCGTCGGCCAGGCGGCGAAGGTCGTCGTCGAACTCGGTGACCTCCACCGCGCGCTGGCGCAGGACGGGGTCACCGAACAGGCGGATGGGTAGCAGGGGCACGGATCCTCCGGCGCTACAGCAGTGGGTCGACGTCCAGGCGTACCGAGCGGCCCGCCTTCGACCAGGCCTGGCGCAGCGGCGCCAGGGACGACAGGGTGCCACGCAGGTCGCCGGACTTCACGAGCAGCGCATGCGCCAGATCCGGCCCGAGCACCTCGTCGCCGGCCGGGAGGGCCTCGCGCAGGTCGGCCACGACCGCCGCGGCGGTCTCGGCGTCGCGCAGCGCCACCCTCACCAGCGACGACGACGGCGGGTAACGCAGCTGCGCGCGCCAGGGCGCCTCGCGCTGCCAGAAACCCATCGGGTCGGAGCGGACCAGGGCTTGCACCGCGTGGTGCGCCGGCTCCCGGGTCTGCACAACGACCCGCTGCGACCATCGCGCGGCGGCGAACCACAGCCGTAGGGCGTCCTCGGCCGCATCCAGGGCGGGACGCCCCAGCATGGCGTCGGCGTCGGGCAGCACCGTGACGTCGGCGGACGCAGGGCCCAGCCACGCCGGCCTGCTCACCACGCTGCCGCGGGTCATGACCCCGATGGCCGGGCGGGTGCGAGGCCCGGCGGCGTCGAAGCCCTCCATACGCACGACCTCGGCGGTTGCATGGCTGCGACCCAGCTCGGCGGCCAGGCGCCCCGCCCCCGCCGCCAGCGGCACGGCGCGCTGGTCGCCGCAGTCGGGGCAGGCGAATGCCGCGCCGGCCCAGCCGCACGACGGGCAGCGCCAGCCCCCGTCGTCGCCGACGACGCTGAGCGACCCATGGCAGTCGGGACAGGTCAGCCGCCGCCGGCAGCCCCGGCACGCCACCGCCCCGCCCTGCCCGCCCCTACTGGCCAGGACCACGGCGGCGCCGGCGTCGCGGACCGCCGCGGACAGCGCACGCGCGGCAAGCTCGCTGAAGCGGGCGCGTCGGGTACCTGGCCGGGGGTCGGACAGGTCGACCACGTCGACGCGAGGGGCACGCCGGCGCTGGGTGGCGCGATCGGCCGCGACCGCCGTTACGTGCCCGGCTTGCAGCAGCCTGTACAGGTTGGCGCTGGGAAGATCCCCCAGCAGTACGCAGGTCGCCCCGGCCATCCGTGCCCTGGCCAGCGCCACCTCCCGAGCGTGCTGGCGAGGGCTACGGCGCTCCTTGTAGGCGGGGTTGGCCTCGTCGTCGACCACGACCAGTCCGAGGTCGGCCACCGGCGCGAAGACCGCGGCGCGCTCGCCGACGGCGAGCCGGGCGTGCCCCGTGCGGCCTCGCAGGAAGGCGCGGTAGCGGTCCCGGGGGTTGTCAGCCCGCCAGTCCACGCCTGCCGACACGGCCAGCGTCGCGTCGGGCACCCGCGACGCGGGATCCGCGGCCAGCACCAGGACTCCCCTGCCGGCGCCGAGGCAGCGAGCGATCAGGTCGGCGACCAGTGCGCCGACGTCGTCGTCGGGCAGGACCCGCAACCAGTAGGCCTGCCCCAGCGGGCGTGCCGCCGCCTGCAGCAGCGCCGACGCGTCATAGGGCCGCCACGCCGAGGTGGGACACGCGGGGCGCGTGGCCGGCACCGTCACCGGCGGCTCCCCCCAACCCAGCGCCTCTTGCTCGACGCCGGCCAGCCGCTGCGGCAGGGCGTGACGCAGCACATCGGCCAGCTTCGCCGCGTAGCGGTCGGCCACCCAGCGGTACAGCGCCAGGTCGGCCTCGTCGAACCACGCGAGCTCGCCCTGCACCATGGACAGCGCTCGAATGCGCTCCGGCGCGGTGTGCGGCTCGTCACCGACGTCAACCACCCAGCCGGTGCGCCGGCGCCCCGCGAACACCACCCGCACCTGCGAGCCCACACCGACCCGCATCCCATCGGGCACCGAGTAATCAAATGGCCGATCCAGATGCGCCGGCGCCACCCCAACCACCACCCGCGCATACCGCCCCATCACCACCACCCCACCGCCCGGTTGCCCACACGCCCATCAAGACCGCACCAGCGACCTGCGCCCACCGGCCGTCGGCGACATCGACGACGAAGCAGGGACGCGGGGCGCGAAGGCCCGGCGGACCGGGTCATCCGGAGTCGGGTCATCCGGAGTCGGGTCAGAGGGAACCGGGTCATCGGGAGTCGGGTCAGAGGGAACCGGGTCATCCGGAGCGCAGCGTAAAAGGGTTCATGCGAAGCGGAGGATGGCCCGGTTCCCGTACCTGCGGAGCGCAGGATGACCCGGTTCCCGCCGGAGCGGAGGATGGCCCGGTTCCCCGGAGCGGAGCGACCAGCGTTCCCGCGTCGCAAGAACGATCAGGCGCCGGCGGCAGAGCGCAGGTCGTCGGCGCGGTCTGTCCCTTCCCAGGCAAACCCCGACCGCCCGAAGTGCCCGTAGACCGCGGTCGATTTGAACACCGGCTTGCGCAACGCCAAGTCGCGGATGATCGCGGCCGGCCGCAGGTCGAAGACCTCGCCGACGCCGGCCAAAATCTTGTCCGGGTCGTGAGTTTCGGTCCCGAAGGTCTCCAGCGACAGACTGATCGGATGCGCCACCCCGATGGCGTAGGCGACCTGTAGCTCAGCGCGGTCAGCCAGCCCGGCTGCCACGATGGTCTTGGTCACCCAACGGGCCGCATAGGCCCCGGAGCGGTCAACCTTGGTGGAGTCCTTGCCGCTGAACGCGCCGCCGCCGTGGCGGGCCATGCCGCCGTAGGTGTCGACGATGATCTTGCGTCCGGTCAGGCCCGCGTCGGCCTGCGGCCCGCCGTGCTCGAAACGTCCGCTGGGGTTGATCAGCACCTCGTCGTGCCGCCACTCAAGCTCGTCAGGGATGACCGGCGCGATGACGTGCTCGATCAGGTCGGGCGCGAGCAGGGTCGTGGTGTCGATGTCGGGCTGGTGCTGTGTCGAGATCAGCACCCGGCTCACCCGCACCGGGGTGTTGCCCTCGTACTCCACGGTGACCTGCGTCTTGCCGTCCGGGCGCAGGTATCCCACGACGCCCGCCTTGCGCACCGCCGCCAGGCGCTCGGCCAGCCGGTGGGCCAAGTGGATCGGCATCGGCATGAGCACGTCGGTCTCGCGGCAGGCGTAACCGAACATCATCCCCTGGTCGCCCGCGCCGAGCGTGTCCAGGTCGTCGGCGGTGCTGTCCTCGCGGCTCTCCAGCGACTTGTCGACACCCCCGGCGATGTCGGGGGATTGCTCATCCAGCGCCACCATCACGCCACAGGTATTGCCGTCGAAGCCGGCCGAGGCCCGGTCATAGCCGATGCCGATGACGGTGTCGCGAGCGACCTTGGCGATGTCGATGTAGGTGTCGGTCGAGATCTCACCGGCCACGACGATCATCCCCGTGGTCACCAGCGTCTCGCAGGCGACGCGGGCGTGATCCGGGTCGGGGTCGTTGGCCAGCACCTCGTCGAGCACCGCGTCGGAGATCTGGTCCGCGACCTTGTCGGGATGGCCTTCGGTGACCGACTCAGACGTGAACAACCAGCGACGACTCATGGCGTAACGATCCTTTGCTCGTGTTGAGGTGTCCCACCGCTGGGCTACTTGAGGACGAGTGGCGCTGCCGAGGATAGGGGACACGCTCATGCGGCGAAGCGGGAGCGCTCAAGATTGCCGCTGGCGCCGCACGAGCAGCGCCTCGATCTGATCGCACACCACCGCCGCCAGCTCGGCCTTGGTCGTCAGCGGCACTTCTGTCCGGAGGCCGTCCACACCCAGCAGCAGCGCCCGGTTGGTGTCGACGTTGAAGCCGGCGTCGGCCATGTCGACGCGGTTGACGACGATGAGATCCAAGCCCTTGCGATGCAGCTTGTCTCGCCCCCGCTCCTCTTCCAGGTCCGTCTCCGCGGCGAAGCCGACCAGCAGCGGCGCCGGTGGCCCACCGTCTGACTGCCGCCTGCGCCGGGCGGCGCCGAGCTCGGCGAGGATGTCGGGGTTGCGCTCCAGCTCGACGTGGCCGAGTTCGACGTGCTCCTTTTTGATCTTCTGCTGGTGGTAGACCGCGGGACGAAAATCAGCGACGGCAGCGGCTTTGACCACGACATCGGCGTCCGCGGCGAGCTTGAGCACGGCGTCGCGCATCTGCAGCGCCGTCTCGACGTGGTGGATGGTGACGCCGGCGGGCTCGAGCAGCCAGGTGGGGCCGCTGACCAGCTCGACGTTGGCCCCCCGTCGTGCACACTCGGCGGCCAGCGCGTACCCCATCTTCCCGCTCGACCGGTTGCCGATGAAGCGGACGGGATCGATCGGCTCGCGAGTGCCTCCGGCCGTAACGACGACGCGCCGGCTCGCCAGCGGACCCTGCGGCCGCAGCGCCGCCGCCATCGCCGCGACGATCGTGGCGGGCTCGACTAGCCGGCCGGGGCCGACGTCACCGCCGGCCAGCTCGCCCTCCTCGGGGCCGACAACGAGCACACCGCGGCGCACGAGTGTGGCGATGTTGTCCTGCGTCGCGGGGTGCGACCACATCTCGGTGTGCATCGCCGGGGCGACGACCACCGGGCAGGTCAGGCAGGTGAACGTGCTCGACACCAGGTCGTCGGCCAGGCCGGCCGCGAACTTGGCGATGAGGTTGGCCGTAGCGGGCGCGAAGACGGCGATGTCAGCCTCACGGGCAAGGCGGACGTGGTGGATCTGATGGGCGTCGTCGAAGACCCCGGTGTGCGCCGGCCTGCCGGTCAGCCCCGCGAAGGTGGCGGCACCGACGAACTGCGTCGCCCCGGACGTCAGAATTACCTGGACGCTCGCGCCACCCTTGACCAGCTCCCGGGCGAGCGCTGCAGCTTTGTAGGCGGCGATGCCGCCGCTGACGCCGAGCAGCACGTGCCGGCCGCTCAGCTGCTGCGCGGACCCGACCATCTCGCCGCAGCCCTGGGTGGGTCAGGCGTTCTCGTCGTCGGAGGGCAGCGCGACGACCTGTGCCTCGGCCTCGCCGGCGTCTTCGGCGTCGCTGCCCAACAGCGCTTCGGCTTCGGCCCTGGCGTCGCCTGGGTACTGGGGGACGATCTTTTCCTGGGCAATCTCCTCCAACGCGATCGACAGCGGCTTGTTGGAGTCGACCTGGTCGACCAGCGGCCGCACGTACTGGCCGAGTCCCTCGCCGAGGGAGTGGTAGTAGGCGTTGATCTCCCGCGCGCGGCGGGCCGACAGGTGCACGAGGGTGTACTTGCTGTCGACCTTGGACAGCAGGTCGTCGATGGTGGCGATGGTGGCTCAACTCCCAGGATCACGCGTGGCGGGCGGCGCCACGAAGGCGCCTGGAGGATCATCGGCAGGGCGCGGGCGAGCGGCCCGCTAACCGCCCAGTATACGGGTGATCGCGCCCACCGCCCCGTCGAGATCGTCGTTGACCACCCGGTGGTCGAAGTCGCCGGCCCGCACCATCTCCTGTTGCCCGAGGCGCAGCCGCTCGGCGATCCGTTCCGGGTCGTCGGCCCCCCTTGTGGACAAGCGCTCGGCGAGGGCCTTGGCCGACGGTGGCTGCAGGAAGATGAGCACGGCACCGGGGAAGCGCTGGCGCACCTGGGCGGCGCCCTGCACGTCGATCTCCAGCACGACCGGATGACCCTCGCTCAGGGCGGTGCGCACCCCGGCCCACGGTGTGCCGTAGCGGTGACCTGCGAACGACGCCCACTCCAGGAACCCGTCGGCGGCGACGAGGGCGTCGAAGGCGTCGTCGTCGAGGAAGCGGTAGTGAACGCCGTCGACCTCACCGGGCCGGGGCGCGCGCGTCGTGGCAGACACCGACACCACGATCTCGGGATGGCGGCGGGCCACTGTCGCCACCACCGTTCCTTTGCCGACCCCGCCGGGACCGCTGACGACGTACAGGCCTGTCCTCATGTGGCGAAGCGGTAGGACACCCAACTGCCCTCAAGTAGCGAAACGGTAGGACACCCAAGGTTTTTCACGAGGGGGTGGAACGGGTCAAGCGGGGCCGGGCTCGAACTCGTTGAGCAGCTTCTCGCGCTGGTTGCCGCCCAGCCCGCGCACCCGCCGGGACGGAGAGATGTCGAGGCGCTCCATGACCTTGCGGGCGCGCACCTTGCCGACCCTCGGCAGCGACTCGAGCACCGCGGAGACCTTCGTCTTACCGACGACCTCGTCGTGGCCGGCCCGGCGCAGCACCTCCGCCAGGCCGATCTCACCCGCCTTGAGCTGCTGCTTCAGCTCGGCGCGGACCTTGCGGGCTTCGGCGGCCTTCTCCAAGGCTTGGCGGCGAGCATCGGCGTCGAGCTCCGGCAGCGGCATGGAGTCCTCCAGACGGGCGCGTCGCAGAATCGGGCCGACGCGGGGGCCACGGATCGCGGGCGTTGCCGGCGCATCCTATCCAGCGCGAGGGCTCGGTCAATCCTGGCCGTCGCGGCGGGGGCCTGGCGAACCCGTACGACTGGCCGCTGCGGTCAGTGACGACATCGTGAACAGGGAGTGCAACTTCAGCCCGTCCGCGGCGAGGTTCGCCATTCCACCCGCCTCGCGGTCGATGACACACAGCACGCCGGCGATGTCGGCGCCGAGGGCCCGCAGCTGCCCGCAGGTCTCGATCACCTGCCCGCCGGAGGTGACCACGTCCTCCACCACCAGCAGCCGCCTGCCGGCGACCTCGCCACCCTCGGCGAGCTTGCGGGTGCCGTAGGGCTTGGCCTGCTTGCGGACGAACAGCGCCGGCAGGCCCGTCAGCTGTGACAGGACCGTGGCGATCGGCACGCCGCCGAGCTCCAGGCCGGCCAGGGCGTCGGCGTCGTCTGGCAGCAGCGCCACCAATGACTCGGCGATCTCGCGCAGCAGCGCGGGGTCGCCTTCGAACAGGTACTTGTCGAAGTACTCGTCGCTGGTGGTCCCCGAGCGCAGCACGAAGTGACCGGACAGATGCGCACGCTGGTAGACCCGCGCGGCGAGCCGCTCGTTGTGGCTGGACGGGTGGCCGGTGCTCAGGCGATCTCCGCCAGCAGCGCGGCGGCAGTAGCGGCTGGGTCGGCCGCCTGGGTGACCGGGCGGCCCACCACCAGGTGGCTGGCGCCGGCCCGCAGCGCGGTGCGCGGGTCGGCAACGCGGCGCTGGTCGTCATCACCGGGCCGGAGGGGGTGGTCGGGGCGGTCGGGACGGATACCTGGGACCACCACCGCCAGCGCGTTGCCCACCACGCCGCGCACGGCGGCGACGTCACCGGGCGCGCAGACGATGCCACCGGCGCCGGCCTCGGCGGCCATGCCGGCCAGCCGGACCACCTGCTCGGCGACCGGTGGCTGGCCCACGCCGGCGAGGTCGGCGTCGTCCAGGCTGGTCAGGACCGTGACCGCCAGGATGGTGGTGTCGGGAGCAGCCTTGCAAGCCGCGGCGATCATGGCCGGCCCACCCGAGGCGTGGACGGTGAGCATCGCGATCCCCATCCGCGCCGCTGCGGCCGCCGCGCCGGCGACGGTGTTGGGGATGTCGTGCAGCTTGAGGTCGCAGAAGACGGGGGCGTGGCGGCGGGCGGTGGCCACCGCGGCGGGGCCGAGGGCGGTGAACGCCTGCAGGCCCACCTTGAGCAGGCCCACGTGCGGGCCAACGGCGCCGGCGAGATCCGCGAGCCGGCGGGGGTCGTCGGTGTCCAGGGCGACGATCAGCGGGCTGCGCGCTTGCCGTGCGCTGAACTCCGATGCGCCACCGCCTCCGGCTGCTTGCGCGCTCACCAGAGCAGGGCCCCGCGCAGCTCGGCGACGGTGGCGATCCCGCGCTCGGCGCACCAGCGTGGCAGGCCTTGCGTCACCTCCAGCGACACCATCGGGTTGGCGAACGTCGCTGTCCCGACCGCCACGGCACTGGCGCCGGCGAGCAGGAACTCCACGACGTCGGTCACGCTGCTGACTCCACCCATGCCGATGATCGGCAGGTCGGGCAGCGCCTGGTGCACCTGGTGAACGGCGCGCAGGGCGACAGGCTTGATGGCCGGACCCGACAGCCCACCGGTCACGGCGGCCAGCTTCGGCCGCCGTGATTCGGCGTCGATGGCCATGCCCAGCAGGGTGTTGACGAGGCTCACGCCGGTGGCGCCACCAGCGACCGCGGCCATGGCGATCGTGACGATGTCGGTGACGTCGGGACTGAGCTTGGCGAACACCGGCACGTCTGCCACGCTCGTGACCTGTTGGATCGCTTTGCGGGTGGCGTCCTGGCGGCAGGCGAACACGACGTTGCGGTCCTCGACGTTGGGACAGGAGATGTTCGCCTCGATCGCCACCACGCCTGGCTGATCGCGCAAGTGCTCCGCGAGCTCGCGGTACTCCGCGACCGTCTTTCCGGCGATGCTGACGATGACCGGCACGCCCAGCTCGTGCAGCCACGGCAGTTCGGTGGCGACCCACTGCTCGATGCCAGGGTTCTGCAGGCCGATGGCGTTGAGCATCCCGCTGGCGGTCTCGGCCATACGCGGAGTCGGCAGGCCGTCGCGCGGCTCGACGGTGAGCGACTTGACGACGACGGCGCCGAGGCCAGAAATGTCGAAGAAGCGCTGCAGCTCGCGGCCGCTGCCGAAGCAGCCGCTGGCCGTCACGATCGGGTTGGCCAGCTGCAGCGGCTGCGACGGGTCGGCCGACAGGCTGACCCGGGTGTCGACCTGGTCGTGGCGCAGCCGGTGCGCTGCCCGGGGGCTGGACTCGACCGCGGTCACGGCCAGCGCTCGACGTTTGCGTTGGCGGCGGTCATGACCGGGGCTCCACGACGGCGGTCACGACCGGGCCTTTCGCGAACGCGTCGTCGCCGGTGGCCATCTGCATGACCGGCGGCTGCCCGAGCTGCGCCCACAAGATCTTCTTGCCGTTGAACACCGGCCCCTCGACGCAGGCCCGCAAGTTGACGGTGCGGCCGTCCCGGCGAACCGGCAGCACGCAGGTCATGCAGACGCCGACGCCGCAAGCCATCGCCTCCTCGACGGCGACCTGCACGGCGATCTTGTGGTCGCGGGCGATCGCGGTGACCGCGGCGAGCATCGGCATCGGCCCGCAGGCGTAGACCACGCCGACGGTGCCGCCGGCGAGCATGCGGTCGAGCACGTCGGTGACCCTGCCGGGTGTCCCGAAGCTGCCGTCTTCGGTGGTGAACGCCGACTTGGCCGACAGCCGCTTGGCCTCGATGATGTTGAACAGCCGGTTCTGGGTGGCCGCGCCCAGGACGATGTTGACGCGCAGGCTGGACTGCTGCAGGCGCTGGGCCAGGAACAGCAGCGGCGCGGCACCGTAGCCGCCGCCCACCAGCAGGCAGTCGACCGCCTGCTGTGGCATCGGGAAGGGGCGGCCCAAGGGCCCGACGATGTCGACCGCGTCGTGCTTGGCAAGCTTGGACAGGTAGCGGGTGCCGGGGCCGACGACATCGAAGACGATCTCGATGGTGCCGGCCCATGGTCCGTGCCTGCTGATCGCGTAGATCGAGAACGGCCGGCGCAGCAGCGTGCCGTCGCCCTCGACCCCGACCGACACGAACTGGCCGGGCTTGGCGCGCTCGGCCATCTCCGGCGCGACGAAGGTCAGCGAGTGGTAGTTGCCGATGCGCCGGTAGCTCAAGACCTCGCACAGCACGCGCAGCGGACCGTTGGCACGGCCCTGCACCGACGAGGCGCGACCTCGGCTGCTGCTCACGACGACTGGCTCCTCGCAGCGGATTGACGCGGCGGTCATGCTACTTCTGCCGCCCGACGGCGACCGCGTCGCGGCCGGCGGCCGTGGTGCGCCCCTCACTTGCGCGCGCGACGGCGAGCTGCTGATGGTAGGCCTGCAGGCTGCGCACCTCGACAGTGTTGGCGCGCAGGGCCTCGATGCCCTGGATCGCGGCCAGGATCCCGGACAGGGTGGTGATGCAAGGAACCCCGTGGCTCACCGCGGCGCTGCGGATCTCGTAGCCGTCGGCCCGGGGACCCGAGCCCATCGGCGTGTTGAGCACCAGGTCGACCTCGCCGGCCAGGATGCGATCGACGACGTGCGGCGAGCCCTCCCCCACCTTGTGGACCACCTCGGCGAGCAATCCTGCCCGGCGCAGGGCGTCGGCGGTGCCCTCGGTCGCGAGCACGTCGAACCCCAGCTCGGCCAGGCGCTTGACCGGGAAGATCATCACCCGCTTGTCGCGGTTGGCCATCGACACGAATACGGTGCCTGTGCGGGGGAGGACCATCGTGCCGGTCGCTTCCTGACTCTTGGCGTAGGCGACGCCGAATTCCGCGTCGATGCCCATCACCTCACCCGTCGAGCGCATCTGTGGACCCAGCATGGTGTCGGTGCCGGGGAAGCGGTTGAACGGCATCACCGCCTCCTTGACCGCCACCGAGGCCGGCGCGGGGCCCGTCACCGCGTCCGTCGCGGGCAGCACACCCTCGCGCCGCAGGTCGGCCAGGCACGCACCCAGCATCACCCGCGCCGCGATCTTGGCCAGCGCCACGCCCGTCGCCTTGGACACGAACGGTGTCGTGCGGCTGGCTCTCGGGTTGGCCTCCAGCACGAAGATGTCGTCGTCGCGCACCGCGTACTGCATGTTGATCAGCCCGCGGGTGCCAAGCGCCCGCGCGATCGCCTCGGTGTGGTCGCGCAGCTGGGCGACCACTGACCGCCCAAGGGTGTAGGGCGGGATCACGCAGGCCGAGTCGCCGGAGTGCACGCCAGCCTCCTCGATGTGCTCCAGGACCCCGCCGACGAACAGCTCATGACCGTCGAACACGGCGTCGACGTCCACCTCGACCGCGCCTTCCAGGAAGCGGTCGACCAGGACGGCGCCCTCGCCGGAGTTGCGTTCCAGCCAGGTGCGCATCTGCTCGGGGCCGTACACGATTTCCATCGCCCGGCCGCCAAGGACGTAGGAGGGCCGCAGCAACACCGGGAAGCCGATCCGCCCGGCGACGGCCAGCGCCTCCTCGACGGATCTGGCGATCGCACCCGGCGGCTGCGGGATGCCGAGGTCGTCGAGGATGGCGCCGAAGCGGCCCCGGTCCTCGGCGCGGTCGATGGCCTCGGGCGGCGTGCCAAGGATGGGCACACCGAGCTCTTCGAGGGGGTGCGCCAGCTTCAGCGGCGTCTGCCCGCCGAGCTGCACCAGGACTCCGACGACATCGCCGCCGTGGCGCTGCTCGGCGGCCACCACCGCAAGCACGTCTTCCAAGGTCAGCGGCTCGAAGTAGAGGCGGTCGGCCGTGTCGTAGTCGGTGGACACCGTCTCGGGGTTGCAGTTGACCATCACGGTGTCGTAGCCCGCCTCGCGCAGGGCGTAGACGGCGTGCACGCAGCAGTAGTCGAATTCGATGCCCTGCCCGATGCGGTTGGGCCCGGAGCCGAGGATGATCACCGTCGGCCGCCCGGATGGCCGCGCCTCGTCCTCCTCCTCGTAGCAGGAGTAGTGGTATGGGGTACGCGCGGAGAACTCGGCGGCGCAGGTGTCGACGGTCTTGAAGACCGGCACCACGCCGAGGGAGTGGCGGCGGTCGCGGACGGCCGCCTCGGTGGTGCCCAGCACCACGGCCAGCGCCGCGTCGCCGAAGCCCATGCGCTTGGCGCGCCGCAGCAGAGGGGCGTCGAGGTTGGCCAGGGTCTCGCAGGCGCGCACTTGGCGGCGCAGCTGGATGATCGCCAGCAGCTGGTCGACGAACCAGGGGTGGTACCCCGTCGCGGCGGCCACCCGCGCAAGGTCCCAGCCACGCGTCAGTGCCGCGTCGACATCGAGCAGGCGGCGCTCCGACGGCGTGCGCAACGCCCGCTCCAGCGCGGCGTCGTCGCGGATGTCGCCGGGGTCGCCGACCAGTCCGACGGTGCCGTTGTCCAGCGATCGCAGCGCCTTGCCGAGCGACTCGGTGAAGGTGCGCCCGATGGCCATCACCTCGCCGACGCTCTTCATCCTGGTGGTCAGCTCGGCGTCGGTGTCGGGGAACTGCTCGAAGGCGAAGCGTGGGATCTTGACCACGACGTAGTCGATGGACGGCTCGAAGGCGGCCAGCGTCTCGCCGGTGATGTCGTTGGCGATCTCGTCGAGGGTGTAGCCGACGGCCAGTAGCGCGGCGATCTTGGCGATCGGGAAGCCGGTGGCCTTGGAGGCCAGTGCCGATGAGCGCGACACCCGCGGGTTCATCTCGATGACCACCATGCGCCCGGTTGCCGGGTCGACGGCGAACTGCACGTTGCTGCCACCGGTCGCGACGCCGACGCGGCGCATCACGGCGAAGGCGGCGTCGCGCATGGCCTGGTAGTCGGCGTCCGTCAACGTCATCGCCGGGGCCACGGTGATCGAGTCGCCGGTGTGCACACCCATGGGGTCCACGTTCTCGATGGAGCAGACGACGACGCAGTTGTCGGCCGCGTCGCGCATCACCTCCAGCTCGAACTCCTTCCATCCCAGCAGCGACTCGTCGATCTGGACCTCGCCGATTGGGCTGGCCGCTAAGCCCTGCTCCACGAGGGCGACGACGGCGGCGGGGTCACGGGCGATGCCGCTGCCGGCGCCGCCAAGGGTGAACGAGGAGCGCACCAGCAGGGGGTAGCCGGACTGGCTCGCGAAGGCCAACGCCTCGGTTACGGTCGTCGCCCGCGCCGACGCCGCCACGCCCAGCCCGATGGAGACCATCGCGTCGGTGAACCGTCGGCGGTCCTCGGCGATGTCGATGGCCTCCAGCCCCGCCCCGATCAGCTCGACGCCGTAGCGGTCCAGCACGCCGGACTCGGCCAACTCGACGGCGATGTTGAGCGCGGTCTGCCCGCCCAGCGTCGGCAGCAAGGCCATCCCGCCCTCCACCGGCCCCGGCTGCTCCGCGGCGATCACCTGCGTGACGTAGGCGGCGGTCAACGGCTCGACGTAGGTGGCGTCGGCCATCTGCGGGTCAGTCATGATGGTGGCGGGATTGGAGTTGACCAGCACGACCCGGTACCCCTCGGCGCGCAGCGCCTTGCAGGCCTGCACGCCGGAGTAGTCGAACTCGCAGGCCTGGCCGATGACGATCGGGCCGCTACCGAGCAGCAGGATCGTGTGCAGGTCGTCGCGCCTAGGCACGGGCCATCCTGGTGTCGCTGCGCTGGGCGCTGCGGGCCCTGGCGGCCATGAGCCGCAGGAAGTCGTCGAACAGGTAGCGGGCGTCATGGGGACCGGGTGCGGCCTCCGGGTGGTACTGGACGCTGAAGGCGGGAACGTCGTGGCAGCGCAGCCCCTCGTTGACACCGTCGTTGAGGTTGACGTGGGACTGGGTGACCCGCCCGAACGGCCCGTCGGCGGGTAGGGACTCGGCGGCGACGGCGAACCCGTGATTGTGGCTGGTGACCTCGACGCGCCCGCTGTCGGGCCAGCCCCGATCCAGCGCCCGCACCGGCTGGTTGGCCCCGTGGTGGCCGAAGGTCATCTTGTAGGTCGCGGCTCCGACGGCGTGGCCCAGCAATTGGTGGCCGAGGCAGATCCCGAAGACCGGCATCTCGCAGCCCAGCAGCGTGGCGATCGCGTCGATGGCGGGGCGCACGGCGGCGGGGTCGCCCGGACCGTTGGACAAGAACACCCCGTCGGGCTGGGCCGCCAGCACCTGCTCGGCGGGGGTCGTTGCGGGCACCACGCGCACGGCACAGCCAGCGGCGGTCAGCAAACGCAAGATGTTGCGCTTGATGCCGAAGTCGTAGGCGATCACCCGGTAGCGCGCATTGCCTGCCGGCGCGACCTCGTAGGGTTCGTCGGTCGACACCTCGCTGGTGAGGTCGGCGCCGGCCATCGAATCTGACTGGCGAACCTGTGCCAGCAGGGCGTCGGCGTCGAGGAGCTCGGTCGAGATCGCGGCCCGCATCGCGCCTGCCGCGCGGATGTGGCGGGTCAAGCGGCGGGTGTCGACCTCGCTGATGCCGACCACCCCGCTGTCGCGCAGGTAGCCGTCGAGGCCGCCGGCGGCGCGATGGTTGGCGTGCATGCGGCTGGCCGCACGGACGACGAAGCCGGCGACCTGCACGCGCGACGACTCGGCGTCGGCCTCGGCCACGCCGTAGTTGCCCTGGTGCGGGGCGGTCATGGTCACGATCTGGCGGTGATAGGAGGGGTCGGTGAGCACCTCCTGGTAACCGGCCATCGCCGTGTTGAACACGATCTCGCCAAAGGCGGTGCCGGTCGCCCCGAAGCCCTCGCCGCGCAGGGTGGTGCCGTCCTCGGTGACGAGAATGGCGCCCCTCGCCTCCGCGGCCTCCGCGGCCTCCGCGGCCTCCGCGGTGGACTGGGCTGGCATCGGGCCGCGCACTAGGCCAGCGCCCCGTCGCGGAACGTGAAACGGCCGCGCAGGAGCGTGGAGACCACGCGACCTCGCAGTTGGGTGCCGGCGAA
>Ga0136640_10000510_pt1 | contig 14871 bp, 10 predicted proteins | sample AntDrymUQ8642106_2_FD_105498 | JGI IMG/M metagenome (GOLD analysis project Ga0136640, IMG submission 105498) | Polar desert sand microbial communities from Dry Valleys, Antarctica - metaG UQ864 (21.06) | ecosystem: Environmental > Terrestrial > Soil > Desert | place: Antarctica: Dry Valley...
AAAAAACGGAGCGAAGATTGATGTTCATCATTTTGTCCCAATCTTCGAGCGGCGTGTTTTCAATCGAACCGTTCAAAATGATTCCCGCCGCGTTCACCAAAACATCAATTTGACCGAACGACTCGATGCAGTCGTTGACGACTTTTTCAATTTGCGTCAGTTCGAGAATGTCGGCAAGCTGAATTTTCAGCATCCCGTTTTCCGCCTGCGTTTCGTCGCGCAGAGATTTTAATTCCCTTTCATTTCTGCCGAGCGCGACGACGGTTGCGCCGTTTTCGGCAAACAGCCTCGCGGCGGCGCGTCCGATTCCGCTGCTCGCGCCCGTGATAATACAAACTTTTCCCTGCATATTTTTCGATGAAATCTTCCAAGCAGTTTAACACGAAAACCCGCTTTCGAGTCTAACCGGATTTTTCAAAAAATTTGTGATTCGGAACAAACAAAAAGGACAGTCAAAACCTGACTGTCCTTTATTTTACTGCGCTTGAAAATGATAATTCCTTTCAGCTCGAATCGTATGAAACGGTTACACGCCGTTAGTCTGAGGGGTGTTTGAAAAGAATTTTTCTAAGGCTTGTTTTGTTTCCTCGCGGCGGCGTTGTTGAAAATCGCTCACCCAATTGGTCACGGTCGAAACCATTTCACGCGCCGCTTGATTGGTTTTCATTTCGACCTTGACAGGAACTTCCGCGATTTTCACATCGCTTTTCTTAATAACTTTGATTTTTGCTTTGGCTGTCATTTTATATTTTCCTTTCTTTGTATGAATTCGATACTGATAAGAAGTATTTTTAATTTCCCGTTTCGATGTTTAGCAATTTGAATGCCACTTTCTCAGATGAGCGAATAAAATATTTTTGCTTTCGCCTTATCATTCGATTTAGAGTTTGCAATCTGCAAAGCCGGATAAAAATTTTTGCGCTTTGCTAAATTCAGCTAACGCTCCGGCGGTTTGTTTTGTTCCTTTTATTTTTCCTTTCGCATTTGTAATTCAGCGTTTGGCAATGGAATGTCCGATTCAGAAAAACTTGCGGGCGAGACGGCACAACCGTTGCCGCGTAAATTTTCGATGAATCCGATTGACCTGTTCATAATTTATCTGGCTTGCGGCGCATCGTTCGGCGTTTATTATTTTTTTCATAACCGAACGCCGGTCGTATCGCACCTGCTCTGGTTCAAGGCGTTTCTCATTTTCTTTTTTTGGATGCCGTTCGCGTTTCTTCTACTGCTTCAAAATAAAAATTTCAGAATACTGTCTTCATTCTGTTCGGACAATTTTTTAAGCGACGGTTCCGGGTGGAAAGTTAATCTTCATTCAACCGTCAAGCAAATCGAAAAAGTTCTTCGGGAAAGCAATTTAAAAATTTCCGTTTATGAATTTCGTGAAGTAATCGAGCGTTATATCGGTCTGACGATTGCCGCTCAAACGGACGTGCGGGAAATCTCCGCTGCCGAAACGGAATTCTCCCGCCTGTCGCGGGCGAATAATAAAAACATCGAACTCGGCGCAAAATGTCTGAACCGGCGCAACCGAAAACGACTTTTTCTTCATCAAACCGAAGCGCGAAAAGATTTTTTGCATTTGCTCGATCAATTGTTAAAATTTAATTCGGACGAAATGAAACTCGAACATTCGGCAATCGAACTCGTAACGATTTTGAAAGACCTCGAAGCGCGAAAAAAGCTCGAAGAAATGTTTGCCTGTGCGCTGCAAACCGGCAGCCGATTCAACGTCACCGAAACGGAGAAAGATTTATGGAAACCAGAAATACCCGAGTTATCGCCCGCCAAACAAATTCCGTATCACTTGCCGATTATGAAAGCGACGCTGAACTCACGCAGAAAAGATTAAACTGGCTGCTCGCCGCCAACGCCGAGACTGCCCGCGAACAATCCGTGTTCCGCACGACGCGCGAAAGAACCGAAGCCGCGCTGATGACCAATCCGCTGTCAATCGAAAAAACCTTTGCTTATTTCGGACTGCTGCTCGGGATATTTCCGCCGCTGGCGATGTTCATCCGGTTTTTTGCCGAGAAAGGAATTTTTCGCGGCGAAGATTTTTGGATCGTCGGCGTTATCGCCATTATCAACTTAATCACGGCGACGGTCGGTTATTTTTCCGGCAAGTTTATCGGCAAGCTCGTCGGCGAACTCGAAAAAACATCGTGGTCGTCTATGATTTGCACTTTGCCGTTCATCGGAGTTCTCTGGGGAATTCTGGCTGGCGGCGCGGGCGGAATTATCATTTTTGTCATCGGCGCGTTGTTCGGCGCGGCTCTCGGCGCGGCGGTCGGAATGGTCGCTTTACCGGCTCTCGCCGTTTTCCACCGCTGGTTGAAAAAAGGCGACCAATTCGAGTGCAAACATTTTTTACCGATTGCCTTCGGCATTACTTTTATCATCTCCGCTTTTATTCTCGGCTTATAATTTTCACCGCAAAAACTTAATTTGAGATTTACAATAAGTTGGATTAAACTGAAATCGGAAGTTTAATTCAACTTTATTCAACTATATTTGTTAGATTTTCCCGAAACCCTTTATTAATTAAACAAAATCTATAAATGTCGAATTGAGACCGATTGGACGGAATAGTATCGGTTTATTTAAAAAGAGTTTCAAATTTGGAAAATAGTTGCTAGAATTTTAAAAAACAGTTTATTTGGGAAGGTTTGGAATGGCATTAAAACAGAAAGGCAGACAGCTTCTTGTCAACACACCGCTCAGAGAAGATTTTTTGTTGCTCGAGGAATTTTCCGCGTCCGAAACAATCTCCGAATTATTTTCTTACCAATTAAAGCTCGTCCACGAAGAAACCGCCGAAGGTTTGATTCCGACCGTTGTTGATCCGGCGACGCTGCTTGGTCAGCCGGTTGGAATCAAAATAAATTTGCCGGATAAAACCTCGCGCTTTTTCAACGGCGTGATTTCGCATTGGCGGCAAGGCAATCGTGATACGCGCTTTACTTATTACAATGCCATCGTCGTCCCGAAAATCTGGATTTTGACTCAGAAAAGTCAATCGCGCATTTTTCAACGACTGACCGTGCCGGAAATTTTAAAAAAGGTTTTCGCCGGATTCAGCGTCAAATACGAGTTTGTCGGAACTTTTAATCGCCGCGAGTATTGCGTTCAATACCAGGAAACGGATTTCGCTTTTGCTTCCCGGCTGATGGAAGAGGAAGGAATTTATTATTTCTTTGAACATACTAACACCGACCACAAAATGATTGTGGCGAACACGCCGCTTTCGCATCTTCCTTGCCCGACGCAGAACAAATTTCCTTTCGAGGCTGATTTAACCAGAAAAGACGGTCCGGTTAGTTCCATCGGCACCTGGGAAATGGCTTACCAATTACAAACCGGCAAGGTTACTATCTGGGACCACAACTTTGAACTGCCGCACCGCAAGCTCGAAGCCGACGAGCCGAGTCTTTATCCGGTCGCCAATAATACCGATTTGGAAGTTTTTCAATATCCCGGCGCATACGCCAAACGCTATACCGGCATCGACCGCGGCGGCGGCGACCAGTCCGGCGAATTGCAGCATATTTTTGAAGACAATAAATATCAAGCCGAAATCCAGATGCAGGCGATTGATGCCAAATATAAAGTGGCGGCGGGAAGCTCGAATTGCTGTCCGCTGACGGTCGGGCATAAGTTTGATATTTTCAATCATCCGGCGAAAGGAACGGACGGACAGTATCTGCTGACGCACGTAACGCATCACGCCGTTCAAACTCCGAGTATGGCGACGGGCGAGCCGGTCGAAGACCCGTATAATAATACGTTTAATTGCATTTCTCTAAAATCGGGCAGCACGCCGTTCCGTCCCGTTCGGAAAACTTCCAAGTCCGTCATCTCCGGCAGTCAAACCGCCGTCGTCGTCGGACCGGCGGGCGAGGAAATCTTCACCGATAAATACGGGCGCATCAAAGTTCAATTTCACTGGGACCGAGACGGCACCTACGATGTCGGCAGTTCCTGTTGGATGCGTGTCGCGCAGCCCTGGGCGGGCGGCAACTGGGGAACGGTTTGCATCCCGCGCATCGGTCAGGAAGTAGTGGTCGAATTTCTTGAAGGTGACCCGGACCGCCCGCTCGTAGTCGGTGCGCTGTATAATCCGGCGCAGATGCCGCCTTATACTTTACCCGCCAATGCACATACGATGGGCTTTAAATCGAACACGACTAAAGGCGGCGGCGGTTACAACGAAATGGTTGCGGTGGACGGCAAAGCCGGAGAGTTGATTCGCATTCACGCGCAGAAGGATATGGACACGACCGTTTTGAACGACGACCGGCAGATGGTTTTTGTCAACCGCGACATCAAAGTTGACGGCAAACACACGGAAACCGTTAAAGGCGATATGACGACCGTCGTCACCGAAGGTCATCAAACAAACGTCGTCACGGCGGGCAATCAAGCCAACCAAGTCACCGCCGGAAATCAAGTGAACATCGTCAAAGCCGGACAGATGGCGCATCAAGCGAAAAGCGATATTACCGTCGTCAGCGAAAGCGGTTTGGTGCATATCGAAGCCGCCAGACAAATCGAACTCGTCGTCGGCAGCAGTAGTTTGATTATGGATGAAGACGGCAATATCACTTTGAAAGGAGTCAGCGTGACCGTCATCGGTTCGACCGTTATCAATCTTAACCCGTAGAAAAATTTTATGTCTGAATACCGAATCCACGAAGGAAATTTTGAATTGCCCGACGGCTGGGTTGACCAAACCATCAATGTTTTTCCGAACTCGCCGTCGAGTCCGGCTGATTTCAGCGTCGTCATTACGCGCGATAATGCTTACGCCAATGAAACTCTGCAAGACTATTTCGAGCGGCAAATAAAACAACTGCCTGACTCGCTTCCCGGCTTTAAAGAATTGCGGCGCGGCGAATTGACGGTCGGCGAAAAGAAAGCGGTGGACATCGAATACACCTGGGTCGGCAAAGGAAAAAAAATGCACCTCCGGCAGGTTTGCCTGATGCTCGAAAAATTAATATTCAACATTACGGCAACCGCCGTTGCGCCGCATTTCCCGAAAAATGCCGCGCAGTTTGACCAAATTTTAAATAGTTTCAAGTTCAGCGAATAAATTTATGTCTTTAGAAGCGGCGGCTCATGTCGGGCATCAAGTTAATCATACATCCGCGTTCGCCGGATTTGTCGCCGGAGCGGTTATCGGAGCAATCGTCGCGGTCGGAATTTTAGCGGTGGTCGCAACCGGCGGCTTGGCGGCTCCGGCAGTATTAGCGGCGATTGGACTCGGTGTCGGACTCGGAAGTTTTATTGGCGAACAGGTAGGGAAAAGGCTTATACCGCCAACGCCGAGCGGACCGATAACCACCGGCTCACCGAATGTTTTCATTAACGGACGACCCGGCGCGTTTTGTTCGAGCGATGTTGCCTGCATTAAAGACGCGACGCAGAAAATCGCGCAGGGCAGCGCGACGGTCGGCTATAATCAACTGCCCGCCGCCCGCGTCGGCGACAAAGGAACGTGCGGCTTTGCGGTTGGCGAAGGCTCGGAAAATGTTTTCATCGGCGGCGGAATGGGCAGCTGCGGTTTGGAGGTCGGCGACGAAGTGCCGTTATATGCCCGCGTCATCGTAATGGCAATCGGACTCCTGGGCGGAGTCGTCGGAATGGCGCGCGCCGGAATCTGCGCTCTCGGTATCGCGGGACGGCTCGCCGCGGGAATGGTCGTCGGCGGCGCGGGCAGTTACGCCGGCGGTCTGCTCGGCGGCAGACTTTTCGGCGAAGGCTCTTTCGGGCAGGATATGCTCAGTTTTCTTGGCGGCGAGGCGTTCAGCCGGATGGCTTTTCGCGGTCCGCTCGGCAGATGGATGGTCGGCGAGCCGATTGACGTCGTCAGTGGCGACGTCGTTTTCCAGCAAACCGATTTTGTTTTGCCCGGCGCATTGCCGCTCGAATTAAACCGCTTTTATTCTTCAGGGTTGATGTATGACGGCTGTCACGGTAGGAAATGGGCGAGCAGTTGGGGACAATACGTCACGATTGATTCAGACTACGCTTATTTTCATTCGGACGACGGCAGACGAATTCCCTTTGAACTGCCTGAAGAAATCGGTGTCGAAGTTCGTCATCAATACACCAATAAATTCCGTCTGCGAAAAACCGAAAATGGGTTCGCCGTCAAAAACGAACAAAATCAAACCTTGTTTCTCGAAACGAAATCGGGCGACCGATTTTTGCTTTCCGCCGTTGAAGATTTAAATAAGCACCGGATTGATTTCACGCACGACGAGCAAGGCGCACTGCGCGAAGTGAAACATTCGGGCGGTTATCTTCTGGCGGTCGAAGGACCGGCAAATCAAATTACCCGCATTGAATTAGTCAGCGATGACGGTTCGCGTGAAGAACTCGTTCGCTACGATTACGATGCCGGCGGCGGACTTTCGGGCGTTTATAATCAAAGCGATTTGCCGATGCGTTTCGAGTATGACGCGGCGGCGCGAATGACTCGCTGGGAAGACCGGCGCGGAACCTGGTTCGCATATCAATACGACGACGAAGGTCGCTGCACCCGCACGCGCGGCATCAACGGAATGTATTCCGGCTCGCTCGAATATAACGAGCAGACGCTGACCAATTCCTACACCGATTCGCTCGGCAACACGACGCATTACACATACAACGGCGAGTTTCAGGTCGTCCGGGTCGTTGACCCGCGCGGCGGCGAAATTCTCTGCGAATACGACGAGCGCGATAATCTAACTGCTACGATTGATGCGCTCGGCAACAAAACGCAATTTTTCCACGACGCGGACGGCAATTTAATCAAACGCATTGATGCGCTCGGCGCGAGTTTCGATACGAGCTTCAATCAACTGCATTTGCCGGAAACGCTGACTGACGGTTTGGGAAACATCGTCCGGCGCGAATATGACGAGCGCGGAAATTTGTCAAAGATCGTCGAGCCGAACGGCAATTTTTACCGCTACGAGCGTGATGAAAAAGCAAACCGAGCGCGAATAATCAACGCGCTCAACGATGAATGCGAAATCGAATATGACGCGAAAGGCTTAATCGTTTCGGCGACGGATTGGAATGGAAACGTCCTGCGCCTGAAACGAAACACGCGCGGTTTGGTCAGCGAAAAAACCGATTCGCTCAATCGTAAAATCCGATACGAATATGCCGCGCCTGACCGCATCGGCAAAGTCGTTTTGCCAAACGAGGCGACGCTTTTCTGGGAATACGACGCGGAAGGCAATCTAGTCAAATTTACCGATGCCGACCAGCGCGTAATGCGCTACGAATACGGCGTGTTCAATCAGTTAATCGGCGAGCATTTCCCCGACGGCACCAGGCGGCGTTACCGCTGCAATTCGGAAGCGCGGCTATCGCTCGTGGAAAACGAACTCGGCGAAGTTCACCGCTATTCGCACGACGCGAACGGACAAATCGTTGCTGAAAGAGATTTCGCCGGTCGCGTCGCGCATTACGAACTCGACCTCGCCGGACGCTGCACGAAACGCATTAACGGCGCGGGACAAATCTTGACATTCAAGCTCGACGCGCTCGGTCGCGTTGTCAGTCAGATGAACGCCGAGGGCGAAGAATCGCTTTACGAATATGATGCCAACGGCAGCGTCCTGAAGGCGACAAGCGCGGACGGCGTGGAAGTCGTCTTCGAGCGCAACGAACTCGGACAAGTTCAAGAGGAAAAACAAAACGGGCGGAAAATCGAATCGGATTACGATACGCTCGGCAGACGCATTGTCCGCCGGACGAACGACGGCGAAATCAAGTGGCGATACGACGCGAACGGCTCGCCGCTCGAAATACAGATGGCGGCGGGCGACAATTTTCTTTTTGAATACGACGCGGCGAACCGCGAAACGACTCGCCGTTTGAACGGCAAGCTAACTACGCAAAAAGTTTACGACTCGCTCGACCGGCTCGCGCGGCAATGGACAACGATTGGTGGGAACGGCGAATTTGCGCGGCTGGCTTCGCATTTAAGCGAGCAGAAATACGCTTACGACGAGAGCGGCAACCCGCTCGTCATCGGCGACGAGCGGCGCGGCGAAACCGACTATGAATACGATTTGCTCGGACAAGTCACGCGCGTTCGACATAACAAACGGGAAATTGAAAATTACCGCTACGACGCGACCGGCAATATTACGCAGGCACTGACGCTGCTCGGCGAAGTGCGCGACGCGGCGTGGCAGGGCGTTCGTGAAATCGCGGCAGGCGGCAGATTGCTGCGTGCCGGACGTATTGATTACCGATATGACGCGGACGGCAGAATTGTCGAAAAATCAGTCGAGTCGCCGACGGGAAAAATCGAGCATTGGCGATACGAATGGACGAGCGAAGGACGCTTGCGGAGCGTCGTCAACCCGCAGGGCGAAAAGTGGCAGTATCGCTACGACGCTTTCGGTCGGCGCATGGAAAAATCCGGCGCGAGCGGCGCGACGCAGTATATTTGGGACGGTGCGGCGATAGTCGAAGAAACCGGCGCGACCGCCGCGCAATGGGCGTATGAAGCGGACGGCTTTCGCCCGCTGGCAAAAATTAGCGGCGGACAAACTTTTGCAATCGTGAACGACCAGACGGGCAAGCCGCTCGAATTATTCGACGAAACGGGCGCGGCGGCGTGGCAGCTGCAGACGAGTTTGTGGAGTGTGAACATCGCCGAACAAACGGTGCGAACCGATTGCGATTTGCGTTTTCAAAATCAATGGCTCGACCGGGAAAGCGGACTTCACTACAATCTCAACCGATATTACGACCCGCAGACCGCCCGCTACATCTCGAACGACCCGATTGGTTTTTTCGGCGGGTTCAATACCTACGCCTACGCGCACAACCCGCTGCGGTTCGCCGACCCGTTCGGGCTGGACGGAACACGGGGCGTTTACGATGTCTATCACGAAGCGTATATTCCGCGCAGTATGTATCGGCAAAGCGACGGCAGGCATTTCAGCGAAGCCAACCGGCAGCTTTATAACGCGATGAGAAACGACCCGGCATTGCGGACAAATCTTGAATCGCGCTATCCGGGAATTTACGACCACGTTTCACCGGGTCGGCGCGGCGGCTTCAAACCTAAGGCTTACACCGGAACGTCGTGGCATCATCACCCGGAAGTCGGCGGCAATTTGCAGTTGGTTGACCGCGCTGACCACAATGCCCGGCACGGTGATTATCACCCGAAAGGCTACGGCGGCAGAAATCGTTGGGGCGGCGGAACCAGCTGCCGGTAAAATCGTCCGGCGGTAAAGGAGAAACACCGAATGAAAATTTATCCGTCAATCGAAAATCTGGTGAACGAATTGCCCGATTTGGATTGGGACGCATCGTTTTATTTTAACCGCGACGAATGGAATGAAAATCCGTTTGGCGCGAAAATTATGTGTTTGACCGCCGTCGAAGAAGACGAAATGGAAATCGTCGAAAGCGAACATGACGATTTGCCCGTCGTCGTCGTCGAAAACGAGATGCAGAGATTTTTTGACGTGGAAACGATGCGCGACATCATTACAGTGCAAAAAAGAAACCATCCTGATTCGACCGTCGAAGATTACGTCAAAGCCATTAATCATTATTCGGAGTATGATGCTTTTTTAACCGAATAAATCGTTTTTTCCGAAAAATGATTAATTATGTCGAAGATTTTAATAAAAGTCGCATCGTCCGGCGCGTCAAGCAATCTGGTCGGCGTTCTCCGTCAGACGACCGGCTCGAGCATCAGCGACATCAGCGGCGCGATTAAAAACAATTCGGTGCTGAAAAGCTACGTTTTGTACGGAAACAATCACGATGAAGTCGAATACGAATTGTTAAGAGCCGGACTATCGTCAATATTTATACCATCACCATCAAACAAAAAGCACCGATTAGTAATAAAAACCAATCGGTGCTTTTTGTTTGTCGGCACTTTTTAGATTAAGGAACAATCGCAGCAGGAACCGGCAAATCCTGATTAACTCCCCAAAGCTGTGCGCGGAATGAACCGCTGTTGCTTTGCAGAATATACCAATTTCCTTCCGAAGGACGAAACACCGCGAGATCGGCTTTGCGGTCGCCGTCGTAATCGCCAGGCGCGGGCGCGTCGGTCGGGATGCCGAACTGAGTCGCGCTGAAACCGCCGTCGCTGCTCCGCAGATAATACCAGGTTCCGTTGCTCGGTCGCCAAACTGCCGCGTCGGTTTTGCCGTCGCCGTCATAGTCGGCGAAAACGGGTTTGTCAACAGCCGCGCCGAATGAAATGCCAGTAAATCCGAGCGTGCTTTGCTGCACATACCACGTTCCGCCGCGATAAACGGCAATGTCGGCTTTGCCGTCGCCGTCATAATCTGAAGCAACCGGCTTGTCCTCGCTCGCGCCGAATACTGAGCCGGTAAAACCGTCGCGGCTTCGCTGGATATACCACGCGCCGGTTGACGGTCGGAATACGGCGACATCGGCTTTGCCGTCGCCGTCATAATCGCCCGGCTGCGGTTTGTCGCCTGACTGTCCGAAATTAATCGCCGCGAATCCGCCGGTGCTTTGCAGCAGATACCACGTGCCGGAACGAAATACGGCGATGTCGGTTTTGCCGTCGCCGTCGTAATCGGCTGGCGTTATCAAATCGGTGCTGAAACCGAAGGCAACGCCGGTCATAGTGCCGTTGGAACTGTTCGAGATATACCACGCGCCGCTTGACGGGCGAAAGATTGATACATCGGTTTTGCCGTCGCCGTCAAAGTCGGCGTGAGTTCGGTTCGGAGATGTTGCCGCGTCACCGAAAATCGTAAAGCGAAACGCTTGCGAGACGGAAAAGCCGTTTGCCGCACCCGCGTCGGCGACATACCAGCGACCGTAAAAAGTTTGATTAATCAAAGCCGGATCGTTCGGAATCGGCAAGCTGACCGAACCGAAACCGTTTCCGCTGCCGCTGCCGGAGACGTTGACCGAAACGCGGGCAAACGAGCCGTTCGCCGGAATTGACGAGCCGATGCCGGGATCATTTGAATCAATTACCAAAACGGCTTGCGCGCCGCCCAAAGCCCTGGAAACGGCAACGGTAAAACTCGGATTTCCGACAATCGGCGGCTCGATTGCCGTCACTTGCGGCGTGATTTCACCGGAACCGGCGCGACCTGTTCCCGTGATTACGGGAACGCGATTCGATTCGGTGTAAAGCTGCGGGCGGTCGAACGGCGGAAGCTCGTTAGCGACACGCGGGTCGGTCATCGGGCGTTTGAGAAAGGCGACGAGATCGGCTTTTTGCCCATTGGATAAATTAAGCGGGCGAATTAAATTGTTAATATTCGGCGCGTTAAAATCGCCGCCGCGGTTATAAAATTCGACGACTTCTTCGAGCGTCGCAAACTGCCCGTTGTGCATATAGGGCGCACGCAGTTCAACATTTCGCAGAGTCGGAGATTTAAATCTGCCGCGGTCGTTAGCATTTCCGGTGACGGCTCCGCGCCCGATGTCTTCCGCTTGCGGGCGAACGCCGATGTTATGAAAGTTTTGGTCCGACAGAAGCGGACCGCCGTGACAGAAGCTGCAATTAACCTGGACGTAAATCTCGCTTCCTCTGTTTTCCTGAGCCGTGAGCGGCTCAATCGCCGAAGCCCATCTGTCGAGTGGAGCGCGGTCGGAAAACAACGTTCGTTCGTGCGTGGCGATTGCCGCGGCAATCCGCGAAGGTGTAACTTCGGGCGAACCGAAAGCATCTTCGAACAACTCTGGATAAGTCCGCCCGTCAATCCAGTTCGAGAGCGACGACGGAATGTTCGTCGCCAACGCGAGCGGTTTCGCCGCGGCAATTTGATTTGCCACCTGCGTCCAATTTCGATTGCCGTGTCCCATTTCTCTCGAATTAACCGGCGGACCTAAAATCTGGCTTTCGAGCGATGCCCATTCGGTCAGCAGAACCGCGTTCGTCAGCGGGTCTCGAAAAGTATTCGACGCGCGACCATCCCAGAATAAGCCGTTAAAACCTAAACCGGCATTTAAATATGACGGAGCTTTTCTCGGCGTGACCTGTTCATTGAATCCGAAACTGTTTGACGGCGAGTAAGTTCCGTCCAGATTGTTGAGCGGCACGCCGGGCGAGCCGAAAACATCGTCGGGCGTGTTAAAGACGTTGTCAAAGCCGGGATTTCTGGAACGCGCGTTATTGATGACGGTTCGCGGGTCGGAACCGCCTTCGCCCGGTCGGTGACAGGTTCCGCAGGAAATCGTCAAAGTCGAAGAAAGCTGTTCGTCCCAGAAAAGAGCTTTGCCGAGCGACGCTTTGGCTGCCGTGACCGGATTTCCGGTTGGCGCGGGCGGCGGAGATAAAGGAGAAAAAATTTGGTTTTGAAAATTTCCGACGGCGCGCAAGCCCTGGTCGGCGTTGCTCAAACTGCTGTTCGAGCCGTTGTTTTCTGCCCGCACAAAATAAAAATACGTTTGATTGGGGACAGCCGTCGTGTCGAAAAAATAATTGGCGGCGGTCGTTCCGATTTGGGCGGCGGATGACGGATTGCTGCCGGTGCTGCGGAAAATCCGGTAAAGTGCCGCGCCGCGCACGGTGTTCCACATCACGCCGACTTTATCGGCATAATCTCCGTCCGAAGCCGAAACTCCGGTCGGGGAAAGCGTTGCGCCTCCGGCAAAATTTCCGCCGGCGGAAGACGCTGCAAACCACCGCTGACCGAAAAAGGTAGAAGCAAACAAAATAAAGAATAAAGATACGAACAGTTTTATACGCCGCATTTCTGGTTTTTTGTTGATTACTCTAAGAGCGTGTTTGGAAAGTCAGAAACTAATGTTGAAAGCGAAGAGTATGCCCGCGAAAAGACGCGAAAGAGGCGAAAAGTAAAACAAGAAGGCGAATTAAAATTTCTTTTTTCGCGCTTCTTCGCGTCTTTTCGCGGGCAAATTCCTAATTTCCAAACAGGCTCTAAGAAGCTGTTTGAAAACTATTTTTTGCCCGCGAAATACACTAAATTCACGAAAAATTAAAATAGAATCAAAGTGATTTTTCTCTTTTTTCGTCTGATTCGTGTGTTTCGCAGGCAAAATCTTGATTTTTTAAACAGCTTCTAACGGACAAAAGCATTCGGTATCGGTTTATCGGTTGCCGAGCCAAAAGCTACTCCGATAAATCCAGCCTGGCTTCTCTGTAAATACCAGGTTCCGCTGCGAAACACCGCGACATCGGTTTTACCGTCGCCGTCATAATCCGCCGGAACAGGCAAATCATCCGACAAGCCGAATGCAATTCCGGTAAATCCGAGTTGCGAGCGTTGCAGATACCAGGTTCCGTTAGTTGGTCGGAACACGGCGACATCCGCTTTGCCGTCGCCGTCGTAATCGGCGGCAACCGTCTTGTCGTCCGCCGCGCCGAACTGGATGCCGGTGAAGCCGAGCGAGCTTCGCTGGATATACCAGATGCCGCCGCGATAAACCGCCACGTCCGCCTTGCCGTCGCCGTCGTAATCGGCGGCAACGGGTTTATCACCGTCTTGTCCGAAGGCGATGCCGGTGAATCCGAGTTGGCTGCGCTGGATATACCAGGTGCCGTTTGACGGGCGAAACACCGCGATGTCGGCTTTGCCGTCGCCGTCGAAATCAGCGGGCGCGGGAACATCGCCTGCTTGTCCGAAGCTGATGCCGGTGAATCCGAGTTGACTTCTTTGCAGATACCAAATGCCGCCGCGATAAACGGCGACATCGGTTTTGCCGTCGCCGTCGTAATCGGCGGGCGTAATCACATCGCCGTCCTGACCGAAGCCGACACCGGTGAAACCGCTTGTTGATTGCTGTAGATACCACACGCCGTTCGACGGGCGAAAGACGGAAACGTCAGATTTGCCGTCGCCGTCAAAATCGGCAAAAACGTGAGTCGGCACGCTAGGCGATGCTTGAGAGACGGCATTAGCGATGTAAGTCTGGTCGCCCTCGACAGACCCGTCATTATCGGCTTGATTTCCGGCTGCGTAAAAAGTCACCGGTCCGGCATTCGCTGCCGGCGCAGTCCAATTAAAAGTCCATTGCGCTCCGTTCGGCTGGTTGGCGAAAGTTCCGACTGTCGTATGTTCGACGTAAAAACGCCCGTTCCCGCTAATAATTTGAGTGGTGTCGGCAAGATTGGCAAAAGAGCCTGCCGCCGTGTTATTGGCGAGAGCCGTTAATTCAAAGCCCCAGCGTCTGCGCGTCTGGTCAGCGGTGACGTGGCGAACTTGTATTTGATAAGTCTGTCCGGGAGCGTAATTCTGCGGCGCAATGATTGTAAATTGACCGCTGCCGGAACCTCCTCCGTGACAGCTCGAACAGTTTGCCTCGTCCGGCGCACCGCTGACGGCTGCCGGAGGTCCGTCGCTGGTTGATTTGACGGTATGAACGAATCCGTTGTCGTTCGTCAAACCCACTATCGCTAATCCGATAAAGGACAGCAAACACAAAATCTTTACCCTTTTGGTCGTTAAATTTAACATAAAAATAAGTCGGAAATCCTGGATATGAAACGTATTATTTCACCCGGCTTTGCCTGTAAAGCAGCAGATGCCTGTCAAGTCTAAATTCTGACTATAAAGTTTAGCTGAAAAATTTCCTTATTAAAAGCGGGCGACGGACATCTGATTTTAGCACCGTTGAAATTCAACGGAATTTTATAGAGAGGAGGTCGGTTACGGATAGAGAACAATTAAATCCTTTCGCGGTTTATGTGCCGGCATTTCGTTCGGCGCACCGGGTGATTTATCGAGCCATCGCCGTTTGATTCGGCGAATTCATATTTTTTCGTTTGCCGTCGCCGCTTGCGTCCGCTCGTTTTCCGCCGGTTTTTTATCTAACTTTTCAGCCTGCGCGGTCAGCCATTCGAGCAGCATTTGTTCCTGCAAATGCAAGGCGTGTTCG
>Ga0136640_10000511_pt1 | contig 14853 bp, 14 predicted proteins | sample AntDrymUQ8642106_2_FD_105498 | JGI IMG/M metagenome (GOLD analysis project Ga0136640, IMG submission 105498) | Polar desert sand microbial communities from Dry Valleys, Antarctica - metaG UQ864 (21.06) | ecosystem: Environmental > Terrestrial > Soil > Desert | place: Antarctica: Dry Valley...
AATAGTAGCCTCCGGGCGGGAGCGTAGTCGGATGCCATCAGACAAACCACGCGGAGTGGAAGATCCGGGTTTCGGGGAGGCTCGCGGGGCAGACCCCGACGCCCTGCGCGCCGCGATGAGCCAATTCCCGACCGGCGTGACCGTCGTGACCTCGGGCCGCGAGGAGCGAGCCGAGGGGATGACGGCGAACGCCGTGCTCTCTGTCTCCCTCGATCCGCTGCTGTTCCTGGTTAGCGTCCACAAAGATGCTCGTTTGAACCCCCGCATCCAGGAGGAAGGTTACTTCGCCGCGAGCATCTTGGCCGGTGATCAAGAAGGTCTCAGCCGCCTCTTTTCCTCCCCGGAACGCTCCAGCGGCCTTCAAGCGGTCCACTCTCTGGGCGGTGGCTACGGCACGACGGGCGCCCCGCTCGCCGCCGGCGCGCTTGCGATCATTGAGTGCGAGCTGGAGACTGCGTATCCTGGCGGCGATCATGACCTGTTCCTCGGACGGGTGGTGGATGTCCGGTTGGGCGACACTCGCAAGGGACCGCTTGTGTTCCACGAAGGCGACTATCCCTCGCTCACCGCCGGTCCCAAAGCCGGGGATTCCGGGGCCTTCGTTGATTCCGTGCGCGGCTTCGACGTGCGCCTCCAGCGGGCGCGGGGCCGCAGACGCCGCTAGATGTTCCGGCGAGAACTCCTGACTATCGTTCGTCCCCGGCCTTCCGGCATAGGCGGACTCGTCTACGTCGAGGGCGTGGAGGAGGCGGGTGGAATCTCGACCGGCACGGCACGCTCCCCCGCGACCGGCGAAGTCTATGAGATCAAGGCCGGATACCTCGACCTCTTGAAAACCCGAACCGGCGTACACAACGCCGCCAACCTTACCAACCTTCTCCCCGGCGCCGGGCGCGGCTACGAACCTTTGTGGCGCGTTCGGTCCCTGACGCTCCTGACGGGCGAAATTTTCCCCAACGAACGCGAGACGGGGATCATCTCCGAAATGATCGGCCCCGAACGCGGCGGCATTTTCCTGGACCTGGGATGCTCCGCCGGACTCTACGCCCGCGCTCTGGCCGAGCGCGTGCCCGTCGTGGGAATAGACATCTCACCCTCCATGCTGAAGGAGGCGGATCGCCGGGCCCAGAATTCCGGATCTTCCATCTCCCTGGCCCGCGCCGACATCCACAACCTCCCGTTCACCGACGCAGCCTTCTCCGGCGCGGTCTGCGGCGGCACGTTGAATGAGCTCGGCGACCCGGCCCGCGCCCTGCGAGAGACCCGCCGCGTCGTCGAGCCGGGCGGCAGGTTGGCGATCATGGGCATCCTGCGCGCCACGACCACTCGCGGACAGCGTCTCCAGCGATTCCTCGCGGCCTCCAGCGGAATACGGTTCTTCGAGCCCAATGAAATGCACAGCCTCCTCGATCACGCGGGCTTCGAGCCGGACCCGCTCCGCATCCACGGCGCGGTCTTCTTCGCCTCCGCGACTCGTCGTTGAAGCGGTTTGCGGAAGCCGATCCTTCCGCAAACGCGACATCAGCTTTCAGCCTTCAGCTTTTTGTTCTTGCTGACGGCTGATGGCTCGTCGTGCATAATTCGGCACAATACCGTCGGCGAACGGGGAGGGCGGTCGTGGAATACGGGGGCAACGGAGGGTTCAGGAACCGCTGGGAGCTGACGGCGCCGGAGTCATACGCGCTGCTTTATGGGCCGAAGGATGCGCGGCAGATCTTCAAGCTCGCCCTTCTGGAACTGGTCGCTCGCGGACATCTGGAACTGGCCGAGACCGAAGAGCCCGGCAGGTTCGGGAGATCCAGGAAGGCCGTCGTCCTGAGACACGGAGCCAACCGCGAGAGGCCCGAGAGCCGGTCGCTGGCCGACGTGCTCACGCTGTTCACCGGCGCCGTTGCGAGGCCGGTGGGAGGTAGACAAACAGAGATGCCGGTCCCGGAACTCGCCCGGTCGGCCCGGACGCGATATGGCTCGTTCGAGGATTACGTGGAGACCCAGGTGATGCCGGGCCTCAAGCGCCGGAACCTCTTCGAGCGCCGGATGCGGCGGAGGCTGGGGATCTTCAAGACGACGCGCTGGGAGCCGACGTACGCCGGAGAGGCCGCGAAGGCGGAGCTTGCCGGGAGCATGACACTCGGCGAGGAGAAGTTCGCGGAATGGGTGGACCGAGAGCCATCCCAGGCCCTCCAATTCCTCGGCCTCGCCGGCTCCTCCGTGCTCCTCATGCCGCCTCTCCACCCCGACATCCAACGCCTGCGCGAAAACCCACAGTACCGCCACAGAGACGACTGGTATGCGGCGGGCTATGTCCCGGTAGTCGGGAGCGGGATGGCCGAGGACGACCCGGACACAGAGGGAGCGGAGGACATCGGAGACCCCGGCGCCCTGGACCTCGACGCTCTCTCCCTCGATCCCGGCGGCCTGGGAGACGCCACCTCCGCCATAGACTCGGGCATGGACAGCGGTGGAGGCGGTTTCTGGAGCGGCGACGGCGGATGGGGAGGAGATGGTGGAGGTGGCTGGGGTGGCGACGGCGGAGGCGGCTTCGGTGGCGGCGGTGATGGCGGCGGAGGCGGAGGTGGTTCCTGACCTGGCGAGGGCACGCCTCCGCTACAGGGCTTCTACCTCTTCCGGGGTCGGGAGCGAACCCTGCGCTCCTTCCTTCGTGACGGCCGCCGCGCCGGCCCGAGCGGCGTAGGCGACAGCCTCCTCCAGGGACGCACCACGCGCCAGCTTCACAGCCAGCGCCCCGACGAAAGCGTCTCCGGCGCCCGTGGTGTCAACGACTTCTGCCTCCGGCGCGGGCAGATGCCCTGACGAACCTCCATCGGCGAACACGGCGCCCGAAGCGCCCAGTGTGATGATCGCGGAGCGCGGTCCAAGATCCAGTAGCTTCATGGAGGCCAAGAGCGCGCCATCCACGCCCTCGACCTTCTCTCCGATCAAGAACGCGGCCTCGTGTTCGTTGACGATCAGCGGATCCAGCCTCTCCAGCAGCTCTCGCGGAACCTCGAACGGCGGCGCGAGGTTCACCAGCGCGCGGGTCCCCATGCGGGCAGCGGCCTCGACGGCCCGCAGGACAGTCTCCGGGGAGACCTCCATCTGGGTGACGAGGACCTTCGCCTCCCCGATGGCGTCCGCCGCGGCTTCGATGTCCTCGTCCGTGAGGCTGCGGTTTGCGCCGGGGGCGACGGTTATGGTGTTCTCCCCGTCCGGGGTGACGGTTACGAAGGCGGAGCCGGTCTTCCATCCGGAGAGCCGTTCGATCAGGCTCGTGTCCACGCCCCGCTCGCGCAGGTTTCGGATCTGAGGTTCGCCGAACTCGTCATCACCAACCCGGCCAAGCATGGCTACAGACGCGCCCAGCCGGGCAGCGGCCGCCGCCTGGTTCGCGCCCTTGCCTCCGTGGTGCGTCGAAAGCCCGGCGTCGGTGACAGTCTCACCGGGCTCGGGGCGGCGCTCGACCTTCAGGACGAAGTCCTGGTTTATGGAGCCGACGACGAAGACCTCGGCCATCTTGCGGCTATCCGTTCTCGCTCAACTCAGAAGCGTCGGGACTGTGGGGTCCACGACCACATCGAGTAGGTAAGGCCGTCCGGCGTTCAAACCCCGTTTCAGTGCGCCGGGCAGCTCATCCGGCTCCTCGACCGTCTCGCCGGAGACGCCGAGTCCTTCGGCAACCCTGACGTAGTCAACTTCGCCCACGTCGAGACCGGGGACGGTGTCTCCGATGCCGACGGAGTCGCGGAAGGCTTTGAGGATCGAATATCCCCGGTTGTTGACCACGACGACGAGCACGTTCGCCCCATAGCGGGCCGCGCTCCAGAGAGCCTGGATGGAGTACATGATGCTTCCGTCCCCGATCACGCATACCATCGTCCGCTCCGGACTTGCCAGCTTCAGCCCAACCGACGCCGGTAGACAGAACCCGAGCCCACCAGCCGCGGAGGTGATGTACCCGCCTGGCTGACTGGGCCTGACCCACCGGTGGAACGCGGGCTTGCTGGAGGCCGACTCGTCGGCGAACGCCGTATCCTCCGGGCAGACGTCCGAGATCTCGCGCATCAAGTAGTCCACGGACATCGGCATGGTAGCCTCCGGCGTGGATGGCGGCTCCGGCGCGGATGGCGGCCTCCGGTCTGTATCGGGCAGGAGTTGCGTGAGATTCCGGATAGCCAACCCCACGTCCCCGACCACGCTCACGCCGGCCGCGGCGCGGTGCGCCTCCTCGGGATCGTCGGTGACGTGGAAGAGGCGCGTCCCCTCCTCAACGACCGGGCCGGGGACATACGGATAGTATTGAAAGACCGGCGCGCCGATGACGAGAACCACATCGTAGGGGGATAGAAGCTCGGCGACCTTCTTCTGGGCCAGCACCAGATGTCCCCGGAAGAGCGGATGGTCCTGCGGGAAGCCGGACAACGGCGAGTTCGGGTCGGCCCAGACTTCGGCCCCCAGCTTCTCGGCGAGCGCGACCGCGTCGTGGAAAGCTCCCGCCCGCGCGATGCCAGCCCCGGCCACCACCACGGGCCGCCGGGCCTCGGTGAGGGCGCGGACGATGCCTTCGAGGGCCTCGGGGTCTGGGGCGGAACGGTGGGATATTTCTCGCGCGGTGAAAGGTTCAGCTTCGGCGTCCCAGTCGTTCATCGGGATGGAGAGGAAGACCGGGCCTTGCGGGTTCTGCATGGCGGTGTGGTAGGCGCGGTGCATCTCGCCTGGAACATCCTCCGCCCGGTACGGCTCGTGGCTGCGCTTGACATATGGCCGCGCAAGCTCGACCAAGTTCGCGCTCAGGAGTGGCTCCAGGGCGATGTGCCGACGGTCCTGCTGTCCGGCGGTTATGACGAGCGGGGTCTTGTTGTGCCATGCCGTCACGAGGTTGCCCATTGCGTTTCCCAGACCGGGGCCGGTGTGCAGGTTGACCAGCGCCGCGTTGCCGGTTCCCCTCGCGTAGCCCTCGGCCATCGAGAGGGCGGTCGCCTCTTGAAGTCCGAGGATGTATCGGAAATCGTCGGGGAAATCCTTGAGGAATGGTAGCTCCGTGGAGCCGGGGTTGCCGAAAACGGTGGTCATCCCCAGGGTGCGTAGGAGATCCAGGGTCGTTTCACGAACGGTCTTCATCGCGCCTCTCCTCCCTCCGAGTGCCTGCCGGGACAATATACCAGCAGGGTTATCCGGGCGGAGTTTCGGTATCATGGCGGCATGCAAGGGACCGTCTTGAACAACCGTTACAGCATCCTCCGAACCCTGGGCGAAGGAGGCATGGCCTGTGTCTACCTGGCCCACGACGAGGTCCTCGACCGGGACGTGGCGCTGAAGGTTTTGTGGGAGCGGTTCGCCCGCGACAAGGAGTTCGTGGAACGCTTCGAGCGCGAGGCCCGCAGCGCCGGCTCGCTCTCTCACCCGAACATCGTGCAGGTCTATGACCGCGGTGAGACGGAGGACGGGACGGCGTACATGGCGATGGAATGCGTCTCCGGCGGCACGCTCAAGGACCGAATCGTGCGTGAAGGTTCGCTCTCGTCGGGGGATGCGGCCACGGTGGCGATACAGGTGGCGGGCGCGCTCGGCGCGGCGCACGAACGGGGTGTGATCCACCGCGACATCAAACCACACAACATCCTCCTCTCATCCTCCGGCGAGGCGAAGGTGACGGACTTCGGCATAGCCCGCGCCGCGGCGGCCACGACGACGACCCGCACGGGCCGAATCCTCGGCACCGCGAACTACATGTCCCCAGAACAGGCGCTCGGGCAGCGCGTGGACCCCAGGACGGACCTCTACTCTTTAGGCGTCGTACTCTTCGAGATGCTCACCGGCGAGCTGCCCTTCCGGGGAGACAGCCCCATAACCGTCTCCATGAAACACGTCAACGAGCCCCCGCCTCCGCCGAAGAAACTCGATCCCGGCCTCTCAGAGGGAGCAAACGCCGTCGTGCTCAAGCTCCTCGCCAAAGACCCGGACGACCGCTACGCTGACGCGGAGGGCTTGATCGAAGACCTCGAAAAAATGAAGGCCGGACTTCCACTGGCGGTCGCTAAAAACGTCGCCGGAGCGTCGCCAGGGAGAACGGCTACGCGACCCGCCACGACGCGACAAAGCGCCGCGGCTCCCCCAGGAGAGCGGGGTCCGACTCGCGCCGGACCTTCGGGTAGGCGGCGGAGGCGGCGGGCGCTGCCCTGGTTGTTGCTCGCGCTGCTGGCTATATTGCTCGTGCCGCTCGGCGCACTCGCTCTTCTCGGTGGCGACAACCCGAACGATAGTCGTGGAAACGACCGTCCGGCGGACAACCCCGGTGGTACAAGTCAGGTACAGGTTCCCGAAGTGCGGGGGCTGACCCGGCAAGCGGCGGAGGAACGGCTCGAAAACGCGGGGCTGGAAGTCGGCGACGTAAACCGGTTCTCGAACGACGACATCGAGGCGGGCAGGGTCATCGCGCCAGGCATCGCGGCAGGGACCAGAGTGAGATCCGGCACCGACGTGAACCTGGACGTCAGCAAGGGACCCGAGCAACCGGTGGCGACCTCCAGCCCCGCGTCTTCGTCAGCCACGTCCTCGGCAAGCTCTTCGGCAACCTCCTCAGCGAGCTCTTCAGCAATCTCATCAGCCTCTCCACAATCCGCCGCGGAGTCCCCAACTTCCGAATCCGGCTCCTCGGCGAGCCCGGTCGCCGAACCGGAGAACCTCCCGTCAAGAGAACCTCCAACTGACCGGCCCGGACGACCGGGGCGGGATAAACCGGGTAAAGGCAAGCCGGATGGGTCGAAAAATCCAGGACAGGGAAGCCGCGATCAGGGCTCGGGAGGCAAGGTCGTCGTGGACGTAGGAGTCGGCGGCGACGAAGGAGAAGGTGGCGACGATTAGTCAGAAGGAAACGACGTTCGAGGAGGAGAAATGAAGGCGATCAGGGTACGCGAAACCGGCGGGCCGGAGGTTCTGAGCTTCGAGGACGTGGACGTTCAGGAGCCGGGTCCAGGCGAGGCGCGGGTCAGGCTCGCGGCCTCCGGGGTCAACTACATAGACACCTACCAGCGTTCGGGACTCTATCCGAAGGATCTCCCCTTCACTTTGGGCATGGAAGGGGCGGGTGAGGTGGAAGCTGTCGGGGAGGGCGTGGAGGAATTGTCGTCGGGCGACTACGTGGCTTTCGCAAGCGCGCCGGGCTCCTACGCGGAGTACGTCGTCGCCCCGGTTGAGAAGCTCGTGCCGTTCAACGTCACGTTGGTGGAGGCTCGGGTGGCGGCGGCGATCATGCTGCAGGGCATGACGGCCCATTACCTGACCCACAGCACATTCCCCATCCAGGAAGGCCAGACCGTGCTCGTCCACGCGGCGGCCGGGGGCGTCGGGCTGCTGCTTTGCCAGATGGCGAAGATGCGGGGGGCTACCGTGATCGGGACCGCCGGAACCGAAGAAAAAGCCAGCCTCGCAAAAGGCGCGGGAGCCGACGAGGTGATCCTGTACACCGAACAGGACTTCGTGGGGGAGACCGAGCGCATCACGGATGGAGAAGGCGTCCACGCCGTCTACGACGGGGTCGGCAAAGAGACCTTCGACGGTGGCCTCGACGTGCTGAGGCCGCGCGGCTACATGGTGCTCTTCGGGGCATCGAGTGGTTCCGTCCCGGCCTTCGATCCCCAAACCCTCAACCAGAAGGGCGGTCTCTTCCTCACGCGGCCCTCTCTCGCTCAGTACACTGCGGACCGCGAGGAGCTGAAGTGGCGGGCCGGGAGCCTGTTCTCGTGGATCGGACAGGGCAACCTCGACGTCCGAATCGGCGGTACATATGCTTTGCAGGACGCCGAACAGGCCCACCGCGACCTCGAAGGACGCAAGACAACCGGCAAACTCCTCCTGATGCCGTAAGGGAAGGCCCTGTGAAACTCGACGCCAACCTCGGCACAGAAGGCGAGTACCTGAAAAGGGCGGGAGAGACCGCTCGCGCCGCGGAGGAGATCGGCTTCTCCGGCCTGTGGTCGAGCGAGACGAAACACGACGCTTTCCTGCCGCTGGCAATAGCCGCCAATGAGACGGAGAGAGTGTCGCTCGGAACCTCCATAGCCGTGGCGTTCTCCCGCTCCCCGATGCAGGTAGCCCAGACGGCGTGGGATCTCCAAAACCTCTCGGATGGCCGCTTCATTCTCGGCCTCGGAACCCAGGTAAAGGCCCACATCACTCGTCGCTTCTCCATGCCCTGGGACAGCCCCGCGTCGCGCCTCCGGGACTACGTGCTTGCGCTGCGGGCCATCTGGAACTCGTTCCAGACTGGGGAACCGCTACAGCACGAGGGAGATTTTTACCGGCACACCCTGATGACGCCGTTCTTCGATCCCGGTCCTATCGAGCATCCCGGCATTCCGGTCCACATCGCTGGCGTGAACGAGCGTCTCGCCTCGGTGGCTGGCGAGGTCTGCGACGGGTTCCACGTCCACCCATTCCATTCCCCCGAGTACGTCCAGCGGACGGTCCTGCCCGCCATCGAAAAGGGCGCGGAGAAAGCGGATCGCTCCCCGGAGGGCGTGGAACTCGTCGCGAGCGCGTTCGTCATAACCGGCCAAAACGAAGCGGAGATAGAAAAACAACGCGAAACCTTGCGCGCCCAGGCCGCCTTCTACGCCTCCACCCCCTCATACCGCATCGTCCTCGAAGCACACGGCTGGGAGAAGGTTGGCGAACAACTCTCGGGCCTCGCCAGAGAAAAGAAATGGGACGAGATGCCAGTGCTCATCACGGACGAAATGCTCTCCGCCTTCGCCGTCGAGGCCGCCCCGGATGAGGTCGGAGCCGCACTCAAGGAACGTTACGAGGGTCTCATAGATCGCGTGGCGCTCTACTTGCCGTTCGTGCCAGGAGAAAAGGACAAGTTCTGGCGCGCAATTGTCGAGTCGGTGAACGGAGGTTGATAGACGGCGGGCTCGGATAATCGAGGAGGTACTTTGAGCGAGAGTTCTAGCATCAAGACGGCGGATATCTGTGACAGTTTCGCCGACAGCGTGCGGGTGTGCGCGCCCATGTTCTCATCCTATGGTTCGGCGGCGAGTTTCCACGGCCCGATCTCGACGGTACGAGTTTATGAAGATAACGTGCTCGTCAGGGAGGCGCTGGAAGACCTGGCGCCGGGGCGTGTGCTGGTGGTGGATGGCGGAGGCTCCAGGCGATGCGCCCTCGTGGGAGATAAGCTCGCGGAGATCGCCGCCTCCAGAGGGCTGGCCGGAGTTATCGTCAACGGCTGCGTCCGCGACTGTCGAGAACTCGCGGGGATAGACGTGGGCATCCTGGCGCTTGCGAACCATCCGCTGCGGAGCGCGAAACAGGGCGATGGAGATAGAGATGTGTCGGTGGAGTTCGGCGGCGTAACCTGGACGCCGGACCACTACGTCTACGCGGACGAGGATGGGGTCGTCGTCTCCGCCGAAAGACTACGCGGCACATAGGCGACTCCACCTCTAGAGTAGTCCTCTACCCGTTCCACGCTGGCTCAGGCTCCGGGCTTCAGGACGCATTTGATGGCACCGTCTTGTTTCTTCTGGAAGATCTCGTAGCCTAGAGGCGCGTCTTCGAGCGGCATCTCGTGCGTTTTCAGATCTTCGGTGCCCAGCGGGTCCTCGTCGATGAGGAACGGCAGGATGTCGTCGGTCCAGCGCCGGACGTTGGCCTGGCCCATGCGGACCTGTATCTGCATATCGAAGAGGTCGCCGAGTTGGAACGCCTGGATCGGGCTCGTGTACACCCCGCTGATGGAGAGCGTCCCGCCGCGCCGGATGGAGGACATGCATTCCCGCAGGGCCGTGGCCCGGTCCAGCTGGAGCTTGGTCGCCTGAAGGAGGGACCCCACTACGGACCCGCTCGCCTCCATCCCCACAGCATCTATAACCGCGTCCACGCCCCGGCCCGCCGTCATCTCCAGCACCACGTCCCGCACACGGCCCACGGCCCCGAAGTCCACCGTTTCGACACCGTAGCGGGCGGCCATGTCTAGACGCTCGGGGACTGTGTCCACCCCGATCACACGCCCGACACCCCTTTGCATCGCTATCCGCGCGCACATCTGTCCTATCGGACCAAGGCCCCAGATGCCCAGAGTGCCGCCCGGCGGTGTGTCCGCGTAGGCGACGGCCTGCCAGGCGGTCGGGAGCACGTCGGAGAGGTACAGGAACCGCTCGTCAGGTGGTCCCTCAGGAATCTTGATCGGCCCGAAGTGGGCCTGCGGCACGCGGAGGTACTCAGCCTGCCCGCCAGGCACCGCGCCGTAGACGTGCGTGTACCCGAAGAGGCTCGCGCCCTTGCCGCGACCGAGCAGGCTGGCGGCCTCGGCGAGCCTGCCGGTGTCGCGGGTAGTCTCGCACTGGGAGTAGAGTTGCAGATCGCAGAAAAAGCAGTGGCCGCAGGAGATATTGAAGGGCACCACGACGCGGTCGCCGGGCCTTATGTGCTCCACCCCGGTCCCGACCTCTTCCACGATCCCCATCGGCTCGTGGCCGATGATGTCGCCCTCGCGCATGATCGGGGAGAGCTTACTGTACAGGTGGAGGTCTGAGCCGCAGATGGCGGTGGAGGTTATGCGGACGATGGCGTCCGTGGGCTCCCGGATGACGGGGTCGGGGACGTTATCTACCCGCACGTCCTCCTTGCCGTGCCACACGACGGCCTTCACGGCTCCCTGCCCCCCACTCCGGTCAGTATCTCGCGGATGCGGAACGGTCCGCCAGTTTCCGGGGAGAGCGGCGGCGTGTCGAGGCCCGCGCCGCTGGACAACCCATCGAGCACGTCGAGGAGAGTATCGCTGGCGGTGTACTGTGGAACCCAGCCGAGCTCGGTGCGGGCGCGGGTGGTGTCCATGACGGGGATGTTGAGCGAGAGATCCAACCAGTCCGGCGGCACCGGCTGGAGTCTCAGCCACCACGCCAGGTTCGCGCCTGCCCGTAACGCCCGCGCGGAGAAGGAGAATGGCCTGGCGTTCAGGATGCGCCCGATCTCCTGGGCGTCCAGCACCGGCTCAGCCGCCAGGTTGAACGCGCCCCGCGCCTCCCCGGCGAGGGCCAGCCGGAACGCCTCCCCAACGTCGTAGGAGTGGACGACCTGCGAGCGCAGCCCCTTCACCTCAGGGACCAGGTTTATGAGCTCCGGCCGTGCCAGCATACCGGGAAAGAAAGGACCGGCGAAGAGCCGCCGGATGCCCTGCGCCGCATCCTTCTTGAACACGAGGCCGGGTCGCATCCTGACCACCCGCACGTCCGGGTTCTCCGCCTCGAAGCGGTCCAAACGACGTTCGACCTCGGCCTTGTGCCTGGCATAGTACGAGGTAGAGACGCCGTTCCGGGGCCAGCTCTCGTCCACGACGCGGTCCTTCGGCCCCGGCGAGTACACCCCGACCGACGAAGCGTAAAGGAGCGCGGGCACTTCCGCTTCTTTCACGGCGCGCATGATGCGGGAGTTCCCCTCGACGTTGACCATCCACAACTTGTTCAGGTCGCGGGCCGGTTGTATGAGCCAGGAGAGCGAGACTACGGCGTCCGCACTGCGGAAGTGCGGTACGAGGTCGTCCTCCGTCACGTCCGCCGAAGCCCACTCGACCTTCGGCATCGAGAGGTTCGGTACGCGGCGCGCCAGCCCGAGTACGGATTCAACCTTCTCTTCCGCGGCGAGCGAGCGCAGGACACTTGTGCCGACGTTTCCCGTAGCCCCCAACACAACTACCCTCATGCCGCGCCCTGTACCCGCGCCAGTCGGGGGCGAAACCGCCTGTCGCGATGAGATCCTAATATTCTTCCGTGTGGTCCCCGGCATCGCAATTGCAGGCTACCTGGAGGTCTATCTCGGTGCCTGCTTCGGCCTCTTCTCCAGAGGCTGGGGTCTGCTTCAGGACGACCTCCTTGGGGTATTTCTCGTACTCGTACTGGTGGTCGTGGATGATCTTCTTCTCGCCCACCTTCAGCCCGAGGTCTTCGAGCTTCTGCTGCGCTTCGGGAAATTTCAGGTAGTACAGATCGGGCACCTCGACCGTCGGGGGACCGCCTCCGACCACCAGGGAGATCTTCGATCCCTCGTCCGCAGTGCCACCGCTGGCCACGAACTGATCCAGAACCTTCCCCTCGTTCTCCGGCACGCTCTCGCGGGTTTCCTTCTCGACCCCGAAGCCCGCTCCGGAAAGCTTCTTCCCGGCCTCATCCTCGGGGAGACCTTTCACGTCCGGTACTTTCACCGGCTCGGCACCGCCTCCCACCACCGCTTCCAGCCGGTTCGCGACTCCTGGCAGGAGGTCGCTTACCAGCGGACCCACCGCCACGAGCGCCGCGATGAGCAGGGCCGCGAGCGCCACCCAAAGAAGCCGCTTGCGCCCATTCCGCGCGGTTCCTCCGGCTGCCCCCGGGGCGGCGGCATCGGAGGCCCCAGGCGGTGGACCCATCCCCCGTCTTCCCGAGGTTCCATCCGGAGCCCCGTTCGGGATCTCACCCGCCGCAGCCGACCCCACCGGAACCATTCCGGCCGCGGCCATCCCCGCCGCGCCCGCCCCGGCCACTGGCGAGAGCTTGCGACGGGCCTCCTTCAGGGCCTCAACGAAATTGGAGGCGCTCTCGGGACGGTTCTCGGGGTCTTTAGCGAGCAGCCAGAGGGTCAGGTCGCTGAGAGGCTCAGGCACGTCGGGGTTGGTTTCCCTGGGGATCGGTGGCGGCTCGCTAGCGTGTTTGACGGCCACCCCGAGGGGGGTGTCGGCGTCGTATGGGGCCTCGCCGGTGAGCATTTCGTAGAGGACTACACCCAGCGAATACAGATCGCTCCGGGACGTCGCTGGCTTGCCGTGCGCCTGCTCGGGCGACATGTACTTGGTGGCCCCCAATACGTACTGCCCTTTCGTCAGTGCGGCCATGTTCGAGTCCAGGGCGATGCCAAAGTCAGCGACCTTCGCGTCGCCGGACTTCGTGATCAGGACGTTCTGCGGCTTTATGTCCCGATGGACGACGCCATTCTCGTGGGCATCCCCTAGATGCCTGTTGCGTGGATTGACGGTACAACGGGGGCCATCCGAATCCCCGGCGAAAGGAACCTCGGATGGCCCAAGCGCAGCATACCCCCACTCTCGCGTCCCTGGAAGAGGCGATCACGGTCCTGTTCTGCCTGGTGGACGACGCCTACGCGCTCCTCAACCCGAGATGGCGAAGCCACGAGTCGCTCAAGAAGCTCTCGGACTCGGAGGTTCTGACGCTGGCGCTCTTGCAGCAGCTTCGGGGATTGGAGAGCGAACGCTCCTTCCTGCGCGACACCCAGCGTTTCTTTGTCCACCTCTTTCCGGGCGTCGCGAGGATGCGCCCCTCCTCGTTGCATCGGCGCGTGAGGCGGCTCCGGCGATTCTTGGAGCCCTTGCGCCGCTCGGTCCTGCCCGAGTTGGTCGGCGACCCCCGAGGTCCTCCTCCTCGACTCGACGCTCTTGGAAGTATTGCGCCCGCGCCAGGTTGCGCAGTCGGCGGGCTGGGGAGCGCTCTCGACTGGCGCTGCTTGGGTGAGGCGGGGTTCGTTCGCCGTCTACGGGGTGAAGCCGCACCTCCTCTGCGCCACCAACCGCGTGCCCGTCTCCTACGAACTGACCTCTGCCAACACCGCCGACGTGCTTCTCGTACGGGAGCTTTTGGCAGGGGCGGGCCTCGATGAGGACGGCGTCGCCCGCAGGCTCTTCGGGGACCTGGCCTACCGCGGCGGCGAGCTGGGGGAGGAGTTGGCCGGGCGCGGCATCTTGTTGGCGACCGAGAAGGCTGACCGGCGCCCGGCGGTCCGCCAGCAGGTGGAGGTGTGCTTCGCGGCCCTCAAGAGAGTCTTCGGGATGGACGGCACGCTGGCAAAGACGCTCACCGGTTTGGCTACCAGGATCGCGGCGAAGGTGACGGCCTACACCTACGGCTGCTACGTCAACCGGCTGCTGGGTCGTCCGCAGGGACGCATCAAGGAGCTGTGGGCCTGACATCCTCGCAACACTCATCTAGGGCCTCCGCAATCTGGAGCGCCACCTCTCTATCGTGGCTTCCGGGGAAAGACGCCCCTCGTCGGCGAGATAATCTTTCAGGCTGCCGCCGGACAGGTACTCCATCGCCATGTAGTATGCGCCGTCCTCCGACGTTCCCTGGTCGAAGACGGAGACGATGTTGGGGTGCGAGAGGGTGGCCATGCTCTGGGCCTCGCGCCGGAACCGCTCGACGATCTCCCCGTCGTGGGCGTAGCGTTCGTTGAGCACCTTGAGGGCAACCTCTCGCCCGAGCACCTCGTCGCGGGCCAGGAAGACCTCTGCCATGCCGCCTTCACCCAGCGGTTCGATGACGCTGTACCGGCCGTCTACCCTACCCCGGCGCACTATGTCCAAATCGAGACTCCTTCTTTCGCCCGTGCCGACCCCGAACCAGCGTAACGCTATTGTGCAAAGTATGTTTAGCGCAACCTATCCCTTTCACAGTAATGGCGCACACACCGGGATCGGGGAGGATCCCACCTCCGTTCTACGCTCCGTAGGGCGCAAAACCCATTACCGGGAGATGATAGGCTCATACTCACTGTTTGCGATGTAGGACGAAGGAGGCTCCGATGAAGGTACTGGTAACGGGCTCGGGTGGTAAGGTCGGGAGGGCAACGGTAGCGGTGCTTGCGGAGGCGGGCCACGAGGTGCGGGCGACGGATCTGTTCCCGCCGGTGTTCGAGCGCCCGGATGACAATGCTCCCGAGTACATCCAGGCGGACGTGACGGACGCTGGCGATATGTTCGCCGTGGTTCGGGGGATGGACGCCGTTGTCCACGCGGCGGCGCTGCCGGAACCGACGCGGAACCCGCCGCACGTAGTGTTCCATAACAACCTGATGGGCGTCTTCAACACG
>Ga0136640_10000512_pt1 | contig 14850 bp, 13 predicted proteins | sample AntDrymUQ8642106_2_FD_105498 | JGI IMG/M metagenome (GOLD analysis project Ga0136640, IMG submission 105498) | Polar desert sand microbial communities from Dry Valleys, Antarctica - metaG UQ864 (21.06) | ecosystem: Environmental > Terrestrial > Soil > Desert | place: Antarctica: Dry Valley...
CTCCGTCGCGAAGCGCTCCAGGCCGGCGCCGGCGAGCGCGATCGCCTGCAGCAGCTCGGCGTGGCGGTCGCGCGGGACGACCTGCGTGGAGACGGGCTCCGCTGCGAGGCCGAGGCGCTCGAGCACCCGCGCCTCGTAGTCGGGCGAATGCGACGCGTAGGTCCCGACCGCGCCGGAGATCGCCCCGACCGCAGCCTGGCTGAAGGCGCGCTCGAGGCGGCGCCGGTTGCGGTCGGCCTCGAAGGCGAAGCCGGCGAGCTTGAGGCCGAAGGACGTGGGCTCGGCGTGGACGCCGTGGGTGCGGCCGGCGCACACCGTGCCGGCGAACTCCCGGGCGCGCTCGGCGAGCACCGCCGCGAGCTCCCGCGCTCCGGCCAGGATCGGCTCGCCCGCCCGCAGCAGCTGCAGCCCGAGCGCGGTGTCGAGCACGTCGGACGAGGTCAGTCCGAAGTGGATCCAGCGCCCCGCCTCCCCGGCGGAATCGCTGAGCACGTCGACGAAGGCGGCGACGTCGTGGTCGGTGACCGCTTCGCGCTCCCGGACGGCCTCGACCGTGAACGTGGCGGCGCGGATCGCCTCGAGCTCGGCCTGCGTCGGTTCGGTCAACGCCTCCGCTGCCGCGACCTCGACGTCCCGCCACGCGGTCATCCGGGCCTCGTCGGTCCAGACGGCGCCGAGCTCGGGGCGGGTGTAGCGGGCGATCACCCGCGCCAGCTTAAGGGCCTAGGAGAGGACGGCGAGGAACGCGTCGACCACGGCGGGATCGAACTGGGTGCCCGCGTGGCGGCGGAGCTCGTTCTGCGCCACCGCCGGGTCCAGCGGACAGGGGCGGTAGGGGCGCGCCAGCGCATCCTCAGTAACCGGGTGATACGCGTTTCGATGCGGGCTAGGCCGTCAAGATCCGCGCCGCGAGGTGCGCGGCGTTGCGCGCGTTGTCCAGTCCGACGGCGGCGACGGGCACGCCGGGCGGCATCTGCACCACCGAGAGGATCGCGTCCAGCCCGCCGGCTGCGCTGAGGCGGCTGGAAAGCGGGACGCCGATGACGGGCAGGTCCGTGTGGGCGGCGGCGACCCCCGGCAGCGCGGCCGAGAGCCCGGCGCCGGCGATGATCACCTTGAGGCCGCGCATGCGGGCGTTGCGGCAGTAGTCGGCGACCATGTCGGGATCGCGATGGGCCGACATCACGCGGATCTCGTAGCGCACGCGGTACTCGTCGAGCACCGGCCCCGCCTTCTCCATCTCCTCCATGTCGGACTTCGAGCCCATGATGATGCCGACCCGCGGCGCGTCGACCTCGATCTCCTCGAGCGCCTCGGCCTGCGCCAGGGTGACCGGCTGCTCGCTCACAGCGCGATGTCCCGGCGCAGCTGGCGACCGTCGAACTCGATCATCTCCGCAGCAGCATACGCCGCAGCCCGGGCGCTTTCGACGTCGTCCCCCAGGGCGGTGACGTTGAGCACGCGCCCGCCGGCGGTGACGACCTCGTCCCCGCGCTCGGCCGTTCCGGCGTGCACGATCTCCGCGCCGGCGCCCGCCGCCCGGTCGAGCCCTGAGATGAGGTCGCCGCAGGACGAGCCCGCCGGGTAGCCGCCCGAGGCCAGCACGACGGTCACCGCCGCGCGCGGGTCCCATTCCAGCTGCGCCCCCTCGAGCCCGCCCAATTCGCACGCGCGCAGCAGGAGGTCGAGCAGGTCCGACCGCAGGCGGGGCAGCACCACCTGCGTCTCGGGGTCGCCGAAGCGCACGTTGAACTCGAGCACCATCGGCCCCGCAGCGGTCAGCATCAGCCCCGCGTAGAGGACGCCGTGGAAGGGCGTGCCGCGGCGGGCGAGCTCGTCGAGCACGGGCTGGTGCACCGCCGCGATCGTCTCCTCGACGAACGTGTCAGCGAGCTCCGGCACCGGCGAGAAGGCGCCCATGCCGCCGGTGTTCGGGCCCGTGTCGCCATCGCCGATGCGCTTGTAGTCGCGGGCGGGCGCCAGCGGCAGCGCGCGCTCGCCGTCGCACAGGGCCAGCAGCGACACCTCGTCGCCCTCCAGGTGCTGCTCGACCACGACGGGGAAGTCGCCGAAGCGCTTGGCGACCAGCATCGTCTCGAGCGCCTCGCCCGCCTCGAGCTCGTCGGCGGCGATCACGACGCCCTTGCCCGCAGCCAGCCCATCAGCCTTGATCACGACGGGATAGGACCGGATCGCCGCGAGGCCGGTCTCGACGTCGGTCACCACCGCGAAGTCCCCCGTCGGCACGCCCGCCGCCTGCATCACCTCCTTGGAGAACGCCTTCGAGCCCTCGAGGCGAGCCGCGTCGCGTCGCGGCCCGAAGGCGGGCACGCCGGCGTCGCAGAGGGCGTCGACGAGACCGTCGACCAGCGGCGCCTCCGGCCCGACGACGACGAGCCCGATCCCGCCGGCGGCTGCGGCGGCGGCGAACGCCTCGGGGTCCTGGGGGTCGGCGCCCTCCAGCACGCCGGCGTCGTCGCGGATCCCGGCGTTGCCGGGCGCGCACAGCACCTCCGGTCGCTGTGGCGAGCGCTGCAGCGCGCGGACGAGCGCGTGCTCGCGCCCACCGGAGCCGACGACGACGACCTTCATGGCTACAGCGCCCCGATGAAGTCGTCGATCGGGATCGCCGACAAGGACTCGTAGCGGCCGGTGCCGCGGGAGCCGAGCTCCAGCGAGACGCGCGCCATCGTGGTGTCGTCGGGGACCTCGACGACGCTGATGAAGTCGTAGCGCCCGAGCGTGGCCCACTGCGCCCTCACCGTGGCGCCGAGCTGCTCGACTTCGCTGTTGACCTCCTTGATGCGGTTCGGGTTGTTCTTGACGGTTTGGACGCCGTCGGAGGACAGGGTGGCGAGCATGATGTAGGTGGGCATCTGCGAACCTCTACCCCATCCGGGGTGTTCATGCCTCACCGATGCCGCTCCGCCGCGCCGCTCTCCTGACCCTCGGCGCGAGCTGCGCGCTCGCGGTGCCCGCGGTCGCCGGCGCCGCACCCTCCCTCGGCGCACTGAAGCCGTGCTACGTCTCCGTCCGCACGGCCCCCAAGACCTTCGACACCGAGACGGTGGCGGTGAGCGGCAGCGGCTTCAGTCCGAACGCCCTGATCGACATCGCCGTCGACGGTGCCACCGTCGCCACCGGAGTGCAGGCGGATGGTGCCGGCAACCTGGCGCCCGGCACCGTCAAGGCGCCGGTGGTCAAGTCCGGCCAGCGGCCGTTCACGGTCACCGCGACCGCGCAGGGCGACGCCGGCCAGTCCGCCTCGGCCGGTGCGCTGGTGAGCGAGCTGGCGGTGCGGGTCAGGCCGCGCCGGGCCAGCCCCAGGCGGCGCATACGGTTCACCGGGGCCGGCTTCACGATCGCCGGCCTGCCGGTCTACGCCCATTACGTCCTCAATGGCAGGCTGCGCGAGACGGTCCGTCTCGCGCCGCGGCCGACGGGCCCGTGCGGCACGTTCTCCGTGCGTCGCCGCCAGTTCCCCTTCACGCCCCGGACCGGGCGCTGGACCGTCCAGTTCGACCAGCGCCCGGCGTTCTCCGCCGAACCGCCCCTCGTCGGGCTGCTGATCGACGTCAAGCGCGTTCCGCGGACGCCGCGTAGATGAGCAGCTCGCCCGCGGCGGCGGCCACGTCGACGCGGTCGCCGGCCGCGAAGCGGCCCTCGAGCAGCCCGCGCGCGAGCTGGTCGACGAGGTGCTTCTGGATGACGCGCTTGAGCGGCCGGGCGCCGTACGTCGGGTCGTAGCCCAGGTCGCCGAGGAGATCGCGCGCCGCGTCGTCGAGTCCGATCTCGACGCCGCGCTCGGCGACCCGGGCGGTCAGCTGCGCCACCTGCAGGTCGACGATCGCGCCGATCTGCTCGCGGGAGAGGGCGGAGAACTCGACGATGTCGTCGAGGCGGTTGATGAACTCCGGCTTGAAGAACGCCTCGGCGCCCTGCCGGCCCCCGGGGAGGTTCGAGGTCATGATCAGGACGGCGTGCTTGAAGTCCACGGTGCGGCCGTGGCCGTCGGTGAGGCGGCCGTCGTCGAGCACCTGCAACAGGAGATTGAAGACGTCGGCGTGGGCCTTCTCGATCTCGTCGAACAGCAGCACCGTGTACGGCTTGCGGCGGACGACCTCGGTGAGCTGGCCGCCCTCGTCGTAGCCGACGTAGCCCGGAGGCGCGCCCACGAGGCGCGACACGGCGTGCTTTTCCATGTACTCCGACATGTCGATGCGCACCATCGCGTGCTCGTCGTCGAACATGAACGCGGCGAGCGCGCGCGCCAGCTCGGTCTTGCCCACGCCGGTCGGCCCGAGGAACAGGAAGGAGCCGATCGGGCGGTTGGGGTCGCTGAGGCCCGCGCGCGAGCGGCGCAGCGCGTTCGCGACCGCCTCGACGGCCTCCACCTGCCCGACGACGCGTTCGTGCAGGCGCTCCTCCATGTGGATGAGCTTCTGCAGCTCGGACTCCAGCAGCCGCGAAACGGGGATGCGGGTCCACTTGGCGACGACCTCGGCGATCTCCTCCGCGTCCACGCGGTCGGAGAGGTAGACGTTCGGGGCGGCGGGGGGGTCCAGGGTCTCGTCGGCGGCGGAGAGCTTGCGCTCGAGCTCCGGGATCTCGCCGTGACGCAGCTCGGCCGCGCGGGCGAAGTCCGCCTCGCGCTCGGCGCGCTCGAGCTCGACGTGCGCCTCGTTCAGGCGCTTCTGCACGGCACCGTGGCCCTCGGCCAGCTCGCGCTCGCGCTCCCAGACGGCCCGCATGCCGCCGGCCTGCTCCTGCAGCTCGGCCAGCTCGCGCTCGATCTCCTGCCTGCGCGCCGACGCCGTCTCGTCCTTGTCGACGGCGAACTGCTCGATCTCCAGCTGCGTGACGCGGCGCTCGACCTCGTCGATCTCGGTCGGAACCGACGAGAGCTCGATGGAGACTCGCGAAGCCGCCTCATCCACCAGGTCGATGGCCTTGTCCGGAAGGAATCGGTCGGCGATGTAGCGCTCGGACAGGGTCGCGGCGGCGACGAGCGCCGCGTCGGTGATGATGACCTCGTGGTGGGCCTCGTACCTGGGCTTCAGGCCGCGCAGGATCGCGATCGTCGCCTCGACGGACGGCTCGCCGACCGTGACCGGCTGGAAGCGGCGCGCCAAGGCGGCGTCCTTCTCCACGTGCTTGCGGTACTCGTCCAGCGTGGTGGCGCCGACGGCGCGCAGCTCGCCGCGGGCGAGCATCGGCTTGAGCAGGTTGGCGGCGTCCACGGCGCCCTCGGCGGCGCCGGCGCCCACGATCGTGTGGAGCTCGTCCATGAACAGCACGACCTCCCCGGCGGCCTCCTGGATCTCCTTGAGCACGGCCTTGAGGCGCTCCTCGAACTCGCCGCGGTACTTCGAGCCCGCCAGCAGCGCGCCGATGTCGAGCGCGATCACCCGCCGGTCGCGCAGGGTCTCCGGTACGTCGTGACTGACGATCCGCTGGGCGAGCCCCTCGACGATCGCCGTCTTGCCGACGCCCGGCTCGCCGATCAGCACCGGGTTGTTCTTGGTGCGGCGCGAGAGCACCTGGATGACGCGGCGGATCTCGTCGTCGCGCCCGATGACGGGGTCCAGCCTGCCCTCGCGCGCGGCTTCGGTGAGGTCGCGGCCGAAGCGCCCGAGCGCCTGGTAGCGCTCCTCGGGCGACTCGTCGGTCACCCGGTGCGGGCCCCGGACCTCGACGATCGCCTTCAACGCGGCGTCGTGCGAGACGCCGTTGCGCCGCAGCGCCTCCCCGGCCGCGCCGCCGGCCGCCGTCAAAGCGAGCAGCAGGTGCTCGACGGAGACGTAGCCGTCCGCCAGGGCGGTCATCTCCTTGTCGGCGGCGCGCAGAAGGGCGACGACTTCGGAGGAGCTGGTGGGCTCCTCGGCGCTCGAGAGGGTCGGCAGCGCGTTCAGGGCGGCCTCGGCGTCCGCGCGAACCGCGGCGGCATTGGCGCCGAGCTTGGCGAGGACGGACCCCACGAAGCCCTCAGGCTGGTCGAGCAGCGCGGTGAGCAGGTGCTCGGGAAGCACCTGGGCGTGCCGGCGGTCGGCCGCGGTCGTGATCGTGGCGGCGAAGGCCTCCTGGGAACGGGTGGTGAAGCGGTCGGGCTGCATGGTGTTCACATCTTAGTCACGGCGACTGAGATCTACAATCTCGACCTTTCCCGCAACTTCTTGGCACTTCAACGGTCTACGAACATGGTCATGCACGCGCACCAACGCGTTCGTGTAAGTTCGGATGCCGGTCCGGGCAGTGGCTCGGCAGTCGTGGGAAACGCCCGCACACAGCGGATAAACACTCAGGAGGAACTGTTTTGCGAGCATTCAGCTCAAGTGGTGTCAAGAAGCCGCTGGCGCTTGGCACCGTCCTGGCGGTGACGGGGGCCACCGCCGCCTTCGCCTTCGTCGGGACTCCCGGCACCGGCGGTCCGCCGGTCACTGATCGCCCCGACCTGCTGTCGGCCACGACGAACGCGGACAACGCCTACGGCGACCGAGCCGGCGTGACGTACTGCTTCGATGAGCAGCTGCAGGGCCCCGGCCCGGCGACCAACTACATCGTCAAGACCTATGACGGTGAGCGCAGCTCGCGCGGCATCGCCAGCGCGATCGTCCCGTCGGACGGCCGGTGCGTCTCCGTGCAGTTCAACCCGCGGGTTGATCTGAACACGCAGGGCTCGGCCGCCTCGGTCAACGCCGGTACGGTCAACAACCTGGCCGCCCGGCCGAACTATCAGTCCGGCGCTCCGCTGACGGGCTCCTCGCTCAAGCAGGAGGCCGGCAAGACCACGGGCCCGGACCTGTTGTCGGTGATCGCCGACCAGACCACGACGTCGGTGCGCTACACCTTCGACCAGCCGATCGACCCGGCGGCGGCCAGCATCGTCGTAGCCAACTTCAAGGTCGTTTCTGACAGCGGCGCGGAGACCGCTGCCACCGCCCTGGTCAACGTCGATCCGGCCACCAACCGCAGCATCCGGGTGTCCTTCCCGGCCGGCACGGACGTGTCCGGTGCGATCCGCTACTCCGCCGCGCGCGGTGCGGTGCGGACCCTCGCGCAGGACAACTTCGCCGATGGTGGCGGCAAGCCGTTCCAGCCGACCACGCTGTTCACGGTGAACCCCGACGGCTCCGTCGGCACGGCCGCCTCGTCGCGTCCGGTGCTGGTCACCGCGGCTCCGCGCGTGGACGGCTCGTCGCAGTTCGTCCTCACCTACACGAGCGACCTGGGCACCTTCACGCCCGCTTCGGTCGTCGCGGTGTTCGACAACGCCGAGCAGGAGGCAGCGACGGGCGCCCAGGCCATCCAGGGCCAGACCAGGCAGCGCCTGATCTCGTTCGCGGCCGGCCAGAAGGTCGACCGGGAGCCTGGCGCCGTGGTATCGATGGTGTCCAAGACGGGCGCAGCGACGACCGCCAACGGCAACCAGCCGGCCCCGATCAGCGAGGTCAACGTGGGCCCCGGCGCCCCGTCGGTCCCGGGCTTCACCAACGGCCCGGACCTGCTGACGACGAACATCGACGCCACGGCCAGCCAGGCGAGCTTCACGTTCGACGAGCCGATCAACCCCGACAACATCGCCCCCGCAGCCAACTTCCTGCTGCTGGTGCCGAACGGCGCTCCGATCCCCGGATCGGCGATCGCCGGCCAGTCGGCGGACAAGAGGACCCTGTTCGTCAGCTACCCCGGTGACGTCACCGCCGCAGTCGGCGTGGCGCTCAACTCGGCCGCGGTGTTCGACCGCCTGAACAACGCGAGCTCGTTCGGCTCGGTCAGCACGACGAACATCCCGCTGCCGTCCACGGGCACGACCACGCCTCCCGGCGTGACGCCGACCCCGACGGCGACGGTCGGCCCGCCGGTGGTGACGCCACCGCCGGCTGCCCGCCAGCAGCCGGGGTTGTCGGCGACGGTGCGCCCCAAGCGCGATCGCCGCAAGCCGTTCCGGTACACCACGAGCGGCACGCTGCAGCTGCCGAGCGGCGTGAGCAGTGCGGCGGGCTGCCAGGGCAAGGTCCGAATCACGGTCAAGCGCAAGGGCTCGGGCAAGACGCTGTCGAGCCGCTTGGCGACGGTGAAGAGCACGTGCAAGTTCTCGAACCGGGTGACGTTCACGAACAGCAAGCGCTTCGGCACGACGCGCCAGTCGCGTCGCCGCGGGACGCTGCGCTTCGCGATCCGCTTCCAGGGCAACGCACGGCTGCTCTCCAAGGAGATCCAGCGCACCGCTCGCTACGGCTAGCGGACGGCGAGGTGGCCCGGGCGAGGCGTTCGCGCCTCGCCCGCGGTCAGGGGCTAGACAGCAGCACTCAGCAGTAGCGCAGCATCGCCGGCCCCCCGCTCCTCGGAGCGGGGGGCCGGTCTCGTCAACGGCCGCTGCGGCGGCGGGGCGAGACCGGGACGAGCGCGGTGCCGGCGACCTCGTAGCGCACGACCTCGGCGCGCAGGGACCGCCGGACCTCCTCGACGCGCGCCTCCAGGTCGGCCTCCAGGCGCTCGGCCCGGCGCTCGAGCGCGACGACCCGGCGCGCCATGCGATGCAGCTGCTCCTCCATCTCCAGCACCCGCTCGACCCCGGCGAGGTTCATGCCGAGCTCGGCGGTCATCTGCTGGATGCGGCGCAGGCGCTCGACGTCGGTCTGCGAGTACAGGCGTGTGCCCTTGGGCGAGCGCTTCGGGGCGATCAGGCCCCGCTGCTCGTACATCCGCAGCGTCTGCGGGTGCATCTCGGCCAGCTCAGCCGCGACGGAGATCATGAAGACCCCGCGCTCGGAGTCCACGGACGCGGTGATCGTGGTCCGGCGGCGGACGCTCATCTTGCGCCGGTGTTCGTGGACGCCGCCGCCTCGCGCAGCACGGCCGCGCGCGGATCGCCGTTGAGCACCCGGCCGAGGTCGTCGACGGCGTCGCGCTGCTCGGCGGAGAGTGAGGACGGGACCTCGATGGCGAAGCGGTAGTGGATGTCGCCGCGCCCGGCGCCGTCCAGACGGGGCGGGCCCTCACCGCGCAGGCGCTGGACGCTTCCGTGCCCGGTGCCGGGCTTCACCCGCAGCGTCTTGGTGCCGGCCAGGGTGGGCACCTCGACCTCGGCCCCGCGCAGCGCCTCGACGACGGTGATCGGGATCTCGACCTCGAGGTGATGATCGCCCTTGCGCTCGAAGATCGGCGAGGCGCTCACCCGCGTGACGACGTAGAGATCGCCCTGGGGCCCGCCGCGGAGGCCGGCCTCGCCCTTGCCGGCGAGGCGGATCCGCGACCCGTCGCGCACCCCCGCGGGGATGTTCACCTTGTAGCGCTTGAGCTCGCGCTGGCGGCCCTCGCCGTGGCAGGTATGGCACGGGCGCTCGATGATGGTGCCGGAGCCGTTGCAGCGAGAGCACGGACGAGTGATCGAGAACAGCCCCTGGCCCTGGGACTCCACGCCCCGGCCCTGGCAGACCGGGCAGACGATGGGCTCGGTGCCGGGCTCGGCACCCGTGCCGCGGCAGGTCGGGCACGGCGCGTGGGCGGCGACGGCGACGGGAACCTGCGCGCCCGCGACGGCCTGGGCGAAGGAGATGGTGACGTCCGTCTCGAGATCGCGGCCCTTCTCCGCCGCGGGGCGCGTGCGCGTTCCCCCGCCGCCGAAGCGCCCACCGGTGGCCGAGCCGAACAGGTCCGACAGGATGTCCGAGAACCCCCCGGGATCACCGGGGGTCCCCGGCCCGCCGGCGCCCCCCGCCCCGCCGAAGGGCGAGGTGCCCGTGAAGATGGAAGCGCCACCGCGGTCGTACTTCTTCCGTTTCTCGGCATCGGAAAGGACGTCGTAGGCCTCCGAGATCTCCTTGAAGCGCTCCTCGGCCTTGTCGTCTCCGGGGTTGCGGTCCGGGTGGAAGCGGCGGGCCAGCTTGCGGTAGGCCTTCTTGATCTCGTCCTGCGAGGCCTTCCTCTCGACCCCGAGGACCTTGTAGTAGTCGCCGCGGGAGGCCACTGGGTTACCCGGCCACGACCACGCGCGCGGGTCGCAGGATGATCTCGCCCAGCCGGTAGCCGGCCTGGTAGACCTCGGCGACGGTGCCGGGCTCGCGGCCCTCGAACGGCGCCTGGGCCATGGCCTCGTGCTGGTTGGGGTCGAAGACCTCGCCGAGCGGGGCGAAGGCCTCGATGCCGGCGCGCCCCAGGGCGGTCTTGAACTCGTCCTGGACGGCTCGAATGCCCTTCACCCACTCGGCGGACTCGCCCGTGCCCGGTTGGGTGGCGTGCTGCTCGGCTGCGGCCAGCGCGAGCTCGAGGTGGTCCAGCGCGGGCAGGAGCTCCCTGGCGAGCCGCCCCGTGCCGCGCTCGGCCGCCTGGCTCACCTGGGCCGTCATGCGCTTGCGGAAGTTCTCGAACTCGGCCTGCTTGCGCTGGGCGAGGTCGAGGTACTCCTGGGCGCGCGCCTCGGCCTCGGCCAGCGGGTCAGACTCGCCGGAGGGCGCCTCGACGGCGCCCACTGGGCCCGCCGACGTAGTCGGCGGGGTCTCCGGCGGCGCGACCACCTCGGCGGCCTCGAGGACCTCCGGCTGGGTCTCCTCGGTGCTCACTTCTTCTCGTCGACGACCTCGGCGTCGACGACCTCCTCCTCGTCCGCAGAGGACTCGCCGTCGGCGGACCCGTTGGTCGAGGACGCCTGCTGCTCGGCCTGCGCCCGCTCGTACATCGCCTCGGAGACCTTGTGGAAGGCCGTCTGCAGGCGGTCCGTCTTGGCGCGGATCTCCTCCGTGTCCTCGGAGGACACCGACTCGTTGACCTCCTTGATGGCCGCCTCGATCTCCTCCTTGGAGGCCGCGTCGACGGCGTCGCCGAGGTCCTTCAACTGCTTCTCGGCGTTATAGGCCGCGGACTCCGCGTTGTTGCGCGCCTCGACCAGCTCGCGCAGGCGCTTGTCCTCGTCGGCGTGCGACTCGGCGTCGGAGACCATGTTCTTGATCTCCTCGTCGGAGAGCCCGGAGCCGGCCTTGATCTCGATCTTCTGCTCCTTGCCCGTGCCGAGGTCCTTCGCGCTGACGGCGAGGATGCCGTTGGCGTCGATGTCGAAGGTGACCTCGACCTGCGGGATGCCGCGCGGCGCGGGCGGGATGCCCGTGAGCTGGAACTTGCCCAGCGACTTGTTGTAGGTGGCCATCTCGCGCTCGCCCTGGAGCACGTGGATCTCGACGGAGGGCTGGTTGTCCTCCGCGGTCGAGAAGACCTCGCCCTTGCGGGTCGGGATCGTGGTGTTGCGCTCGATCAGCTTGGTCATCACGCCGCCCTTGGTCTCGATGCCGAGCGTCAGCGGGGTGACGTCGAGCAACAGGACGTCCTTGACCTCGCCGCCCAGCACGCCGGCCTGGATGGCGGCGCCGACGGCCACGACCTCGTCCGGGTTGACGCCGCGGTGCGGCTCCTTGCCCGTGAGCTCCTTGACCTTCTCCTGCACGGCGGGCATGCGGGTCATGCCGCCGACCATCACGACGTGGTCGATGTTCCCGGCGCCCTTGTCCTTGGCGTCGTCGAGCGCCTGGCGCACCGGGGCGGTGACGCGGTCGATCAGGCTCGAGACCAGCTCGCCCAGCTTGGAGCGCGTCAGGCGCAGGTCGAGGTGCTTGGGCCCACCCGCGTCCGCCGTGATGAACGGCAGGTTGATCTGGGTCTCCTGCGCGGAGGACAGCTCGATCTTGGCCTTCTCGGCGGCCTCGTAGAGGCGCTGGAGGGCCATCTTGTCGGCGGTCAGGTCGATGCCCTGGTCGCGCTTGAACTCCGCCACCAGGTAGTCGACGACCGCCTTGTCGAAGTTGTCGCCGCCGAGGTGATTGTCGCCCGCGGTGGACTTGACCTCGAAGACGCCCTCGCCGATCTCGAGCACGGACACGTCGAAGGTGCCGCCGCCGAGGTCGAAGACGAGGATCGTCTGGTCGGACTCCTTGTCCAGGCCGTAGGCCAGCGAAGCCGCCGTCGGCTCGTTGATGATGCGCTTGACCTCGAGGCCGGCGATCTTGCCGGCGTCCTTGGTGGCCTGGCGCTGGTCGTCGTTGAAGTACGCGGGCACCGTGATCACGGCGGCGTCGACGGTCTCGCCGAGGTAGGCCTCGGCGTCGGACTTCAGCTTCTGCAGGATCATCGCGGAGATCTCCGGCGGCGAGTGCTGCTTGCCGCCCGCCTGCACGCGGGCGTCGCCGCCCGGGCCCGAAACGACCTCGTAGGGCACCATCGACTCCTCCTCGCGCACCTCGGCCTCCTTGCGGCCCATGAAGCGCTTGATCGAGAAGACGGTGTTCTCCGGGTTGGTGACGGCCTGGCGCTTGGCGACGGTGCCCACGAGCCGCTCGCCGGACTTGGCGAAGGCGACGACGGACGGCGTCGTGCGGCCGCCCTCGGCGTTCTCGATGACGGTGGGCTCACCGCCCTCGAGCACCGCCATGCACGAGTTCGTCGTGCCGAGGTCGATGCCGATGGTCTTACCCATGTGGTGACTCCTTGGGTTGAAAATCTCAGTGGGGAGGACTGAGATAGTAGCGGATGCGAGATTCCTCACCCCTCCGGAAGGGGGCGCGGCGGGCGGAAGCGCGGGATGAGATCGACGGCGAGGATCGCCACGAGGATCAGGATCGCGCCGAGCAGGCCGGTGAGCGCGAGCCGGTCGTTGGCGAGCAGCCACCCGAAGAGGCCGGCGAAGGCGGGCTCCATGGCGAGGATGAGCGCCACGCGGGCCGGCGGGGCGTACTGCTGGGCGTAGGTCTGCGCGAAGAAGCCACCCGCACTGGCGAAGACCGCGGTGACGATCAGCGCGCTCCAGACGGTGCCGCCGGTGGGCGCCTCGAGCTGCCCGCCGATCGCCGCCACCGCCAGCGAGGCCACCCCCACCACGGCGAGCTGGACCGCCAGCAGGGCCCCGACCTCGTGCACGGACACCCCGCGGTCGGTGGCGAGAATGTGCGCCGCGAAGCAGACCGCGCAGCCGACGGCCAGCGCGTCGCCGAGCGGGTGCAGGCCCTCGCCCCCGACCCCGGACAGCAGCGCCACGCCGACGGTCGCCAGCGCTGCGGCGCCCAGGACGGTGCGGTTGAGCCGGGTGCCCAGCACCACGGCGGCCAGCAGCGGGGTGACCGGGGTGAACAGGCCCGTCAGGAAGCCGGCGTTGGAGGCCGTGGTGTGCTGCAGCGCATAGGTCTGGAGGAAGTACCCCGCCGTCAGGAGCGCGCCCATCAGCACTCCGGCGCGCACGCCGGCCCCTCCGAGCGTGCGCAGCGAGCGGCGGAAGACGACGGCCACCAGTGCCGCCGCCGCCAGGAAGCGATAGGCCAGGAAGGCGGGGACCGGGAGCTCGGCCACGGCGTCCTGAACCATGACGAAGGTCAGCCCCCACACCGCACCGGTGGCGACGAGCGAGAGCTCGCTCCAGCGCGTCCGGCTCATGCCAACCCGACCCTGGGGCACATCCGGCGCAGCGCGCACTCCCCGCAGCGCGGACGTCGGGCGTGGCAGGTGCGCCGGCCGTGGCGGAGCAGGTTGAGGTGCAGCTCGAGCTCCTCCCCGGGACGGGTCATCGCCAGCAGGTCGTCGTGCATCTCCGCGAAGGGCGCGCCCGGCCGGAACATTCCCAGCCGCGTGACAACCCGGGAGACGTGCGTGTCTACAGGTACATCGTGCCTTCCGAAGGAGAACAGCAGCACGCACGCCGCGGTCTTGCGCCCGACGCCGGGCAGGGCGCAGAGCTCATCGCGAGCCTCCTCGACCGGCAGGCCGCCAAGGTGGACGAGATCGACCGGCTCCGGCAGCGCGCGCAGGATCTGCTGAATGCGCAGGGATTTCTGGCGGTGCAGGCCGCCGGGCTGGATCGCCTGCTCGACCTCGGCCAGCGGCGCGTCGCGGACCGCCTCCCAGGAGACGCCCTGGGGGCCCGCCTCCGGGGGAGGCGTCTCGCTCCCCGGCACGCCGGGGAAGCGATCGCGCAGCGCGTGGAAGGCGACGTCCCGGTTGCGATCGCTGGTGGACTGGCTGAGGACGGTGAGGATCAGCTCGTCGACGGGGCGGCCGTGTGGGATCGCAGCGGGGATGCCGTACACCGTCCGGAGACGGTCGCGAACGGTCACGACGCGCCTCCGGGCCGGCAACCGCCAGTTCTGCCTCCGGACGGCGTTGGAAGGTTTCATAACGCGTCCTGGACGGTACGCTGAGTTCTCTCGCAGGGGCGGGTACCACAGCCGGGGGGCGGAAGCAATGAGGTCTTTCTCGCATGTCTGCGCGCGACTCGCGTGCCTCATAGTGGTGTTGGCGGTGGCGCCCGCGGAGGCGTCGGCCAACCGCATGGACCGCGTCGAGCGCAAGGTCATCCGCAAGGTCAACGCGCTGCGCGGGGCCGACGGCCTACCCGCGCTGGCGGGTAGTCGCCGCCTCGCCCGCGCTGCGGACGCCCACAGCCGCGACATGCTGCGGGCCCAGTTCTTCTCCCACACGTCCTCGAGCGGGCAGAGCGCCTACGACCGCGTCCTGTCCTACCGCCGGGCCAGCCTGATGGGTGAGACGCTGGCCTACATGCCGACGCAGGGCGACCACTCGGCGCGAAACATCGTGGACATGTGGATGGCCTCGCCGCCGCACCGTGCCACGCTGCTGACCGGCGGGCTGCGGCGCATCGGGGTGTCGCGGAGGACCGGAACGCTGTACGGCAGATCCGTGGTCATGTGGACCGCGGACCTCACCTCGTCCCGCTGAGCCGAGCGGCCCAGGCACTAGGGTTCGGCGGGCATGGCCCGCCCGCGTCCCACCACGGCACGCGAGTACCAGGCGGTGGTCACCCATCGGCTCGTCGAGTCGCGACTGACCCCGAACGCGATCTCGCTCACCGGCTTC
>Ga0136640_10000513_pt1 | contig 14831 bp, 15 predicted proteins | sample AntDrymUQ8642106_2_FD_105498 | JGI IMG/M metagenome (GOLD analysis project Ga0136640, IMG submission 105498) | Polar desert sand microbial communities from Dry Valleys, Antarctica - metaG UQ864 (21.06) | ecosystem: Environmental > Terrestrial > Soil > Desert | place: Antarctica: Dry Valley...
GAGGCTCCGCAAGAACGCGTCGCTGCTCTCGGCTGAGGAGCTCGACCGCTTCCGCACGGCGATGGACAAGTTCATGCGCCGCCAGGACAACGAGGGCTATTCGTTCTTCGCCGGCTGGCACGGCATCCCGTTGGGCATCTGCAAGCACCACGAACCGCTGTTCCTACCGTGGCACCGCGGCTACCTGCTGCACTTCGAGCTGGCCCTTCAGCGGTTTGACCCCGAGGTGACCCTCCCATGGTGGGACTGGCTGAACGAGGCTGAGATCCCGGCCGCGTACGCCGACGAGACCGTCGACGGTCAGCCGAACGTGCTGGCCTCGGCGAAGATCCGCCCGCTGGGAGTTCCGCCGGACGACGACTGGCCCACGGTGACGCACCGCGAGAGCCCGACCGAGGAGCCGCGTCCCGTGCCCCCGCCGCTCAACCAGTTCGAACCCGAGCCCGGCCTGAACTGCAGCAGTGGGTGATGGCGGCGACGTCGTACGCGGAAGCGTCGCGCCGCATCGAGGCGCTGCACGACAACATCCACGGCTGGGTCGGAGGTGAGATGGGCGACCCGACGTGGGCGGGATACGATCCGCTGTTCTGGGCACATCACACCATGGTCGACCGGCTGTGGCGGATCTGGCAGCACGAGCATGCGAACCCGCCGCCCACGGGCGTGAACCTCGACGCGGCGATGACCTTCGCGACCGCACCGTCGTTCGCGCCGCGCGAGCTGCTCGACGTCAAGGCCCGCGGCTACGACTACGCGGGCATCGTCTCGAGCGGCGGAGGGACCGTCTGATGCAGCGATGGAAGACCACCGAACCGCTCGCGCTGCCCATCGACATCCGCACCGCGTCGCGCATCGACCTCCAGTTCACCAGGGTGCGCCGCAACACCGGGACCTTCACGTTGTACGTCTTCCTCAACCCCGACGAGCTGCCGGAGTCGGCGGGGCGCAGCCATCCGAGCTTCGCCGCCGGCTACACCGTCTTCGGTCAGGCGGGCTGCTGGGGCGAGGCGGGGCACTGCGACTGGGAGCGGGGCCCGGTGCACGAATTCGACCCACGGCCGGCTCATCATCTGCATCCGATCAACCTGACCCTCGACGTCACCAGCGCGGTCAGGCAACTCGGCAACCCGGACGACCTCACGGTCCACGTCCACGCTGCGTGCCTGAGCGACCGCGAGGCCGCCGAAGTCTTCCTGTTCGAGCGCATCTCCGTCCTGGCGTACCAGTGACGGGCCGGCTGGACCGGCGCAAGCCCCGGTTCGGCCTGGCCTGCGCCGAGCCGATCGGGCAACGCCGGCGGACGGGGGAAGGGGTTGCCTGGAGGGGCGCTGATCGTGCTCCTGCGGTCAGGTCATCCTGCCCACCGCCTGTACCGCGAACGCTCGCGCGCCCGCGCGGCTGGAGCCGGATCGGCTAGGGCCGCGCGCTGCGTCCGCCGCAGGACGCCATGCTCAGCGCGCGATCACGGTGACCGTCGTGCTCGGCGAGGCGAGCTGCGGCGAGATGTCGAGGTCTGCTGTGTCGTTGACCTCGCGTGCGGGAGACGCGGTCGGGGCACCTGTCGGTCAGGGACGCCCTGGCACGGGCGCCGAACACGTCGGCGATGGGGTTCTGCACCCACGTGCCCGGAAAGTCGATGTTGCTGGAACTCGATGGCCGATCACGTACCCGGGCAGCTCGAGCGTTCGGACCCCCTCAGCTCGCCCACCCGCCGGCCGAAACCCGCCGGACATGAGGCGCTCGGTGCTATCCTCGGCGCACAGCTTTCGCATCGGCTCAAGGTAGGTGGCAGGACCGGAAGTGGGCGCTCGCCCGCTTTTTTTGTTGGCAAAGGAGACCCAGTGAGCACCATCCAGACCGATATCGAGGCCCGGCTCGCCGCCAGCGAGCCCGATGTCGAGGTGCTGCTCGCCGAAGTCCTGGGCGGTCACACGCTGCGGGTCTTCATCGACCATCCGGATGGCGTCACGCTCGCGCACTGCGAGCGCGTCACCCACGCGCTCGGAGATCTGCGCGAGCGCTACGCGGTCGAGGTCTCCTCGCCGGGGACCGAGCGCCCGCTGTCCAAGCCCCAGCACTTCCAGCGCTTCCTCGGTCGTCGTGCCCGCGTTCGCACCCGCGACGCCCGCGATGGCCACCGATCCTTCACCGGCGAGCTCGTCGGCGCTTCGGATGACGAGGTGACGATCGCCGCCGAGACCGGCGTCGTCGCCATTCCGTACGCCGAGATCCAGCGTTCCCACCTGATCGAGGAGTAGCCATGTCACGCGACATCCTGGATGCGATGACGGTCCTTGCGAAGGAGAAGGGGATCGCCCCGGAGAAGCTCAGGCTCGCCCTCGAGGACGCGCTGCTGTCGGCCTACAAGAAGCAGCCCGACTCGGCGAAGTACGCCCGCGTCGAGCTCGACCCCGAGACGGCGGACTTCCGCGTCATCGAGCTGATCATCCCCGAGCGCCTCGAGGCGCACCTGATCGTCGAGACGATCGACGAGGGCACGACCTACGACCCCGAGACCGGCGACATGGTCGAGCCGACCGACCCCGAGATCGACCCGGCGAAGTTCGAGGAGTACAAGGACCAGATCACCGAGCAGGACGTGACGCCCGGCGACTTCGGGCGGATCGCCGCGCAGACGGCCAAGCAGGTCATCCTGCAGCGCATCCGCGAAGCCGAGCGCGACATGATGTTCGAGGAGTACCGCGACCGCGTCGGCGAGCTGATCACCGGCATCGTGCAGCAGTCCGACAGCCGCTACACGCTCGTGCAGCTGCGCGAGCGCGTCGAGGCGCTGCTGCCCAAGTCCGAGCAGGTCGAGGGCGAGCGCTACGACCACTCCCAGCGCGTGAAGGCCGTCATCAAGGAGGTCTCGCCCTCCACCAAGGGCCCCTCGATCATCGTCAGCCGCCGCGATCCCGAGCTGATCAAGAAGCTCTTCGAGCTCGAGGTTCCCGAGATCGCCGACGGCCTCGTCGAGATCGCGAACGTCGCCCGCGAGCCGGGCTACCGCTCGAAGATCGCGGTCGTCTCGCACGCCGACGGCGTCGACCCGGTCGGCGCCTGCGTCGGCCCGCGCGGCTCGCGCGTGCGGATGGTCGTCTCCGAGCTGCGCGGCGAGAAGATCGACATCATCCCCTACAACGACGAGCCCGCCCGCTTCGTCGCCAAGGCGCTGTCGCCGGCGCGCGTGCGCGAGGTGCTCGTCGACGACGACGGCAAGCAGGCGACGGTCATCGTGCCCGACGACCAGCTGTCGCTGGCGATCGGCCGCGAGGGCCAGAACGCGCGCCTTGCCGCCCGCCTGACCGGCTGGCGCATCGACATCAAGTCCGAGTCGGAGTTCGCCGCCGAGGAGCAGGAGCAGGGCTACGAGGAGGAGGAGACCCAGGGTCGCTGCGCCGCGGTCATGTCGACCGGCCGGCGCTGCCCCAACGCCGCCCTTCCCAGCTCGCGCTACTGCGGCCTGGACTCCCACCAGGCGCTCGCCCATCAGCCCGGCGACGAGATGGCGCCGTCCGACGAGGACCCGCCCGCCGACGAGGAGGACCTGCCGCCCGCCGAGTCGATCGTCGCCGACGGCGGCCCCGGCGCGGTCATCGCGCCGGTCGACGTGCCGGCCGAGGATCTGCTCGAGACGACGTCCGACCCCGAGGCGTCCTCATAGGCGTTGCGCAGCGGCGCTGCGTGGGCTGCGGGACGGTGACGGCGAAGACCGACCTGCGGCGCGTCGTGCTGAGCGCCGGTCGGCTGCAGGCCGACGCCGCCAAGCGCCGGCCGGGGCGCGGAGCGTACGTCTGCGACCGCGCCTGCGCCGAGCAGGCACTGCGCCGCGGCGGCTTTGCGCGCTCGTTTCGCAGCGCGGTGCTCGTCGATCCCGACCTTCTAGACTCAGTCTGATGGCAAAGGTCCGCGTTCACGAGCTCGCCAAGGCACACGACATGTCCTCCAAGGACGTGCTCGACAAGCTGCGCGCCGCGGGTCTGACGGTCAAGGCGCCCGCGTCGGCCGTCGACGTCGATCAGGCCACGGCCGCGATCGAGGGGCGCCCGCTGCCGACCAACGGAGCAGCCTCGGAGACCGTCAAGGCGCCCGAGCCGCCGCCGCCCGCCGCGCCGATTCGCCGCGGCCCGCCGCCGCCCCCCGCGATCTCCGACCGTCCGCCGGCGTCCGCTCGCCCGCGTCCCGGCACGGCGAGCAGCCCGGCCGCAGGTGATCACGCCGCCGCTCCGGTCACGCCCGATCAGCCTGCCGCCGCCGCGCCCGCCGAGGACGGCACGACCCCCGCCGGCGAGGCAGCCAAGCAGCGTCCCACGCGCTCCTCGTTGTCGGGCGAGCGCGCTCCCGGCGCGCCCGGCCCCGGTGGCCGGCGCCGCGTCGTGATCGACTCGCAGGCCTCGCGGCGCACCCCCGGCCAGCAGCAGCAGCCGCCCCGTCGCCAGCGCCGCGGCCGCCGCCGCCGCGGAACCTACGACGACACCGTTCGCCCGCTCGACGAGGCCGCGGCGACGCACACCGATCTCGTTCGCATCAACTCCGGCTCGACCGTCAAGGACATCGCCGAGTCGATGGGCGTGCCGGTCCCCGAGATCATCAAGAAGCTGATGATGCTCGGCCAGATGGCGACGCTTACGCAGACGCTCTCCGACGACGCCGTGCAGATCCTCGCCGAGGAGTTCGACCGCGAGGTCGAGATCGTCCACGCGGCCGACGAGGTCGACGCCGACCCGGTCTACGAGGACGCCGACGAGGACCTGACCGACCGCCCGCCCGTGATCACGATCATGGGCCACGTCGACCACGGCAAGACGTCGCTGCTGGACGCGATCCGCTCGACCGAGGTCGTAGCCGGCGAGGCCGGCGGCATCACGCAGCACATCGGCGCCTATCAGGTGCACCACAACGAGAAGCTCGTGACGTTCCTCGACACGCCCGGCCACGAGGCCTTCACCGCGATGCGCGCTCGCGGCGCACGCGTGACCGACATCGCGGTCATTGTCGTCGCCGCCGACGACGGCGTGAAGCCGCAGACCGACGAGGCGATCGATCACGCCAAGGCGGCCGACGTGCCGATCGTCGTCGCGGTCAACAAGATCGACAAGGAGGGCGCCGACCCCGCCCGCGTGCGCACCGAGATGACGACGCGCGGGCTGCAGCCGGTGGAGTGGGGCGGCGAGACGGAGTTCGTCGACGTGTCGGCGAAGACGCAGGTCGGCCTCGAGGAGCTGCTCGACACGCTGCAGGTCGTCGCCGAGCTCGAGGAGCTCAAGGCGAACCCGAGCGCGCCCGCCTCCGGCGTCGTCGTGGAGTCCAAGCTCGACCCCGGCCGCGGACCGGTCGTCACGATCCTGATCCAGCGCGGCACCCTGCGCGTCGGCGACGCCCTCGTGGCAGGCGCCAACTGGGGCCGCGTGCGAGCGATGCACGACTTCACCGGCAAGCGCCTGAAGGAGGCCCATCCGGGCGACCCGGTCGAGGCGCTGGGCTTCGACGGCGTTCCCGAGGCCGGCGAGCACGTCCGCGCGGTCGAGAACGACCGCCGCGCGCGCCAGCTCGCCCACGAGCGCGAGCAGCGCCTCAAGCAGGAGCAGCACGCGCGCCGCTCGGGCCGCAAGCGCTCGCTGGAGGACATCTTCAAGGACATCCAGGCGGGCGAGCTCAAGGAGCTCAACCTGCTCGTCAAGGCCGACGTCGCCGGCTCCGCCGAGGCGCTCGAGGACGAGATCGCCAAGCTGCCCCAGGACGAGGTCGCCGTCAACATCATCCGCACCGGCGTCGGCGGCATCAACGAGTCCGACGTGATGCTCGCGGCGGCCTCGGAGGCGATCATCATCGGCTTCAACGTGCGCCCCGTCGGCGATGCACGCGCCGTCGCCGAGCGCGAGGGCGTCGACATCCGCAACTACTCGGTGATCTACAAGGTGCTCGACGAGCTGCGCGCCGCGATGGAGGGCATGCTCGAGCCCGAGGAGGTCGAGGACTCCGTCGGACATGTCGAGATCCGCCAGATCTTCCGCGCCTCGAAGATCGGCATCATCGCCGGCTCCTACGTGACCGACGGCAAGGTGACGCGCGGCGCCAAGACGCGCCTCGTGCGCGACGGCACGATCGTCTACGACGGCGAGATCGCGTCGCTGCGGCGCATCAGCGAGGACGTGCGCGAGGTCGCGGCGGGCTTCGAGTGCGGCATCGTGCTGCGCAACTTCCAGGACGTCAAGGAAGGCGACATGCTGGAGGTCTACGCGACGCGCAAGGTCGATCGCGCGCTGGCCTAGTGGCCGACGCGTACGTCGCGCTGCTGCTCATCCACCTGCACTTCCCGGAGGCCGGATCGTTGAAGGCCAAGCGCAAGGATCTGGCCTCGGTCAAGGCCCAGCTGCAGACCCGCATGGGCGTCGCCGTGGCCGAGGTCGGCCATCAGGACCTGTGGCAGCGCGCGACGCTCGCGGCCGCGCTGACGGGCGGATCGCTCGCCGTGCTGGAGCGCGCGACGGACCGCGTCGAGCGCTTTCTCGACGATCGCTTCCCCGAGCATTGCCGTATAGAGCGAACGCTCGCGTCCTTCGACGAGATATCGGGTTAGGATGGCCAGCGATCGCATGCGGCGCGTCGACGAGGCCGTGAGGCAGGTGCTCTCCGACGCCGTCGCCCAAGACCTGCAGGACCCCAGGATCGGATTCGTCACGATGACGAGCGTCAAGACCACCTCAGATCTTCGCCATGCCCGCGTTTACGTCAGCGTCCTCGGAGACGACGCGCAGCGTGCCGCCACGCTCGCCGGGCTGCAGTCCGCCCACGGCGCCCTGCAGCGCCGCCTGGCGCGCGAGCTGCGCATGAAGCGCACGCCGACGCTGGAGTTCCTCTATGACGACACCACCGACCGCGCGATGCGCCTCGAGCAGCTCATCGAGCGCGAGGTCGGCGAGGCGTGACGATCGCCGGCGTCAGCGCCAGCACGCGTGACGAGGCGCTCGCCGCGCTGCGCGACGGCCGGCGCTTCGTGCTCGTGACCCACGAGAACCCCGACGGCGACGCGCTCGGGTCGCTCGTCGCGATGCAGGCGGTGCTGCGCGCCCTCGGCAAGGACACCCTCATGTACATGGCGCGCGACGAGTTCCCGCTGCCCTACGAGTACGCGTTCTTTCGCTTCGACGCGCTGATCTCCGACGTCCCGCACGACGTCGCGCAGCGCACGATCGTCTTTCTGGACTGCGGCAACTTCGATCGCAACGCCGTCGACGTCCAGGGCGCGCGGATCGTCAACCTCGACCACCATCACGACAACACCCTCTTCGGCAACATCAACCACGTCGTTCCCAACGCGTCCTGCACCGCGGAGATCGTCTGGGACCTGATGGGCGCGCTCGGCGTCGAGCTGACGACGGAGATCGCCGAGGCCCTCTACGTCGGCCTGGTGACCGACACGGGCCGCTTCATGTACGAGAACACCGGGCCGCGGGCGCACGTCATGGCGGCGGACCTGATCGAGGCCGGCGTCGACGTCCACGAGATCTACCGGCGCCTGTACGAGGGCGTGCCCGAGCCCAAGCTCGCGCTGCTGACGCGCGCGCTCGCGGCGGTCGAGCGCCACGACGGCGGGCGGCTGACGCTCGCGCGCCTGAGCCGCGAGGACTTCGCGGACACCGGTGCCCAGGAGTCCTTCACCGAGGGCATCATCGACCACCTGCGCTCCGTCGAGGGCACGAAGGTCGCGGCGCTCGCACGCGAGCTGACCGGCGACGACCGCCACGGCTGCTCGAAGGTGTCCCTGCGCGCGACCGACGGCGCGGTCGACGTCTCCGCCATCGCCCGCACCCAGGGCGGCGGCGGCCATCGCCAGGCGGCCGGCTTCGGGACGGGAATGGATCGCGACGAGCTCGTCGTGTTTCTCCGCCAGGCGGTCGCGGCGCAGCTGGACGACTGAGCGATGCCGTCGGGCGCGACCGACGGCATGCTGCTCGTCGACAAGCCCGCCGGCAAGACCTCCCACGACGTCGTCGCCGCCGTGCGCCGCGAGCACCGTGGCCGTCGCGTCGGCCACGCCGGCACGCTCGACCCCTTCGCCACCGGCCTGCTGCTCGTGCTGATCGGGCGCGCGACGCGCATCCAGCGCTACCTCATGGCCCTGCCCAAGCGCTACGAGGCGATCGCCCGGCTCGGTGCGACGTCGAGCACCGGCGACACGGAGGGCGAGATCACGCACACCGGTCGCGTTCCGCCCGACCCGCCGCCGCTTCCGACCGGCGAGCTGTTGCAGCGCCCGCCGGCCTACAGCGCCGTCAAGGTCGACGGGCGGCGCGCCTACGAACGCGCGCGGGCGGGGGAGGAGGTCGTGCTCGCCGAGCGGCCGGTGACCGTCCGGCGCTTCGAGCAGCTCTGGCGCGAGGACGACCGCGCGGCGTTCGCGATCGAGTGCTCGGCCGGAACCTACGTGCGCACGCTCGTCTCCGACCTCGGCGACGCGTACTGCGAGCAGCTGCGGCGTACGGCGATCGGGCCGTTCGATATCGGCGACGCCGATCCGTCGCGCGTGATCGCGCTCGCCGATGCGCTGGCGTTCATGCCGGCGCTGCGCCTGGACGGCGACGACGCGCGCCGCGCCGCCCACGGGGTCGCCGTCGGCGACGTGGGCGAGGACGATGCGCAGGCACTGCTGCTCGTCGACGGCGACGGGCCGATCGCCGTCGCCGAGCCGCGCGCTGGAGCATGGAAGCCCGTCGTAGGCTTCCGCACGTGATGATCACGCGCCTGCCCGACGTCCAGCCGCGTCCGCGGCGGGTCGCGGTCGGGACCTTCGACGGCGTCCATGCCGGCCATCGTGAGGTCATCGCCGGCGCCGACACGGTCCTGACGTTCGAGCCTCACCCGACGTCCGTCATCCGGCCCGGGGCCGCACCGCGGCTGCTGACCGACCTGTGGCGCAAGGCGAAGCTCGTCGGCTCGCTCGGCGTGCAGGAGCTCGTCGTGATCGGATTCGATCGCGAGTTCGCCTCGCGCAGCGCGCAGCAGTTCATCGACGACGTGCTCGTCGTCGCGCTCGGCGCCACGCACGTGTCGGTCGGCGAGAACTTCCGCTTCGGCCACAAGGCGATCGGCGACGCGCAGCTGCTGCAGGCCGATCCCCGCTTCCAGACCAGGGTCGTGGAGCTGCTGGAGGTCGACGGCGAGGTCGTCTCCTCCAGCCACATCCGCGGGCTCGTGCTGGGCGGTGCGGTCGAGTACGCGGGGCACCTGCTGGGCGACCCGTTCACACTCGCCGGGGAGGTCGTGCACGGCGACAAGCGCGGCCGCGAGCTCGGCTATCCGACCGCCAACCTCGTGCCCGACACGGCCTTCGTGACGCCGGGGCACGGGGTCTACGCGGCGCTGGCGCAGACCATCGGCGACGACGCGCCGCCGCTGCCGGCCGCGGTCAGCATCGGGGTGCGCCCGACGTTCGTCACGGGTCGCGGCGAGCTGATCGAGGCCTACCTGCTGGACTTCGACGGCGACATCTACGGCGCCACCCTCGAGCTGGCCTTCCGCAAGCGCCTGCGCGGCGAGAAGCGCTTCGATTCGGTCGATGCGCTGATCGATCAGATGGCGGTCGACGTACAGGCCGCCCGGGAGATCTGCGCCTGAGGCGCTACAGTTGCGCGTCGCTATGGCATTGACACAGGAACGCAAGCAGGAGCTGGTCACCCAGTTCGGCGACAACGACCAGGACACAGGCAGCACGCGCGTGCAGGTCGCATTGCTCACCGAGCGCATCAACCAGCTCACCGAGCATCTGCGCTCGAACTCGAAGGACCACCACTCGCGCCGCGGACTGCTGATGCTCGTCGGCCAGCGCCGTCGGCTGCTGAACTACTTCCAGAAGCACGACCTCGACGGCTACCGGGCGCTGATCAAGGAGCTGGGGCTGCGCCGGTGAGCATTATCGCGCCGGGCGCCGACGCCCCTGACTTCGAGCTGAGGACCGAGGGCGGCGAGCCGTTCACGCGCGAGGATCTGGCCGGCAAGACGACGGTGCTCGTCTTCTTCCCGGCCGCCTTCAGCTCGGTCTGCACCGACCAGATGCAGATCTACCAGGAGGTTCTCGAGGACTTCGCCGACCAGGGCGCAACGCTCTACGGCGTCTCATGCGACCAGAGCGACAGCCAGACCGCGTTTCGCGAGTCGCTGAACGTGACGATCCCGATGCTGTCGGACTTCGAGCCCAAGGGCGCGATGTCCAAGGCCTTCGGGGCGTTCTTCGCGCCGACCGGCGTGTCCACCCGCGCGCTCGTCGTCGTCGGGCCCGACCAGGTCGTGAGGTGGTCGTGGATCGGCGAGCACCCCGGCATCCTGCCCGGCGCGAACCTGATCTTCGACGGGCTGGCCGCGAAGGCAGCCTAGGGGTGCCCGCCGGGCGGCTGCCAGGCCCCTCGCCGATGACTGACGCGGCTGGCAGACTTCGCGACGTGGCGGGTATCGGGTGATCCGCGTGGTGGGCGCATGCGCCGCGCTCGCGTGCGCCGTCGCGATGCTGCTGGCGCCCATGACGGCGTCCGCGCAGCCGGCGCTGGCCCTCGCCGGCGCGTGCGGCTTCGCCGGCACGCAGTTCGCGCTCAGCGGCAGTGGCTTCGCTCCGCGCGAGCGGACGGTCGTCGAGGTGATGAGCACGGTCGATCCGCTCGCCGGCGCGCCGCTGTCCTCCACTGCGGCGACCGCCGACGGTGCCGGCGACCTCGGCGTGCTGCTCGACGTGCCCGCGACCGGCGCGAGCGATCGGGTCGTGCGCTCCGTGCGCGTGCGGCCCAACCCGGACCGTTCGCTGGGCATCCCGACGCTGCTGGCCGGCGCGCCCTGGACGACCGCGACCCGCGGCGTGACGATCGCGCCGCAGGCGGCGCGCGGTCGCGGCGCGACGATCGAGCGCTGGAGCATGACCGGGCTGCTCGAGGGGACACGGCTGTGGGCGCACTACCGCCACGGCGCCAAAACCGTGGCGCGGGTCGCGCTCGGCATGGCGAAGGACGCGTGCGGACGGCTGCGATTCGCGCTGCGCACGCTTCCGCGCGGGCACGAGCGGCCCGGCACGTGGGATGTGTGGCTGACCGCCAAAAGCGCCTTCCGCGTTCCCAGCAAGGGCGTGTACGTGCGCCGGAGCATGAAGGTCGCCGGAAGCGGCTCCGAAGCCCGGGTGACGTTCGGATCGCTGCGCGCCCGCCTCGTCCCGAGTGATCCCCGCGCGGTCGCGCCGTCGAGTGCGCTCGTCAAGGCGGACGCGAACCCGATCGGCGTCATCCGCACGGTCTTCCTCGGGCGCGCCCCCGGCGCCGCCGTCGACTTCTTCGAACGCATCGACGATCGCCTCAAGCCGCTGGGCAGGGTCCAGGGCACGCTCGGCGTGCCCGCGGTCCTCGAGGAGGCGACGACGTGGAGCTGCTCACGCAGGATCCGCCGCTTCGTCGCCTCGGCGACGCTGGCCGACGGCACCGTCGCGACGGGGGCCGCCACGGTCCGCACGCCGTCATGCGCCAAGCGCTTTCGGATCAGAGTGCCGCCGCGTACGGCTCTGAACGGCGAGGTCGTGGTGCGCGTGATCGACCGCTGGGGCAACGGGGCGATCACGCCGACGCTGTGCCTCACGCCCCCCAAGCGCGAGCGCCGCTGCGAGCCGCTCGTCTTTCCCAGCGCGGTCACGATCGCCACGCGCCGGCTGCGGGCACGCACGCGCGGCACGTGGCACGTCGAGCTGCGTGTCGCGGGCCGTCGGATGCGCACGACCTTCACGGTCGGCGCGCAGGCCGTCGCGCGGCCGAGGCCGCTCGTGCTCGCGACAGGCGACTCGATGATGCTGGGGATCGAGCGCTTCCTCGCCGACGAGCTCGCCGCCACGGTCCGCGTGCGCAGCGACGTGCGCCCCGGCACCGGCATCAGCAAGCCGACGCGCGACTGGCTGGCGATCGCCGCCGGTCAGGCGGCCGATCTGCGACCGCGGGACACGGTGATGCTGATCGGCGCCGCCGACGGCTACGTGATGATCACGCCCGAGGGCCTGTGGGTCGAGTGCTGCGGCGAGCCCTGGATCGCCGAGTACGCGCGCAGGGTGCAGCTGATGATGCAGAGCTATCTGCAGCTCGGGCGTGGCCGCGTCTTCTGGGCCACGCTGCCGCTACCCAGGGCCGAGGAACGCCTCGTGGTCAGCCGCGCCGTCAACCTGGCCGTCGAGCGCGCCGGCGCCGGCGTGCCCGGCGTGCACGTCGTGCGCCTGGACCTGCTGTTCAGCCCGGGCGGCTTCAGCGAGGTGATGCGCTATCGCGGCGCCGGCGTGGTCGTGCGCGACGAGGACGGCATTCACCTGAACTTCCGCGGCCAGGCGATCGCGGCGAAGCTCATCGCCGAGCTCATCAGGCGCGCGCGCTGACTACAGCAGCTCGCTGATGCGCCGCGCGCGGAAGTCGAAGATCGCCTCGACGTCGCGCCCCACGACGAGTCGCCGCGCGAGCTCGCCCAGCGGGCCGAGCGGCAGCGCGTAGCGCACGACGTCGCGCATCAGCGTGCTGCCGTCGGCGAGCGCCTCGAACGTGTGCGTGTGATGCCACAGCGCGTACGGGCCGCGCAACTGCTCGTCGACGAAGCGCCGCGGCGGATCCCATTCGCGGATCGCCGTCAGCCAGCCGACCGGAACGCCGTGCACGCGCAGGCGGTAGCGGATCAGCGTGCCGGGGCCCATCTCGATGGCGTCCGCACCCGAGTCCATCACGCGAAAGCGCAGCAGCGGGGGCGTGATCGCCTCGAGGTTGCGGGCGTCGCCGAAGAACGCGAACACCTCGGCGGGGGACCCGGGCAGGCGCTGCTCGCGGCGGAGGGTGTGCACGTGAACGCTCATGAGGATGGTTACGCTGAGAAGACGATGGAGGATCTGCGCAGTGCCCCGCCGCCGTTGCTGCGCGACGACGACCATGTCCGGGGCGACCAGGATGGCGCGCTGCTCTTCCTCTACGCCGACTTCACGTGCCCGCGGTGCGCGCTGGCGCACGAGCGCCTGACGGCCGCCGGAGCGCACGTCGTCTTTCGCCACATGGCGCTGCGCGCCAAGGACGAGCGTGCGCTGCCGACGGCGTGCGCAGCGGAGGCCGCTGCCGCGCAGGGCTGCTTCTGGCGCTTCTGCGACGCGCTGTACGCCGATCAGGGGCGTCTCGACGACCCGCACCTGTGGGAGCGCGCCCGCGCGCTGGAGCTCGACGTCGAGCGCTTCGACGCCGACCGCCGCGGACCGCTGGCCGCGGCGCGCGTGCAGCGTGACACGCGCGCGGCGCTGGCCGCCGGCGCCACGACCACGCCGATGCTGTTCGCGGCCGGAACCGTTCACCCCGGCGTGCCCGGCGCCGGCCTGCTGGCGTCCCTGGGCTACCATGGCCAGGTTCGGATACCGAAGACAAGCTGATGCAGGCCGGCCGACCGACGGGCCCGCCCGAGTAAAGGAAACAACTTCATATGAGTACTGCCGAGACCCGTGTCTCCGTTGAGATCGCAGGATCCGAGATCTCCTTCGAGACCGGCAAGATGGCCAAGCAGGCCTCCGGCGCCGTCGTCGTCCGCCAGGGCGACACAGTGGTTCTGAGCACAGCGACTGCGGGCAACCTCCGCGACGTCGATTTTCTCCCGCTGACGGTGGACGTCGAAGAGCGCATGTACGCCGCGGGCAAGATCCCCGGCTCCTTCTTCAAGCGCGAAGGCCGTTCGACCGAGAAGGGCACGCTCGTCGCCCGCATGATCGACCGTCCGCTGCGCCCGCTGTTCCCCAAGGGCTGGCGCCGTGAGACGCAGCTCGTCTCGATGACGCTGAGCATCGACGGCGTGCACCCCTACGACATCCTCGCGATGAACGGTGCATCGGCCGCGCTGATGATCTCCGACATCCCGTACCCGATGCCGGTCGGCGCGGTGCGGATCGGCAAGGTCGACGGCAACTTCGTCGTCAACCCCAACGAGCAGGACACCTTCGAGAACTCCGACCTCGACCTCATCGTGTGCGGCACCGAAGAGGCCATCCTGATGGTCGAGGCCGGCTGCAACGAGATCCCCGAGGCCGAGATCCTCGACGCCCTCGACATCGCGCACTCCGAGATCAAGAAGCTGTGCGCGCTGCAGCACGAGCTGCGCGAGAAGGCCGGCAAGGCCAAGCTGGAGATCGAGATCCCGAAGGTCGACGAGGGGCTGTACGCCGCGGTGCAGGAGTCGCACGGCGCTGCCCTCGACGAGGCCACGCAGATCTTCGACAAGCTCGAGCGCCAGAACGAGTCCGAGCGCATCATGAATGAGGCCGTCGCGGCTCACTCCGGCGACGAGACGGATGCGGCCTACGGCGACCGTCGCGCCGCGGCGCAGATGGCCGTCGACAAGCTCGAGAAGCAGATCGTTCGCCAGCGGATCGCGGTGCAGAAGAAGCGCCCGGACGGCCGTGGCGTGGACGAGATCCGCCCGATCTCGATCGATGCGGGCCTGTTGCCGCGCGCTCACGGCTCCGCGCTGTTCACTCGCGGCCAGACGCAGGCGCTGTCGGTGGCCTCGCTGGGCACGCTGAAGGACGAGATGCGTCTGGACACGCTCGGCCTCGAGACGAAGAAGTACTACTTCCACCACTACAACTTCCCGCCGTTCTCGGTCGGAGAGGCGGGCTTCATGCGCGGCCCCAAGCGCCGCGACATCGGCCACGGCGCGCTCGCCGAGCGCGCACTGGTGGCGATGGTGCCGTCGATCGAGGAGTTCCCCTACACGATTCGCGTCGTGTCGGACATCCTGGAGTCCAACGGGTCGTCGTCGATGGCGTCGGTCTGCGGCTCCTCGCTGTCGCTGATGGACGC
>Ga0136640_10000514_pt1 | contig 14830 bp, 15 predicted proteins | sample AntDrymUQ8642106_2_FD_105498 | JGI IMG/M metagenome (GOLD analysis project Ga0136640, IMG submission 105498) | Polar desert sand microbial communities from Dry Valleys, Antarctica - metaG UQ864 (21.06) | ecosystem: Environmental > Terrestrial > Soil > Desert | place: Antarctica: Dry Valley...
AGCGGTCACGTCATACCGTCTAGCCGACTCGAACGTCGAGAAGCTCTTCCTCGTAGCCAAACACGGCCGCCACGACGGCGCCGAGAGCGGACGGCGCCGGACCGCGCCACCGCGCAGCTGTCAACTCCCGCTGACCTTCTCTGCGTGGAGTGGGGGCGGTCGGGGTGACGGGTGTCCTACTTGGAGAGCGTGCTGGTTGTCGTACAACTCCGCGACGATCCGTTCGTAGCCGTCCTGCAGGTGGCAACCGATCTCCTCGAGACTCTCATCCGTCCTGCGCTGACGCAGCAGTTCGAGCAGTCGCCGGTGATCAGGCACCCAGGTCTCGCTGTAGTCGAGGCGCAATGTCATCCGAGTTGTCAAGAAGCAGTGGATCTGCGAACGCAGCCCCTCCCAGGCTCGGTACAAGGGCCTGTTGTGTGCGGCGAGGTAAATCAAATCATGGAATCGGATGTCCCACTCGGCCGCCGCCGCCGGCGTCCTGGCGTCCTTGCTCGCCCTTGTGAACTCTTGGAGAACGACATCCATGCGGTCGAAGTCCTCGTACGTCCCATTGCAGCAGGCGTACTTCACCGCTAGCTGCTCAAGAGCCCGCCGGACGCTGTATATCTGCTCGTGGTCTTCGCGGGAACGCGTGGCGACACGCGCGCCGCGGTGGCGCTCGAGCACGACGAGACCCTCCTGCTCAAGCCTGACCAGGGCTTCGCGGACAGGGCCTCGGCTAACTTTCATCCGAACGGCCAGCTCGTCCTCGCGAAGCCGATCGCCGCCCTGGATCTCACCAGAAACGATGGCCCGGCGCAGGTCGTCCGCGACCTCATCGGTCAGGACGCGCCGACGAGCCGGCCCAATTCCCGGCAGGGACTGGCCCGGTAAGCCTCCCCGTGGGTCTGGATTTTCCATTGCGGCAATATAGACCCGCAGCGGTCTCGCCTTATCGCGACGTCCCTCCAGCGTTCAGGCTTAAGTTGACACCCTGCCACCGGTTTGCGTTGGTAGGCCTTTCGTACTCGAGCGGGATGCGCATGCCGGCGCGTTTGACAGATTGCCGCGTTCCCACCCCCTATGGGATCCGGTGAGTTAGTCAATTGGCAGGGTCGGCGGCTGGCTGTGTCTGTGTCCGCCGTCGTGAGCCTGGAATGGAGTCGATCAACAGCTGGGTGTATGCCTGCTGCGGATTGCTGAACACCTCTTCGGTGTGGCCGGACTCGACGATGCGGCCGTGCTTCATCACGTAAACCCTGTCGGTGAAGTACTTGATGATGCCGAGGTCATGGGAGATGAACAGGATCGCAAGCTGCCGTTCCTGCTGGATCCGGCGGAGCAGATTCAGTAACTGGGCCTGGGCCGACTGGTCCAGTGCGGAGGTGGGTTCGTCAGCGATCAACAGCGCAGGTTCCGCGGCCAGGGCCCGAGCCACGCTGACCCGCTGACGTTGCCCGCCGGACAGCAGATCAGGCAACCGGCTGGCGAGTACGTCGCCGATGCCGATCGACTGCAACAGCCGCAGCGCGGCGGTCCTTGCTTCGGTGCCGGTGAATCCCTGCCGCACCTTGACGGCCTCGCTCACCGAATTCCAGACGGTCTGCCGCGGATTCAACGACGAATAGGGGTCCTGAAACACCATCTGGATATCGGTCCGGCGGCTTCTGCGGCGTGCATTGCGGCCCCGGCCGGCTGAGACTTTCGGATCTCGTGGGAACACCAGGCACCCATCGGTAGCCGGCTGCAGGCCCGCAACGACCCTGGCCAGAGTGGTCTTGCCGCTCCCGGTTTCTCCCACGATCCCGACGATCTCGTTGTGGCCAATGGTCAACGACGCCTCGTCGACCGCAGTGAAGGCATATGGCCCCTTGCCGAACGTCACGGAGATCTGTTGCGCCTCGATCAGCGGAAGATCAGATGACCTCAAGTTCGAGCCTCCGCCCGGTGTGCAGGCAGGCGCTCAACCCGCCAGGAAAGGCCGCCAGCTCGGGCTGGGCGCCGGAGCAACATTCCTCGCCCGCTTCGGGACAGCGCGGCCAGAACCGGCACCCGGCGGGCCAGGATCCGGCCATCGGTGGCTCACCGGTAATGGCTGGCACGTCCTGACCAGGCGTGGCGGAATCGATCCGGGAACTCAGCAGCGCCTCGGTGTAGGGATGTAGCGGTGCCGACACCACGCTGGAGACCGTCCCTTCCTCGACGGTCGCTCCTGCGTACATCACCAGAACCCGATCGCAGACTTCCTCGATTACGGCGATATCGTGGGAAACCAGGATCAATGACATGCCGAGCTCGTCCCGAAGCTCGCGCAGCATCGACAAGATCTCGCTCTGTACAGACACATCTAGTGCCGTGGTGGGTTCGTCTGCAACTAGCAGTTGAGGTCTGCGGGCAAGAGCAGCAGCGATCATGACGCGCTGTCGCATCCCACCGGAGAGTTCATGGGCCCGTTTGCTGAGGAGCTGGCTGACCCGGGGAAGCTGCACCAGATCCAGATAGTGGATGGCCTGCGCCTTCGCCTTCGCGCCACGCAACCGGGTGTCGGCAGTGATGGCCTCCAGCATCTGCGTTCCGACTGTCAGAACCGGGTTCAGACCCGCCATCGAGCTCTGGGGGACGTAGCCGATCCGGCGGCCGCGGACCTTGCGCCAGGCTCGCTCTGACGCGTCGGTCAGTTCACTGCCCTCGAAGCGGATCGATCCGTCGGTCACGCCAGCCCCGTAGCGTCCGAGCGTGCCGATCAGAGCCCGGCACAGCATCGACTTGCCGGAGCCGGACTCGCCGACCACCCCCAGCGAGTCCCGGTAGCCGAGCGTGAGGTTTGCCCGGTCGATCAGGCAGGTCTGGTGACCACCGACGCCGTTTACCATGACCTTCAGGTTCTCGACCTGGAGCAACGGCTCGGGTCGCTCAGATGGCAACGGTAGGTTCACTCTGCCCTACTCGAATAGGCTTACCGCCGGTCCTGCTGTCGACGAGTAGGGCCACTCCGGTCGCGGTCAGCGACAATGCCAGTCCTGGAAAGGCGATCATCCACCAGGCCTGTCTGAGGAAAAGCCTGCCTTCGCTCATCATGGCCCCCCATTCCGGATCCGGAGGTCGTACCCCGAGGCCGAGGAACGATAGCCCTGCCACTGTGATCACGATGATCACAAAGTCGCTGAGAGCATACGCGCGGGTCTCGGTGTAGGTATTCGGCACGACATGCCGGAAGATGATCCGCGGTCTTGAGTAGCCCAGTAGTTGCAGTGCCTGGATGTACTCCGCCTTGTTCACGATCAGCGCCCGGGCACGAGCGATACGGGCGTAGCGTGCCCAGTTGGTCATCAGGATGGCGAAGAGGATTCCGGTCACGCCCGGGCCGAGCACAGCGACGATGGCGATGATCAGCACGATCAGCGGGAAGGCATTGATGCCGTCGATGAGCGCGGCCCAGAAGCCAGCCACCACCTTGGAACGGGTCGTGCCGATCATGGCCCCGAGCAACGTACCTACCACGAGTGGGACCAACACACCGACGACGGCCAGCGAGATGGTTACCCGCCCGGCGGCGAAGGTCCGAGTAAACACGTCTCGACCGAGGTTGTCGGTGCCGAACCAGTACTCAGAACCGGGCGACTCCAATGGCGCGCCTATCAGACCCGTTGCGCTGTACGGGCTCAACAGCGGAACCATCAAGCTGGACAGCACCATCAGCAGCGTGATGGCCAGGCCGAAGCGGGCCTGCATGGCGAGTCCTCGCCAGATGGCGAGCGGGTTCGTCAGGAGACCGCCCTCGCTCGCGGGTCAAGCCAGCCGCTCAGCAGATCGGCCACAAGGTTGACCAGGACAACCAGGATGCCCATGACCAGCACGATTCCTTGCACAACTGGATAGTCCCGGCTGAACACCGCCGCCAACAGCCGGGTACCGATACCAGGCAGGTTGTACACAAGTTCCAGCACGACGGCGGTACCAAACAGGCTGCCGACGATGTAACTGGACAGGGCAATGGTCGGCGCAAGCGACGGTCGTAGCAGGTAGCGCCACACCAGCCGGGGACCGGCCAGGCCGCGAACCTGAGCCGTTTCCACGAATGCCTGGCCCATCGTGTCGATCACCGAACTCTGTAGTACCCGTACCAGGATCGGCACCAGCGGACCGCAGGCCGTCAGCGCTGGCAGCAGTAGGTATTGGATGTTACCGGGGAAGCCAGCTTGATAGCCGCCGGCCGGGAGTAGATCCCATCGGATCGCCGCCAGCAGGATTAGTAACTGGCCAGAGAAAAAGACCGGAACGGACAACGACATACTCGTGCCGATACGAAAGAACAGGCCGAAGACCCCGAACCGATACTTGGCGGCTGGAACTGCGAGCAGCACCGCGATGGTGAGAGCCATCACCATCGTCAGGGTGATGAGCTGCAGGGTTACCGGCAGTGAAGCACCGACCAGGTCCAGCACCGGCTGATCCGTCACGATCGACGATCCGAAATCCCCTCGGAAGAGCGGCATCGCGTAGTCAATGAACTGAGTGAACGCTGAACCGTTCAATCCCAACTTCTCACGCAACGCTTCGATGTCGGCCAGTGTCGCGCTGTCACCCAGGATCGCCAGGGCGGGATCCCCCGGGGTCAGCCGCAGCACCGAGAATGACACCACCATGACGCTGAACGCCACCAGCACCGATTGTCCGATCCGGTGCAGCGCCGGATTGTGCAGGCAACGCGACACCCACGTCGTCACAGCACAGTCGACATTGTGGGTCTCCTCCGCCGAAGCCGTCAGTCAGAGGCCCATGGACTCCATCGTCGCGACTGCCAACCAGGGGGTGTTGGCCACCGGGCCGAATATCTCCACTGGCACTCGGGTGCCGACCACGTCCCGACGGTTCACCAGCGGAATGATCGGCATCGACTCGATCGCCAACTCTTGAGCCCTGACGAGGGTTTCGGTCGGATCGTCCTCACCCATCGCCGTGATCGCCATCTCGCAGATCTCCGGGTTGCCCGATGGCATCCAACGGCCCCACACACCACTGGGACAGAAGCTCACCGTCATCACACTCGGACCAGACGGGGCCACCGAGCCCTGGAAGAAGGCCTCGAAGGTGTTGTTGTTCAGCCGCTCCAGAGCGGTAGGAATCTCCAACGGATTAGCCGTCACGGTAATGCCGAGTTCGGCCAGTTGCTCCTTGATAAGCAGCACGGTTGCGTTGTGACCGTCGCGAACCCCAAACGTGTCCATGGTGAACTCGAAGCCATCGGCGTACGGTGTCTCGGCCAGCAGAGCTCTGGCGGCTTCAACATCCCTCGCGCCGTCCTTGGGCAGGACCGAAGAGTAGAACGGATCAGTGGCGAAGACCCATGCCGGGTTGACTTCGGTCACGTTCAAGAATGCCTTCTCGGCGATTTCCTGACGGTCGATCGCCAACGACATCGCCTGCCGGACCTTAGGATCGCCGAGCGGACCACCCTTGGTGGTGTTCAGACCCAGCTGGAAGACCCCGCCGGTCGGGTGCATCAGCACATTGATATCCGACTGACCCTCGGTGGCGCCCGGGAAGCTATAGGGCAACCCGAACGCGAAATCGAGGTCACCGCTCACCAGCTGTAGCGCCGTCTGGGTGACATCCGGAATGGTGATGGACTCGATCGCCTTGATCATCAGCGGTCCGCCGACGTAATTCGGGTTCTCGACCAAGTTCATGACCTGGTCGCCGGGAGAGAAGTTCTCGATCATGTACGGGCCCGCGCTGACCGGTGCTTGGAAGTAGTTTTCGTCTTCCATCGCCTCGGCGGGGTGCAGCAGCAGTTCGGAGAGGGCTGTTGCTAGCGGCAGTTGGGCGTAGGGCTGCAGCAGCGACCAAACCACGGTCAGGTCGTCTGGGGCGGTGACCTCCTCGACGAACGGAGTGTAGAACGGAGATCCTCCCTCCCGGCCGAGGATCGACCGCTCGTACATGGCCACGACGTCACCAGCCACCAGCGGCGTGTCGTCCGAGTACACCAGATCGGGCTTGAGGGTCATCGTCATGGTGAGTCCGTCGTCGCTGGTCTCGGAACTTTCCACCAGTTCTGGCTGTGGCACTCCGTCGCGATCCTGGCGGTAGAGTTGACCAGCGGTGAGAATCCGGATCTGACCCGTCGCGTTGCCCACGTTGATGGCGGGGTCGAGGACAGCAACGGGCTCCTGTAGGCGCATGGTCATTTTCTCAATGACGGCCGGTCCGTCTGACTCAGCGGATTCGGAGGCGGATTCGGAGGAGTCGGCGCCTCCGGAACAGCCCGCCACCGCCACAAGGACACCGACGAGGGCTGCCCCGGGCCATGAGAGGGACTGCCGTCTCAACGAGCACCTCGGTTTGCTCGTACGCTGCGAAGTATTGACCTGGATCATGCCGGCCTCCCAGAGATGTGCCAACTGGCAACCAGTCAGCAGCTTCATTGAGAAGGTTCGGGTCTTTCTCGCCAGATGTCAAGAGGCTTGGCCTCTCAGGACACTTGACAACCAGACGTCAGACATCTTGGCTAGGGTGCATTCCAAGGTCATGTGTGCCAGAGATGGACATGACGACGATGTGTTCTTTCGATGCGCATGGCGACCCGTGTGCTGACGGTGAAGGATCATTTTGGGAGTGAGACGGGACAGATGAACCGATCGCACACGTCGCCCACCGTCCTCCAGGGAGGAATGTCATGAAGATCGTCGTTGCGCGAGGGTCATTGGCCGGGCTCGCCGAGGCGCAGTCGCGCTGGAAGTCGAGAGCTACCTTCCTTGAGGCGGACTTGGATTCAGCGGATCAGGTGATGTCCGCGACCGCAGACGCGGATGGCGTCATTGTCGCCCTGCAACGTCTGTCCGCTCAGGCGATTGACGCACTGGGACCTTCGGTGAGGGCAATCGGCCGTGCCGGGGTCGGAGTGGACGCGATCGATCTCCAAGCGGCCCGTAATCGAGACATCGCTGTCATCAATCAGCCTTCCTACGCAACTGCCGAGGTTGCGACCCATGCAGTCTCCATGGCCCTTGGCGTACACCGCCGGCTGCTGAAGGGCGATGCCGTCACTCGCGGCGGTTGGGGTGTAGCGAGCGACGTCGGTGCGATTGCGCCTTTGGATGAGGCCACAGCCGGTGTCGTTGGCGCGGGCAAGATCGGCCGGGCAGTGATCGACCGACTGCGACCCTTTGTGGGTAGGTTGCTGACCTTCGACCCAGCGTTGACGCAGGAGATCCCCGGTGTAGAAACCGTCGGCTCGGTGGCCGATCTTCTGCAGGCGTCGGATCTGGTCACGCTGCACACGCCGCTGTTGGCGAGCACGAGACACATGATCGACGCGAAAGCCCTCACCGTGATGAAGGAGGGCGCGATCTTGGTCAACGTTGCCCGTGGTGGGCTCATCGACGAGAGCGCGCTCGCAGCGGCTCTGCACAGCGGTCATATCGGGGGTGCTGCGCTGGACGTTTTCGAAGTGGAACCGCCGCATTCGGATAGTCCGATACTGAGCGCCCCCAACGTGCTATTGAGTCCGCATGTGGCGTGGTACTCGACCTCGTCAGCGCGCCGATTGTCGATGTGGACTGCTGCCGACGTCGTGAAATACCTGCATGGGGACCACGAAATCAGCGGCAATGTCGTCAATGCTTGAGCCCCATCGTCGGATGCGAACCTGCTTGTCGGCCGCCGAGGAGCCAATGTGACCGCGGCCTTTCAGGACGCGATCGTCGTGGTTACCGGCGGCGCGAGGGGGATCGGTGAGTCGGCATGTAGGGCATTCGCTGCTGGCGGCGCGAGCGTCGCCATTCTCGATATCGACGCGGAAGCGGCTGACCTGACTCGTGACGCGATCGCGGGCACGGGCACGGGCACGGGCACTCGAGTGTGGTCTGCGGGCTGCGACATCGCCGACGAGAAACAGGTTGAGGACGTTTTCGCGCGTATCGACCGTGAGCTGGGCACGCCCGACGTTCTGGTGAACAACGCCGCCATCAACCCGCGGATGAACCCGCTTAAACTCAGCGTGGAGCTGTGGAACAAGGTGCTGGCGACCAACCTGACGGGGCAATTCCTGTGTAGCCGGGAGGCGGGACGGCGGATGGTCGAGCGAGGGAGCGGGGCGATCGTCAACGTCACATCGATCGCCGCGGCTTCCGCCCTCGGTCGCGGGAACTTCGCATATGCGGTGGCCAAAGCAGGTGTTGAGGCGGCAACACGAGAACTTGCGGTCGAATGGGCACGTCATGGGGTCAGGGTCAATGCCGTTGCACCGTGCCAAGTCTCGACGCATTCGTTCGCAGCGGCGGCGGCTGAGCTGGACCGGCTTGGAGACTCCCGGTTACGAGACTACGAACGCGGCATACCCATCGGACGAGCCGCGACGCCAGAAGAGGTAGCTGCAGCGATCGTCTACCTGGCCTCCGACGGCGCCTCCATGGTGACGGGGGTGGTGCTGCCTGTAGACGGCGGCAACCTGGCCATGAACGCTGGTGGGTCCATCGGCTGAGCTGCCAGAACTTGTCAGAACTCATCGGATGAGGGTCAGTGTCCATAGTCAACCTGACAGCGCCCTTCATGGATGACCACAACAACAGTTACCTCCAGCAGTGGTTGCTACTGAATCGCCCCGGCGAGTCCGGAGAGTCCATCTCTTGAGGAGGATGGAGCAGTGGGACGAGTCAGTAATTACCCGCCTGAGTTGCGGGCGAGGGCGATCAGAATGGTCGCCGAGGTCACGCCGGACTATCCGTCGCAGTGGGCGGCGATCACCGCGGTCGCCCAGGAACTGGGGATCGGCACCGCCGAGACTCTGCACAAGTGGGTGCGCCGCGCTGAGGTCGTCCCCCGGGCATCGCCCGGGTCTGACAAGCCAGGAGCACGCCGAGATCAAGCGGCTCAAACGCGAGGTCTCCGAGCTGCGGCGAGCCAACGAGATCCTCAAGGCAGCCTACACTTTGTTCGCGGCGGAGCTCGACCGCCCACATCGCCACTCGTGAGCTTCATCAACGACTACAAGGCCGAGTTCGGAGTCCAGCCGATCTGTGCGGTGCTCTGCGAGCACGGCGCGAAGTTCGCCCCGTCGACCCATTACGAGGACGCCAGCAGGGCACCATCTCAGCGTGCGCTGCGCGATGCGGACCTCAAGGTGGAGCCCGCCGGTGTGGACGCCTCCGTCGGCACGGTCGGCGACGCACTGGACAACGCCCTGGCAGAGTCGGTGATCGGACTGGTCAAGACCGAACTGATCCGCCGCCAAGGGCCATGGCGCACCGTCGAGCACGTCGAAGCAGCCACCCTGGGCTGGGTCGACTGGTTCAACCACCACCGCCTACTTGAGATCAACGGCGACATCCCACCCATCGAGCTCGGGCAGGCCTACTACCGTCAAGCAACCGGCATCGACGAGGCTGGTAGTCAACAAACCGAGTCTCCGGACACGCCCGGGGCGATTCATACAAGAGGAAAGCACGTGTCAAGGCAGAGTTTACCAGCAGGCTTCCAAACCAGTCGCCGCACGGACAATGTCATCCAGCCAGACTCCGCGGCGCCTGCTCGGGCGATGTTGCGCGCCACGGGTCGTAGCGAGGAAGACGTGGGCCCGCTGCAGATCGCCGTGGCGAACTCGTGGAAGGCACGGGGATGACACTCCGTGCAGAGCCGATTACGAAGCCAGTGGCCTTCCATGGTGAAGGTCCAGTATGGCTGGGCGGCCCGGCTGGACTGCGGTGGGTCGACCAGCTCAATGGCGACATACTTAGTCTCGACGAATCGGGTGCAGTCACCAGAGCACACGTCGGGAAGGTGGCGGCGGTGATTCGTCCTCGCCGCAGAGGCGGAACCGTGATCGCGACCGAACGTGCACTGCTCCTCGATGATGGTGACGGGCGGCCTGGCCGAGCGCTGCCAGATGTGTTCAAAGACCCATCGGTGAGATTCAACGAGGGCGGATGCGATCCGCACGGACGTTTGTATGTCGGAACTATGGCCTACGATGAGGCTCCTGGCCGCGGGAAACTCTACAGATTTGACGCCGATCACTCGGTCTCCGTGGTCCTCGCCAACGTAACCGTGTCGAACGGCCTGGCCTGGAGCCCTGACGGATTAGTGGCTTACTACATCGATTCGGGGACATGCCGCGTCGACTGCTTCGACTACACGTCGGACGGAACCCTCGGCAACCGCAGAAGCTTCGTCGACATAGCAGCCGAACACGGCATCCCGGATGGTCTCGCGGTGGACTCCGACGGCGGCGTTTGGGTCGCGCTATGGGGCGGATCGGCTGTGCATCGGTATACCGCAGCTGGCGACCTCGATGAGGTAGTCACTGTCCCAGTCAGCCACGTGACGGCTTGTACATTCGGCGGCACTGATTTGACCGAGTTGTACGTCACGACCTCAGCGCGCGGCCTCGACGCCGAAGACGAGCCGTTGGCAGGCTCGCTCTTTCGTTGCACTCCGGGTACGCGTGGCCTACCGGTGATCGCCTATGCCGGCTGAATCCCGAGTGGTCGAGTCCACGCAATTCTTGATGAGCTGACAAGGCAGTTGCGACCTATCCCACTAGCAGATAAGCGCCCGCTTGGCCTCTGGGCCGTGACCGATTGGGTTCGCCCCGATCCACCGACTATCCGCAGGCTTGCTCGCCGGCTGATACCGACTGTCGGAACTCAGTCGAATTCTATCCGAATGATTGTCCAGACTACCGTGAACTGTAAATACACTGAAGACGAGTACATCCCCGGCAGAGTATTCAGTCGTCAGCCAGCGCCCCCCAAGAATACGCCGGACCTGCGAAGCATCATCCGCGATCTGCCCCTCCTCCGCTTTCTCGATACGCCGGTTCCACCAATCGCGACTATCCTCTCTGTTCGAACAGTAGGAATCTACATCGGTCCGAGAATAGCCGTCGCGAAGTCCTGGATGGTTATTTGAACCCTCCAGGACCACCAGGCCGCCCTGCTCAAGGTCGACATTGCCGATGGGTGTCCAAGCCGTGAACAGTCGATCTCGCTCTTCCCGGCCCATGAAAATAACATCGGTATGGGGCGCCGCGCCCTTGTCGCCTGGGCGGACCGACCGGAACCAGGTGAAGTCGAAGTGCTTGGCTGGTTCCCCCAGCAGCACATCGAAGAACCGCATCATGGGACCGTCATACAGGACCTTTGCCAATGGCGGGTTGTCCGCAGCAAGTTCATTCATGACGTCCATGAGGACCCGACCTGAGTCAAGTGGCTCCATGATTGCTAGCCGCCGCATCACTTCCCTCCTGGCATCGAGCACATCATCCCGATCTAGCAATCCGCGCAATAACAAGTATCCGTCTTCTTGCATTCTGCTCCGGAGCTTTTCCGCGCTGTTCATGATGTCATTAGATTCCCTGAGCTCGCCCACGTTCTCTGGTGCATCCCCCAGCGAGACGCCCCTGCACGTCGCCGTCGACCTGATGCGCGCCGCCAATGTTGTAGACACCTGTCGTTCTCCCTGCCGCGCGTCCAATAACGCGCATACTCTCAGTAACCATGAACACCAAGGGGTCCCTTGATGTTGTGTACGTATGATATCGTAGCTCCAATACAGGTCTGAGAAGAATGGAAAACTTGGGTAGCGGCATGGACGATTTGGTAGGGATGCGCTCAAGTGTCCGCCCCATAGCGGAAACCCGGCTCTTATTCAGAAATGCCAAGCTGTCGCCTCTTGGAGGTATATCGGCTTGTGGTTTAATACGTGGCGGCGTAGGTGTCCTCGAACCGACTCGTGTCTTGGGGACTTATGCCCTGGTCTATGTGACATTCGGTGGGGGCAGCTACCGCACCGCCGATGCGGCGCTAACGGTAAGTGCCGGCGACCTTATGATTGTGTTGCCCAATGTTGGCCATTGGTATGGGCCGGAGCAGAACCAGCCGTGGGACGAGGTCCATATTGTATTCGAGGGTGCAGTGTTCGATAGTTGGCGCTCGTCGGCCCTACTCGACCCGAGTCACCCCATTCTGCGACTTGAACCCATCGACTACTGGCTCCGTCGAATCGTGGAAGCTGCTGGCACCGGGAATGGTGGCAATGCACGCAAGGCTTTGCAAGAGGTGATCCAGTTACAACAGTTCTTGACAGACGCTGTTATGCACGGCCGGTCCGATTCGAACGAAATGGAATGGCTTAGCGAGGCGAAAGGATTAATTGGGTTGGGAATGAATGATCGCACTGTCGCCGAAGGTCTCGGGCTTACATACGAGACGTTCCGTAAGCGGTTTGCGCAGCTAGCCGGTTATCCCCCTGGCGAGTATCGCGGATCCCTAGTCATTGCCGAGGCATGTAGGTTGCTCTCAGACTCTGATGTCACCATTCGCGAAGTTTCACGGCGGCTCGGCTTCTCCGACGAGTTCTACTTCAGCCGGAGATTCAAGAAGGCCGTGGGACTCAGCCCTAACCAGTTCCGTCAGCGCCATAGGTGAAGTATCAACCTGACGGGGCGAGCCGGCCCCCGCGGGTGGGCAGGCTGCATGCCTATTCGGTGAGGAGGGTCGCGAGATGTTTCAGCACCGCGGTGGGGGGCACAAATTCACGAAGTAGCCACGAGGTGAGATCTGGTGAACGGGTTCCGTCGGCGCGTTCAGTCCTAGGAGGCCGCCGAGCAGAGGTCCGGTGGAGATGCCGACACCGAGCGCTGCTTCGTACAGGATGATCGCTCCGGAGACCCCGCCGCTGGCCGCAGCACTGCAGACGACCACCAGGGTGAGGCCGGCAGTACAGCTGCCCTTCCTGGCCGAGTGCTCGGTGATGTCGGTAACTCACAGCTTGTCCAGCTCGGTGCAGCAGAACTGCCGGTCGACAGATCAGCGGTTATGGGCAGGCGGGGGACCTACCTGTGCCGCCGGGCACGCCCCACGCGGCACCGACAACCGGCGAGCGTTCGGTGCCCTCGTCGGAAAGGCTTTGACGAGTCTTGACTCGGGCCAAGGCATGGTCCGTGTGCTGGTGAACATCTCCTAGCCTCGGCTTTCATCGTGGACGGCCGTTGGGGCCGTGTTGATGAGCTGGAAAGTGCTCCTGACCTGCGACGATAGAGATTCTCTAGGTCCAAATGGTCGAAGATCGAGAAGCACTTTCCAGGTGAAGAACACTATCGGGCTCTATCCTGTCAAGGGCCAATGAGATCTGCCCAGGGGCGGTCCTGAAGCCTGCCCGGTGACGGTCACGAGAACTGCCCAGTGGCGGCCATGGGGTTCTGCCCTTCTGCTGGCCGCCACCGGCCCTCACCTCAGGTCAAGGGGCTCACCCCTTGCCCGGCGTGGCAGACGTGGGCGTGGTGCAGCAGCCGGTCGACAGTCGCGGTGGCCAGGGTCTTGGGCATCAACTCGTCGAAGGCGGCTGGGTGCAAGTTGCTTGAGACAGCCACGGAGCGTTTCTCGTATGCGGCATCGACGAGGCGGTAGAGACCTTCGGCGGCGTCCTGGGCAACCGGAAGAAGGCCTATGTCGTCGACGACAACGAGATCGGCACGCAGGACGCGGGCGCGCTTTGCTGACGGTGTCATCGGCCCGGTGCCGGCGTAGCAGCACCCCGAGGTCTTCAAGGGTGAACCAGGCGACTTTCAGTCCGGCCTCGACCGCTTGCTGGCCGAGGGCTTCAAGCAGGAACGTCTTGCCGGTCCCGGACGGGCCGCAGAAGACGAGGTTCTCCCGTCGGTGCACCCATTCCAGGGTGCGTAGAGCTTGCTGGGTCGGTGCCGGGATCGAGCTGGACTCTGCCTTCCACGCGTCGAAGGTCTTCCCGGTGGGGAACGCCGCTGCGGTTCTGCGGGTGGCCAGGGCGGAGCGTTCGCGGCCGGCGGCTTCCTCAGCGAACAGGGCCCGGAGCACTTCGGCCGGTTCCCAGCGTTGAGCTTTCGCGGTCGCGAGCACCTCCGGCGCGAGGCGACGGATATGCGGCAGCCGCAGTCGACGCAGCAGCGTTTCTAGGTCATCGGGAAGCGGCGGAGCGGCCGGAACACTCACTGCGATAAGGGCACTCGCCGATCCTCTGGTCGGGGTCGTGGTGCTCACGCGCTCACCTCATCCTCACCGGCGACCCCCAGGCTGGAGACGCCGAGTGCGGCCCAACTGCCGGTGCCCTGGGTGAGGCTGTGGTCTTCTCCGGCGTGGTGAACTTCGCCGGGGCAGGTGCGCGCCTGATGGCTCAGGATCGAGGCCAGATCACCCTCTCCGAAGCGGGCGTTGACCGCAGCCTGCCCGAGCGCCCAGTCCACCTCGACGCCGCCGACAAGCTTCGCGGTGCTGACCGCGGCAGCCATCTTGACCCGCATCCTGCTGGTGCCCGCGGCGGCGGCCTCGGTCAACCACAACCGCGCACCCTCACCCAACGCGAGGAACTCGCCCTCGGCTGCGGGTGCGGGCCTTCGGTGCCCGATCCAGGCCCGCCGGCGCGGGCGGGAAGTGCGCGTCATCAAGTTTCGGGCTGCCCGGTGTCGCCCGGACGTGTCGGGCGACCTCGACCGGGCCGGTGTCACCGACGTGCACGATGATCACCTGCTCGCCCGTGCCGACACCGTGGGTGCGGACCCAAACCTGCGCACCGAGCAACGTGTGCGGCACCGAGTACTGCCCGCCCTCGTAGGCCACCATCGGTGTCTTTCCGGCGACGGTGCGGGTCAGACCGAACGCGACCGTATGTGCCACCACCGGCAGCCGGTGCAGGCGCGCCTGTTCCTGCGCGAGTATGTCGACCGGCGCCCGACGAGTGACCCGAGGGGTCCGGGAATTCACCAGCAGGCAGAACGCCTCACACGCCGCCTCCAACTCGGCGAACGAGCCGTAGGCCGGCAGCAGGTTCGTGTCCTTGGGGACCAGATCGGCCTTGGCCAACTTCACCGTCG
>Ga0136640_10000515_pt1 | contig 14806 bp, 15 predicted proteins | sample AntDrymUQ8642106_2_FD_105498 | JGI IMG/M metagenome (GOLD analysis project Ga0136640, IMG submission 105498) | Polar desert sand microbial communities from Dry Valleys, Antarctica - metaG UQ864 (21.06) | ecosystem: Environmental > Terrestrial > Soil > Desert | place: Antarctica: Dry Valley...
ATTCCCCCTGCGCAGCTGTCGACCGACGGCGAGCGGGGGCTGCTGTCGCTGGCGTTCGCCGCCGACTACACCGCGACGGGCCGCTTCTACACCTACTCCACCGATGCCGGCGGCGACATCCGCGTGGACCTCTGGCAGCGCTCATCCGATCCGGACGTCGCCCTGCCGACACGCTCGCTGGTCCTGAGGATCGAGCACAGCGCACGTGGCAACCACAACGGCGGCGACCTGCAGGTGGGGCCGGACGGCTTCCTCTACATCTCGACCGGCGACGGCGGTGGCGGCGACGACCCCGATGCCAACGGCCAGACGCTGATCCGTCCGGGCACCGCGGACGAGCAGAGCACGGCCCTGCTCGGCAAGCTGCTGCGGATCGAGCCCGGTGCCGGCGGCGGCTACGCGATTCCCGCGGACAACCCGTTCGTGGGGCGCACGGACGCGCGCGGGGAGATCTACGCCTACGGTCTGCGCAACCCGTTTCGCTTCTCGTTCGACCGCACGACCGGCGACCTGCTGCTCGGCGACGTCGGCCAGGACGACGCCGAGGAGGTCAACTTCTCCGCAACCCGCGCACGCGGGGCGAACTTCGGCTGGAAGTGCTACGAGGGCACGCTGCCAAACGACGGCACCGTCCCGCCGTGCGAGCCGCCCGGCCACGTCCCTCCCGTCTTCCAGTACGACCAGGCCGGATGCCAGTCGATCACCGGCGGCCAGGTCGTCCGCGACCCCGGGCTGCCAACGCTCGCGGGACGCTACGTGTACGCCGACTTCTGCGTCGGCGAGATCCGCTCGATCGTGCCCAGCAGCGGAACCGGCGACGCGTCGACGGGAATCGACGTGCAGGACTTCACCCTCGTGGCCTTCGGCGAGGATGCCTGCGGGCGGATCCACGTCGTGCAGCTCTCCGGCGAGGTGTCGAGGCTCGTCGACGGCACGGCGAGCGCATGCGTCGCCGGCAACCGCGACGGCGACGCGCTGATCGACGTCGACGACCGCTGCCCCGACGCGGCTGCGGCGACCGCCGACGGATGTCCCGTCATAACGGCGCCGGTGGGTCCCCCTGCGCTGATCGTGGCGCCGGACGGCGATTCCGACCGCGACGGCGTCACCGGCATCGCCGACCGCTGCCCGAGCGCGGCGCACCGCACGAGCGACGGATGCCCGGCCTTCGTCAGGCTGCGCGTGACGACGCCGCAGCGCAGCGTCGGAACGCGCCGCTTGAGCATCCGTCAGGTCACCACCAACCTCTCCGGCCGCCTGACCCTCAGCGGCCGGCTGCGGTCTCGCGGCCGCCAGGTGAACGTCAGGCTGCAGACCTCGAGGCTCACGGCAACCGCTGGCCGGCCGCTGCGGACGTCCCTGACGATGACCGCTGCGACCCGGCGCAGCCTTGCCCGGTCCGTGCGCCGCGGGCGGACCGAGATCGACGTCAGGGCGAGCATCGCGGCGGTGCGCGCAACGGCCAGGGTGCGCATCAGCCTGGGGCGATGAACCCCGTCTGGTAGGCGCGGATGACCGCTTGGGTGCGGTCTCGAGCGTCGAGCTTGGTGAGCACGTGGGCGACGTGGGTCTTGACCGTCTCGAGGCTGACGACGAGACGTGCGGCGATCTCCGCATTGGACAGCCCTTCCGCGATCAGGCGCAGCACCTCGGCTTCGCGGTCGGTGAGCCCTGCGCCTCGGAGGCCGTCGCCGTGAGCCCCGGCAGGCGCGTGGCGCGCCGCCAGCTCGCGGATCGCGGCGGGAAACAGCAACGAGTCGCCGGCGGCCAGGATCCGGATCGCACGCACGACCTCGTCTGGGCGGGCGCGCTTGAGCAGGAATCCCGCAGCCCCGGCGCGCAGGGCATCGAACACGTAGTCGTCGTTCTCGAAGGTGGTCAGGACGAGGACGCGCGGCGGGTCGTCGACGTTGGCGAGCAGGCGGCGGGTGGCCTCGATCCCGTCGACGACGGGCATGCGCACGTCCATCAGCACGACGTCGGGACGCAGACGGCGCACCAGCGGTGTGACGGCGGCTCCATCATCGGCCTCGCCGATCACGGCGAGATCGGGTTCGGCGTTGATGATCGCGCGCAGGCCGCTGCGGATCAGCGGCTCGTCGTCGACGAGCAGGACGCCGAGGCTCATGGCGTCGGATGCAGCGGCAGTCGCACCGAGACGCGCCAAACTCCCGCATCGGGTCCGGCGGACACCTGGCCGCGGAGGCCGGTGACGCGCTCTTGAATGCCGCTCAGTCCGCGGCCGCCGCCCGCGCGCCGCGGACGGGGCTCGCCGAGGGGGTTCGTCAGCTCGAGCTCGAGCTCGTCTGCGCCGACGTTGAGACTCAGGCTCACCGGCGCGCGGCCCGCATGACGCGCGGCGTTGGTCAGGCTCTCCTGGACGATCCGGTAGGCCTCACGCGAGACGGCCTGGGGCACCTCGTCGATGCGGCCCGTCAGCTCGGTGGTGACGTCGATGCCGGCCGAGCGGGTGCTGTCGACGAGCCGGGGCAGGTCGGTCAGGGTGGGCGTCGGCGCGCACGACTGCGCATCGTCGCGCAACAGGCCGAGGACGTGGTCGAGATCGCGCAGCCCACTGCGCGCCGATGTCTCGATGTTCGTCAGGGCCTCGCGGACGAACACGGGATCGTGGTCGAGCACGCGCCCGGCAGCGCCGGCCTGCACGGTAACGATGCTCAGCGCGTGGCCGACGGAGTCGTGCAACTCGCGCGCGAGGCGGTTGCGCTCGGCAAGACGCGTGGCGTGGCGCTGCGAGGCGGCGAGGCGTTCGGCCGGCGAAGGGCCGAGCAGGCGTGGCGCGATGCGCGCCAGCAGCGCGCTCGCCGCCGCGGCGAGGTAGATGAGCGCGAGCGGTGACAGCAGGGCGAGGGGCACGAGCCAAGCGCTCGCGGGACCGCCGGGCACCGTCGCGTCGAGCTGGCCGAGCTGGACGTCTCCGGAGGCAAACGGCGCCAGGCAGGCGGAGACGGCCGCCGGAGGCAGGACGAGCGTCAGGGCACCGATGACGCCGCCCGCGACGAGGTGGGCGACGAACCACGCCGCCGAGCGCCAGCGCGTCGACCACGAGATCTGCGCGTCGAGCGCCGCAGCGTCAGCGAGCTCGACGCCCAGCAGCCGGCGCACCGCGGCGATCTCCAGATCGCGCACGGACGCCAGCATTCCCGTGGCCATGGCCAGCGGGCCGAAGCACAGAACGCTTGCCACCGTCCACGCCGCGGACTCGTCCAGGGCGCCCTCCAGCACCGGCGCGACGAACCCGGCGAGCGTCCCGAACGGCGCAACCAGCGCCACGCCGATCCCCAGATACACGAAGCGCTGCCACGTCGACCTGCGCACGGGGATGGCCAGCAGTTCACGCGATCGCGGCATGCCGCGATCGTGACAGACGCCTACGGGCTCGCGAATCCCTCGTAGGAGTGACACGGATCGCTCGGACAGGGGACGAACGGGCCGTCCGTCGCCGCGAGAGTGACGAGCATGACATCGACACCTCACAAGCAGGCAACCACGGCAGCCCATGTGGGGTGCGCCGCCGCGGCAGGGTATGCCGCGGTCAAGACCGCCTGGGGGCTGGGCAGCACGGTCGGCGTGCGCGACACCGCGGTCTTGGAGAACTTCATGGCTCAGCTCGGAGGACCGCTGATCGCGGTGTGGGCCACGGTATTCCTTGCCCTGCTCGCAGGCGTGATCCTGCAGTCCCTCGTGCAGCCATGGGGCCGCCGGGTATCGCGGCCCCTACGCGCTTCGCTGGCATGGCTGGGGTTCGCGATCATGACCCCCGTCGCGCTGCTCGGTCTCGCCGGGACCGTCGCCAAAGCCGTCGCCGGCCAACCCGATCCGATGCTCACCCCGGCGATCTACATCGGCGTCTACACATGCTTCGTCGTGCTCGGGCTGAGCTTCGCGGTCACGGCATGGCGGACTCGCCACTCCGAAGCAACGCCGGCCGCGGGAAGCCTCGGCGCCGCGATCCTCCTACGGCAAACCGAGCGGCGCGGACTTCGGGCTGCGTCGCCCGCCGCTCGGACGGGCGGTCGGGCTGCTGCTCGCCGTCGGGATCGGGTTCACCGTGGCGAGCGTGCTGTGGGGTCTCAGGTCCCCCTCGCAGTTCGCACTGCACTGGACCTGGCAAACACCGCTGCTCATGGTGGGCTCGACCGTCGCCGCGCTCGTGATCGCGCGCCTGATCGCCGTCCGGCTCGGCGACCGGCCCGTTCAGACACGAGCACCGCCGGGCGGTCGGCACCCTGATCGGATTCAATACCGTCCACGCCCATGGAGGCGCTTCGCTTCACGATCCCAGCCGACGAGGCCGCGGTCATGCTCGCCGAGGCCAGTGGCGCGCTGACGGCGCTGTTCGCGCTCGACGCGCACATGCAGCATCACCTCGCGTGGCTCACCGACGCGGCGGCGGCGTTCGGCCGCGGTCCGGACCTCGACGACGAGGCCACCCGTGACGCACGCGCGGTCTCCAACGCGCAGACCGACCGCATGCGCGCGCTGCGCAGCGATCTCGCCGAGCTCGCCGCCGACGCCGAGCTGCAGCTTCCGCAGGGCGAGCAGGCGGCAGCCGAGATCGTCCGCGAGCACGAGATGGTCACGCTGCCCGACACGCTCGGGCCTAACGAGCTGATCCTCGTCGAGCGCAGCTTCTCCGCCGGCATGGCGCTCTACGTGCACAACGCGACGATGTCCCTGCGCCCACTTCGCAGCCGCCTGCGCGCTTTCGGCGACGAGCCGTCCAGCCAGCTCGCCGAGCACGTCGACGCGTTCCTCGCCGCCGTCCACCGCTGACGCGCGCGCAACCTCAGACGAGGTCGCCCGGCTCCAGCACGGGCTGCCACGTCACGACGAGCCGCGCACCTCCCTGCAGCCGGAACGTCAACCCGTTCTCGCGCTCGGTCACCGACTCCACAGGCGCGTCGCTGAGGTCGAAGCGCGTGTCGCCCAGCGAGTAGTGGCCGTAGAGGTCGAAGTGCGAATCGCCGGCCGCGGGCGCCTCGTCGACGACATCGAGATGCCAGTTCTCCAGATGGCCGCTGGTGATCAGCAGCGGCATCTCGTGAGCCACCTCGACCCACGCCGTGACCTCGTGGCCGAGGCGGTCGTTGAGCATCAGCAGCGCCTCGTCGAGCGTCATGGCGGGCACCGTAGCGCGACGCACCGCCCGGCGTCATCACGTGAGGCGCCCGCCCGCACGCTTCGCCACAGCCTGTCGCGCCGCCGCTGTGGGTAGCCTCACGGCACGATGGCGAGCCTCCCGGCGATCATCTTCGAGGTCAACTTCACGGTCCCGCAGGAGATGCGCTGGTGCATGCGCGCCAAGGGAGCGTTCGACGACTGGATCCACTCCGAGGCCGAGTCGGCCGACCGTCCGATCGCCGAGCTGCCGGCAGCCGACCTGGCGATGCAGACCGATGTCTGCGAGCTGAAGCTGACCTGGATCGAGCTGCCGGCCGACAACGCCTGGCACGCGATGCGGCGCGCGTCGGAGATCGTCGAGCTCGTGCTGCCCGAGCTGCTTAGGACGCGCGCCCTGCGCATCGACGCGAAGATGCAGAACCCCGACGCCGACGTGCGCCGGCCCGTCGGCGCCTGAGGCTCCGGGGGCTACAGCTCCGCCACGAGGCGCAGGAGCTGCAGCGGGCTGAAGGGCTTGGTCAAAAAGTAGTCCGCGCCGGCGTCCTCGGCGCGCACCCGCGCGGAGTCCTCGGCGCTGGCGGTCAGCATCACGATCTTCGCGCCGGCCATCGCCGGCTGTGCGCGCATCCGGCGGCAGGCCTCGATGCCATCCAGCCGCGGCATGTCGATGTCGAGGAAGACGAGCCGCGGGGACTCGCGCAGCGCGGTCTCCAGCGCCTCTTCGCCGTCGCGCGCCTCGTGCAGCTCGAACTCCGAGACCCCCTCGAGCGTCGTCAGGATGAGCTTGCGGATGAACGGGTCGTCGTCGACGATCAGCACGACGCGCTGCGCGCTCATCCGATCCTCGCCCTGATCTGCTCGAGCGTCGCGTCCGTGAGCCCGTGAAACGCCGCGATCACCTCGGGGTCGAAGTGCGACCCGCTGCCCGCGTCGATGATCGCTCGAGCCTCGGCGAGCGTGGCGGCCTGGCGGTAGGGGCGCAGCGACGTCAGCGCATCGAGCGTGTCGGCCACTGCGAAGACCCGCGCGGCGAACGGGATGTCGGCGCCGGCGAGCCCGTCGGGGTAGCCGCTGCCGTCCCAGCGCTCGTGGTGTGAGCGGATGACGTCGCGCGCCGCCCCGAGGAAGTCGATGTCGCGGACGATCTCCGAGCCCGTCACCGGATGCTGCTGCATGACGAGGCGCTCGGCAGCCGTCAGGGGACCGGGCTTGAAGAGGATCGCGTCGGGCACGGCCACCTTGCCCGCGTCGTGCAGCAGGAAGCCGAACTCGATCTGCGGCTCGTCGCCGATCCTCATCCCGCAGAGCTCCCCAAGCGCCAGACCGTACGCGGCGACGCGCTCGGCGTGGCGGCCGGTGTACGCGTCGCGCGCCTCGACCGCGCTGGCGAGCGCGCGCACGGTCAACATGTACGAGCGGCGCAGCTGCTCCGAGCGGCTGCGCTCCTGCATGAACGTCTCGCGCAGGTCGGCCGCGTAGCGCTGTAGCTGCTGCTCCTTGACGCCGGCCTCGTTCACGCGTCGCGCGAGCTCGGCCTCGAGCTCCTCGATCCTGCTGCGCAGCTCTAGCTCGTCGTCCACGTCGATCATCTTCCCTCAGCAGCTGCGACCTCGCCGCGCAGCGTCGCACGCAGTGCCTCGATCGCCTGCGCGAGCGGGAAGACGGGCATGCCGACGGGGCCGCCGCGCCCGTCCGCGGGATCCGTCGTGAACATGATGACCGAGCGCCCGCCGCGTCGCCCGCGCAACGCCGCGCCCTCCAGCAGCTTCAGCGCGTCGCTCATGCTCGCGTGCACGAGCGCGATCTCGAACAGCTGCTCGGCGCCGGCGCGCGCGGCGCCCTGTGCGCTGCTCTCCCAGCGGTGCGAGATCCCCAGCTGGGCCAGCGATGGCGTGAGCTGATCACGCAAGGCGTCGGGCGCCACAACGAGCAGACCCGAGCGCTTGGCCTGGATCGCCGACTGCAGCACATCGGTCAGCCGCCGGCGGTCGATCGGCTTGGCGACCGCCCATTCGCCCTCGAGCCGCGACAGCGTCGAGGAGACCGAGACGAAGATCACCGGCAGGTCGCGCGTGCTCGGATCGGCGCGTACGGCCTCGAGCACCTGAAAGCCGCTCATACCCGGCATCAGCACGTCGAGCGTCATCGCATCGAAGCGCTCGCTGCGCAGGCGCGCGAGTGCGTCGGCGCCCGAGTGCACCTGCACGCCCTGCACGCCGAGGGGCTCGAGCTGCTGGGCGATGAGCGCGGCGAGCGCCGGCTCGTCGTCGACGATCAGCACGCGGCGTACCGACAGCGGCGGCGCGCCCGGGGAGGACAGCGCCGCGAGCTGGGCGCCCGGCGCGGCGGGCAACGAGATCGTGAACGTCGTCCCGACGCCGAGCTCGCTGCTGACGTCGATCGAGCCGCCGTGCAGGTCGACGAGCGACTTGACGATCGACAGCCCGAGGCCCGTGCCGGGGCTGCGGCGCTCGTTGGAGGCGCCCCGGTAGAAGCGGTCGAAGATGCGGCGCACGTCCTCGGGCGCCATCCCGCTGCCGCTGTCGGCGACGGCGATGCGCGTCGCCCGCGGATCGCCCTCCAGGCGCACGGTGATCGTGCCCTGCTCGCCGGTGTAGAGGTGGGCGTTGGTCAGCAGGTTCATCACCATCTGACGCACGCGTCCCGGATCGGCGAGCGCCTGCTGCCGCGGCTCGGCGATCTCGACCACGAGCCGCTGGCGCTTGTCGCCGATCCGCGGCTGCATGAGCTCCGCGACCTCCTCGACGGTCGCCGCGAGGTCACAGGGTCGCGGCTGGATCTCGAACTGGCCGGACTCGATCCGCGCCACGTCGAGCAGGTCGTTGACGAGGTCGACGAGTCGGTCGGTCGATTGCAGCGCGATCTGGATGAAGTCCAGCTGGCGCGCCGTGAGGTTGTCGTTCTCGGTCGTCTGCAACAGCTCGATGAAGCCCTTGATCGAGGTCAGCGGGCTGCGCAACTCGTGCGACGCGGTGGCGACGAAGTCGCTCTTGGCCTGTTCGAGGCGCACGCGCTCGGTGACGTCGCGAAGCGTCCACACGGAGCCGCCATCGGGTCCCGGCAGCCGCGCCGCCGTGACCGCGATCGTGGCGCCGTCGTGCTCGATCGTCACCTCACCCGCAAGCGCGGCTTGGAGCGGGGGCAGCGGGCTGCGCGGGCCGTGTGCCCGGTCGCCGGGGCTGAGCTGTGCGACGAGCTGTGCGGCGCGCGGGTTCGTCGTCGCCACGACGTCTGCCTCGTCGACGATGACGAGCCCGTCGCCGAGGCTCGCCACCGTGGTCGCCAGACGCTGGCGCTGGGACTCGACGCGCGCGCTGGCGCCCGCGAGATCGGCGCTCATGACGTTGAACGACTCGCCGAGCGCGGCGAGCTCGCGCGGGCCGTCGGCATCGACGTGCACCGCGAGATCGCCCGACGCCATCCTGCGCGTCGCATCGACGAGGTCGTCGAGCGGACCACGCATCTCGCGGATCAAGAGCGTCAGGAACACCAGCACCGCGACGAGCGCCAGGCCGGCGCCGACCGCGATGGCGATCAGTGCGGAGCGTCCTGAGCGCTTGGCCTGCGAGCGTCCCTGCGCACGGCGAGCGCCCTGGCGGATCGCCAGCTGCCGCACGGCGCGACGCACGGGGGGCAGGCTGCGCGCCGTGTCGGCGCGCTGGGCGTCGCCGGCCGGCGTCCGCGCGAGCGCGCGGGCCGACCGCCGCGCGGGGGAGATGAGCGCGGCCAGGGCGCGGCTCTGTGCGTCCTCGCGCGCGAGGACCCGCACGCGGCCGCCGTTGCGATCGAGCTCGCGCGCCGCCCGCGCCACGAACCTGGTCGTCTGCGATGAGCGCGGGCGGGCGAGGTTCGCCTCCAGGGCGACCGTCGCCGACAGCAGGTTCGCCGCGGCGACCTCCAGCGCCGACGTCGCAGTCAGGCGGTCCTCGTACTGCTGGCGCGTGTCGTAGAGCGCGGCGATCCCGATCGCTCCGATCAGCGCCAGCACGACCGTCAGGCCGAGTAGGGCAATACGCAGCGTGCGGGCGATCGAACGCCGGCGCAGGCTCACGCGCGCCCGCCGTGCGATCGGCCCGCGCGACATATCATCGACGTCATGGACTTCGTCGGCGCATGGCTGCGCCAGCTGCTGCGGGCCGCAGGCGCGGCGGCGCTCGTCCCGCTGGCGATCGTCGCCTCGCTCGCGGTCGTCGTCGCCGGGGCGGGTGGGCTGGGCGGCCTCGGCGCGCTCGGCCAGCTCGTCACAGGGCCCGCAATCTCGCCGGTGGAGCGCGCCGCGGCGACGACGCCGTCGACAGGAAGCGAGCTCGCACTCGTCGCGCCGCCCGAGGAGCCCGCCGCCCGGCGCCCGCCTGCGACCCCGCCCATGCCCGCCGTCACCGCGCCCGAGCCGAGTCCGCGCCGGGCCGCTCCGCCGGCGGCGCCTGCCCCACCGCCTGCTCCGAAGGTCCCAGCCCCGCCGCCGGCCCGAGTGCCTCCGCCTGCCGCTGCGCCGGTCGCTCCCCCGCCGCCGCCTCCTGCTCCGGTGACCGCGAGGGAGCGCACCGAGGCGCTCGGCGAGCAGCTCGGGGTGACGGTCGACGAGCTGGTGGCGGTGATCGAGGAGATCATCGATCGCCTCGGGAGGGCCGTCGGGGGCGTACTCGACGGACCGCCGCCTCGTCGCTGAGCCGCACGGCCTCCCGGCGCCGGCCGGCTACTCGAGCGCGTCCTGTGGAACGACGTAGTACGGCTTGGGCGCCTCGCGCGGCTTGAGCGTCGGTCCCCGCCCCCTGCGCGTGCTGACCGCAAACGACTTGTCGGGATAGCCACCGTGCGTCCTGACCCACTCCAGCACCTCGTCGGGATCTCCGCCGGCTTCGACGACCTTGGACTCCATGAGCACGACGGTCCCAGCCGGGTTGCCCATGAACAGCGCCGGCGTGATGCCCGCGAGCAGCGCGCGAATCGGATCGTCCTGGTCTCGTGCCACCGCGCGAGGATAGCGGCGCAAGGGCGACGCCGTGGTCGCAGATCGCGCGTTCATACTCCGGTCGCATGGACTTCGATCTGTCCGACGACCACGAGCTGCTGCGCCGGACGGTCCGCGCGTTCGCCGAGGGCGAGGTCGCGCCGGTCGCGGGCGAGCTCGACAGGACGCATTCGGTTCCCTACGACATCATCGCCAAGCTCGGCGCGCTGAACCTGATGGGGATCCCGTTTCCCGAGGAGTACGGCGGCGCCGGCGGCGACACGCTCGCGTACACGCTGACCGTGGAGGAGCTCACGCGCGTGGACTCCTCGGTCGCGATCACCCTGTGCGCGCACACGTCGCTGGGCACGCAGCCGATCTACCTGTTCGGCACCGAGGAGCAGAAGCGCGAGTGGCTGCCGCGGTTGTGCAGCGGGTCGATCCTCGGCGCCTTCGGCCTGACAGAGGCCGAGGGCGGGTCGGACGCCGCGAACACGACGACGCGCGCGGTGCTCGACGCGGGCGAGTGGGTCATCGACGGCTCCAAGCAGTTCATCACCAATGCCGGGACCGACATCTCGGGGCTCGTCACGATCACCGCGCTGACCGACGAGCGGCGGATCTCGAACTTTCTCGTGCCCAACGGCACGCCGGGCTACGAGCAGGGCGAGCCTTATCGCAAGATGGGCTGGCACGCCTCGGACACCCGCCCGCTGACGTTCACGGACTGCCGCGTGCCCGAGGAGCACCTGCTCGGCGTGCGCGGACAGGGCCTGAAGCAGTTCCTGCACGTGCTGGAGATCGGGCGCATCGGCGTGGCGGCGATGGGCCTCGGCCTCGCGCAGGGCGCGCTCGACCAGGCGCTCGCCTATGCCAAGCAGCGCCGCGCCTTCGGCCAGGCGATCTCGAAGTTCCAGACGATCCAGGGCAAGCTCGCCGACATGGCGACCGAGATCGAGGCCGCGCGGCTGCTCGTCTACCGCGCCGCGCTGCTGAAGGACGCGGGCCGCCCGTTCGGCCTCGCGGCCGCGCAGGCGAAGCTCAAGACGGGGCGCCTGGCGGTGCGCTGCGCCGACGAGGCGGTCCAGATCCACGGCGGCTACGGCTACATCGAGGAGTACCCCGTCTGCCGCATGTACCGCGACGCGAAGATCCTGACGATCGGCGAGGGCACGGACGAGATCCAGCAGATGGTGATCGCACGGGGGCTGGGGGCGTAGGTGCTGCCCACAGCGGTGGAGATCCGTGAGGTCGGGCCGCGCGACGGCTTCCAGAACGAACCCGAGACGATCGCGACCGCCGACAAGGTCGCGCTGATCGACCGCCTCGCGCGCACCGGCCTGCGGCGCCTGGAGATCACGAGCTTCGTGCGTCGCGACGTCATCGCACAGCTCGCCGACGCGCGCCAGGTGCTGACGGGCATCGACGTGCCGGCCGGCGTGTCGCGCAGCGTGCTCGTGCCCAATTCGCGCGGCCTGGACCATGCGCTCGAGCTTCGCGATCACTTCGACGAGGTCGGCGTCTTCCTGTCGGCGTCCGAGACGCACAACCTGCGCAACGTCAACCGCTCGGTCGCGGCGTCGCTCGACAGCCTGAGCCGGGTCATCGCGCGCGCACGTGAGGCCGGCCTGCGCGTCGAGGCCGTGATCGCGACGAGCTTCGGCTGCCCGTACGAGGGCGTCGTCGTGCGCGAGCGCGTGCTCGAGATCGCCGCGCGGCTCACCGGCGCCGGCGCGCAGGAGATCGCCTTCGGCGACACGACCGGCATGGCGAACCCCCTCGCCGTCGGCGCGCACTTCGACGCCGCGCGCGCGGCGCTCGGCGACGACGTGCAGCTGACCGCCCACTTCCACAACACGCGCGGCCAGGGCCTGGCGAACGTGCTCGCCGCGCTGCAGGCCGGCTGCTCGTCGTTCGAATCGAGCTTCGGCGAGCTCGGCGGCTGTCCCGTGCCGCCCGGAGCGACCGGCAACATCGCGACCGAGGACCTCGTCTGCATGCTGCACGAGATGTCGATCGAGACCGGGGTGGACCTCGACGCGCTGCTCGGCGCGGCGCGCGAGCTGCGCGAGCTGCTCGGGCGCCCGCTGGGCTCGCACACGCTCGTCGCCGGGCCGATCGACTGGCATCCGCGATGAGCATCGTGCTCGCCACGAAGGCACGTCCCGGCTCGAAGACCTACGAGGCCAACGCCGCCGCGCATCGCGAGCTGATCGAGGACCTGCGCGAGCGGCTGGCCCGCGTTCGCGCGGGCGGCGGGGCGCGGGCCGCCGAACGACATCAGGCGCGCGGCAAGCTGCTGGCGCGCGATCGCGTACAACGACTGCTGGACGCCGGCTCGCCGCTGCTCGAGCTGTCGCCACTTGCCGCGGACGGCCTGTACGACGACGCCAGCCCCGGGGCCGGGATCGTGACCGGCATCGGCCGCGTGTCGGGCCGCGAGGTCGTGGTCGTCGCCAACGATGCGACGGTCAAGGGCGGCGCCTACTTCCCCCTGACCGTCAAGAAGCACCTGCGCGCGCAGGAGATCGCGCTGCACAACCGCCTGCCCTGCGTCTACCTCGTCGACTCCGGCGGCGCCTACCTGCCGATGCAGGACGAGATCTTCGCCGACCGCGAGGGGTTCGGCCGGATCTTCTTCAACCAGGCGACGATGTCCGCGGCCGGCATCGCGCAGATCGCGGCGGTCATGGGCTCGTGCACGGCCGGCGGCGCGTACGTCCCGGCGATGAGCGACGAGACGGTGATCGTGCGCGAGCAGGGGACGATCTTCCTCGGCGGCCCGCCGCTCGTGAAGGCCGCGACGGGCGAGGAGGTCAGCGCCGAGGAGCTCGGCGGGGGAGACCTGCACAGCCGCCGCTCGGGGGTCGTCGATCACCTCGCCGACGACGACGACGAGGCCCTGGGCATCGTGCGCTCGATCGTCGCGACGCTGGGCGCACCGGCGCCCATGCCGTGGCAGCGGCTCGCGACGGAGGATCCCGCGGTCGACCCCGCCGGCCTGCTCGGTGCCGTGCCGGTCGGGCCCCGCACCGGATATGACCCGCGCGAGATCGTCGCGCGGATCGTCGACGGATCGCGCTGGCACGAGTTCAAGGCGCTCTACGCGCCGACGATCGTCTGCGGCTTCGCCCGCATCCACGGCCACCCGGCCGGGATCCTGGCGAATCAGGGCGTGCTGTTCGGCGAGAGCGCTCGCAAGGCCGCGCACTTCGTCGGGCTGTGCGATCAGCGCGGCGTGCCGCTGCTGTTCCTGCAGAACGTCAGCGGCTTCATGGTCGGTCGCGAGGCCGAGGCCGGCGGGATCGCGCGCGACGGCGCGAAGATGGTGGCCGCCGTCGCGTGCGCCAGGGTGCCGAAGCTCACGGTCATCGTCGGAGGCTCCTACGGCGCGGGCAACTACGGCATGTGCGGCCGCGCGTACGACCCGCGCTTTGTGTGGATGTGGCCCAACGCGCGGATCTCGGTGATGGGGGGTGAGCAGGCGGCGACCGTGCTCGGCGCGGTGCGCTCCGATCGCGACGCTGCCGAGATCGAGGCGCTGCGCGATCAGATCCGCGCCCAGTACGAGGTCCAGGGCCGCCCGTACTACGCGACGGCACGGCTGTGGGACGACGGCGTGATCGATCCGCTGGCCACCCGCGACACGCTCGGCTTCGCGCTGTCGGTCTGCGCGAACGCGCCGCTGGGCGAACTGCGGCGGCCAGTGCTGCGGATGTGACGCGATCAGCGACAGGCGGGTCCTGTTCTTCGGCGTCGTCTTCTCCTTCGGAACAACGACGCGACGATCGAAGGCGGCGGCCTGCGAGTCGAGCCCGAGATCTCCCAGCGCACGCTCGAACGGGTGCTCGACGACGCCGCGGCACTGCACCTGCGCGCGTTCGTCGTCGGCCAGCAGCCCGACGGCGACGCGGCCCAGGATGCGCGCATCTGCGAGCTGTCCGAAGCGTTTGCGGCGATCTGCGCGCTGCGCGGCGTGCCGTTCGCCGCCGTCGTGCTGGACTGGCTTCCTGAAACACCGCTCGTCGCGCTGATCCCGGCGCCGGGTGCGCACCCGATCCCCCATCCGTACCGGTTTGCGGGGGTTTCATCGCATCATCTGTCCGTCGAGCTACAGCTTCGTCCGTTCCGGCCGATCGTGGGGGCATGGCGATGAGGCAGAGCGGATGACCGAGACGGCAGCTCGCCGGCTCGCCGCCGACGACGGGTTCACGATCATCGAGATCATCGTCGCGAGCGTCGTGCTGATCGTGGGCATGCTCGGCGTCCTGACGCTGATGACTGGCGCGCTGCGCACCACGGCCCTTTCGAGCGAGCGCGTCGGGGCGACGAACCTTGCCCGCACGCTCGTCGAGGCGTCGCGGGGGCTGGACTACGACGACATGACGAGCACGCTCGTCCGAACCCGCCTGCAGGCGCAGGGCCTCGGCTCGGGCGCACCGTGGACGATCGCGCGCCGCGGGGTGACGTACACGATCACGTCCGCCTCTTGCACCTTCGACAACCCCTCCGACAAGCTCGCGGCGACGCCGCCGGCCGGAGTCTGCACGCCGCAGCCGGCAGGCGCGGCCGGCGACGTCAACGGCGACGACTTCCGCCGCACGAACTTCCAGGTCGCGTGGACCGACGGCGGCGGCGCACAGCGCTCGCTGACGCAGACGACGCTCGTCGTCAACCCGTCGGGCGGGCTCG
>Ga0136640_10000516_pt1 | contig 14790 bp, 13 predicted proteins | sample AntDrymUQ8642106_2_FD_105498 | JGI IMG/M metagenome (GOLD analysis project Ga0136640, IMG submission 105498) | Polar desert sand microbial communities from Dry Valleys, Antarctica - metaG UQ864 (21.06) | ecosystem: Environmental > Terrestrial > Soil > Desert | place: Antarctica: Dry Valley...
AATGCGCGCGCTTCTACGTCCGGAACGAAACGATCGGTCTGCCCGATCACCGTTTCGCCCGCACCCAGAATGAGCGCCCCGTCTGACGCAACCGCCTCGGAGAGGCGCGCGAAGGCGGCCCGGCGCATTTCGGCCGAGAAATAAAGCAGCACGTTGCGGCACAAGATTATGTCGAAGGCGCCGAGCTGGGGCGGCGGCTCGAGCACCGAATGCGCCTGGAAGCGCACGGCGCGCGCAAGCTCGGAATGGAGCCGCCACTTCCCGCGTTCCGGTTCGAACCAGCGCACCATCTGATCAACAGGAAGCCCGCGTTGAACTTCGAACTGCGAGTAAAGCCCTTCGCGCGCGCGTTCGATCGCGGATCGCGAGACATCCGTCCCCAGAATATCGACGGTCCAGCCCGTCCAATTCAGAGGCTGATCAGCGATGATCATGGCAATCGAATAGGCTTCCTGCCCGAAGGAGACGCCGGCGCACCAAATTTTGATGCGACGTTCTCGCGCTCGCGCGCGCCGAAAATGCGGGAGCAGTTCGTCTTTGAGCAGTTCGAACGGCTTGGCGTCGCGAAAGAAATAGGTTTCGTTGTTGAGAAGCGCCTCGACGACATCGTCCGCCAGGCCTGGATCGCGCGCGGTCACGAGATGCGTGATCAGCTGTTCAAGGCAGGTAATATCATTCTGCCGAAGAATATCCTTCAACGCGGTTTCGATGCGCCAGCGGCGGCTGATCGTCAGCTGTTGCCCGGTGCGAGCCTCGAGCAGCCCCGCCAGGATACGCAACGCGCTGTCGCTTACTTCCACGTCGCGGCCCCGGACAGCGAAGGCGCGACCCTGGTCGCGATGCACTGGGCAATCGCTTCAGGATCGAGGATGGCGCTGGCGTAACCCGCTTCGGCAACGCTGCGCGGCATTCCCCACACCGCCGAGCTCGCCGGATCCTGGACGAGGACGCTGCCGCCGGCCTTAACCATGCAGGCGCTGCCGACGAGGCCGTCGCGGCCCATCCCGGTCAGCACGATCCCATAGGCGCTTGGGCCATATTCATCCGCGACCGACGCAAACATCGGATCGACGGAGGGCAGGCAGCCCCCCATCGGCCCGCTGTGATCGAGCGCGATGCGCGGGCCACGTGAACCTGGCTTCAGCTGCAGATGCGCGTCGCCGGGAGCGACGAGGATTCGGTCTTCGGCGATCGCGGCGCCTTCTGCGGCGACTTCGGTGACTCGTCCGGACACAGTGGCAAGCTGGCGCGCGAAATAGGGCATGAAAACCGCGGGCAAATGCTGGGTAACGAGAATGGGGACGCCGATTCGCGGCGGCATGACCGCAAACAGGCGGCCCAGGGCGTGGAGCCCGCCAGTCGATGCCCCGATCGCCAGACACTGAAGCGGCTTGGTCGACATCGGGCGAAGAATGGCTTCGTCCATTCGCGTGTCGCGCGGCGCGGGCGCCGCGTCATCGGCGTCGCGGCGGGCGCGGCCGATTGCTTGCAACTTGGAAATGAGAAGCGTCGAGAAACTATTGTTCATGCCGGTGCTTCCGGGCTTCGGAAGCGTGTCGGCCGCGCCCAATGCGAGCGCCTGTACGGTCATCGCCGCGCCGTCGTCACAAAAGGAGGAGACGATGAGGACCCTGGCTCCGCGTCCTTGCCGCATGATTTCGGGTAATGCGGTCAGCCCGTCGGTTCCCGGCATTTCGACGTCGAGCAGGACGATGTCGACAAGCAACGCCGGGAGCAAGTCGAGCGCTCGATCGGCAGTGGCGGCTTCCCCCACCACCTCGAAGCCCGGCTCGGAAGCGATAATATGCGAGAGGACGGCCCGCACCACGGCCGAATCATCGACCAGGAGGACGCGAATGGGGCGGTCGTCGCTTGTCGCGCTACTTCGGCCGGACGTCGCTGCCGACGCCGCCCTGACCCCAGTCATGCAACCCCGACGATCTGCAGCTTGCTGTGAAGCGTCTCGCGATCGAAAGGCTTCATGACATATTCGTCGGCACCTGCCTCGATCGCGGCGCGGATGTGCGCCATATCGTTCTCGGTGGTGCAAAAAACCACCTTGGGCTGCTTCGTGTGATCAGCGCCGCGAAGCTGCGTCAGAAATTCCATCCCGCTCATGACTGGCATGTTCCAGTCGAGGAGCACGACATCGGGCATGTTTACCTGGCACTGGGCGAGCGCTTCACGGCCGTCGCCCGCTTCCTCGACGTTGAATTCAAGCGTTTCGAGGATGTGGCGCGCGACCTTGCGGATAACCTTGGAATCATCGACGACGAGGCAGGTTTTCATGGCGTTTCGGTCCGTAAGTTTCGAAGGCTTGCCGCCTGGGATCGACGCTAGTTTCGATTAGTAAGGAACGGCTTAACGACTAAGCGGCGATCGCTTGTGGACCGGCGATAAGCGCTGCGACGTCGATCAGCAGTAGGATGTCGCCGTCGCTTTCGACGGTTCCGGCCGCAACGCGCAACCATCCGCCTTGCAACTGCGCCCCTAACGGGCCCGTCGCGACGGCTTCGACGACATCGTCGACACCGTCGACAGTGACGGCGTACGGGTGTCCATCGAGCTCGACGATCACTGCCTCACGGCTTGCTGTACCCGGGCGTTCGAGGCCGATCGAACGATAGGCGTCGATCACGGTCAAGACCCGGCTCCTGAGCGCCGCGAGGCCTGCGATATGCGGCGCGGCGCGCGGTACCGGCGCGATGTCGTCGAGCTCGACAACCGAAGCGACCAGGTCAACTAAGAAAGCGACGCGCTCGCCGGCCAGGCGAACGATGAGAACCAGATCGCTCATGCCCTGCGTGCCCCCGTTGCCAAATGCGATGCCAGCACCTTTAAGAGCCCGACACGGTCGTAGCGATGGACGGTTTCGACTCCCGCCGTTGGCGGTCCATTGTTCCGGATCAGGATCGTGCGCGGGTCGTCCTGCGCCTCGCGAACATTCTCGGCGTTGCGAAAGATGATCGCGGCGTTGCCGCGCTGTTCTTTATCGCCGCCGATGATGACGCGGTATCCCGCCGATTCGACGAGCGGGCGAAGCAAATTCTCCATCCAGGAATCCCCGGATGGAAGAATACACAAGGGCGCTGCGGCTCCAAAATCCGCGCCCAAGTCCCGCGCCGCGAAGATGAAATGCGGGTCAAGCAGCTCGACCAGTTCGCCGCCGATCAGCGTCACTCCGGCGACCGGCCCCGGAGCATGGGCCGGACTGATCGACGTATCGTGGGGAACGATATCGATGACCTCGGAAAAGCCGTAAGCCAGTTCGCTCGCGCCGTCGCTCATGCGGACGAGCCGCAACTTTGGTCCCAGAGTTTGCCCCTCGCACCCGTCGAGGTCGAGGATTCGGTCGGCGATGACGACGCGCAGCCGTCCCGCCCCATACTGCACCGCGGACGCCGGCACTTCCTCGATCCGGTCCACCAGGGCCAGCCGTACGGCGTGGTTGACCCCGTCCAGGCCGCGAAACAAGAGCACAAGTGGGGCGGCCTCGGCGCGCTCCTGAACTGGCGGCGCGGCTTCGTGCGAAGCCGCCGCATCAAGCGAGATGCCACCGGTCGCAGCGACACCTGCGGCATCGAGCAGGAGAATGGGCCGGCCGTTGTCGGCCAGCGTCGTCCCCGCATAAAGTCCGGTCGCCATGACCGCGGGCGCGGCAGGTTTGACCACCAATTCCTCATGATCGTGGACGCACTCGACGGCGAGCGCGAAGACATCGCCGCCAGCCGGCTTGAGCAGGATAAGGGTGGGCGAGTCTTCATCGCGTCTGGTCACGCCGATCAGATCGGCCAGCGACAGCATTGGTATGCGCCGTCCGCGGACCTTGGCGATGGCCGAACCGCCGACGTGCTCGATGTGGACGGCTTCACCCTTGCAGCGCACGATTTCTTCGATCGCGGAGCGCGGAATGGCGAAAGTTTGATCCGCGACGCTGACGATCAGCGCAGGGATGATGGTCAGGGTCAAGGGAACGCGAAGTGTGATCTTCGTTCCGCGATTTTTGCGGCTTTCAAGGTCCACGACTCCGCCGATACGTTCTATGTTGGCGCGCACGACATCCATCCCGACGCCGCGTCCCGAGATGGCGGTGACTTGCGCCGCAGTCGACACGCCCGCCTGAAACATTAGCGCGTTGCGTTGTGCCTCGCTCAGGCCGGCGGCACTCTTTTGGTCGAGCGTGCCGGAAGCGACGGCGTGTTCGACTAGCCTGTCCCCGTCAATGCCGCGCCCGTCGTCGGCGATTTCGATCAGGATTTGATTGCCCGTCTGACGCGCAGACACCTTGAGCATTCCGGTTTCCGGTTTGCCGGCCGAGCGCCGGACGTCGGGCGCCTCGATGCCGTGGTCGACCGCGTTGCGGATAATGTGGGTCAGCGGATCGCGGATCATTTCGATCATTTCGCGGTCGAGTTCGACATCGCCCCCGTCTACCGCCACGACGACCTGTTTGCCGAGTTCTGCGGCAAGATTGCGAACCATTCGCGGAAGCGCCGCGAACAAATTTTCGACACGCTGCATGCGGGTTCGCGTGATCGCTTCCCGCATTTCGGCGATGTTGGCCGACACGGCATCGAAAGCAGTATGGATGGCGGCGTCGGCGGGGGTTTCGCGCAGCCGGCGGGTAAGCTCGTTGCGGGCGAGGACGAGGTCGGAAACTCCGCTCATCATGCGATCGAGAAGATCGACCGACAAACGTATCGTCCGGAGCGGCTGGGTGTTCGTGCTTGCCGCAGACGCGGGGGGGAGACCATGTGCCGAGCCGGAACGCTCCAGCCCCTGACTTTCCGAAAGTGCGTCGATAAGCGGCTGGTCGGCGCTGCCGGCGAACTCTTCGCCTTGTTCGAGCGCCATCACCATTTCGCCGATGCGGTCGATCACCGCCAGCACGGCGCTAACGAGGGCCTGGTCTGCATGGCGGCGCCCCGCCCGGACATCAGACAAAGCGTCTTCGGCGGCATGGCTTAGCGCCTGAAGGCGCGGTAGTTCGAAGAAGCCGCAATTGCCCTTGACGGTGTGGACAAAGCGGAAAATGACGTCGATCCGCGAGCGGTCGTCGGGGTCGGCCTCCCACGCAACGATTTCGCCCCCGAGCGCGGTAAGCATTTCGCGCGTTTCGGCGATAAAATCCTGGATCAGGTCGTCCATGTCGTCGTTCGCCCTCTTCACGCGGGCTATGGCGCAAAGAGGGTAAACAGATTGTTAGTGCTTGCCCGCTTCAGCCCCTTACCGTCGCCCCAAACAGCAGAACGCCGTTGTCCTCCGCGACCTGGACATCGCCGCCATTGTCGCTGATCAGGCAGTGAACGAGCCACGCCGCGGCCGCGCGCGGGGCGACGGCGTCGTCGCCAAGTGCACCTACGAGTGCACGTTTCAACTCGGGGTCCAGGACAATGCGCGGGCCTTCGGCACGAACGACGACTTCGACCATGCTATCGCCCTTTTCCGCGCCGACGTCGAGCCTGCCGCCCCGCACGAGCGCGTCGCCGGCAATCAAGGCGAGGTTGAGAAGGACCTTGATCGCAGTTTTGTTAAGCGATCCGTCGTCGACCATCCAGCCGAGCTCGATCCGGCCGTCGTCTCCGAACAGCCCCTCGATCGCCGCGCGCGCCTCGCGGGTATCGACATCGTCGCCAAATCCCCCGGCCGCACCAAATGCCAGCCTGAAGAATTTGAGCTTATTGGCCGAAGCGCGCGCGCTTTCGGTAAGAAGCGTCAGGCAGCGCGCGCGCATGTCGGGATCGGTCTCGTCGACCAGCAGCTCGATGCCGTTGTTAAGTGCGCCGACCGGCGATAGCAGATCATGGCACAGACGCGAGCAGAGAAGACTCGCGAACTCGACGGATTTCATTGTGTTTCCTGCCCCAACGACGGCGCGACCGCCGGCCCCATGACATCACACCCTTTGCCCGCCGCGGCCCCGACTGGCAAGGCGCTCGCGCTTCATATTGATAAAGATCAGACGGCATCCCACATCGGACTAGCAATGGACGTGGGGGCGTCAGTCATCGATGTTTGGATCGAAACGGGCGTGGCCGGCTGGCGGCTCGATCGCGCGCTCGCGGCCGCTATTCCGGCCTTGTCGCGCGAGCGATTGAAGGTGCTGATTTCTTCCGGACAAGTGACGCGCTCCGGTGCCACGGTGCGTGATCCGGCGGCCAAAGCCGCATTGGGCGATTTCTATTCGGTCGCTGTTCCAGCCGCGCGGCCAGCGCATAATCTGCCGCAGGCCATGGACCTCGTCATCCCGTACGAGGACGAGCATGTTATCGTCATCGACAAACCGGCCGGGCTGGTGGTCCATCCCGCCGCCGGCAATCTCGATGGGACGCTCGTCAACGCTCTGCTCCATCATTGCGCGGGGCACCTGTCGGGGATCGGCGGCGTGGCAAGGCCCGGGATCGTCCACAGGATCGACAAGGACACGTCAGGACTGATGATCGCCGCCAAGACGGATGTGGCGCACGAAGGCCTGTCAGCACAATTCGCGCGGCACAGCATCGATCGCCGCTATCGCGCGATCATGGCGGGCATCCCCGCGGCGGGCAGCGGCACGGTCGATGCGCCGCTCGCGCGCTCCAGCTTCGATCGCAAGAAGGTGGCGATCGTCGCGGAGGGCCGCGGCAAGCGCTCGATCACCCACTGGCGGCTGATAACTGCGTTGTCCCATGCGGCACTGGTCGAATGCCGGCTCGAAACCGGGCGCACGCATCAAGTGCGCGTTCACATGGCCTCGATCGGTCATGCGCTGCTCGGCGATCCGGTTTACGGGCCGACCCGCAGCGAGCACAGGGCGCTTCTCGGGCGGCTCGGGTTTCGCCGGCAGGCACTTCACGCCGCTGGACTGGGCTTCGTGCATCCGGTATCAAAAGAAAACCTGTCTTTCGAAAGCCTCATTCCGCCCGATATGCAGGAACTGTTCACGGCGCTTACCGTATAAGCATCATCTGGGCGCGGGCTTTTGCCAAGCCGCCGTGCCTCAAGGAGACCAGGACGACCATGGCCCAAGCCAAGACCATCGCCACGATCCCCGCTTCTGGAGGCGAAGCGGGGCTCAACCGTTACCTCGGCGAGATCAAGAAATTTCCGATTCTCGCTCCGGAAGAAGAGTATATGCTCGCCAAGCGCTGGACCGAGCATGGCGATACCGATGCCGCGGCCAAGCTGGTCAATAGTCATCTGCGCCTCGTCGCGAAAATCGCCATGGGCTACCGCGGTTACGGGCTGCCGGTCAGCGAGCTCATTTCCGAAGGCAATATCGGCTTGATGCAGGGCGTGAAGAAGTTCGAGCCCGAGCGCGGTTTCCGTCTCGCCACCTACGCGATGTGGTGGATCCGGGCTTCGATCCAGGAGTTCATCCTGCGCAGCTGGAGCCTCGTCAAGATGGGCACCACCGCGGCGCAGAAGAAGCTTTTCTTCAACCTCAGGCGGATGAAGAACAAGATCGACGCGTTCGAGGATGGCGACATGCGCCCCGAGGATGTGACGAAGATCGCCACCGATCTCGGCGTGTCCGAGGATGACGTCATATCGATGAACCGGCGCATGGCGCGGGGCGGCGATACGTCGCTGAACGCACCCCTGCGCGAGGATGGCGAGGGCGAGTGGCAGGATTGGCTGGTCGATAGCGGACCGCTGCAGGACGAGCGCATCGCCGATGCCGAGGAGAAGCAGGTCCGCCACGAGCTGCTCGGCGAAGCCATGCAGTCACTCAACGATCGGGAGAAGTTCATCCTAACCGAGCGGCGGCTGTCCGAGGATCCCAAGACGCTCGAGGAATTGAGCCAGGTCTACGACGTCAGCCGAGAACGCATTCGCCAGATTGAGGTTCGCGCGTTCGAGAAGCTGCAAAAGGCGCTGATCAACATCGCCGGCGAACGCAGGCTGTTGCCCGCCGGCTGATCAGGATACCGGCGTTCGCATGAGCGCCGATCCCGATCCGCACAATGCCGGGCGCCGCCGGCTGGAGTTTGTCGCGGCGTCGTTCTTCGCGTTCGCAGCCGCGTGCGGTGTCTACGCGGCTTCGTCGCGCGGGATTTGGATAGACGAATTCTGGTCGTTGCGAATGGGCGATGCGGCCATCCCGCTTGAGCAGCTCGCCGAGCAGCGTTGGCTTCACGACACCAATCCCATCACGGCCAATATGCTTTATCGCATCGTCTCCTACAGCGGGGCCAGCGACATCGCGGTGCTGCGCATCATCTTCAATCTGCCACCTTTCTTGCTCCTGCTTGCCGCGACGGCGGGCTTTCATCGCGCAAGCCCGTCGCGAAGTCCTTTCTACTTGCTGTTCGCGGTCCTTGTCGTCGCCCTCCCCGCCTTCATTACCGCTTTTTCAGATTATCGTTCCTATGTCTGGCAGATTGGCTGGGGAGCGATACTCGTCCAGTTCGCGCATTGGCTTCTGGTCGAGCCACCCGCGCCGGCGCTCCCGCGCAACCGGGCGCTCGCTGCCCTCGCAATTGCAAGCGTGTTCGGAGCGATCGCATTCCATTTCATAGCTGGCTTGCTCGTCAGCGCGCTCGTCGCGGGCCTTTTGTTGATGTTAGCGCGGTCGCGGGCGTGGCGCGCGTTTGCAGCGGTGGCAGTGCCGGCCGTCATCGTCTGGTCGACGATGCTCGGATTGGCGCTCTGGCAATACAGTCATGTTCGCAGGGAGCTTGATTATAGCTGGATAACCACCACCACGCCGCAAGCGCTCATCATCGGGGCCGCGCTGATGGTCGAAGCCTTGCTCGCCAACCCGGTAGCGAGCGTACTTGCGCTGTTGCGGCAGCCTGCATTTGAAATGGTCGACCGAGCGGCGGCCCGACGCCGGCTAGAGTTCATCTTGCTGCTGGGTGCGAGCATCTTTGCGGCTGCGGCGCCTTTGCTCCTGCTCAACGCCTACAGGCCGGTCGTCGTCGATCGTTATCTCGGAACGTGGCAGCTGCTCATCGCCGGGATCGTCGCGGTCGCAGGATGCCGGGCGGTGGCCGCACATCGTTGGGCACCTTATGCAGTGGCCGTCTTCGCGGTCATTTCCGTAGGCGTGACCGCTCGCCGTCAAGCCGATTATCGCGGCTGGAACGAGACGCGCGACTTCATCGCGAGCGGCGTAAGGAACTGCCCGGCAAGCACGGTCTATGCCACCACTCCGTGGCGCCTCAGGACGGGGCGCGATACACGCTATGCGGCTTACGAAAGTCTAACTTTTGCTGACGGTTATCGCCGGCTGGCGAAGGACGCTGGTTTCGAGCTGACCGTGCTAAGCCCCGAGGATCGCGTACTGGCGTTGGCAGATAAATGCCCAACCTATCTATGGGCAGAGCATACCGGGGGTTGGTATCTTCCAGATGGCGGATATGTTCTTGGCAAGGCGGGCCTCCGCCCCTCCGCGAAGGCGCGAGCGACGATCTTTAGAACGAACAGCGGTTTCGTGGTCGTGCTCAAAAAGGCAGCTTGAAGCCTGGCGGCAGCGGCAGGCCGCTCGTCACCTTGCCCATCTCGTCGGAAGCGGCTGCGTCGGCCTTGCTGCGCGCATCGTTGAGGGCGGCGGCGACGAGGTCCTCGAGCATTTGCTTCTCGGACGGTCGAAGCAAGCTTTCGTCGATGTCGACCGAGATGATTCGTCCCTTGGCCGAGGCACGGATTTTGACGAGGCCGCCTCCCGACACGCCATCGACTTCGATCTTGTCGAGGCCCGTTTGCGCCTTCTCGAGTTCGGCCTGGGCGTTTTGCGCCATTTTGAGGATATCGTCGAAATTGGGCATTGCGATCAGGCCTTGTGTTGTTCGGACGAAGTGTAGCTGAGCAATTCCGCATCAGGGAAGGTCTTGAAAGCGGCTTTCACCAGCGGCGTTTCGAGGATCGCGGCGCGGACGCGGGCTTCCTCGCCCTGTTCCCTGGCCAGAAGCGAAGGCTCGCCAGGCTGGTCGCTCGTCGTCACGCGCCACGCCGTCCCCATTATCGCCTCGAGTGCTGCGGACGCGTCGCGAGCGAACTCGCCGGGAAAGGGCTTTAGCGGACGTACGACCAACTCGGGCGGAGCATAGCGGACGAGTTCGACCAAATCGTTCAGCTGCTGGGCCAAATGCGCCTTGCCGTTGCTTGCGAGCATTGCGACCAAAGCGGCGAAAGTGGACGGAGACGGCGATACCCCCGGCGCGGCGGGCGCGGAATTGGAGACCGCCCCCCCGTTCCCGATCTTGGCGAGGATCGCTGAAGGATCGGGGAGTTCGCCGGCGTGGATTACGCGCAGCAACGCCATCTCGGCGGCCTCGAGCGGGATCGGCGCGGCGACGACTTCGGCCAAACCCTTGAGAAGCAACTGCCACAGGCGGTGCACGGTCGCGTAGCCGAGCCGGCTCGCCCAATCGGCATAAGCCTCGCGCTCCTCCGCCGACTGCGCCGGGTCGGCGCCGCCGCCGGCCTTGGCGCGGGTGATGCCGTGGACGGCGGTAAGCAGATCGCGCAACAATGCGGCGGGTTCGACCCCGAGCTCGTATTGATCGCGGATTGCGGCTAGCGCTCCAGGTGCATCCCCGGCGAGCAATAATGCCAACAGGCCGCGAACCAGGCCGCGATCGGCCAAACCCAGCATTTGGCGCACCGCCGCGGCGTCGACCCGCCCCTGCCCATGGGCAAAGGCTTGATCGAGGATCGAGAGCCCGTCGCGCGCCGATCCCTCGGCCGCGCGGGCGATCAGCGCGATCGCTTCGGGATCGGCCTCGATCTCCTCCAAGCGCGCGACTTCGGCAAAATGCGCGGCGAGTTTGTCGGCGGGAATGCGGCGCAGATCGAACCGCTGGCAGCGCGACAGGACGGTTACCGGAACCTTGCTGAGCTCGGTCGTAGCGAACAAAAACTTAACGTGCTGAGGAGGTTCTTCAAGTGTCTTCAAAAGCGCATTGAAGGCGTTTTTGGATAGCATGTGGACTTCGTCGATGACGTAGACCTTGAAACGCGCCGATACCGCGGCGTAGCGCACCGCCTCGACGATTTCGCGGATATCGTCGACCCCAGTATGGCTCGCGGCATCCATTTCGACGACGTCGATATGCCGTCCTTCGGCGATTGCCCGGCACGGCTCGCATACGCCGCACGGCGCGATGGTCGGCCCGCCTTCCCCGTCCGGGCCGACACAGTTGAGCGCCTTGGCGACCAGCCGGGCGGTCGAGGTTTTGCCAACGCCGCGTACGCCAGTGAGCAAAAATGCGTGCGCGATGCGGTCGCGCTTGATTGCGTTAGCAAGCGTCTGGACCATCGCGTCCTGACCGATCAGCTGATCGAAGCTTTGCGGACGATATTTGCGTGCGAGCACGCGGTAGGGCGTGGCCGCGGCGCTTGGCGGCGGGGCGTCGCCAAACAGCGCGGGTTCATCCGATTCGGGAGCCATCGGCCGAACCCTAGAGCGCGCCGTGGCGCCGCGCCACCAAGCCGGCGCCTAGGGGAACCTGATGAACCTTATACTGCTGCGGGGATTTCAGGCGGCGTGCGCGAAGGTGCCGCGTGCGCGGCAACAGGCGAGGTGGATAATCGATGCAGGCCATGCATGGGAACATAGCACGAACCTGAGACTGTAGGAAAGCGCCGCGCGAAGCCGCGCCGCGTCGCGGTGGGAGCCGGAAACGACCCGGCGCTTGAACTCGTTACGGCTGCTTCCTTCCGGACCTGACCGGGTTGGCGAGAGCGCCGCCCGCCCGACTCCCGGACCCGATATGGCCGATGCCCGCGCCGACTTCAACGCCGCCGCGTCTGGCGCAAGCTCCCCGGAATTTGGACGGTGAGATGCCCTAGTGCGGCTTCGAGCCTGATCTGGCAGGCCAGCCGCGACGTGCGCTGGCTGTCCGGGACGAGATCGAGCAGCTCTTCCTCTTCCTCGCTCGCCACAGGCAGGCGCGCGAAATCGGATGCATCGACGACGACGTGGCAGGTCGCGCACGCCATCTGGCCCTCGCACGTCCCTTCGAGTGGCTGGCCGGCCGCCTGGGCGACATCGACGAGGCGCGCGCCCGGCTCGGCCACCGCCGTCATGACGTCACCCATCGCGCCGACGAAGGTGACGGCGATCAAGCGGCGAGGCTTGTTTGCCGGTCGGCGGCGTCGCAGATCGCGGCGAGCGCCGATTGAAACGCCCCGGGATCAATCCCCCGCCCGAAGCCGAGCCTGATGCTCGAACGGGTCTCGCGTTCGCCGAGTCCCAGCGCCTTCAGCACATGGCTGGGCCGGCCCGATCCGCTCGCGCACGCCGAGCCCGCCGAGAAGGCGATGTTGCGAAGCTCCGATATCAGGCGCGACGCGTCGACGCCGTCGCGGCGAATGTTCAAATTACCGTGCCATCGCGGATTCGCGGCGCCATTGAGCGACCAGCCCGAGGCTAGCAAGGGCTGGGCGAGCGCCCACAGCGCCTCAACATGCACGGCATCGCCGTCGAAGCTTTCGCCCGCCAGCTTCGCCGCCGCGCCGAAGCCCGCGCACAGTGCAGGCGACAGCGTTCCGGAACGCAATCCCCCCTCTTGCCCTCCACCATGAACGATCGGCGCGACGGCGACGCCATCGCCTATCCATAGCGCACCAATTCCCTTCGGTCCGAATATCTTATGGCTAGATATGGCAATAAGATCGCAGGTATCCGCGGGCAGGTCGATGCGGCCGAAACCCTGCACCGCATCGCAGAAGAAGCGCGCGCCGACCGCACCGGCGAGGTCCGCCAATTCCTCGATGGGCTGGACGACTCCGATCTCGTTGTTGACCAGCATCGCGGCGACGAGCGCTGTGTCGTGGTCGATCGCGGCGGCGGCACGATCGAGATCGACGAGCCCGTCCGGGCCGACGGCAAGCACCGTCACGCGCCATCCCTGCCCTGCCAGCCAGGCACAAGTGTCGAGGACGCAGGCATGTTCGGTGGCGATGGTGACGATATGGCGGCGGTTTGCCGGCGCGAGCGCGGCGACGCCCTTGATCGCCAGATTGGCGGCCTCTGTCGCCCCCGAGGTGAAAATCAACCGTCCCTGGTCCCGGTTCAGGGTCGCCGATATTCGTTCGCGTGCGACCTCGACCGCGGCGGCGGCTTCGCGTCCCTGGCGGTGCGACGAGTGCGGATTGCCATACCCGTCGCCGAGCCACGGCAGCATCGCCTCGCGCGCCTCGGACGCGAGCGGGGTGGTCGCCTGATAATCGAGGTAGATCATGCCGCCCTGCGCCGCTCGCTGAGCGCTTCCCACGCCGCAGCACAGGCATCGACGTCGGTCCAACTCGTGCTGCGTCCGAAGCTGATGCGAAGGACCTCGGATGCGTCGCCGTCGCACCAGCCCATCGCCGCCAAGGTCGCGCTCGGCCTGACGCTTCCCGACGAACAAGCGCTTCCCGCCGAGACCGCGATGCCGAGCAAGTCCATGTGGACGAGTTGCGCGGCGGCGGGCACGCTAGGCATGCGACAGGCGCCGATCGTTGCGATCCGCGGCTGGGATGCGGCGACGATCTGCGCGCCCCTGCCCTCCAGGCGGTCCTCGAAGCGCCGCCGGAGGCCGGCCATGTCCACGAACCAGCTTTTGTCCGCTTCGACCGCGGCTGCGAAACCCGCGATGGCCGGAAGGTTCGACGTGCCGGGACGAAGGCCACCCTCCTGACCGCCCTGAGGCTCGACAAGCCCGGATTCCCGCAGCAGCAAGGCCCCCACCCCTGGCGGACCGCCGAGCTTGTGAGCCGCGACGACGACGATGTCGGCGTCCGGAAGCGCCAGCTTGCCCGCGCTTTGCGAACAATCGGCGACGAGCAATCCGCCCGCCTGCCGGACGGCGCGCAGGACTTCGTCCATCGGGTGGATGACGCCGGTTTCGTTGTTGACCGATTGGACGCAGAACAGCGGCCGCTCAGAGCCTTCGGCAAGGCCGGTCATGGCCTCGAAATCGAGGCGCCCGTCCCGATCGACCGGAATCCTCGCAGCGTCCGGTGCAACCCGGTGAACCGCGGGATGTTCGACCGATGCCACGATCCGGCGATCGCACGCGACGCGGGTCAGCGCGATCGCTAGCGCTTCGGTCGCGCCCGAGGTAAAGACGAGCTCGCCCGGCCAGTCGAGCGCGTGCGCAATCCTGCGGCGGCAGTCTTCGAGATACGCCTTGGCGCGCCTCCCCTCGACATGGGCCGACGACGGGTTGGCCCACGCGTCGAGCGCTTCCGCCATCGCTTCGCGAGCCCCCTCGATGACAGGGGTCGTCGCGGCATGATCAAGATAGACGCGGCGCTGCAATCGGGGCCCCTTTTCACGTCAATTGCGAAGTGATCGGCCTTGCCTATATAGAGCCCAGCCGCCGTGCGCACCCTCGCATCCCCGCGATTTGATTAGTGGATTTCCATGCCCGAAGTGATTTTCCCCGGCCCCGAAGGCCGTCTCGAAGGCCGTTTCCATCCTGGACCGCGGCCGCGCGCGCCGGTCGCGATGATCCTCCATTCGCATCCCCAGGCCGGCGGGACGATGAACAACCGCATCGTCCAGGAATTGTACAAGACGTTCGTGCGCCGCGGCTTCGCGACGCTTCGCTTCAACTTTCGCTCGGTCGGCAAGAGCCAAGGCCTGTTCGACAACGGCGTCGGGGAATTGTCGGACGCCGCCAGCGCGCTCGACTGGGTGCAGCAAATCCACCCGGAGGCCGAACAGACCTGGATCGCCGGCAACAGCTTCGGCGCCTGGATCGGCATGCAGCTCCTCATGCGGCGGCCGGAAATCAAGGGCTTCATCTCGATCGCCCCGCCCGCGAACATGTATGATTTCACCTTCCTCGCGCCGTGCCCGTCATCGGGAATCAT
>Ga0136640_10000517_pt1 | contig 14778 bp, 17 predicted proteins | sample AntDrymUQ8642106_2_FD_105498 | JGI IMG/M metagenome (GOLD analysis project Ga0136640, IMG submission 105498) | Polar desert sand microbial communities from Dry Valleys, Antarctica - metaG UQ864 (21.06) | ecosystem: Environmental > Terrestrial > Soil > Desert | place: Antarctica: Dry Valley...
CAGGCGGTCGACCAGGGCCTTGGCTTGCAGGGTGTCCAGCAGCCCGGTGATGGACGGGCGCGACACCAGCAGCCGTTCAGCCAGCTGGCACGGCTCCAGGCGGCGCCCCTCGGTGTTGTGCAGTGCCATGAGAACGTTGAAGGCGCTGGGGGACAGGCCGAGCGGCCGCAGCTCCTCCGCCTGCGCCGTCATGGCCGCGTTGTAGGCGCGAAACAACCAGATCAGCACCTGCACGTTGAGCGGGTCGCAGCCGGGGTGCGTGGCTTCCTGCAGGGCCAGGCGCCGCAGCTCCACCTCGTGCGTGCCGGCGGCCACCGGCCTGCCCGGCCTGGACACCGACCGTGGCTGCGCCATCGCAACTCCCTTCCAGCCACCGGCTGGTGCGCGTCGCAGGAGTGTAGCGACGCCCGCGCTCAGGGAGGCGGTCGCGCAGCCGAGCGCCGTGGTGGGGTCTCAGGGATGACTTTGGCCGCCAGCAGGTCGTCGGCGGCGACCTCGGCGACGCTGCCGTCGCGACGTTGGATCACCAGCGTGCCGCCCTCCCAGGCACGCAGCCGCCCGACGACATCGCTGGCCGACGGCTGGCCCGGGGCGGCGTGGGTGCGCAGGCGCACGCTGACGCGCGAGCCGACATCGGCCGGGGTGATGCGGATGCGGTAGACAGCGGTCACTGCCCGCAGCCTGCCATGCGAAGATGTCGCGGCAGGGGCGACAGGCTGGGTACAGTGAGGCTGCGGTCGGACGGCTAGTCTGGCCGCGGTTGCGGCAAGCCTGCCGTGGCGAGGTGAACAGCGGAGCCCACAGACCACAGGCCGCACAGGAGCGACAGCATGACGTACACGATCGCCGAGCCGTGCATCGATGTGAAGGACAAGTCCTGCATCGAGGAGTGCCCGGTCGACTGCATCTACGAGGGCGAGCGGATGCTGTACATCCAGCCCGACGAGTGCGTGGACTGTGGCGCCTGTGAGCCGGCCTGCCCCGTTGAGGCCATCTTCTACGAGGACGACGTGCCCGACGAGTGGAAAGAGTTCACTCCGGTCAACGCCGAGTTCTTCAACGACGACGTCACCGGCTTGGGCTCCCCGGGTGGCGCAGCCAAGGTGGGGGCCGTCGCCAAGGACCACCCCAAGGTCGCCAGCTGGGAGTAGCCGGCCGCCCGGTCGTCAACCACCCGAAGCCCTCGCCGCCGGCGGGGGCTTCCCTCGTGTCACAGCCCAGCGGTCCCGGGTCAGGTGGCGGGGGTCAACGTGGCCTCGACCGCGGCCGACAGCACCCCCGCGGCGCGGCCTCGAACCACCAGGGTGGCCAGGTCGTCCAGCGGGGTCGGCTCGTCGTTGACGATCGCCAGCGCGGCACCCTGGCGGGAGGCCGCCGCGGGCAGGTCGGCGGCGGGAAAGACCTGCAGCGAGGAACCGACCGCCAGCACCAGGTCGGCCTCGCCGATCAGCTCGACGGCCTCCTGCAGCACCCCGGGGAACAGGTTCTGGCCGAAGCTGACCGTCGCCGACTTGACGATGCCGGCGCAGTCCGGGCATGTGGGGTCGTCGTGGCCCTCGTCGATCCGGGCGAACGCCCATGTGTACGGCGCTCGAAAGCCGCAGCCGGCGGGGGTCCCCACCCGTGGGCGCTGGCCGATGCAGATCACCTCGCGCGACGTGCCGTGCAACTCGACCACCCGAACGGAGCCGGCCGCCTGGTGCAGCCCGTCGATGTTCTGGGTGACCACGCCGCGGCAGCGCCCGGCCGCTTCCAACCGCGCGACCGCCAGGTGTGCCGGGTTGGGACGCGGCTCGGCGCCCCAGAACTCACGGCGCATCCGCCATGCGCGCTGGCGGACCGCGGCGGAGGCCACGTACTTGGCGAAGGTGAAGTCGCGCGGGTTGTAGCGGGTCCAGACGCCACCCGGTGAGCGGAAGTCGGGGATCCCCGACTCGGTCGAGATCCCCGCGCCGCTGAAGACGACGATCCGCCGCACCGCCCCCAGCGCCTCGGCAAGGGGCTCCCACGCGGCGACCGCTGGCATCGCCGCCAACTGTACGGGCGCTTGGTCAACTGTGTGGCCGCATGGCCGGTCGGCCATGGCGGGATCGGCGCAGTAGGTAGATGGTGAGCGGAGAGCGTCGAGTGCTAGGAGGGCGGCCATGTCTCGTCGGCTTGGTGGGTACGGACGGGTGATGCGTTCTGGGCGGTGGGCGGCCATGCTCATTGTGGCCTTGTTGCTTTCCGCCGTCGTGCCGGCGCAGGCGGCTGGAGCGCGGGCGGCGCGGGCCTGGGACTTCAACGGCGACGGCCGGCGTGACCTTGCGGTGGGCGTGCCGGGGGAGAATGGACGTGCCGGAGGAGTCCTGGTGGTGCCAGGGTCATCGTCGGGGTTGTTGACTGGCCGCGCCGTGCGGTTCAGCCAGGCGACCGTTGGGGTTCCGGGCGTCGCCGAAGCGGGCGACCTTTTCGGCGGGGCGCTCGCCTCGGGCGATTTCGACGCGGATGGCTACGCGGATCTCGCAGTCGGGGCGCCTGGCGAAGGGACCTCGACCGACGATGATGTCGGCTCGGTGACGATCCTGTACGGCGGGTCGCGTGGCCTGAGCGGCGCGGCGGCGCACAGGCTCGGACGCTCATCTGCTCCGTTGGGCGACCCGGCGCGGGAGGGGAACGTGCTCGGCTCACGCCTGGTTGCCGCGGACTTCGATGCCGATGGCGACCGTGACCTCGTGGTGGCGACGAGTGCGGGCCTCGGTGGGGTGCTGGTCTATTACGGACACGCGAGCGGGCTAGGGCGGCAGCCGGCACAGGCCTTCGGGTCCCAGCGCGGCCTTCCGGATGTCGGCAGCGCCGCCCCCAACGATCTCGCTGTGGGAGACCTGGATGGCAACGGCGTGGCGGATCTGGCCATCGGGCTGATGCAGCACGACCAAGCCAGGGGTGCCGTCGCCGTCGTCTACGGCGCCGCCGGCCACGGGCTCGACGTCAGGGGCAGCCGCACACGCACACCACAGGTCTGGACCGAAGACAGCGCAGGCGTCAAGGGCGTCGCCGCGGAACTGGATGCGTTCGGGTCCGCGGTCGATGTTGGCGACGTCACCGGTGACGGCCGCAAGGATCTGGTGGTTGGGCAGCTGCAGCAGCCCACACCGGTCACTGGGACATGGGGTGCGCTGCATGTGCTGCGAGGGTCGGCGAGCGGCGTCACCGCCGCCGGCGATCAGTACGTGCAACACGACGGCCTCGTCGACAACGCCACAGGCAAGCTCGGGGACGCACTGGCCGTCGGCGACCTCAATGATGATGGAGTCGCTGACATCGTCATCACGGCCGGCACCAACACACGCACCTCCTGGGGACGTCTGCTCGAGATCCACGGCAGCCCCCACGGGCTGCGTATCGGCCGTGTGCGCTCTTTCACCCAGGCCACGCCCGGGATCGCTGGCCGGCAACAGCCGATCGACTACTGGGGTCTGCACCTGCGTATCGGCGACGTCGGCCGTAGCCTCGCGCCGGACGTCATCGTGTCCGACCCCTATGAGGACCTCGAAGGCGTGACATCCGGAATGGTCACCGTCCTGTGGGGCTCAGCGACAGACATCTCGGGCGCACGCGCACGCGGACTCACGCAGGACACCTCCGGGATTCCTGGCAGGTCAGAAGCCGACGACGTGTTCGGAGGTGCGCTCTAGCACCTCCGTGGCCGACCGGGGCCACTGAAGACCACCGCTTGCTGGTAGGCCGGATGCGTGGGCAATGGTGTACTTGTTTGCATGGACACGCTCCATGCGCGGCTGCTGGCGGTGGTGGCGGTGCTCACGGTCGCCGCGGTGGTCGGCATGGTGGTGCTGTGGCCCGGCCGTCCGCCCCAACCCGCGACCGCCCCCACGCCGTTGGTCGACGGTGTTGTCCGCTCCGCACAGGTCGTCGAGTGCCCTTCCGAGGCCCTGGTGCCTGTCCGCCCTCCGTGCGTGCGAGCCGAGATCGAGGTGCTGGAAGGACCGGGCGCGGGCGCGACCGTCGACGTCGACACGGGCGAGCAGGGCTACCCGGCCTTCGAGGTCGGCGACCACGTGCGTGTCGGTGACTCCACGCCGCCGGGGGGTGAGCCCAGCTACTACGTGCAGGACTACGCCCGGCTGGGACCGTTGACCTTACTGCTGGGGCTGTTCGTCGTCGCCGTGCTCGGCGTGGGTCGCTGGCACGGGCTGCGCTCATTGCTGGGCCTGGGCTGCAGCCTGCTGGTCATCACCAAGTTCGTCATCCCCGCCATCCTCGCCGGTGCCAGCCCGCTGGCGGTTGCGCTGGTCGGATCCTTCGTGGTGATGCTGCTCACCCTGTACCTGTGCCACGGGCTGAACCTGAAGACCACCACGGCACTGGTGGGCACGGCCGCCGCGCTGTGCCTCATCGCGGTGCTCGGCGTCGCCTTCAGCGAGCTGGCCAAGGTGACGGGCCTGTCGTCGGAAGAGGCGCAGTTCGTCTCGCTCACCGTGGAGGGGCTTAACCTGCGAGGGCTCGTGCTCGCCGGCTTGATCATCGGCGCGTTGGGGGTCCTTGACGACGTGACCGTGTCGCAGGCCTCGACGGTGTTCGCGGTGCACGAGGCCGACCCGGAGCAGGGCTGGGCGACACTGTTCCGCCGGGCGATGGGCGTCGGGCGTGACCACATCGCCTCGGTGGTGAACACCCTGGTGCTGGCCTACGCGGGCGCCTCGATCCCGCTGCTCATCCTGTTTTCGACCAGCGGTGTGGCGGTCAGCGAGATCGTCAACGGGGAGTTCGTCGCGCAGGAGGTCGTCAAGACGCTCATCGGTTCCATCGGGTTGGTGGCGGCCGTGCCGCTGACCACCGCCCTGGCCGCCGGCATCGCCACCGCGGCGCCACGACCGCCGCGACCGCCGCGCCGCCAAGGCCGACGTCGGGCCGCCAAGGCCGACGCCGTGGAGGAAGAGGACCGTTGGTTGCGGGCGCTACGCGCCGACGAGCCCCTGGAGGGTTACGGGCGCGATACGCAGGTATAGCCGCCGCAGTACCGCGGGCCCTAGCCGCATCGCGGTGGACCGTCGCGCCGCGTCGGGCGTCCTGGGCAGGTGTGACCCACAGTCATGACTCCGAGGGTTGTCGGCCATAGGCGTCGGCGAAGGCGGTGACGGCGCCCTCGTCCAAGCCGTCGCAGCGCTGCAGCACGCCCCACGCCGTCAGTGCGACCTCGCCCTTGTCCAACTTGGCGTAACTGGTGACGGCGAGCCTGCCCGGATAACGCTCCTCGGCGAGCCGGCGCAGCACCTCGACTTGATCGGCGGGGAGGTCGCGGTAGCTGACGACGGCCGCGCCAGCCTCGAGTACGGCCACCTGCTCGGGCTCGGTCAGGGGTGCCTCAGGCAGCGCCACCCGCACCTTGACGCGGCCGGACGTGTGCCAGCCCGAGGTCGGCGGGATGGAGTTGTAGGGCACGGGAGGCTTCTGGTTGGGCATCAGGTGGCTACCGCCCTGCACTGGTTGTAACTCAGCCGCCTGGCACCGATCGGTGGCGGCTGGCAGTTGCGGCGCGGCCGCCGGCTGGCTGCACGCGGCGGCGGCCAACAGCGCAGCCAGCAGCAGCGGGCGCCTCGGTCCACTTGACGGCGCGAGCCAACGCGGCCTGCTCACTGCTGTCATGCTCTTCGTCGTTCGCGGCATCGCCGCCATGGTCTTCGGCGTTCGGCGCTGTCCGGATCGCGTCCTGCAGGCCAGGCACCGAACCCCAAGCTGGTACCAATGTGGCATCACCAGGCCAATCACGGTCGTACCCCCTGGCCTGGCTGGCAGTTGCCGTCCGCTCGAGCGGCGGTAGACGGCCGATCATGGGTCAATCATGCCGGGCCCGGCATCACCCTGGGGCCACCGGCTCGCTGCGTGCAAGTCGCAGCAGGAATACCGTCAGGCCGAGTCCCACGGCCGCCCCCACGAGCACTCCCATCTCGATCATGAGATCTGTGAATCTGGGATCTCCCACAAAGTCGGCGGCCTCGGCGCTGATCACGATCAGTCGCCGGATCACCGCCACGATCCCCACGATCAGGAACGGCTCGGGACGCAGGGTCTTTGCGTCTATGACAGTCCGCACTGTGTGCAGCAATTCGCTGACGATGAAGACCAGCAGCAACCCGTCCAGCACGTCAAGGATGTCGGCTTTCAGCGACTGTTGCCCGAGGCCGACCCCGAACTGGTAGATCGCGTTGACGAACAATGCCGCTCCCGCAAAGGCGAGGGCTACGGCGACCATGACATAGAAACCGTTCTCGACATGGTGCAAGGCCGCTGCCACACGTCCGAGAGGGCCCGGGGCCGATGAAGGGGTCACCGTGAACCGCTCGCGGGAGCCTGCAACACCAGCGTGGTGCTCCCGGCCGGCCCGCGTGTCGGTGTCATTCCGTACGCTCCTCTCCTCGCCAGGATGCCGGCTGCTTAAGTCCGGGTGTGGCAAGTATGCCGGCCCAGATGAATGATTCAGCGGATGAGGTCCGCGCTGGACGAGACCTGATCCGGCCGGCGGATGCCCGCCTGATCCGGGCTGCGGTGGCCATTTACCAGGGTCACCACAACCACGCTGCGGTGATTGCGACTGCGGCGAAGGAGCGGAAGCCGACGGCGAGCGGTGAACGGGGCAGGCCTGGAGGTGTGGGTCAACCCCTGAAGAGGATGGATCTCTGCGAGGGTATTGGGACCGGCTCAGGAGGCGCCGTCGATTGCCCCTCGCGTCCCCACGCCTCCAACGCCGGTCTGATCGGCCGGGGGGCGAGCATCAGCACCGGCCGCATCTTCTCCCATCCCTGTTCCTTACACCGCATGGCGTACTCCTGGTGCGCCTGATTGACCGGGTTGGACAGATCGAGTCCGGAGGTGCCTTCTCCATAGAGGCTGAGGTGGTAGAGCCACTCGGTGCCGTCTGCGTCGGTGTGCCGGAACGTCGCCTAGAACGCCATGCGCTCGGCGCTCAGGGTGTCCAGACAGTCGTCGTAGCGGTCGTGCAGCATCTTCATCCACCGCCCGGTCTCGTCTTGTGCGCCGGGGAGCAAGCGCGCACGGCTGAGCTCGAGACGCATGCCTGGCGGGACTGACGGAGGCATCTCGAATACAGGTGCGTCCGGCACGGCTGCCGTCCTCTCGTCGGTCACACCGCAAGGATGCCCGACCTGCGTAGCAGCCTTCACGAGGTGAGTCGTGGATGGAACCCTTTCGCTCAGCCGCCGACGTCGATGGGCACTTGAGCGGTCGCGTCGTTGAACTTGGAGACGGCCGCGGTGAACCCGACGTTCCAGCGCCCCGGTAGAGGCAGCTCGGCGCCCGAGAGGGTCCAGTGCCCCGGGCCGGTCAGCGTCGGCTCGCGTTCGATCGGGCCGATGTCCTTGGCGGGCATCGACAGCGTGACCAACACGTCGCTGGCCTTCGCCGGACGGCCGTCGTCGGTGAACAGGTACAGGTGCATCTCATTGCGGCCGGCGCGGTTCGGCTCGACGGTGATATCGAGCAGGTGATTCGGGCCAGCCTCGGCCCGCACCGACAACGGGCCGGTGATCCCTGCCGCGTCGCGGGCCGGCACGAGATTGACCAGCACCGCCGTCACCACCAACACCGCGCACAGCCCGACGACTTCGGCACGCACCACCCGCCGCAGCTTCGGCCACGCCGCGCCCTGTGCCTGGCGCAGGGCCGGAATCAGCCGTCGTTGGTTGTAGGCGCCCATCGCCACGACAGCGGCGACGATGCCGAGCTTGGCCAGCAGCGTCCAGCCGTAGGCGGTCGAGAACAACGCACGGCTGGCGCGCACCTCCGCCCAGCTCAACGCCACGCCCGCGACGGTCGCCAACGCGACGGCGGCGACGGCCATGGTCGAGAAGCGCCCGACCATCGTCCCGCCGCCGATCGCATCGTCGGCGGCTCGCCGGCGACGCAGGGCGACCAGTAGCAACACCAGGCCACCGAACCAGGCGGCGCCGGCCAGCACATGAGCGAGGTCCGCAGCGACCACCAACCAGCCGGGGGAGGTGTTGGCCGAGTGGCCGCTCAGCGCGAAGGAGCCCAGCACCAGCCCGGCCCCGCCGAGCGAGCCGGCGACCGCCCAGCGGTCCCACAGCCGTCGCACGGCGACGACCAGGACGACGAGGCCGACGAGCAGCACGGCGGTGCCCAGCCCGTAGCTGGAGCCTGCGACGCTGGCGAGTGCGCTGGCACTGACGACGGCGCGCAGGCCCAGGCCGGTGACCAGCATGGCCTGCAAGCCGAAGCCGACCACGGTCACGGCGATGGTGACCAACGCGGCGACAAACAGCAGCCGGGTGAGCGCCCGCTGCTCGGCGGGCACGCGGTCGTGGACCCACACCAGGAAAGCGACGCCACCAGCGGCCAGCAGCGCCCCGGCGTACTGCAGGAACCGGGCGATCGCCGCGACGGCCTGCACGGTGCCGTCATCGTCGCCTTGCAGGATCTCGGCGATGGCCGTTTCGTCGCCCTGTCCGGCCGGGCCTACGCTGTAAACGAACGCGCCGTGCACCGGGTGCGCGTCGGCCGACGTCGCCCGCCAAGAGACGATGTAGGTGCCCTGCGGGGTGTCGGGTTGCAGACCGACGCGCAGCTCGGTGCCACCGACGACCTGGGCGTCACCAACGTCGACGCGCTCGCCGTCGGTGTCGAATACGCGCACCGCGCCGGGGTTGGCGGTCACCGGCTCGTTGAACTCCAGCAGCACCTCGGTGGGCGCGCTGTCGAGCTCCTCGCTGTCGCTGGGCGTCGTGGCGCGGATCAGTGCATGACCGGACGCCGGTAACGCCAGGCCGGCGCTCAGTAGGAACGCGGTGGCCGTCGCGAACAGCAGTCGCTTCCAGCGCATCGGTGTCCTGACGGTGCTCGGGCGGGATGGGATCGGGTGACGGTCCTTGCTCAGGGGGGCGACGCCCTTTGTTCGCGGCGGCGCTCCGAGCGGATGCCGGCCGCGGCGAGGCCGCCTGCGAGAGCGACGACCGCGGCCAGCGACAGCAGCCAGCGGCTGGGTCCGCCGGACGCCGGGGTGTCCGACCCCCCGGCCGGCGCGGCCGTGCCTGCCGCGGCACTGCCACCGGTGCCTCGTGCGCCGGCCTCGCCTGTGGCCGGGGGCTCGCTGGCCTTGCCGGTGTTATCTGTCGGAGGGGCTTCGCTGGCCGCGCCGGCCTCGTCTTCGGTGGGGTCGACGTCGGCTTCGGTTGGCTCGGCGTTCGACCCGTCACCGTCCTGGCGGCCGGCGGCGCCGCGCACCGTGAACCGCAAGCGGCCGTCCAGTGGATGGCCGTCGGCGGCGCGCACCCGATAGCGCAGCATGTGACGACCGTTGCTCGACAGGCGAGGCAGCTCCAGTACCACCCTGGCCTCGGCGATTACAGGGACGGCGGTGTCGATCACCGCGCCGTCGGGACCGCGCAGGCGGGTCGCGACCCGGTCCTGATCGATGGGGCCAGTGAAACGCAGCACCACCCTGTCCAGTCCGGGGCCAACCCGGGCGCCGTCGGCCGGCATCGTGGCGTCCAAGGCCGTGTGCGCCGCCGCCGGCGACGCTGCGTTCAACACTGCGACGGCTGCGGCCAACACCACCAGCAGCAGCCGTGACGCATTGCTGCGGTGACCGTCCACGTCGCTCAGGTCGTCCATCGCCGCCCGCTGCGGTTGGCGGCGTCGAACAGGAGGAACAAGCCGGCGAGCCCGAACAACACCGGGACGTGGGAGGCCTCGGCCAGCAGGCCGACCGACGCGGTCGTCAGATCACCGGCGGACAGCAGCAGGGTTCCGACGCCGGCGATCCCCGCCACCGGCAGCAGGCTGCTGCCGTAGCGCTGGGGTTGCCAGGCGGCCAGCAGGAAACCGCACGACAGGGCCGCCTCGAAGGTGACCAGGTCGCGCCCGAAGTGGGCACCGGCGCCGAACGGGGCGGGCATGAACGCGGCAGTGGTCGCCAGCAGCATCCCCAGCACGCCGGCCAGGGCCAGAACGCCACGCGCGACCCGCAACTCGGGATCCGAGGACTCGGCGGACGTGTCCTGCCAGGACGCCAATGCGGGGCCTAGCGTGTCGGGGCTTCCGGCCGGGTGCACCACGAGCCGGCGGGTGACGTCGTCGAGCGCGTGCTCCCAGGCCCGGCACGACCCGCAGCCGTCCAGATGGGCGCGGGCGGAGGGGTCGGGGAACGCCTCACCGTCGCGATCGGCTGACAGCCAGCGCCGTGCGCTCGCGCAGGTGGCGTCGTCCGACATCACAAAGCCTCCTCGGCGCCGCCGTCGATCTCGGTCACCAGTCGCTGACGGGCGCGGAACACCCGGGAGCGGATCGTGCCGATCGGGCTGCCGGCCACTCGGGCGGCGTCGTCGTAGGACAGGCCCAGCAGCTGGGTCAGCACGAAGGCCTGCCGCAGGTCCGCTGGCAGGACTCCCAACAGAAGTTCGAGGTCGACTGCGGCGCTGGGGTCGTCCGCCGCTGGCTCGGCCGCTGCGGTCAACGGCTGGTGGCGAGCGGAACGCAACTCGCGGCGCAGCACCTCGGCGACCGCCCGGCGGGCGATCACGAGCACGAACACCCGCACCGGCCCGTCACCCCGGAACCGCCGGATCGCCGGCACCAGGCGCACGAAGGTCTCCTGGGCGGCCTCGAACGCCAGTTCGTGATCGTCGCTGAGGGCGCGGCAGTAGCGCCAGACATCGTCCTGCAGCGTCCGACACAGCAGCTCGAAGGCGTCGCCATCCCCCCGCGCAGCGCGGCGGGCCAGCACGTCGGGATCGGTTCTCACGTCCCAACAGTGCCAGGCCGCGGCCGGAAAGTTCCCTTCGTCGAAGAAGTATTCCGTCTAGCTGTCGCCGTAGACGGGGATCACCGCGCCGGAGACCGGCCAGGAGTCGGCTCCGGTCAGCCAGGCGATTACCTTGCCGACCGCGCGCGGGGGGACCCACCGCTCGTGGTGGGCGTCGGGCATGGCCCCGCGGTTGGCCGGCGTGTCGACCGTGGCCGGCACGATGGCGTTGGCGGTGCGCCCGGTGCCGCGAAGCTCCACGGCCAGCGTGGCCGTCAGGGACAGCACGCCCGCTTTGGCGGCGCTATAGGCGGCCTGGCCGGCCACTGCGCGCAGGGCCGGCCGGGAGCCGGTCACGATCACCCGCCCACCGTAGTCGCCCATATGCCGCAAGCCCTCGGCGGCGACCACGGCGGCGGTGCGCAGGTTGCTCGTCAGCATCCTGTCGAGCAGGCTGAAGTCATCCATTTCGGCCACCGGTACGCTGCCGGCCCACCCTCCGGCCAGCGAGCAGGCCAGCCACAGCGGCCCCCAGTCAGCGCCGAGCACGTCCAACAGCGCCGCGACCTGGTCGCGGTCGCTGACGTCGCACTGCGACAGGCGCAGGTTGCCGCCTCGGATCGCCTCGCCGTGCGCGGAGCGCAGCCGCTCCGCATTGGCCTCCGTGCGGTACGGGACGCAGACCCGCTCGCCGCGGTCGAGCAGCACCTCGACCACGCCTGCGCCGAGGCCGCCCGTGCCGCCGGCCAGCAGTGCGGTACGGGGTCGTTCGTGGTCATACTGCATCGGGTGTCCTCCTGTGCTCCTGCCCTCGTCGAGATAGTTCCCGTGGCGATCGCTGCTCTCCAGAGCGGTGATCGCAACGGGATAGCTTGGGTCGCTGCGTGCGTCGTTGCAGACTCGCACGATCGTCCGGCCAAGTAGGCAGCCTCTCCAACCGGCGCCCGGTTGGCAGGATGGGCGCTATGAAGCCCTTGGTCGCCGTCACCGCCTGGAAGCGTGCACTGCCGACGTTCTGGGATCCCCACACGCGCCTGTTCACCCTCGACGAGCACTACATCGAGGCGCTGCGGCGGGTGGGTCTCGTGCCGTTGCTGCTGGCCCAGCCAGATCCCGAGGATGTCGAGGGCATTCTCGACGCCGTTGACGGGGTGGTTCTGACCGGCGGCGGTGACATCGAACCGGCGGCCTACGGCCAGCGCAACGACGGGCTCAGCCGCGACACTGATGCGCGCGCCGATACCGCCGAGTTGGCGTTGGCACGCGGCGCCCGCCAACGGGGACTGCCGACGCTGGGCATCTGCCGGGGTATGCAGCTGCTCAACGTTGCGCTCGGCGGCAGCATGCGCCAGCACGTCATCGCCGAGCAGGGTCCGCACCGACCGGAGCCCACCGGTGACTTCGACGCCATCAAGGTGCACGGCCATGACATCGACCTGGAGCCGGGCTCCCGCGTGGCGGGCCTGTACGAGCGCACCCAGCGAGCGGTCAACAGCTATCACCACCAGGCGGTCGACCTTGTCGCGAGCGAGCTGCGCGTCACCGCACGGGCGCCCGACGGCATCGTCGAGGCCCTAGAACACACCGGTGACTGGGACTGCATGGGGGTCCAGTGGCATCCCGAGAAGACGACCGACGGCACCGACGACGTGCTGTTCGCCGGCTTCGCCGACAGTGTGCGGACCCAGTCAGGCGTCGGCTCGCAGCGCGTCAGGCCCGTCGCGAGCAGCAGGTAGCGTCGTGACCTCCCTGTCGCCGGGCGCCTCGCGCTGGCGACGCAGCTCGGCCAGCCGCTCCAGCGGCCGCTCCAGCGCTCGCGCCCTGGTCGTGGTCAGCTCGTTGTAGGCACGGTTGGCTGACTCCAAGCAGCGGCCGAGCCGGTCGCTGTGCTCGACGTATTTGGCCCACTGCCGGTCAAACGTCGCGAGCTCGGCGAGGATCTCGTTGGCGGTGCGTTCCAGGACGAAGTTGTCGACAGCCTGACGGACGACCGCCAGCACCGCGAACAGCGTCAGCGGGGAGCACACCACGACCTGCGTGCGCAGCGCCTCCTCGCAGATCGCCGCGTCGGCCGACTGGATGAAGGCGTACAGCTGCTCGTTAGGGATGAACAGCAGCACGCAGTTCACGCAGTCGGGCCCAGCGGCGTAGTCGCGTTGCGCGAGCTCGCTGACCCTCGCGCGCACGTCACGCAGGAACGCGGCGCGCGTGGTGTCACGTTGCGCCGTGGTGGTGGCGTCGAGGTACCGCAGGTAGTTGTCGAGCGGGAACTTGACGTCCATGTGCAGCCGCAGGCCGCGCGGAAGCAGGAAGGTGAAGTCCGGTCGGCCCTGGGCGGTGGTCAGCTGCTTGCGGTAGTTGACGCCCTCGATGAAGCCGGCGAGGCGCAGGACGTCTTCGGCCATCCGTTCGCCCCATTGGCCGCGCGCCGAGGTGCTGGACAGCGCCTGGCGCAACGACGAGGTGGTGTCGGCCAGGCGGGCGGTCTGCTCGGCAGCCTGGCGCAGGTGCTCGGCCAGCGCGCCGAACTTCTGCTCGCGGTCGCCTTCCAGCTGGCGGACCAGCGTGGTGACACGGGCGAGCTCGCCCGTCATGGCGGCCAGCTGGGCGTCCAGCCGCGACGCCCGCGCGCCCAGCTCGCCGCTGGCCCGCTCCGCGTGCGTGCCGAGGCGCTCGGCCGCCATCGCCGTCACGGCGTCGATCGCGGCCGCCATGTCCACATCCGCCGCCGGCCACCGCCGAGCGACGGCGGCGCCCACCGCCACCCCCACCGCGGTGGCGGCGACAACGAACAGCAGCAACACCACGCCGTCCATGCTGTCTCCGATGTAGAACGCTGACGGCACCCTACGGTCGGGGTGTGACTGCCATGGTGTTCGGCGTCATCGAGGGGTGACGGGACCTGGCCGGGCGGTGCGATCTCGGCTGCGGTCAGGATGCACATGCCGCTTGGCGGCTCGAGGAGGCGCGGCATGCAACCCGTGGCGGCAAAGGGCTTCCAGCGCAGCGCAGCCGCCTACGACCGGGGCCGCCCCGGCTACGCGCCAGCCGGCGTGGCATGGATGGCCGAGCGGTTGGGGCTAGCCGAAGGCGCCACCGTGGTCGACCTGGCCGCCGGCACCGGCAAGCTGACCGCCGACCTGGTCGCCACCGGCGCCCTGGTCGTAGCCGTGGAGCCGGTCGCCGCGATGCGCGCGGTGCTGGCACAGCGGGTCCCTGGGGCACGGGCGGTCGACGGCACCGCCGAGGCCACCGGGCTGGCCGACACCAGCGCCGATGCGGTCACCGTTGGACAGGCGTTCCACTGGTTCGACGGGGACGCGGCGGTGGCGGAGATCCACCGGATCCTGCGCCCAGGAGGGCGCCTCGGGGTGATCTACAACACCCGTGACCTCCAGGACCCGCTGCAGGCCGCGCTCTCGCGGCTCGTGCAGCCGTATCGCGGGAGCGCGCCCGCGCATGCCAAAGGCCAGTGGCGCGAGGCGTTGCAGCGGACCGCGCTGCTCCAGGCAGGGGTTGAACGACTTGGTGGCTCAGGCGTTAACCAAGTCGCGGGACCCGGGGTCGGAGGGGCGATCGGCGAGTACCGCGTCGACCAGGTGCAGCTGGTCGACGCGGAGGGTCTGGTGGACCGCGTGTTGTCTATGAGCTTCATCGCCGCGCTGCCGGCCGGCGAGCAGGCCAGCATCGCGCAGGCGGCTCGGTTGGCCGCCGCGCACACCCCGGCAACACAAGTCGACCCCAAGGCCCGGCTGCGCCTGCATTACCTCACGGAGGTGGCGGTGTGGACGCGCCGTTGAGCAGGGCCCTGTGGCGCAGCTGCAGCATGCTCGCCCGCCGCAGCGAAATCACCTGCAGGCCGGGCGCCAGCCGGCGCATCCGGCGCGCGACCGCGGGCTGGGCCGTGGCGACCTGCACGACGCCGACCTGCCCGCCGGTGCCATCCAGGCGCCAGCGCCGCGCGGCGCGGATGAGCGCATCGGCCGCCGACCGCCTGCCGA
>Ga0136640_10000518_pt1 | contig 14778 bp, 11 predicted proteins | sample AntDrymUQ8642106_2_FD_105498 | JGI IMG/M metagenome (GOLD analysis project Ga0136640, IMG submission 105498) | Polar desert sand microbial communities from Dry Valleys, Antarctica - metaG UQ864 (21.06) | ecosystem: Environmental > Terrestrial > Soil > Desert | place: Antarctica: Dry Valley...
GTCTTCGAGTACATCGGCAAGAACGCCGAGCCCAACATCAGCCGGTTCAAGCCCGCCATCCACTACAACTACACGTGCGAAGGCACGTGCGGGATGCAGAACCTGGCCTACCAGCCCCACGACGTCACCCTCTGGCACACCTACGCCGTGGAGTGGGAGCCGACGAACCCGGCCGACCCAACCACGATGCAGATCCGCTTCTACGTCGACGGTCGCCTGATCACGCTGTTCGACAAGGCGGGCACCTGGCAGGTGACGCCGGACGGCACGAGGATCCTGGCCATCGCCGGGGGTTGGCAGAACCCCAAGGGCGCCTTCCCCAACCCCTTCGGCCTGGACCGGCCGCACCAGCTGATCCTGTCGGCATGGGTCGGCGGACCGGGCGTCGACCCGGCAACCGTGGCTGCCGGCTACAACCCCGCCGGAGGTCACGCTGATCTCGAGGTCGACTTCGTGCGGGTCTACGACCGCTGACAACCGTTCTGGCGTACGTGGTGCACCACCCGGGTGCATGAGGTACGCCAGAACGAGGTGCGATCACCGTGAGGCGCGCAGCAGCTCGCGGATGAGCTGGGCCTGGACCCCCGGGTCACCGTCGGCTGGCGTCAGTATTAGCTCGGCGGACTCAGGCGCCTCGTAGGGGGCGTCGACGCCGGTGAAGTCGGCGATCTCCCCGGCCCGGGCCTTGGCGTACAGGCCCTTGGGATCGCGCTGCTCACACAGCTCGATGGGCGTGTCGACGAACACCTCGACGAACGGCACACCCGCCGCGTCGTGCGCCGAGCGGGCTCGATCTCGCCCGGCCCGGTAGGGCGAGATGAGCGGGACCAGGGCGGCCACGCCGGCATCGGCGAGCAGCACCGCCACCTCCCCGGCCCGACGCACGTTCTCGTCGCGGTCGGTCGCCGAGAAGCCGAGGTCGGCGTTGAGGCCGTGGCGCAGGTTGTCGCCGTCGAGGCGGTAGGCGGGCCGACCCTCGGCGATCAGCAACCGCTCTAGGGCGACGGCCACGGTCGACTTGCCCGAGCCGGAGAGGCCGGTGAGCCACACCGTCGCCCCCCGATGGGGCCGCTCCCCGCGGGACACCTCCCCGCCGTGCCAGGTGACATTGCTGGCCACGGCCGCTACAGGATCATCCCGGCGGCGACGGTGGAGTTGTTCGACTCGTCGATGAGGATGAAGCTGCCCGTCGCCCGATTGCGCCGGTACTCGTCGCAGAACAGCGGCAGCGTGGTGCGCAGCGTCACCCGACCGATCTCGTTGAGGCCGAGGCTAGAGGTCTCTTCGTCGCGATGGAGGGTGTTGACGTCGAGGCGGTACTGGAGATCCCTCACCAGCGCCCGAGCCGTGCGGGTCGTGTGCTGGATCGTCAGCTTGGACCGCGGTGCCAGGCTCGTGACGTCGCTCATCCAGCACACCATGGCCTCGACATCCTGGGTCATGCGGGGCTGGTTGTGGGGCCGGCAGATCATGTCGCCGCGCGAGACATCGATGTCGTCGTTCAAGGTGATGGACACCGACATCGGTGCGAACGCCTCGTCGACGGGTCCGTCCGCCGTGTCGATCGACCGCACCGTCGAGGTGAACCCCGACGGCAGCACGAGCACCTCGTCACCGGGCTTGAACCCGCCGCCGGCGACGGTTCCGGCGTAGCCGCGGTAGTCGGGGTGCTCGGCGGAGTAGGGCCGCAGCACGTACTGCACCGGAAAGCGGGCGTCGATCAGGTTGCGATCGCTGAGTATGTGGACCTGCTCGAGGTGGTGCAGCAGCGAGGCGCCGTCGTACCACGGCGAGCGCTCGCTGCGGGTGACGATGTTGTCGCCATGCAGGGCCGACACGGGGACGAAGGTCAGGTCGCCGACGTCGAGCTTGGCTGCGAAGTTGCGGAACTCGTCGACGATCTCGTCGAAACGGGCCTGAGACCAGTCGACGAGGTCCATCTTGTTGACGCACAGCACGAGGTGGGGGATCTGCAGCAGCGAGGCGAGGAACGCGTGGCGACGTGACTGCTCGACGATGCCCTTGCGGGCGTCGACGAGGATCAGGGCCAGGTCCGCCGTCGACGCGCCCGTCACCATGTTGCGCGTGTACTGGATGTGGCCTGGGGTGTCGGCGATGATGAACTTGCGCCGCGGGGTGGCGAAGTAGCGGTAGGCGACATCGATGGTGATGCCCTGCTCGCGCTCGGCCCGGAGGCCGTCGGTCAGCAGGGCCAGGTTCGTGTACTCGGCGCCCATGCGAGCCGAGGTCGCCTCGACCGCCGCCAGCTGGTCCTCGAAGATCGCCTTCGAGTCATAGAGCAACCTGCCGATGAGGGTGGACTTCCCGTCGTCGACGGATCCAGCGGTGGCCAGCCGGAGGAGCTCGGTCATCTCAGAAATACCCCTCGCGCTTGCGGTCTTCCATGCCGGCCTCGCTGATGCGGTCGTCGGCTCGGGTGGCACCCCGCTCGGTGACGCGAGTGGCGGCCACCTCGGCGATCACCTCTTCGACCGTCGTGGCCTCGGAGTCGACGGCGCCCGTGCCGGTGGCGTCGCCGACCGTGCGGAACCTCACGGTGCGGGTCTGCACGGTCTCGTCGGATCCGACGGTGATGTGTCTGGTCAACCCGATCCACATGCCGTCGCGCTGGACGACCTCGCGCTGGTGGGCGAAGTAGAGCGGCGGCAGCCGCACCTCCTCGGAGCCGATGTACTGCCAGACGTCGAGCTCGGTCCAGTTGCTGAGCGGGAACACCCGGATGTGCTCACCCTTGTGGTGACGGCCGTTGTAGAGGTTCCACAGCTCGGGGCGCTGGTTCTTAGGGTCCCACTGGCCGAACTCGTCTCGGAAGCTGAAGACGCGCTCCTTGGCCCGGGCCTTCTCCTCGTCTCGGCGAGCCCCACCGAACACGGCATCGAAACCGTTGCGTTCGATGGCGTCGAGCAGGACCGGGGTCTGGATGCGGTTGCGGCTGGCGCCGGGCCCGCCGGGGTCGTGCACCGTGCCTGCGGTGATGGCGTCGGGAACCGAGGCCACGACGAGACGGAGCCGGTGGCGCTCGACCTCGGCGTCACGGAAGGCTAGGACCTCTTCGAAGTTGTGGCCCGTGTCGATGTGCATCACCGCGAAGGGCAGGGCACAGGGCCAGAAGGCCTTGCGGGCCACGTGGAGCATCACCGCCGAGTCCTTGCCCCCGCTGAACAGCAGCACCGGGTGCTCGAAGGTGGCCGCCACCTCACGGACGATGTGGATCGCCTCGGCCTCCAGCGCCCGCAGGTGCGAGAGGCGGTAGTGCGGCGTGTCGCTGCGGCTGGGCAAGCGGGCCAGCGTAGCGGCGGGCCCATCGCGCCTCGGTGACCGCTGCGGCTTCGATCGGCCGGCCCGAGCGGAGGAGTACTCGACGGCCAGACTGGCCCGATGGCCCCTACCGCCCCCCGTTCGTCGGACCCACGGGCCACGGCGTCCGACGCCGACCACCGCCTGACCGTCGAGCTGGCGGAGGAAGCCGGGCAGATGCTGTTGGCCCTGCGCGAGGAGCTGTCCGGGTCGGCCCCGTCGGTCCTGAAGCGCGAGGGCGACCGGCGCAGCCACGAGCTGCTCATGGCCCGCCTGGCCGCCGGGGCCCCCGAGGACGGCGTCTTGTCCGAGGAGGGGCGCGACAGCACCGAGCGTCTCTCGACGCTGCGCACCTGGATCGTCGACCCCCTCGACGGCACCCGTGAGTACGGCGAGGTGCCCCGATCGGACTGGGCCGTCCACGTGGCCCTGGTGTCCGGGGGCCGCCCGATCGCCGGGGCCGTGGCCCTCCCGGCCCAAGGGGTAACGCTGTCCACGGCCGACCCGTCGCCGGCGCCCGGCAGGGTGCCGGAGGTGCCACGCGTGATCGTCAGCCGCAGCCGGCCGCCCAGGATCGCCCTGGCTGTGGCCGAGTCCCTCGGTGCCGAGCTGGTCGAGCTGGGCTCGGCCGGGGCCAAGGTGGGGGCCGTCGTCCTCGGCCGTGCCGAGGTCTACGCCCACGCCGGCGGCCAGTACGAGTGGGACAGCTGCGCCCCGGTCGCGGTCGCCTCGGCCGCCGGCCTCCACACGTCGCGCATCGACGGCTCGCCCCTCGTCTACAACGCTCCCGACCCGTGGCTGCCGGACCTGTTGGTGTGCCATCCCGGCCTCGCCGACCGGGTCCTCGCCGTCACCCGCCGCTAGAGCCGGCCGGCCTGCAGGTCGTGGAGGCTCGGCACCCGGATGGCGACCACGGCGATGTCGTCGGCGGGGGCGTCGGGGTCGCGGAAGTCGTCGACGGCGGTCACGACCCGATCCGCGACGTCGACCGCGCTGGTGAGCGTCTGCGCTCCGGCCAGGGCCTCTCGGAGTCGGTGCTCCCCGAACTGCTCGGGTCCGTGGCGGGCCTCGGTCACGCCGTCGGTGTAGAGCACGACCACGTCGCCGGGGCCCAGCTCGATGGAGACCTCCTGGAGCTGGGGATCGGGTAGCACGCCGAGCAGGGTCCCGCTGGCCTCGACCCGCTCGACGGTCCCGTCGGCTCGGACCAGGATCGGTCGAGGGTGCCCCCCGCAGGAGACGCACAGTTTGGCCCGGCCCCGGCCCGGTTTGAGGTTGACCAGCACGGCGGTGGCGAAGCGGGCGTCGTCGATCTGGCCGAGGATGGCGTCGTTGGTGGCCGCCAGGATGGCAGCGGGACCGTTGTCGACGTCGGCCACGGCCAGCCCGGGGGCCACCGCCCGCAGCGTGTGGCGGAAGAGGCCGGTGACAGCAGCGGCGGACGGGCCCTTGCCACAGACGTCGCCCAGCACGACGTGCCACCCAGCCTTGGTCTCGAACACGTCGTAGAAGTCGCCGCCGATCTCGATGCCCACGTCGGCGACCCGATAGCGGGCCCCCAGGTCGATCCCAGGGATCTCGGGCAGCGCGGGCGGCAGCAGGGTCTGCTGCAGGGCGCGGGCCACCTCGGTGCGGGAGTCGAACAGCATGGCCGTGTCGATGGCGGTGGCGGCCCGGGCGGCGATGTTCTCGACCAGGGCTTGGTCGTCGGACTCATAGGAGCGGGCCCCCGTCGTGACCACGGTGATGCCACCCAGCACCCGGCCGCGCGCCACCAACGGGGCGACGATCGCCGAGCGGGGGGCCAGGTCGCGCAACAGGCTGAGGTGGGTGTCGTCGACAGCAGCGTCGGCCAGATCGGCGTCGGTGATGTCCTCGACTCGCTCGGATCGACCGGTGCGCATGGCCCGGCGCACGCTCCAGATCCCGTCACCGCCAGCCTGGCGCCGGCGGTCGCGCATCTCGCGCGCCTTGGTGACCTGGCGAGGGTCGATGTGGACGATGGCCGTCTCCCGCAGGCTGCCGTCCTCGTCGAGGCTGTCGAGCACGCACCAGTCGGCCAGGCGGGGAACGAGCAGGGCGGCGAGGTTCTCGTAGACCTCCTGCGGATCGAGGGTGGCGGCGAGTACCCCGCTGACCTCGGCGAGCAGAGCGAGGCGCTCCCGCGAGGCCTCGGCCGCCAAGCGAGCCTGGTGCTCGCGCTCGAGCAGCTTGAGCTTCACGTCCTCGGTGACGTGGCGCTCGGTCACGTCGGAGGCCACGCCGATCATCCGCAACGGGATGCCGTTGCGGGTGGCCACGACGCGCCCTCGTGACTCGACCCAGCGGATGTCGCCGTTGGGCCGCTGCATGCGGAACTCGTCCTCGTAGTCGCTCCCGCTGCGCGCTGCGTCGCGCAGGCGGGTCTCCATCTGTTCGCGGTCGGCCTCGGGCACCGCCGCGACCACCGCGGCGGCGGTGCCCTCGAAGCTCCCGGGGGTGAGGCCGGAGATGGCCTCCATGCCCGCGGACCACAGGACCCGGCCGGTTATCAGATCCCAGTCCCAGGTGCCGAGGCCACCCGCCCCTAGTGAGAGGTCGAGTCGGGCCAGGCTCTCCTTCTGCCGGCGGGCGGCCAGGGTCTCGTCGGTCGTCTCGACGAAGATGAGCCCGACGCCGAACAGCAGCCCGTCGCTCCGCCGGATGGGGAAGGCGTTCACCTGCCAGTAGCGGCGGCGCCCCGGTTCGCCGGTGCGAACCTCCCCGGTGGGTACCGCCTCGCCGGAGGTCAGGACCCCGGCGACCATTGGAGCTAGGGAGTCGGCGACGCCGGGGATCAGCGACGCCAAGGTCGGGTGTCGAGCGTCGATGTCGCTGCTGCTGCTGGATGCCAGACGGGTTCTCGCCCGGCCGGTGTCGTTGATCTCGGCGCCCTCGGCGAGGGCGGCGAGGGAGTCGTTGTGGTGCAGGACGCGCCCGTCGGTGCCGACGACCGCCGTCGCCACCGGCGCATGAGCGAGCAGAGAGTCCAGCACGGCCCTCACCGTCAGCCCGTCGCGCTCGTCGGCCAGGGGCGGGTCGGGGTGGGGCGCGACAGTGGTCGGCTCAGCGGGCATCGATCTGCTCTCGCCAGGCGAACCCCTCGGCCACGATGGGACTGTAGGCCCTGCGGGGCATCGAAAGGGGCCCGGCGGCCACCCTCTCAGCACTTTGTGTGACGATTACACCACTCAGCGGAGGCGCTCCGGTGGGGTCGGGCCCGGTCGTCGTGGCCAGAATGGCGCCGTGACGACGGCCCCTCCCTCCCCGGATCTGGCCCGGGGCACCTTCACCGAGATCGGGCCGTGGGTCCTCGACTACGACGACCTGCCCTGGCGAGCCGCCATCGGACCCGAGCGGGCCCGCATCCGACAGCGCCTGCCCGAGCTGGTCCACCCTCGGCGTGTCCCGCCCCTGGCGCGGCTCGCGCGAGTCGCCGGTCGGCTGGGCCCGCCCCTGGCGGCCTGGGCGGTCGGGGCCCGGCGACGAGGCGGGACCGAGTCGCGCGCCGACATCGCCCGACGACTACGGGAGGCGGCCGAGGCCCTCGGCCCGACCTACATCAAGCTCGGCCAGATCATCGCCTCAGGCGAAGGCCTGTTCCCCGCCGAGCTGGTGGCCGAGATGCGCCGCTGCCGCGACCAGGTCCCGCCGGAGCCCTTCGCCGTGGTTCGCCGAGCGGTGGAGGAGGATCTCGGCCGTCCGCTCGACGAGATCTTCGCCCGCTTCGAGCGCCGCCCTCTGGCTGCTGCCTCCATCGCCCAGGTCCACGCCGCTGCGCTGCATCCCGCTGAGGCGGGGGGCGAGCCCGTGGAGGTCGTCGTCAAGGTGCAGAGGCCTCGCGTGTCGGCCCTCGTGGAAGCCGACCTGCAGGTGATGGCATGGATCGCCCCGTTCCTCGTGGGCCGCATCCCGATCACCGCCCTGGCCAACCCGCCCGCGCTCGTCGAGCTGTTCGGTGAGACGATCACCGAGGAGCTCGACTTCCGCCTCGAGGCCGGCAACATGCTCGACCTGGCGGCGGTGTTCGCCGAGCTGGGCCAAGACGCCTTCGTGGTGCCCCGCCCCCACCCGCGGCTGGTGACGCGGCGGGTCCTGGTGATGGAGCGCCTGTCCGGCTACTCCTACTCCGACGTCGAGGGTCTGCGGGCAGCTGACATCGACACCGTCGGGCTGGTGCGATCGGCCATGATCGGGTTTCTCGAAGGAGCGATGCTGCACGGCATCTTCCACGGGGACCTCCACGGCGGGAACCTGTTCGTCCTGCCCGACGGACGCACCGCCCTGCTCGACTTCGGCATCACCGGTCGGATGGGCGAGCCCCGGCGCCAGGCCTTCCTGCGCCTGCTGGTCAGCGCGACCATGAACGACGTGCGCGGCCAGCTGGCCGCCATCCGCGACCTCGGGGCCCTGCCCCCCGACGTCGACCTCGACGACGTGACCGCCGGGCTCGGCCTCGACAGGCCGGTGGTCGACCCGACGACGCTCACGCCCGAGCAGCTCACCGCCGAGATCCAACAGACGGTGAAGGGCCTCCTCGGCTACGGCGCCAAGCTGCCCAAGGAGCTCATGCTCTTCATCAAGAACCTCGTGTTCCTCGACGGCGCCATCGCCACCCTGGCTCCCGACCTCGACCTGTTCGGCGAGATCGCCCACGTGGCCACCTACTTCGCCACCCAGCACGGCACCCGCATCGCCAGCGACGCCGGCGTCGGCGAGAAGGCGTGGGCCCTGGACATGGGCGGGGTCAGGGCCATGTACGGCGTAGACGAGGAGACCACGGCCCTTACCCACCGCGAGCTGCAGCAACGTCGCGAGCTGATCGCCGCCCGCTGGTCCCAACGGGAGCGCAAGGGGCTGGGGGCCCGGGCCACCGCTGTAGTCCGACGCCGCGTCCGGAGCTGAGCCACCTGCAACGACCCGTGGGGCCTCGCCCACTTGGCGGCCTCCTACAGTCGGCATCCGATGCGCGTCGTCATCGCTCGCTGCCAGGTCGACTACGCCGGGAGGCTGGCCGCCCACCTGCCGCTCGCCGTCCGTCTGATCATGGTGAAGGCCGACGGCTGTGTCGCCATCCATGCCGACGGCGGCGCCTACAAGCCGTTGAACTGGATGAACGCGCCCAACACCCTCATCGAGAGCGACGGACTCTGGACGGTCACGAACCCGAAGGGCGAGACGCTCACCGTCGTCCTCGACGAGGTGCTGTCCGACACGACCTGGGACCTCGGCCTCGACCCCGGGCTGCAGAAGGACGGTGTGGAGGCGCACCTCCAGGCCCTGCTGGCCGACCAGCCGGGATCGATCGAGGCTGGCCTGGCCCTGATTCGTCGCGAGCACCTCACCGACATCGGGCCCGTCGACTTGCTGTGCCATGCCGCGGACGGCGCCACGGTCGCCGTCGAGGTCAAGCGGCGGGGCGAGATCGACGGGGTGGAGCAGCTCACCCGCTACGTCGAGTTCCTGCGCCGCGATCCTCGCCTCGGCACCGTGCGGGGGGTGCTCGTCGCCCAGCAGATCAAGAACCAGGCCCGGGTGCTGGCGCTCGACCGCGGCCTCGGATGCGTCGAGGTCGACTACGACGAGCTGCGGGGCAGGGAGCCTCGCGTTCTGCGGTTGTTCTGACGCGGTCCGGCCCGGGCGGTCAGCGGTCAGCGGTCAGAGGTCAGACGCCGACCGGCTTGACGGCTTTGAGGACGCGACCATCCGCACCGTCACCGAGAACGCCGCCACCCTCCGCTTCGAGGACCACGGCTTCGACGGCTGAACCGCTGGTCGTCGTCAGCGGAGGCTCGGCGGTAGAGGGCGACCAGCTCGTCGACGGTGTCGTCCCAGGAGAAGTCCTCCAGCCGTCGGTGGCCGGCGGCGACGAGCTGGGCTCGGCGGGCGTTGTCGCCGAGGACTCGGACCAGAGCGGCGGCCAGCGCGGCGGTGTCGCCGACGTCGACGAGCTCGGCGGCGTCGCCGACCACCTCGGGGATGGCCCCGGCCCGGGTCGTCACCACCGGTACCCCGGCGGACATGGCCTCGAGCGGGACCAGACCGAAGCCCTCGTACACAGACGGGTAGGCCACGACGGTCGCGCCGCGCAGCAGGGCCGCTCGCTGGTCGTCGTCGACCCAGCCCAGGCGCATGATGCGGTCACCGTGGTGGGCGCCGGCCCGGGCCCACTCCAGGGCCTCGGCTCCCCACCCGTCGGGCCCGGCCAGGACCAACCGAACGTCGTCGATCTCTGCCGCTGCGAGGTCGAAAGCCCGCACCAGCCCGGCCAGGTCCTTGCGGGGCTCCACGGTCCCGACGGCGAGGACGTAGCCCTCGGCCCCGGCGATCGACCGTCCCGTGGCCGCGTCGCGGCCTGCTCCCGCAGGTCCGAGATCCGGGGCCCCGTTAAGGATGGCGACCACGCGATCCGGATCGGCACCGAGGCGCTCGACCACCTCGTCGGCCACGGTGCGGCTCGGCGTGTGGACCCACGCTCCTCGGGCCACCGCCCTGGCCACCAGGGCGGGGTATTGGGCGGTCGCCCGGTCGACCAGCTCGGGGAAACGCCACGCGGTCAGGTCGTGGACGGTCACCACCTCAGCCGCTCGACGGGCCGGCGGTACAACGAAGTTGGGCCCGTGGACGACGTCGAGCGCTCCGGTCCATCGCTCTATCGCCGGGCAGTCCGCCCGACGCCACAACGTCCGCAGAGGCCGGGCCGCCATGGGGCGCCGAGCAACGGTCACACCGTCGGGGAGCGTGGCGGCCAGACCGTCACGACCACGCCAGCTGACGGCGAAGGCCCGCACGACCAGGTCATTACGTCGGGCCAGGCCCCCCACCACCTCGGCGGTGAAGGCCCCGACGCCGGTCCGAGGGCCGATGAGGCTGGTGACGTCGAGTCCGACCGAGAGACGGGTCGAGACCACGGCCGGTCACCCTAGGACCGGGTCGAGCTGGGTCTGCTCGCCCGCTGGCCAACCCTCAAAGGCGCCCATCACTTCACACTCCGTCATGCGATGCCGACAGAAGGAGGGTGACCAGGCGCGGATCCTTCCTGGCCTTGCGCCGCGCTGGCGCGAGCCGGGCGGTGACGGCCGTCGCCCTCGGGGCGGCGGTCGTGGTCACCTCGATCGGGGGCGGGGGGTCGCCGGCTGCTGCCGCCACCAGAGCGGCGGCGGGCCACTCCGCCCCGATCGAGGGCGCCACCTCGGCGACGACCACCGAGGCGGGCAAGGGCCAGATGGAGTCCGACCAGGTCGCCCTGTCCGGGTCGATCGCCCCCGAACCGGGGATCGGTCGATCGACACCCCCAGAAGAACCCGCCACACCCGACACGGCGCCCGATGCCGGTCCAGCCCCAGGCGAGGCCGGCTGGTCGACGACCCTCGACCTCCTCCCCGGGACTCAGATGGTCGCCCTGTCGTGGGACGGCTCCCGCAGCGGGCCGAGCGGCCCGGCCAGCGGACGGGTGTCCCTGCGCAGCCGCTCGGGTGGCGCCGAGTGGACCCCGTGGCTCCCGGTCAAGCCCGACCCGAACGACGCGGGCGGCGAGGGCACCGGCCGGGTCGGCAGCGACGTGGTGTGGCTCGGATCAGCCGGGGCCGACGAGGTCGAGGTGCGAGTCGACGCCGGGCCGCTGGTGGAGTTCGAGCTGCTGCGCATGCGCTACCACGAGGGTGAGCCTCGCGTCGTCACCGCCCCCCCGCCGGAGACCACCACCTCCGAAGGCTCCCGCCACGCTCAACCGACCATCCGACCCCGCAGCGACTGGGCCTCGAGTGGCTGGGCGACGTGGAACAGCGGTTGCGGCTCCGGTCCCACCTACTCCTCCCGTCTCGACCACGCCGTGGTCCACCACACCGCGAGCACCAACTCCTACACCGCGGCCCAGGTCCCCGGGCTCCTCGACGGGATCTACCGCTACCACACCGCGTCCCTGGGCTGGTGCGACATCGCCTACAACTTCGTCGTCGACGCCTTCGGCACCATCTGGCAGGGCCGCTCGGGCGACATCACGCGCCCCGTTCTCGGCGGACACGCCAGGGGCTTCAACAGCTACAGCGTGGGGGTCAGCCTGCTCGGGCAGTTCGAGCCCGGGGCGTCACCGTCGGCCATCGTCCCCACCTTGGCCATGTTCGGCTCCACCGCTCGGCTCCTGGCCTGGAAGCTCGGGCTGCACGGCTTGGACCCGAAGGGATCGGTCACCCTCACCAGCGCCGGCAGCACTCGCTACTCGGAGGGCACACTGGTGACCCTGCCGGTGATCAACGCCCATCAGCAGTCGAGCCTCACCGCCTGCCCCGGCGCCAACATGATGAGCCGGATGGCCGCCCTCCGCGACGCGGTGGCCGGCCAAATGGACTCGCCGCCTCCACCTCCTCCGCCGCCCCCACCGTCAACCGTCGAGATCGCGCCGTTCAGCTCGGTCGAAGCCCTCGTCTACCGCCAGTACGAGGACTGGCTGCGCAACCCTGGCACCTACGCCGAGCGCGCGTGGTGGGCCGACGCCCTGCGCCGGGGAGACACCCACCGCAACGCCCTCGTCGCCAGCCTCTTGCGCTCGGGGACGGTCGACGAGGATTCGGCGTCGATCGTGCGTCTCTACCTCGCCTACTTCGACCGCCCGCCCGACAGCCCCGGTATCCGATATTGGTGGGCGGAGATGGACCGGGGCCGCGGCCTGCGCACCACGTCGGCCGCCTTCGCCCGCTCGCGGGAGTTCACCCGTCTCTACGGACAGCTCTCCGACGCCGAGTTCGTCGATCTGGTCTACCGCAACGTGTTGCGCCGGGCCCCCGACGCTAGTGGACGTTCGTACTGGATCGACCGGCTGCGCCGGCGGGCCGAGAGCCGAGGCGGGCTGATGGTCCTGTTCTCGGAGTCCGGCGAGTTCCGGACCGGGGTTGCGGCCGCGACCCAGGTGATCCTCGTCCATGAGGTGATGCTCGGCAGGGCCATCGGCGTGACCGCGCTCTTCGAGTGGGTCGACCGAGCCGGCCGCGAGTCGATCACTGCGCTCATCGATCAGATCTTCAGATCTTCGGAGTACGCCCGCCGGGTCACCTGACCGGCCCGTCGGTGCCGCCAGCCTCAGGGACCGGGGCGGTCGCGACCTTCGATCTCCGCCCGGAGCAGCTCGATCTCGGCCCGTAGCTCGGCCCGCGTGCGCTCGAGCTCGTCGCGCAGGATCTCGACCTGGCCGGCGGTCGCCGTCGCCGCCCGGTCTCCGATCCGATCGAGGACGACGCCACCGGCTCGTCGGATCGCGGCGCGGGCCCGGTCGGTGGGGCCAGGAGGCGGTTCAGGAGCCGGAGCCGTCGCACCAAGGCGCACAGCGCTGGCGGCACGGATGGCGGGATGCGCGGTCACGGGCCTCCGATGGGCTGAAGTTCGGGCGAGGCAGCGAGCACTTGGGCCAGGCGCGCTCGGATCGGGGCGCCGGGCGCGGTCCCGAGCTCATCGAGCGCGGCGGCCACGGGTTCCTCGGCGGAGGACCCGAGCCCGAGACGGTCGAGGACCGCAGAGGCGCACACGTCGGGATCGAGACGGGCCACGGCCAGCTCCCGTCCCTGGCGCGAGAGCCGGGCCGCCCAGGCCTCATCACCGGCCACCGCGGTTGCGTGGTGCCGGTCGCCTACGACGAGGTGCTCGCCGTCGACCGCGCCGACGACGGCCGCGTCGTCGGCCGCCGCGACCACCGGGCACCCCAGAGCCAACGCCACGGAAAGGTGCCGCCGCTCGACGACGGCGGCCGCGGCCACGGCGAGAGCGGTCGGCACGTCCTCAGGGGTCAGGGCGAGGGTGTCGATGACGAGATCCGGGTCGAGCCCGAGCCGCTGGCGCCACCGGCGCCGGACGTGGGGGGCCACCGGTGGAAGGGTCGCAGTGGCCACGCCCGGGGCGCCGGGTACGGCGAGGGCACCGCCTTCGACCTCGGTCCCCTCCGAGTCGAGCACCCGCACGACCCCGTCCTCCACCATCGCAACCGCCAGGCCGGGGGGCACCCCTGACGACGCCGGCCCACCGTTGCCCATCACGAGAACGGCCGCAGGCGACGGAGCTCGGCCGAGGCTCCGCACCTCCACCCGCCGGGCCAGGGCGGCCACGAACGGCACCAGCCCAGTCGTCGCGCCCGGCGCCGCGACCAGGGCGAGCACCGGCCGCGAGCCCACCGCGAACGAGGCGGGACCGCAGCTCATCGGCCGGCTCCGAGGAGGCGCTCGACGACCTGGGGCCATCCCAGCGCCGCCGCCCGCTCGCGGCCGGCCCGCCCCAGATCCGCGGCCAAACCGGGATCGCCGGCCAGGCGGTCGATGGCCTGGCCCAGCTGCTCGGCGCTGCCGTCGGTGACCAGTCCGGTCTCACCGTCGGAGACCCACTCGAGGACCCCGCCGGCATCGGCGGTGGTGATGACCGGCTTGGCCGCGAGGAAGGCCTGGAGGGTCACGTAGCCGTAGTCCTCGTCGTAGGGCGCGTACACCACGGCCAGGGCCCGGTCGAGCAGGGCGACGACCTCGTCGTCGCTGACGTAGCCGGGCATCGCCACCCGCTCCGACAAGCCATCGGCCTCCACCTGGCGTCGCAGCGCGTCCGCCAGGCTCCCTCGCCCGGCCAGCACCGCACGCAACCCGCTCGATGAGGCGCCCAGGCCGTCGAGCATGAGCCCAGGCCGCTTGTTGGCTTCCAGGCGGGTGACGCTGACGACGAGGTCGCCAGGCGGAGATGGGACCAGCCGGTCGGCCAGAGGCGGCGGGTGGTACAGAGCCTCGCTGTCGAGGCCGCAGAACCGGGCCATGCGATCGCTGACCACGCCGGAGATGGTGAACCGGGCGACGGCCTCGCCGAGCGCTCGCTGGTCCCACTCGGTGAGCTGGCGCTGGACCTCCAGGCCCACGTCGTCGAGGCCGATGTCAGACCACGGCTGATCCACGCCGTCATAGGCGGCCCGGTGCTGGTGGGCCAGCCAGACCACCTTGTGGGAGTGGCGGGCGAAGTACGCCGGAAAGCTGACAGGGATCACCACGTCGGCGTCGAGGGGCACCATGCGCCACGCCGCCGGGGCGTCGAGCAGGCGGTCGCGATCCCACGCCGCCGGAACCCGCACCGCCTCGGCCCGGTGGCCCGCCACCCCGAGGGCCCCGACCAACCCCTCCACGAGCTGCTCGAGGCCCCCTCGCATGTGCGGGACCTGGGTGGAGCACACCAGGACGTCCATGTGGATGAGTCTGACAGCCTGGTCCCGAACGCCACGCTCCTCGGCTGGCGCCTCGGAGAACCCAACCGTCCCATCCGCTCCTGCCGCCTCCTCCGTCGGCGGCGGGCCGCTGGGCCTTGTAAGGCCGACCCCGTCTCCTAGGCTCGTGCCGTCGTGGACGCCCGTCGCATCGCTCTCGTGCCACCGCGCTACGGGCCCGACGTGGTGGGCGGGGCAGAGGCGGTGATTCGCCGCGTCGGCCA
>Ga0136640_10000520_pt1 | contig 14774 bp, 12 predicted proteins | sample AntDrymUQ8642106_2_FD_105498 | JGI IMG/M metagenome (GOLD analysis project Ga0136640, IMG submission 105498) | Polar desert sand microbial communities from Dry Valleys, Antarctica - metaG UQ864 (21.06) | ecosystem: Environmental > Terrestrial > Soil > Desert | place: Antarctica: Dry Valley...
CGAGCGCCGAACGATATTCGCGCGACTGGTTCGCCGAAGGCATCGCACGCCGCACATCGGCCTCGTCCAAAAGGTCGAACGCGTCAATTTCGGCGGCGATCGCGTCGGGATCTTCACGTAGATGCAGAAGCAATTCGCCGGCCTCGTCCCTCGTCACGCCGGCCGCGCGAAGCAGGAGTGCCAGGCGCCCGTGCACTGGCTCGGCGACGATGTCCCAAGCCTCCTCGCCGCTTATCCCGCCGCCATGAGCTAGCGCAGCGACGAACGCCGAAACTTCGCCGCCTTCGAGCAGCGGGCCGAGCAGCGCTCCGTCGATGCGGCCGGCCGCGCCGAGACGAGCGGCGAGCTTCGCAGCGACGGCGCTCAGCCCGCGCTCTTCGTCATGGGCGGCGAGGAGCGCGCCGGCGGCCTCGGTAATCATGGCGTCGGCCGCGCCGCCGGCCATGCCCTGTTCTGCGGAGAGATAGTGGCGAAGGGCGGCGGATACTTGCCAGACGAGCCAGTGCACGACCTCGGCGGGAAGGTCGTCGAACAGCAAAGCGGGTTCGTTGAACCGGTCGAGCGCGCGGCTTTCGGCAAGGAGAAGCTCCATCGCTGCTGCCGCAATCGCCGGATCGTCGTCGTCGATCAGCGCGTTGCGGCGCCCTTCGCTCGTAGCAGCGATCCGCTGCGCCAGGAAAAACGCCTCCGCGCGCCGGACGACGAGCGCGATCAAAGGAGGATGGCGAAGGAGCCCGGCGTCGAAAAGCAATGGCAGCGCGATCGCCACCGACGATGCCGACAGCGAGGCCTGCAGCTCGGCCTTTTCGGGAAGACGCGGCAGCAGCGACAGGCGCAGGTCGCGCTCGATATCGTAAGTCACCGCTTCGAGCATGGTCGAAGCCGCGGCGCGCACCCGATCGCTGAGCCGGTGCCCGGCGGGCATTGTCAGATCGAAGGCCGCGTCGTGGAGGCGGTTTTCTGAAACGGCGGGAGCGTTTTCGGCGCACGCTGAGCGCGGCGCATCGCTGCGCCTATCGCTACGGATCGGCCACTCGGAAGTCATTGCGCGTGCATAGCGCGGACACGGTTAATGGGCGGCTAATCCTTCAGGCGATGCGCGGGCCCGGTGCTGAAGCCCCAGGAACGAGCCGCCCGCGTACAGAGCGATGGCGACGAGCCCCGCCGTCCATTGGCCGGTGACGGCGAACGGAATCGCGAGCAATGTGCACCCCTTGCGCGAGGCGAGCCAGGCGGGGAGATCGATGCGCGCGCCTGCCTTTTCAATCGAGGATGCATGGAAGAAGGCGAGCGCCGATGCGGCCGTCACCACGCAGCCCCAACCCGCGCCATCGTAGGCAAGCCGGGCGGCGAGCGCGGCAAGCGCGGCGCCGGTGGCGAGCGGGAGCAGCGCGCGCAAGCGATTGCCGCGCGCCAGCGGTTGCATGCGCAGCGCAGCAAGCCGTTCGGCGATGCCGTCGAGCGGGACCGCGACGACGAGCGCTGCCAGCGCCGCCCCCAACCAGCCCTTGGCGAAAAAGAGCGTGGCAAGACCGGTCAGCCCAAGCGCGCCGGCGAGCAGGCCTGACGGGCGAACCGCGGTGCGCATGAGGCGCTCGACCGAAAGTTCTTCGACGATCGGCGTGACGTAGCGTTCGACCCAGTCGCTGCGGGTCCCGCGCGCACTGGCGACGATGCGCCGTTCGGCATCGTCGAGATCGCGCGCGCCGTCGGCCATCAGCAGCAACGGCGCCGCCGACCCCGTTCCCGCGGCGAGCTGCTGCGCGCCGTCCTCGACCAGGCGTCGCAGCAGAGTCGATTGCAAGTCCCAGTCGCCGAGCATCGCGGCAACCTCGTCGAGCTGCTGCCCGGTGGCGATTGCAAGCCCGCCCCAGCGGCTCGCCGAATCGATGCGCTCGAAACCGTCGAGTCCGATATTTTCGGCGAGCGTCAGTATCGCCGGGCCCTCCGCGGAAACGATGAGATCGATGCTCGCGGCGTCGGCGAAGAGGCCGCCGGCAATGACGAGGATTTGGTCGCCGGCCTCGAAATGATCGGCCGCCTCCTCGACGTTGCGCGCGAGACTGACGGCGACGCGTTCCGCGTTGAGGCGGTCGACCGCCGCCACCAAAGAGGCCGGCATGCGCTCGACGAGAACGACGATCGAGCTGGCGCCGGCCGCGGCGGCAAGGCGCGCCTGATATTCGAGCAGCGTGCGCCCGGCGAGCGGAAGCGTGGCGCGAAGTTCGATCCCGCTCCCCGCATCCTGATATGCCGAAATCAGCGCGCCGAGCGCCATGCCTTGCTCCGCCGTGTCACGCGGCGCGGGATAGGATAGCGGTTCGTGTCGCGCCAGCCCCTGGGCGGGCGAGCGCTACCGATGAGCCCTCGCTCAGCCGCCGAGTTCGAGTATGGCCTGGTTGATCTTGCGTTGCACGACGGGGTCGCCGGGGGCGCCGCCCTCGGCCTCGAGCGCAAGGTCGACGAGGCCTTCCATCGCGAAGCTCGCAGCCAGGCCCTTCAGCCGGCACGCCGCAAGCTGCCAATTGGCGTCGCATCGCGAGCGAGACAGGAGGTCGAGATGGCGCCGCGCGCTTTCGAGAAAGGCTTCGCGCAGCTCAGCGATGAGCGCGCTGTCTTCACCGGCGGCAACCGCCAAGGCGGAGTTCAATGTTCCCGGGTCGAATGCCATGGACGCATGCTACGACCGACAGGTTAAGGCCCCCTTGAGACGGGCTATCCCTCCCAAAAAAAGATGGTAAACGAAGCCATGACGGGGGCGATCCACGAGGTACGGGCCGACGAGGCCTTGGACGCGCCGCCGCGATACGAGCCTGAGCCCAGCGACGGGGCGCCGTGGCTTTCCGAACATATCACGATGGACGATTGGAACGAAGCCGAGCCAGAATCGCCCTACCGCGGCGTGATCGGCGGGTTCGTCGTCCTGCTCGCTTTGATCTGGACCGGCACCGTCGCATGGGCGGCGGGCCAGGCGGTCGGCGGGGCGCCGACGTCGGCACCGGAACTGGTGCGCTGGGCGGCGATCGCGAGCGGGCCATTGGCGCTGCTGGGGCTTGGGTGGCTGCTGTTCGGCCGCAGTTCGCGGCGCGAAACCGTGGCTTTCACGCGCAACGTCCAGGCGATGCGCGGCGAAAGCGAGGCACTCCAGGCCGTGCTGGTCGCGGTCGGGCGGCAGATCGAGACCAACCGGACGACGATGGCCGAAGAGAGCGGGCGGCTGATGTCGCTTGGCGAGGAGGCCGCGGCACGGCTCGGCGCGGTGACTCGCGATGTCGATGCCGGAGCGCAGGCGATGGCGCGCTACGCAGACATTCTCGATCGCGCCGCGGGATCCGCGCGCACCGATATCGGAGTTCTGCTCGCCGACATCCCGCGCGCCGAGGCGCAGGCGCGGGCGATGGCCGAGACGCTGCGCACCGCCGGGATCGATGCCCATCAGCAGGCTGGCGCGCTGGAGGCGCAAGTCGGGGCGCTCGCCGCGCGGGCGCGCGAAACCGACGATGCCGTCGGCGGCGCCGCGGGCCGGCTGACCGCCTATATCGCGCAAGTCGAAAGCGCGACCGGGACGGCGACCGATCGCATGGAGAGCGCCACGGCGTTCATGAGCTCGGGGGTCGACACCACGCTCGTCAAAGCCGCGGATGCGGTCGACGCAGCACGGCAGGGCCTCGAGGAGCAGGGCAACGCCATGATCGCGATGATCGAGCAGTCGAGCGCCGCGCTCGATCAGGTGGGGGTCGATGCGGGGCGCAATCTGGCGCAGCGGATCGACGACATCGGCAGCCGCCTCGATGGGCTCGCAACCCGGCTTGCCGCTCAGGATACCGCTAGCCACGCCACGATGGGCGGGATCGACGGCGCTTTGGCGGCGCTCGAAACGCGCCTGTCGGCGCTTTCGGCGAGCGGCGGCGAGCGGATGGCCGCGCTGTCCACCACCCTCGATGGCTTGGCGGCGACGATCGATACGCTTTTGCTGACCGTCGCAGGCGGCGACGCGGGCATTGGCGCGCTCGCCACGCGGGCCGGCGCGATCAGGACGGCGATCGAAGCGATCGGCAGGGATTTGCAGGAAACCCTCCCCGCGGGCCTCGCACAGGTCGAAGCGCAGGCCGGGCGGAGCTTCGTGGCGGCCGCCGCTCTCAACCCGCAAGTGGCCCATTTGCTGGAAGCGGCGACCGCAACCCAGGTCCGGCTCGATCAATCGCGCGCGCTCGTATTGGGGCAGCGCGACGAGATCGACGCGCTCCTCGGCAAAGTCGATTCGGGGCTCGAAGCGATGCACGAGCGCGTCGGCGCGCTCGGCGTGACCGTGACCGACACCGATCTTCGCGCCGAAAAGCTTGCCAGGGACACGGGCCCTCAGCTGATCGAGGCGTTGCTGCGGGTACGCGAGGCGGCAAACCAGGCGGCGGCGCGTGCGCGCGAAGCGATCGGATCGATCGTTCCCGAAGCGGCCGCGGCGCTCGGCGAAGCGTCGGGCGCCGCGATGAGCCAGGTCTTCTCGGCGCATGTGTCTGCGCAGATGGGCCAGCTTGGGGCGCTCACCGAAGCCGCGGTCGAGGCCGCGCGCGCCGCTTCTGAAAGACTGACCCGCCAGATGGTGACGATCGGCGAGACCACCGCCGCGGTGGAGGCGCGGATCGACGAGGCGCAGGTGAACTTGCGCGAAAACGACAGCGAGAATTTCTCGCGCCGCGTCGCGCTTCTTATCGAATCGCTCAATTCGACCGCCATCGACGTCACCAAAATCTTGTCCAACGAAGTCACCGACAGCGCATGGGCGGCGTATCTCAAAGGCGACCGCGGGGTGTTCACGCGCCGCGCGGTGCGGCTGCTCGACACCGGCGAGGCACGCGAGATCGCGCGGCATTATGAGGAAGAGCCTGAATTCCGCGAACAGGTTAACCGCTACATCCATGATTTCGAAGCGCTGCTGCGCCGCGTTCTGGCCGAGCGGGACGGCTCACCGATGGGAGTGACCTTGCTGTCGTCCGACGTCGGCAAGCTCTACGTCGCGCTCGCGCAAGCGATCGAGCGCATACGCGGCTAACGCGGCCGCTCGCCCATTCCCCGCAACGCGCCGGGACCGATCCAGCCATTGACGTAATTGGCGTAATAAAGCCCGAACGCGACCGCCGAGACAATCGTCGCGCGAAGCAGTATCTTGCCGGGCCGAAACATATGCGGCGCGCTCTCGGCCTGGCCAGGAATGCGCTCGGCTCCCGCCTCCTCGTGGGTCTCGACCCCGAAGGGCAGCACCAGGAACGCACTCAGCGCCCAGAACAGCGCGTAGATCGCGATCGCCGAGGTGAGCTTCATTTGCCAGGCTTCACGGCACGCGCACGATCAGCACGTCGACGACGGGCTTCTTCCCGGTCCACACGGTCGCGCAGCGGCGCACGGCAAGACGAATTTCGTCGCGAAGCCTGTCGTCGTTTGCGGCGCCCTTGGCAAGCGCGGTCGAAGCCGAGGCGCAAGCGTCGCGGATGAAGTCCTCGCGGTCGTCCTCGACCGGCAATCCTTCGCTGCGCAGCACGATGTCGCCGCGCTGACGCCCGCTCTTGTCGACCGCGATGGCGACAGCGACGAGGCCGTTTAGCGCCATCTTGCGCCGCTCGTTCATGGTCGTGCCGTCCGCCGGCAGGATGACGTCGCCGTCGAGGATGAGGCGCCCGACGCGGGCGTGGCCGACGGTCTTGGGCGCACCTGGCGCCAAGCGGATGACGTCTCCGTTCTTCTGGCGAACCGCCTGTGGGACGCCCTGGGCAAGCGCGAAGCGGGCATGTTCGGCAAGATGGCGCGTCTCGCCGTGGACCGGGATGACGATCTGTGGCCGGATCGCAGCGAACATGGCGGCAAGCTCGGGACGGCCGGGGTGGCCCGAGACATGGACCGGGGCCTGGCGATCGGTGACCATCTCGACATTGTTGCCGGCGAGCGCGTTCTGGATGCGGCCGATGGCGACTTCGTTGCCGGGAATCTGACGCGACGAGAAGATCACCATGTCGCCGTCGTCGAGCTTCAATTGGTGGCTGTCGAAAGCAATGCGGGCGAGGGCAGCGCGCTCCTCCCCCTGCCCGCCGGTGCCTATGATCAGCAGCTTGTCGCGCGGGAGCCGCATCGCGGTCTCGAAATCGACCGTGTCGGGGAAATCCTTGAGATATCCGGTGGCCCTGGCGACCTTCAGGATGCGGTCGAGCGAGCGGCCCGCAACGCACAGCGTGCGGCCGGTGTCCTCGGCGACCTGGCCCAACGTCTGCAGCCGCGCCGCGTTCGACGCGAAGGTGGTGACGAGGACCCGGCCCGTTGCCGCGGCGACGATCGCGTCGAGGCCTTCGCGCACCGTGCTTTCGGAGCCCGACGCGGCCGCGTTAAAGACGTTGGTCGAATCGCCGACCAGGGCGAGGATGCCCTTGTCGCCGATCGCCGCGAGCTCGGCCGCGGTGCTCGGCACGCCGAGTTGCGGCGCCTGGTCGGTCTTCCAGTCGCCGGTGTGAAAAACGCGGCCGTGCGGAGTTTCGATGAGGAGGGCATTGGCCTCCGGAATGCTGTGCGCGACCGGGACGTAGGTGATGGCGAACGGCCCGAGCTGAATGTTACCGCCAAGCGCGATGATCTTGAGCTTGACCTTGCCGGACAGTCCCTCCTCTTCGAGCTTGCCCGCGATCAGGCCCGCAGTGAAGGGCGTCGCGTAAAGCGGCACGCCGAGCTCAGCGGCGAGATAGGGAATCGCGCCGATATGATCTTCATGCCCGTGGGTGAGGACCACCCCGAGCAAGTCCTTGCGGCGTTCCTCGATGAAACTAAGGTCGGGGAGGATGAGGTCGATGCCGGGGTAGGCAGGGTCGGCGAAGGTCATGCCGAGGTCGACCATGATCCATTCACCCTCGCAGCCGTAGAGGCTGACGTTCATTCCGATCTCGCCCGACCCGCCGAGGGCCAGGAAAAGCAGTTCTTTTTGGGGAGTCACTAGTGGAAATTCTTTCTAATTGCGTCGCCCCAGAGGAGGCTAGGGCCTCGGCGGGTGATAAGCGCGGTGGTTGTTGTCGCTGAGACCCCAGCCTTCGCTGGGGTGACGATCAGGGGACTAGTCTAGCATACATTATCGCCAAACCGCGAATTGTAAGGTCTGGCTCGACGAAATCGAAGATCGCGGTGCGCTCCATGAACAGGCTGGCGAGCCCGCCGGTGGCGACGACTTTGGCCGGGCGGCCTATTTCGGCCCTCAAACGCACCACCAGCCCTTCCATGAGCGCGACATAGCCCCAGTAGATGCCGCCGAGCATCTGCTCCTCGGTCGTTCGGCCGATCACCGAATTGCCGGTTGGCGCCTCGATTGCGATGCGCGGAAGCTTTGCCGCGGCGGCGACGAGCGCGTCGAGCGACAGATTGAGGCCGGGAACGATGAGCCCGCCTTTGTAGGCGCCGCTTGCGTCGACGACATCGAAGGTGGTGGCGGTGCCGAAATCGATGACGATCAGGTCGCCGGGGTGCGCATCGTGCGCAGCGATCGCGTTGACGACGCGGTCGGCGCCGACGGTGGCGGGTTCGACGACGTCGAGCTTAATTCTCCACTCGACCGGCGCTCGCCCCGCGACGAGCGCGTCGACGCGGAAATATTTCTGCGCGAGCGTGCTGAGGTTGTGCAGTGCGCGCGGCACGACCGTGGCAATGATCACGGCATCGATGCAGTCGATCGCGCGGCCGTCCATCGCCAGCAACTGGTGCAGCCAGACGGCATATTGATCGGCGGTGCGGCGCGGATCGGTCGCGATCCGCCAGCGCGAGAGGATTGCGCCGCCATCGACGAGTGCGAAGACGACATTAGTGTTCCCGGCATCGATGGCGAGCAGCATGGGCCTGTCTTTAGACTAGGAAGACGTCGCCGGCGTGGATAATGCGAACCTCGCCATCGGCCAAGCGCAGGCGGAGAGCGCCATCCGGTTCGAGACCGGCGAAAACACCCGAAAGCGTCTCGCCGGCCGGCCCGTGTGTGGTGAGCGGCGTGCCTACAGGATGGGTGGACCTGAGCCATCTGTCCAGAATTTCATCCAGCGCGCTACGCCATGTCGCGAGCGAGGCAGAAAAGGCGTGCGCGAGATCTTGCATGAACACTTCGGGTGGCGGCGCGAGATTGCCCTCGGCCCGTAAGCTGGTGGCCGGACGATCGACGTCCTCCGGGTGGCTGGCGAGGTTGACGCCAACGCCGATGATCACCACCCGCTCGACCCGTTCGAGGAGGATACCCGCGATCTTCCTTGCCCCTATTAGCAGATCGTTCGGCCATTTCAGCATCGCGGTAGGCGAGATCGGCCTTACCACGTCGTGAAGAGCCACGCCCGCCGCCAATGCCAATGTCGGCGCGGGCGGGTCTTCTCCCTTCAGGCGCACGAGCGTGCTCGCATAAAGATTACCGGGCGGTGACCGCCAGCTCCGCCCGCTCCGGCCGCGCCCGCTCGTCTGGCGATCGGCGCGCAGCCATGTGCCTTCGGGCGCTCCATCGGCCGCGAGCCGCTTCATATCGTCGTTGGTTGATCCCGTCTCCGCGACGGTGCGGATGATGGTCAGAACAGCGACCTTGCCGCGACGAGCGAAGCCAGGCCCAGCGGCGCGAGCGCGAGATAGCCGGCAGGCGAGACGAAGACGGCAGCCGCGGCGATCAAGCCTCCGCCGACCGCGTCCCGCGAAGGCTCGAAGGCGGGCGCGGGGTCGTCGAAATACATGATCTTGACGATCTTGAGATAATAATAGGCGCCGATCACCGACCCGACCGCGCCCGCCAGCGCCAACGGCCATAAGCCCGCGCCGACCGCGGCGTCGAACACCGCGAGCTTGGGCATGAAGCCCAGCAGCGGCGGGATGCCGGCGAGGCTGAGCATGAACATCGCCATCGCCAGCGCGAGCGCGGGGCGCGTGCGCGACAGGCCCGCGAGGTTCGCGACGCCCTCTACGGGCTGCCCCTCGACATCGCGCATGCGCATCACGACGAGGAAGGCGCCCCACGTCATGACGATGTAAACCGCCATGTAGAACAGCACCGAAGCGATGCCCTCGGCGGTACCCGCGGCAAGGCCGATCAGCGCGAAGCCGATATTGTTGATCGACGAGTAAGCGAGCAGCCGCTTGATGTTGGTCTGGCCGTACGCGGCGACCGCGCCGAGCACGATCGAGGCAAGCGCCGAAAAGATGACGATCTGGCGCCAGGCGTCGGTCGCGGGGCCGAGCGCCTCGATCGCGACGCGGCACAGCAGGGCGACCGCGGCGACCTTTTGCGCCGTGGCGAAGAGCGCTGTTACCGGGGTCGGCGCGCCTTCGTAAACATCGGGGGTCCACATGTGGAACGGGACTGCGGCGATTTTGAAGGCCAGGCCCGCCATCACGAACACGAGCCCAAACAGCTCGCCGATGCCCATGGCTTCGGGCCCGCGCACCGCCTCGAAAATCGTGGCGAAGCTGGTCGATCCCGTGAAGCCGTAGAGCAGCGAGATGCCGTAAAGCAGGATTCCCGAAGCAAGCGCGCCGAGCACGAAATATTTGAGGCCCGCCTCGGTCGATCGTTCGTCGCGGCGCTGGAACGATGCGAGCACATAGCTCGACAGGCTCTGCAGCTCGAGGCCTACATAGAGCATCATCAGGTCGGTCGCGGAAACCATCATCCCAGCGCCCGCGGTCGAGAGCAGGATGAGGATCGGATATTCGGACTTGTGCACCCCGCCGCGCACGAACCAGCTCTGCGCGGCGATGATCGCCACCGCGGAGGCGATGTAGATCAGCACTTTGGCGAAGCGCGAGAAGGCGTCGGCGCGGAACAGGCCGTCAAAGGCGTCGCCGCCCTGCCCTGCGGGCCCGAGCAGCAGGATCGCGGCGCCCGCGAGGAGGGCAACCGACAACCAAGAGACGATCGGTGTGCTGCGATCGCCCATGAAGGCGGCGACCATCAGCAGGGCGATCGCGCCGAGCGAAAGCAGGAGCTCGGGTCCGGTAAGAGCGAGCGAGTGAAGCATCAGTGCGCCGCCGCTTCTGCGTGCACGATGCCCGGACGAGCGGCGGGCCCGCGTTCGACCTGCGCGTCGCCGTCCGGATTGGCGCGCTCGATGCGAGCCATGAGCGTGCCGACATCGCGGCGCATCGGGGCCATGAAGCTTTCCGGATAGATGCCCATCCACAGCATCGCCGCGGCAAGCGGAGCGAGTATCCACCACTCTCGCCGCGATAGGTCTGGCATTGCCGCGACATCGGGCTTGTCGAGCACACCGAAGGCCACGCGGCGATAGAGGTATAGCATGTAGGCCGCACTGAGGATGATGCCAGTGGTGGCGACGAAGCCGACCCAGCTGTTGGCCTCGTACGCGCCGACGAGCGCGAGAAATTCCGCGACGAACCCGCTCGTACCGGGAAGCGCGACCGAGCCCATGGTGAAGAGCAGGAACAGCAACGCATATTGCGGCATGTTGTTGGAGAGCCCGCCATAGCGAGCGATCTCGCGGGTGTGCAGCCGGTCGTAGATGACGCCGACGCACAGGAACAGCGCGCCCGAAATCAGCCCATGGCTGAGCATCATTACCAGCGCGCCTTCGATGCCTTGTCTGTTGAAGGCAAAGAGCCCGATGGTGACGAATGCCATGTGCGCGACCGAGGAGTAAGCGATGAGCTTCTTCATGTCGGCCTGCACCAGCGCGACGAGGCTGGTGTAGACGATCGCGACCATCGACAGCCCGAACACGAGCCAGACGAGCTCGGCCGACGCCTCCGGGAACATCGGCAGCGAAAAGCGCACGAAGCCGTAGCCGCCCATCTTCAAGAGGACGCCGGCAAGGATTACCGAGCCCGCGGTCGGCGCCTCGACATGCGCGTCGGGGAGCCAGGTGTGGACCGGCCACATCGGCATCTTGACCGCGAACGATGCGAAGAAGGCGAGCCACAGGAGCGTCTGCGCCTGCGGATCGAAGTCGAAGTTCATCAATTCGGGGATGCTGGTGGTCCCGGCTTCGCGCGCCATCCACAGCATCGCGACCAGCATCACGATCGATCCGAGCAGCGTGTAGAGGAAGAATTTGTAGCTCGCGTAGATGCGCCTGGCCCCGCCCCAAATGCCGATGATGAGATACATCGGGATGAGGCCGGCCTCGAAGAAAATGTAGAACAGCAGCAGGTCCTGCGAGGTGAACACGCCGATCATCAGCGTTTCCATCAGCAGGAACGCCGCCATATATTCGGGCACTCGCCGCTCGACCGAGCGCCAACTGGCGGCGATGCAAATCGGCATCAGGAAGACCGTGAGCATGATCAGCATCAGCGCGATGCCATCGATGCCGAGCGCGTAGGCGAAGCGCCCGAACAGCGGAACGCGCTCGACGAACTGCCATTGCGGGCCGGCGAGATCGTAGCCCGCCCACAGGCCGATGCCGAGGACAAGCGTCAGAACGGTCGCACCCAGTGCAATCCAGCGCGCGGCGTCGGCACGAACGAACAAGCACAGCGCCGCCGCGACGAGCGGAAGCGCGAGCATGAGGCTGAGAATGGGCACCAACGCAAAGTTCACCGCGTCATCGCCCATGTCGCCGCGGCGGCCAGCCCAAGCAGCATGACCAGTGCATAGGTGTATAAATAGCCCGACTGCAGCCGCGCGGTGAGGACGTTGCCGCCCTTGACCAGCGCCGCCATCCCGTTCGGACCGAAGCGGTCGATCGTTCCTTCGTCGCCGCCGCGCCAGAATAGGCGCCCGATGGCGAAGGCGGGGCGCACGAGCAGGGCGTCGTAGATTTCGTCGAAATACCATTTGTTGAGCAGGAAACGGTAGAAAATGCCGAACTGCCCGACGAAGCGCTCGGGGAAGCTGGTTGAGCGGATGTAAGCCGCGAACGCGATCAGGAAGCCCGCGATCATCACCGCCGCCGGAGCGAGCTTCACCCAAAGCGGCACCTCATGAAGCGCGTGCATCAGGTGCGTGTCGAAGCTCAGGCTGCCGCGCCAAAATTCGGAGCCTTCCTCGGCTTCGAGGAACGGCGTGTGGAACGCCATTCCCGCCACGATCGCGCCCAGCGACAGTAGCGCCAACGGGACCAGCATCGTCCACGGGCTTTCGTGCGGATGGTAGCCGCCGGTCCCCGCGCCCTTGGGCTGGTGCGCCTGGGCATGCGGATCGACCGCGTCGCCCGAATGCTCCTCCGACGGATGATCGTGCGTGTCGTGGGTGTGGAGCGCGTGCTGAATATGCTCCGACGCGGCCCAGCGCGGCTTGCCCCAGAAGGTCAGGAACATCAGCCGCCAGCTGTAGAAACTGGTCAGCAACGCCGCGAACACGCCGACTGCGAAAGCGATCCCGCCGGGGGTCGAACTGGCGGCGAAGGCGCTCTCGATGATCGCGTCCTTGGAATAGAAGCCGGCTAGCCCGAACACCCCGACCACGCCGACCCCGGTGATCGAAAGCGTTCCCGCGAGCATTGCCCAGAATGTCAGCGGGATCGATTTCCGAAGGCCCCCGTAGAAGCGCATGTCCTGCTCATGGCGCATGGCGTGGATCACCGAGCCCGCGCCCAGGAACAGCAGCGCCTTGAAGAAGGCGTGGGTAAAAAGGTGGAACATTGCCGCCGAATAGGCGCCGACTCCCGCAGCCATGAACATGTAGCCGAGCTGCGAGCAGGTCGAATAGGCGATGACGCGCTTGATGTCGGTCTGGACGGTAGCGACGGTTGCGGCGAACAAGGCGGTCACGGCGCCGACGAAGGTCACTACGGCAAGCGCGGTTTCGCTGGTTTCGAACATCGGCGACAAGCGGCACACCATGAACACGCCCGCGGTCACCATGGTCGCGGCGTGGATCAGCGCCGACACCGGAGTCGGGCCCTCCATCGCGTCGGGCAGCCATGTATGGAGACCGAGCTGCGCCGACTTGCCCATCGCCCCGACGAACAGCAGCAGGCACAGCGTGGTCATCACGTCGACCCGCATTCCAAGGAAGCCGAAGGTCGATTGCGCCATGGCCGGTGCGGCGGCGAGGATTTCGGGGATCGAAACCGTGCCGAACACCAAAAAGGTGGCGAAGATGCCGAGGCTGAAGCCGAAATCGCCGACACGATTGACGACGAACGCCTTGATCGCAGCGGCGTTTGCGGACGGCTTGTGATACCAGAAGCCGATCAGCAGGTAGGAGGCGAGCCCAACCCCCTCCCAGCCGAAAAACATCTGGACGAGATTGTCCGCGGTCACCAGCATCAGCATCGCGAAGGTGAACAGCGAGAGGTAGGCGAAAAAGCGCGGCTGGCTGTCGTCCTCCTCCATATAGCCCCAGCTGTAGAGGTGAACGAGCGTCGATACGGTAGTGACCACGACGAGCATCACCGCGGTCAGCGCGTCGACCTGGAGCGACCAGTTGACGACGAGGCCGCCCGATCGGAACCATTCGAGCATCGGGGCGGTGAAGGGCTGCTGATTGCCGGCGACGAAACCGAGGAAGATCGGCCAGCTTAGCGCCGCCGACACGAACAGCGCGACGGTGGTGACGAGCTTGGCCGCGAAGTTGCCGAGCGCGCGGTTTCCCAGCCCCGCGACGAGCGCGGCCGCGAGCGGGAGCAGAACGATGAGCTGGATCACCTAGCCGTGCATCCGGTTGACGTCCTCGACGTCGATCGTGCCGCGGCCGCGGAAGTAGATGACGAGGATGGCGAGCCCGATTGCCGCTTCGCCCGCCGCCACGGTGAGCACGAACATCGCAAACACCTGCCCTACCATGTCGCCGAGATAGGCCGAAAAGGCGACGAGGTTGATGTTCACGCTAAGCAGGATGAGCTCGATCGCCATCAGGATGACGATGATGTTCTTGCGGTTCAGGAATATCCCGAACACGCCGAGCACGAACAGCACCGCGGCGACGGCGAGATAGTGGCCCAATCCTATCACGACCAGCGTCCGATCACAGCTCGATCCCCGCGCCCGACGCCGGGTTCATGTTGCGCACCGCGTCTTGCGGGCGGCGGCGGACCTGGCGGTCGATATTCTGACCCTTGCCGCCACCGCGACGGCGGTGGGTGAGGACGATGGCGCCGATCATCGCAACGAGGAGGACCAGCCCCGCGGCCTCGAACACGTAGAGGTAGCGGGTGAACATAAATTCGCCGAGCGCTTCGATGTTGGGCTTGCCCGCGACGGTCGGAGCGGCGCGCGCAGCGATGTCGATTCCGCCCGATTGCCGCGCCAGGACGGCGAACCCGATCTCGGCGAGCAGGACAACGGCGAGGACGAGCCCGAACGGCCAGTAGCGCGCGACCCCGGCGCGGAAGGCGGCGAAATCGATGTCGAGCATCATCACCACGAACAGGAACAAGACCGCGACCGCGCCGACATAGACGATGATCAGCAGCATCGCGATGAACTCGGCGCCGAGGATGAGCATGAGGCCGGCGGCGTTGAAGAAGGCGAGGATCAGCCACAGCACCGAATGCACCGGGTTGCGCGACATCACCGTCAGCGCGCCCGAGGCGATGACGAACGTCGCGAACAGGTAAAAGGCGAAGGTCTGGATCAATTCAGGTCCGTGTCGAACGCCGTTCCCCGGCGCAGGCCGGGGTCCAGTTTGAAAAGAAGAATCTGGGCCCCGGCCTTCGCCGGGGAACAGTCATTTGAAGATGGCGCGTCCCTATCGGTAGGCCGCATCGGCGGCAAGGTTGGCGGCGAGGATGCGCTCCCATTTGTCGCCGTTGTCGAGAAGCTTGGCCTTGTCGTAAATCAGCTCTTCGCGGGTCTCGGTCGAATATTCGAAATTCGGGCCCTCGACG
>Ga0136640_10000521_pt1 | contig 14760 bp, 13 predicted proteins | sample AntDrymUQ8642106_2_FD_105498 | JGI IMG/M metagenome (GOLD analysis project Ga0136640, IMG submission 105498) | Polar desert sand microbial communities from Dry Valleys, Antarctica - metaG UQ864 (21.06) | ecosystem: Environmental > Terrestrial > Soil > Desert | place: Antarctica: Dry Valley...
GCCCTCGCGATCGCCTTCTTCATGTTCGGCACCGTTCGGGTCGCCGACGCCCAGGCGCCCCCGCCGCCCCCGACGAGCCCTGCGCCCGCCCCGGCCCCGACCGTCGCGCCGACCGTCACGCCCAGCCCGACCCCGGAGCCCGAGACCATCCAGGCCGGCGTCCGCGCCGGCGGCGTCGACCTGTCCGGTCAGACGGTCGAGGAGGCCACCCGCACGCTGCGGACCGAGCTCGGCCCCGCCGCACGCCGGCCCGTGATCCTGCGTGTCGGCTCCGAGCGGTCGAAGCTCGCGACGAAGGCGGTCAAGTACGTCTTCGACGCCAACAGGACCGCCCGGCGCGCGCTCGGCGTCCTACCGAACACGAGGGTCGAGCTTGCCATCCGCTTCGCCCGCAAGTCGGTCCGCCCCTTCGTCGACGCCTTCGCCGCGCGCGTCCTGATCCCGGCCCGCGACGCCGGCGTGCGCATCACGCTCCGCCGCGTCTACCGGCGCAAGGCCGCCGCCGGCCGGCGACTGGCGGCGCAGCAGATCACACGGCGCATCAAGGCCGCGCTCGCCAACCCCCGCGCGCCGCGCGGCATCCGTCCCAAGCTCGTCCGCACCAAGCCCAACATCGGCGCCAAGGACCTCAAGCGGCGCTACCCGGCCATCATCACGGTTGACCGCTCGACGTTCACCCTGCGGCTGTTCAAGCGCCTGCGCTTCGACCGGACCTATTCCGTGGCGGTGGGCCAGGCCGCCTACCCGACGCCGACCGGGCTGTTCTCCATCCAGAGCAAGCAGGTGAACCCGACCTGGACGGCGCCGAACAGCCCGTGGGCGGGGGAGTCCGCCGGTCAGTCGTTCGATTCCAGCGACCCCAACAACCCGCTGAAGGCGCGTTGGATGGGCATCACCGGCAGCGTCGGCTTTCACGGCACGGCTCAGGACTACTCCATCGGGACGGCGGCATCGCACGGCTGCATCCGCATGCACGTCTCCGACGTGGTCGAGCTCTACAACCAGGTCGGGATCGGCGCGCCGGTGCTGATCAGGTAGACGCCGAGGTCCGGCGCTTGGCCTTCGCCGCCTTGGCCTTGGCCTTGGCCTTGGCCTTGGCCTTGGCCTTGGCTTTGCCCGGCTTGGCCTTCGGCGGCGCGCGGCGCTTGGCCTTGCGCGCCTCCACCCGCGAAGCCTTGCGCGCCACCTGCAGCAGCTCGGCCAGCGAGCCCTCGATGCCCTCGGCGACGATGTCGAGGTCCGGCAGCGCATCGAAGTCGCCGAGCAGGCCGAAGTCCATCTGCCCGTCGTAGGACATGATGGCGATCGCCAGCGCCCGGTCCCCGGCCAGGAACGGAACCGGGAAGATGCTGCGCATCCGGCGACCGAGGACGTAGAGGGGCAGCTGCGGCCCGGGCACGTTGGTGACGAGCAGGTTGTACATCCGCGAAGAGAACTGCAGCCGCGACGCCTGGGCGAAGATCGTCGGCGGGGCGAAGTCCTGCAGCTCGGCGATCGCCTTGGCGCCCAGCGCCTGCTTGGACTCCTTGAGCCCGTCCATCACCTCGCGCACGCACGTGAGGCGCTGCACCGGGTCCGCGACGTCCACCGGCAGCGGTGCGATCATGATCGTGATCTCGTTGCCCATGCTGCTTCTGGTCGCCTCGGTACGCACGGAGACGGGCACGCACGCGCGGAGCGCCATGTCGTCCGTCTGCAGGCCGCGCTCGCGCAGGAAGTGGGCGAGCCCGCCGGTCACCACGGTGAGGACGATGTCGTTGACGGTGCCGCCGAGGGCGGCTTTGACTTCCTTGAACTCCGCCAGTTCGGCGCGGACCACCGCGACGCGCCGGTGTGGGCCGGGGCGGACGTTGAAGGGCGTGGGAGACGGCGGGTTCAGCGCCGCCCACGCGACCACGCCGAGCCCCGCCGCGATCTCGCGCGCCTGCTCGACGAGCCGGCGCGGGTCCGCGTCGTCGACCACCCCCGCGGCCATCCGCGCGATGCGGTTGGCGGCCCCTTGAACGCCGCGGGCGACGAGCTTGGCCCGGCCCGGCTCCGGGGAGGCCACCCACGGCTCGGGCGCCGGGAGGTCGGTTCCGTCGGGGTCGAGGTCGAAGAGGACGGTGCCCAGGTCGGCTCCCGACACCCCGTCCACCAGCGCGTGATGCGACTTGGAGATCAGCGCGAAGCACCCTTCGGGCAACCCCTCGACCAGCCACAGCTCCCACAGCGGCTTCGCGCGGTCCAGGCGCTGGGAGAAGATCCGCGCGGCGAGGCGCAGCAGCGCGTCCTCGTCACCCGGCGCCGGAAGCGCCGTGTGGCGGACGTGGTAGCCGAGGTTGAAGGTCGGGTCGTCGATCCACAGCGGCAGGCCGGACTCCAGGGGCGCGGGCGCGACCTTCTGGCGGTAGCGCGGCACGAGGTGCAGGCGCGAGCGCACGTGGGCGAAGAAGTCGCCGATGTCGGGCGGCGGCCCGTCGAGCAGCACGATGCCGCCGATGTGCATGTGGGTGTTGGGCCCCTCCTGTGCGAGGAACCCCGCGTCGATCGCCGACAGCCGGTCCAGATGCTGCGTCAAGGCTCGCAACCGTACCTCCTCCGGGATAGCCTCCGCCACCTTGCCCGACCTCGACGTCAGCAGCCTTGCCGAGCGCGCCCGCGCGCACGGGCGCCTGGGCATCGACACGGAGTTCGTGCCCGAAGGGCGCTACCGGCCGCTGCTGTGTCTCGTGCAGATCGTCGTCGGCGAGGAGATCGTCATGCTGGACCCGATCGGCGGAGAGATCCTCGGGGGCCTTGCCTCCGGGGGTCAGGTGACGCCCTCCGGCACCCCCGGCTTCGACCCCGCGCCGCTGGCCGCGGTCCTTGCCGATCCGGAGGTGGAGGTCGTCCTGCACGCCGGCCGCCAGGACGTCGCGCTTCTGCGCCGCTGCTGGGACACCGACGTCACGGCGGTGTTCGACACCCAGGTGGCGGCGGGCTTCGCGGGGTTCTCGGCCCAGGCGGGTTACCTCGGCCTGCTCCACGACGTGCTGCGCATCCGCCTGTCGAAGTCGGCGAGCTTCACCCGCTGGGACCAGCGCCCGCTGACCGGCGAGCAGCTCTCCTACGCCGCCGAGGACGTCGAGCACCTGCTTGCGCTCACCGACGACCTGCAGGCGCGGCTCGAGGCCAGGGGCCGGCTGGAATGGGCGCGCGAGGAGTGCCGGCCGATCGCCGCCGCTACGGACGAGCGCGATGCCGGCGAGGTGTGGCGCCGCCTGCCGCGAGCGTCCGGCCTGGACCCGCATGAGCGCGCCGTCGCGCGCGAGCTCGCTATGTGGCGTGAGCGCACGGCCGAGCGCGAGGACCGCCCGGTGGGCTCCGTGCTGCGCGATCCGTCCGTGGTGGAGCTCGCCAAGCGCCAGCCCACCGACTCGGGCGGGCTCGCCAACATCCGCGGCATTGCACCCGATGTCGCGCGCCGCCGGGGCAAGGACATCGTCGCCGCCATCGAGCGCGGCCGGCACGCCGAGCCGATCGCGCTCGCGTCGGAGGAGCGGCTGGCGACGGAGTCCGGCGATGGGCCCGTCATCGCGCTGGCGGAGTCTCTCGTCCGCACGCGCGCGTTGGAGGCCGGTCTGGCCTACGAGCTCGTCGCGGCCCGCGCCGATCTCTCCCCCGTCGTCGTCGCCGTCCGGCGCGGCCTCGACCCGCCGCCGGTGCGCACGCTGCAAGGGTGGCGGCGCGAGCTGGTCGGAAACGAACTGCTGGCACTGCTGTCCGGTGACCGGACCCTGAGCGTCAGCGCCGGCCGCGTCGCCGTGGCATCCGGCTGACGCACCGCATCCCCTGGCTTCTGCTGGCGATCCGGCGATGTATCTGCGCCGTCACCGGGCGCGCGGACTCTTTCAGGGGTCTCCTAACCTGGAGTCGATGCTCACGAGTCGCCAGGACATCCGCAACGTCGCCATCGTGGCGCACGTCGACCACGGCAAGACCACGCTGGTGGACGCGATGCTCTGGCAGAACGGCGCCTTCCGGGAGAACCAGGACGTCAACGAGCGCGTGATGGACTCGATGGACCTGGAGCGCGAGAAGGGCATCACCATCCTCGCCAAGAACACCGCGGTCCGCTACGGAGAGGTCAAGCTCAACATCGTCGACACGCCGGGCCACGCCGACTTCGGCGGCGAGGTCGAGCGCGCGCTGACGATGGTCGACGGCGTGCTGCTGCTCGTCGACGCCTCCGAGGGGCCACTGCCGCAGACGCGCTTCGTGCTGCGCAAGGCGCTCGAGGGCCGGCTGCCGGTGATCCTCGTCGTCAACAAGGTCGACCGCCCCGACGCGCGCATCGACGAGGTCGTCCACGAGGTCGAGGAGCTGTTCCTGGACCTCGACGCCGAGGAGGACCAGCTCGACTTCCCGATCGTCTTCACCAACGCCCGCGCGGGCTGGGCGTCCATGGAGCAAGGAGCCGAAGGCGAGAACCTGAAGCCCCTCCTCGATCTCCTCGTCGATCACGTCCCTGCGCCGGAGTACGACGACGAGCATCCGCTCCAGGCCTACGTGACCAACCTCGACGCCTCGCCCTACCTGGGCCGCCTCGCCATCTGCCGGGTGCGCCACGGAGTGATCAGGAAAGGCCAGGACATCGCGTGGTGCCGCGCCGACGGCGAGACCATCACCCGCGCCAAGGTCTCCGAGCTCTACGTCACCGACGCGCTGGACCGCGTGCCCACCGACGAAGCCGGGCCCGGGGAGATCGTCGCGCTCGCAGGCCTCGAGGACGTCACCATCGGCGAGACGCTGGCCGACCTGCAGGATCCGCGGCCGCTGCCGGTCATTCACGTAGACGAGCCCTCCCTGTCGATCCTGCTGGGCATCAACACCTCGCCGATGGCGGGCAAGGACGGCTCCAAGCTCACCGCCCGGCAGGTCAAGGCTCGTCTGGACGCTGAGCTCGTGGGCAACGTCTCCCTCCGCGTGGTGGACACCGAGCGGGGTGGGCGGGACGGGTTCTGGGAGGTCCAGGGGCGCGGCGAGCTGCAGCTGGCGGTGCTCGTGGAGATCATGCGCCGGGAGGGCTTCGAGCTCACGGTCGGCCAGCCGCAGGTGCTCACGCGAGAGATCGACGGCAAGACCCACGAGCCGATGGAGCGCATGTCGATCGACGTGCCGGAGGAGTACGTCGGCGTCGTCACGCAGCTGCTCGCGCTGCGCAAGGGTCGCCTGGAGGCGATGGTCAACCACGGAACGGGCTGGGTCCGGATGGACTACCTGGTGCCCGCCCGCGGACTCGTCGGCTTTCGCACGGAGTTCCTCACCGAGACGCGCGGGACCGGCATCGCCCACCACGTCTTCGAGGGCTACGAGCCGTGGCACGGCGACCTGCGCACCCGGCCGTCGGGGGCCCTGGTGTCCGATCGCTCCGGCGCCGTGTCCGGCTACGCGTGCTTTCAGATGCAGGAGCGAGGGCTGCTCTTCGTCGAGCCGGGCGACGATGTCTACGAGGGCATGATCGTGGGGGAGAACGCGCGCTCGGACGATCTCGACGTCAACGCGGTCCGCGAGAAGCATCTGACCAACGTGCGCTCCGCCAACTCCGACATCCTGATCCGGCTGGTGCCGGCCCGCAAGGTGTCGCTCGACCAGGCGCTCGAGTTCCTGCGCGAGGACGAGTGCGTCGAGGTCACCCCGAACTTCGTGCGCCTGCGCAAGGAGCACCTCAGCCAGAACGACCGCACCAAGGCCACGCGCAAGGCCCGCGCCGCGGCCACGGCGTGAGGGCTCACTCGAACAGCCGCGCGTAGATCGACACGAGGTGGTCCTCGAGCGCCGGGAGCTCGGCCGTCCGGCCTCGGCTCACGAGCCGGATGACGACCTCGTTGATTGCGCCGACGCATGCGAGCGCGTCGGGAGCCTCGCCGACGAGCGTCGCGAACGCCTCGTGGACCTCCTGGCGGCGGGCGAGGGCGCGCGGGCCGGCCGCTCCGATCTCGATCAGGAACGTGCGCGCGAAGGCCGGCTCGCCCGCCAGCGTCTCCAGATAGGCCCGGATCCGCCGGCGCGCGTCCTCGCCCCCGGCGCGCATCGTGCTCATCAGGACGTGCACGCCGGCGTCGTAGGCGGCCAGGAAGCAGGCCTCCTTGTCGCGGAAGTGCTCGTAGAAGGTCTTGCGCGAGACGCCGGCGCGCTCGATGACGTCGGCGACGGTGGCCGCGCCGTAGCCCTTCGCCGCGACGACTTCGGCGATCGCCTCGAGCAGGCGGCCCCGCTGGGAGGCGAGCACGTCCGCGCGCGCCAGGTGGTGCGGGCCGCGCGGCAGCGCGCGACTGGAGCCCTCTTCTCCCATCGAGTCAGAAACAGTAGCGTCTGCTACTGTCGCGATCCGAGGCGCCGCACGGCGCCCCGCAGGGGCGCCGGCGGCCTGCGGAGTACGGCTTAGAGCTTGTCCTTGACCTTGTCGGACGCGTCGCCGACCTTGTCCTTCACCGTGCCCGTAGCCTGGTCGACCTTGCCCTCGTTCTTGAGGCTGTCGTCGTCGGTCAGGTCGCCGGCGGCTTCCTTCGCGCGGCCCTTCGCGTCGTCGGTGGTTCCGTCACCCATGGTGGTCTGCTCCTTCGTGTTGAGGACCCGATCAGGAGTCCCCCTTCCCAGGAAAGCGATTCTCGATGCCTGAAGTCCCGTCGTCCGTCCTGGCCCTCTTCGATGTGGGCGTCTCCCTGATGCGTCGCACTGCAAGCGGGCGGGTCTGGCTTGCCCGCCACGCCGACATCCTGCATGCCGACCTGCTGCCCGAAACGCTGCGGGGGCCCCTGCGCGCCGAGCTCGAGGGTGCCCACATGACGCTGGTCGAGCCCATCGACGCGAAGCTCGCGCAGAAGGCCGCCAACGGGGTCAAGCGTGTGGACGAGACACCGCTCGCGACGACGCCGACGGCGCAGGTGCATCGCGGCGAGCTCGACGGCGAGCCGGTGGCGGTGAAGGTCGCCCGTCCCGGCCTCGCGGCCACGATCCGCTCCGAGCTCTCCCTGCTGGACATCCTGGCCGGTCCGATCCGCGCCGTCTTCCCGGTGCTCGACGTTCCCGGGGTGCTGCGCGAGGTCCGGGAAACGGTCATGGACGAGCTCGACCTCGAGCACGAGGGTGAGACCCAGCACCGGGTGCGGCGCGCGCTGCGGCGCCTGGACGGCGTCACGGTGCCTGCCGTGCACGTGGACGAGTGCGGGCCAGAGGTGCTCGTGACCGAGCTGCTCGAGGGCCCGACCCTGGCCGCGGCGCACGCTCCCGATCCCGGGCGCGTCGCGCGGCTGCTCGTCGAGGCGCACCTGACTGCCTGGGGCGAGGCGGGGCTGGTGCTCACGGACGCCCGGCCCGGGCACGTCGTGCTGCTTCCAAACGACTCGATCGGGCTCCTGGGGACGGGGCTCGCGCGGCCTGTCGCGCGCGACCGCATGGCGATCGGGGTGAGCGCCTTCGCCGGCCTGGCCGAGGCGGACCCGGCCCACTTCGTCGCCGCCGCCGAAGCGCTGGGCGTCCTGCCGGCCGACGCCGCAGCGGAGGCGCACGCGCTGTTGCGCGAGCTGCTCGGCGAGTTCGCCACCGGGCCGGCGCGGCTGGACGGCCCCGCTCTCGCCGCCATGACCGTGCGCGCCCACCGGCGCATCGGCGACCTGCTGCGCCTGGGCGCGCAGGCGACGCCCGAGCCCTCGGACCTCGCCGCGCTGCGCATGCTCGGCCAGCTGACGGCGGCGCTGTCGCGCCTGGGAGTCACCGAGGACTGGCCGGCGCTCGCCCTGAGGGCGAGCGCCGCGTCCTAGAGGCCAGGAACGCGAAGCGTCTGGGCCCGCCTGAAGTGGCCGAGGCGGGCCCGCGCGCGTTCTCAGGCCTTGCGCTGGGCCTTGGTGCGGCTGGCCGCGCCCTCGAGGCGGGCGGCCTCGTCCTTGGCGGTCAGCGCCGAGTCACGCTCGGAAAGCGCCTTCTCCTTCTCGGCGAGGACCTCGCGGCGCTCGCGCTGCTCCTTGTCCTCGTTGAGCCCGTCGACCTTGGCCTTGGCCTCCTGCGCGTCATTCTTGCGGCGCTCGGCGGCCTCCTCGGCCTGCATCTCGGTCTGCTCGCGCTGCTTGTCGGCCTGGGCCTTGCGCTTGCGCTCGTCGGCCGCGGCCTTCTGACGACGCTCCTGTGCCCTGGCCTCGGTGTCCGACGCGTTCTTCTCAACCTGGGTCTGCGCCTCGGCCGCCTGCTTGCGCAGCTTGACGGCGCGCTCGCGCTGGTCGGCGGCCGCGCCCTTCTTGCGCGCCTCGGCCTTGAGCTTCTCGTCCCCGGTCACGGTGCCCGCGACGGCGCGCGCCTTGGCGTCCGCGCGCTCGACCAGGACCTCGGGGCCGGTCGCCTTGCCGTTGCCGCGGCCGACGACGCGCGCGGCCTGGCTGAGCGGCCACTTGACCGCGTTGATGTAGGCACCGGTGGCGGTGCGCGTGATGTCCTTCAAACCCATGGTCAGGACCCCTGCTTTTCGACTTGGTCGGCGGTGGCCTCGGCGCGAGCGGCCTCGCTCTCGAGGCGGGCGGCCTCGCGCGCGGCAGCCATGCGGGCGGCCTCGGCACCCTCCTCGGCACCGGCGGCGACGGCCTCGTCGCGGCGGCGGTCGGCTTCGGCGGCCTGGTCTGTCTGCTGCTCCTGTTCGGCCGCGGTCTGCTCGGCGCGCTGCTTGTCGCGCTCGGCGGCCCGCTCGCGGTCCTTGGCGGCCAGCTCGTTGTCGAGGTCGCGGCGCTCGGCCTCGACCTGGGCGTGCTCCTCCTTGGTCTTGGCCTCCTCCTCGCGCTGGCGGGCCTGCGCCTCGTCCTTGCGCGCCTGGACCTCGGCGTCGGACTGGGCTTCCTGCAGGCGGCCCTCGCGGGACATGGCGTCATTACCGGTGAGGCTGCCGGCGGCAGCCTTGACGCGGCCGGCGACCTTGCCGGCCAGGCCTCCGGTGGTTCGTTCATCAGTCATGGCTCTGCCCTACCCCGCCCGCACGGGTCGGCAACCGGAGGGGGTCACACTCCTCAGCCGCCCCCGCGTACGCTGCCAGGACGGTGGAGCTCACCCGCCACAAGCTCGGCATCGACGCGACGCCGCAGGACGTCCTCCGCGCGCTGCGCGGCGATGCGGCGCCCTTCCTCCTCGTGGGCGACTGGGCCGGGGGCGGCGCGATCGCGGGATCAGAGCCGCTCGCCGCACCGCTGGCGACCGAAGCGCTGGCCGGGCCGGAGGGCGCCGTGGGCGGGGGGTGGTTCGGCTGGCTGGGCTACGAGCTGGGGCACCAAATCGAGCGGCTGCCGCCCTCGCCGCCGCGCCCGCACCCGCTGCCCGCGCTCGCCGGCCGCTTCTACGACCACGTGCTGCGGCTGGACGCCGAGGGCACCTGGTGGTTCGAGGCGATCTGGACCCCTGCGCGCGCGGCGGCGCTGGACGCGCGCCGCGCCGAGCTGGGCCGCCGCGCCGGCGAGCGCCGGCCCTGGCGGCTGCACGGGATGCGCCCGCGACCGCCCGGCTACGACGGGCATCGCTGGGCGGTGCGCGACGCGGTGCGCCGCATCGCAGAGGGGGAGCTGTTCCAGGCCAACCTGTGCCTGCGCCTGGACGGAAAGCTCGACGGCGAGCCGCTGGACGCCTTCGCCGACGCCTCCGCTGCGCTCGCGCCCGCTCACGGCGCGTTCTTCACTGCGGGCGAGCACGCCGTGCTGAGCTTCTCCCCCGAGCTGTTCCTGCGCCGCACGGGCGGGCACGCGTGGAGCGATCCGATCAAGGGGACGGCGCTGGGGGAGGCCGCGCTGACGGCGTCGGAAAAGGACGCGGCCGAGCACGTGATGATCGTCGACCTGGTCCGCAACGACCTGGGGCGCGTCGCGCGCTACGGCTCGGTCATCGCGCATGCACCGCACGTCGAGGCCCACCCCGGCCTGTTTCACCTCGTCTCACGCGTGGAGGCGGAGGTCGCCGAGGCCGTGAGCGACGCCGACCTCATCCGCGCCGCCTTCCCGCCGGGCTCGGTCACGGGCGCGCCGAAGATCCAGGCGCAGCACGTGATCGCCGCGCTCGAGGGCTCGGGCCGCGAGGCGTACACGGGCGCGATGGGGTTCGCCAGCCCGGCGGCGGGGCTCGAGCTCAACGTCGCCATCCGCACGCTCGAGGTCTCCGGCCGGCACGCCTGGCTGGGCGTCGGCGGCGGGATCGTGGCCGACTCCGACCCGGATGCCGAGCTGGCCGAGGCGCTGGACAAGGCCCGCCCGGTCCTGCGCGCGCTGGGCGCGGCGGTGCCGTCGCCGTCCGCACGCCGTGCGCGCGCCGTTCCCCCGCCGCTCGACGGGCCGCGCGCCGATCCTGCCCTTGGCCTCCTCGAGACTGTGCTCGTCCTCGATGGCGAGCCGCAGCACCTCGACGCCCACCTCGCGCGGCTCGGTGCGCCCGAGCTGCGGGCGCGGGCGCAAGCGGCGGCCGGCGCCGCCGGCGACGGGCGCCACCGGCTGCGCATCGTGCTGCGCCCGGACGGCAGCGCCGACCTCGCGACCACGCCCGCCGGCGCAGACCCCGCCCCCGTGCACCTCGTCCCGGTCTGCCTCCCGGGCGGGCTCGGCGACCGCAAGTGGGCCGACCGGCGTCCGGTGGAGCGCTGGGAGCGGCCCGCGACGGGCCTGCTGGTCGACGCCGACGGCGCCGTGCTGGAGGCGGCCTGGGGGAACGTCTTCCTGGTCGAGGACGGGCGCTACGTGACGCCGCCCGCCGACGGGCGGCTGCTGCCCGGCGTCACGCGGGCGCGGCTGATCGGCCTCGTCGATGCGGCGGAGGAGGAGTTCGATCTCGGCCGCCTGCAGGCGGCCGACGCGGTGCTGCTCACCTCCGCGGTCGCGCTCGTCACCCCGGTGGGAGCGGCGGCGCCGCTGGCACGGGAGCTTCGCCGTGCAATGTCCGCGCCGTCCGCGAGCGCGGCACCTCGCGCTGGTCTGGGAACGTCCCCAGCACCCGGTCGCTGAAGGTGTTCGTGATGCCGTGCCAGTACCGCTCGTTCTTGAAGTGGTGCAGCCGGTGCGTGCGCCAGATCGAGCGGTAGTAGCGCGAGCGCGGCTTGTGCGCCGTGTGGATGAGGAAGTGCGTCCACTCGTAGGCGAAGACGAGCACGTAGGCCGTGAGCACCGCCGTCAATGCGACGGCGAGGGGCACCGCGCCCGCAACCAGGCCGACCAGTCCGCAGCCGGTGGCGACCACGAGCGGAACCGCGAGGCCGAGCAGCGCGATCGCCTCGAGCGGACCGAGCACGATCATCCGCAGATTGTGCGGGTCCTCGTGGTGGGCGCGGTGCTCGGCCGCGGTGACGAGCTCGACGCGCCGCCCGCGCCACGGAAAGGGCGGCAGGTGCAGCAGGTAGACGTGGATCGCCCACTCCCCGAACACGTAGATCGGGACCATCAGGGCCGCCGCCACGGCGTCCCGCCAGTTGAAGCCGCCGAGGGCGATCCGCGCCGCGAGTGCCATGGCTACGCCGCCCGCGAGGATCTGCGGCGAGCGCTCGGTGCGGAACTCGCTCCAAGCGCGGCCGACCGACTTCACCTCACTGCCGTAGCGCGCGACCATACCGTCAGGATATGCCCGTCACGAGCGCCGGCATCCTCCTGTGGCGACGCCGCGAGGAGCTCGAGGTCCTCCTGGTCCATCCCGGCGGCCCGTTCTGGGCGCGCAAGGACGAGGGCGCCTGGTCGATCCCGAAGGGGGAGTGCGAGCCGGGCGAGGATCTCCGCGCGCGGGCGCTGACCGAGTTCGCCGAGGAGACCGGCACGGCGCTGGGCGACGGAGCGGAGCTGCGCGATCTGGGGGAGGTCGAGCAGAAGAGCGGCAAGGTCGTCGTCGCCTTCGGCTGCGAGGGCGACCTCGATCCAGCGACGGTCGTCTCGAACACCTTCGAGCTGGAATGGCCGCCGCGCTCCGGGCGCCGGCAGTCGTTTCCCGAGGTCGACCGCGCCGCGTGGTTCGGTCTCGACGAGGCCCGCCGGCGCATCAACTCCGCGCAAGCCGCCCTGCTCGATCGTCTCTGAGCGCCGGCGGCGCGCGAAGTAGATGCGCCTCGTGGTCGTCCGGGCGACCACGTCGCGCAGCGACTACGCCCACAGGTTCCCGGCTGGGTCGCGAGCGATGTCGACGCCGGGCACCTCGGCCTCCAGCCAGGCTGCGAAGCGCTCCCGCTCCGCTCGCCACACCGGGCCCCCAGGCGACGCGCCGCCCGCCGCTGCGCTCGTCCAGCGCTCGCAGGCGGGTGATCACGTCGCGCGCGTTCAGCTCGCCGGCTCCCGCAGCAGTTCCATGGTCGAGCAGTGCACCCCGCCGCCGTTCTTGTGGATCTCGTCGTAAGGCACCGAAACGACCTCGAGACCGGCCCGCTCGAGGATCTGCGCGGTGCGCGGCGCGCTGTCGGCCATCAGCACGCGCCCGGGGCGCAGGCACAGGGCGTTGAGCGACCACGGCTCGCCCGGGTCGGGGTGCAGCGCCTCGATCCCCTCCCGGCGCAGCCGCTCGAGGAAGCCGAACGGCAGGCCGGCGACGTTGACCAGCGCCCGGTCGACGTCGACCATGGCCAGGTGCAGGTCGAGGTGGATCGTGTAGCCCGGGAGCGGGACCACGATCAGCTCCCAGCCGATGCGAGCGAGCACGTCGCGCAGCTGGCGGGCCCCCTCCTCGTTGCAGCGGATCGAGGTGCCGAACGCGGCGAGGCCGGGGCGCAGCTTCACGAACGACCCGCCCTCGACGGTCCCGGTCCCGGTGATGGTGGAGAGGATGGGAAGGCCGTGCGCCGCGATCTCCCGGGTGACGGCGGCCTCCTCGCCGCGGCGCACGCGCACTGCCATGCGGCCGATGATCGCGCCCCCCGGTACGGTCAACAGCGGGTCGCGGGTGTAGATCGCCTTCAGGTAGGAGCTCCCGAGCGGCTCGGCGACGACGACTTCGACGCCTTCGGCGCGCAGGGTCCGGACCAGGCCGTCGTGCTGGGCGGCGACGCGGCCGAGGTCAGGGGGAGTGCGGTCGGTCCAGTACCACTGACCGTCCGGGTCCACGAGCGCCTGCGCCTGCTCGTCCCATGCGTCGGCGCGCACGGCCGCCAGCTCGTCGCCCGGCCGGCGCACGAGCACGCTTCGCAGCGGGCCGACCTCGTCGGCCGCGCCCCACTCCGCGCCCCAGACCGAGGTCAGCTCGTCGTGGAAGGGCGGCTCGGCCGCGGTCTGGAGACGGGTCTGGTGCAGGTCGGGCGGGCCGGTCACCGGGGGTGACTCTACGCGGCGAGCCTAGGCTCAGCGCGTGCTCGTGCTGCTGCCGCCGTCGGCGGGCAAGACGGCCCCGCCAAGCGGTCCGCCGGTCGACTTCTCCGCACTGGCCTATCCGCAGCTGACCAAGCTGCGGCGCAGCCTCGTCGCCGCGGCCGACCGCCGCCTGCGCACCGCCTCGGCCGCGCCCGCGGCCGAGGTCTACACCGGCGTCCTCTATGGGCAGCTCGGGCTCCCTGACCTCGATCGCGCCGCCTGGGACCGGGTGCTGATCGCCAGCGCGCTGTGGGGCGTCGTCCGGCCGGCGGACCGCATCCCGGCCTACACGTTCGACATGGGCGTAAAGCTCCCCCGGATCGGCGGGCTCGCCGCGTTCTGGCGCCCGGCTCTCGCGCGGGCGCTCCCCGACGCTGGCCTGGTCCTCGACCTGCGCTCGGGCTCCTACGCGGCGGCTTGGCGGCCGCGGGCGGCGACGGTGGTCGGCGTCCGCGGCTTCACCGAGCGGCCGGACGGCAGCCGGACGGCGATCACGCACATGGCCAAGCGGGTGCGCGGCGACGTCGCGCGCCTCGTGCTGCAGGCCGGCGGCGACCCGTCGACGCCGCAGGATCTCGGGGACATCGCCCGGGCGGGCGGCCTGCGAGTCGAGCTGGCCGCGGACGGCTCGACGCTGGACGTCATCGAGCCGGCGGGGACCGTCCGCTTCGAGCGCCGGTAGGTTCACGGACGTGATCGTCGGGCGCGCCATCTATCGCGACGGCCAGCGGGTCTCCGAACCCGACAGCCTGGGAGAGATGGCCGAGACCTGCAGGGGCGGCGGCGGGATGGCCTGGATCGGGCTCTATCGCCCGACCCACGAGGAGTTCACCGAGGTCACTCACGAGTTCGCGCTGCACGAGCTTGCCGTCGAGGACGCGGTGAACGCCCATCAGCGCGCCAAGCTGGAGCGCTACGGCGACACCCTTTTCTGTGTCCTGCGCCCCGCGCGGTACGTCGACGCGACGGAGACGGTCGAGTTCGGCGAGGTGCACGTCTTCGCCGGTCCGCACTTCGTCATCACCGTCCGCCACGGCGGAGATGCCAGATCTGGCGTCGGTGCGCGCCGACCTCGAGGCGCGGCCGGACCTGCTCCGCCGCGGTACGGTCGCGGTTCTGCACGCGATCATGGACCGCGTCGTCGACGACTACCTCCCCGTGGTCGCGGGCGTGGAGAACGACATCGACGAGATCGAGGACGAGGTCTTCACCTCCGGCGCCGGCGCCGGAGTCTCGCGGCGCATCTACGAGCTCACCCGCGAGGTGATCGCCTTCCAGCGCGCGACGAAGCCGCTGATCCCGATGCTGGAGCGCCTCATGGCGGCGCCCGACGTCGGCGACGACGAGCGCCAGTACCTACGTGACGTCGAGGACCACGCGCTGAGGCTGCTGGAGCAGGCCGACGGCTTCCGCGACCTGCTGCACAACATCCTTGACGTGAACCTGACGCTGGAGACCAAGACCCTCA
>Ga0136640_10000522_pt1 | contig 14759 bp, 12 predicted proteins | sample AntDrymUQ8642106_2_FD_105498 | JGI IMG/M metagenome (GOLD analysis project Ga0136640, IMG submission 105498) | Polar desert sand microbial communities from Dry Valleys, Antarctica - metaG UQ864 (21.06) | ecosystem: Environmental > Terrestrial > Soil > Desert | place: Antarctica: Dry Valley...
CGGTCAGCGTGCACGAGAGCCCGCTCACGCTGTGGCCAGGCACCGGCTTCCCCGACGAGACCGGGAACGGCGACGCGGTCGGTACGGCGGTGAACCTGCCGCTGCCCGCGGGAACCGCCGACGCGGATTGGTTGCGGGCCTTCCACGCGGTCGTGCCGAGCGCCATCCGGGCCTTCAACCCGCAGGTCCTCGTCACGCAGTGCGGCTGCGACACCCACCGCGACGACCCGCTGGCCAACCTGGCGCTGTCCGTCGACGGCCAGCGGACCGCGTTCGCCGCGCTGCATGCGCTGGCGCACGAGGTCTGCGAGGGACGCTGGCTCGCGCTGGGTGGTGGCGGGTACGGGCTGGTGCGCTGCGTACCCAGGTCATGGACGCATCTACTCGCCGAGGCGGCCGGGCATCCGGTGGACCCGCAGACACCGATCCCGGCGGAGTGGACGGCGTACGTGCGTGAGCGCGCGCTGCGAGCCGCGCCGCCGCGGACGATGGGCGAGGACGCGGACCTGGAGTGGCAGCCGTGGGAGCCCGACCGCCGGCAACCCGTGGACCTGGCGATCGCGGTGACCCGCCGGGTCAGCTTCCCGCTGTTCGGGCTGGACCCCGATGACCCCAGGGACTGAGGCACCCGACGCCTCGGAGCCGGCGGGAACGGGGCCGGGCTACCCGCCGCACTGGGAGGCCGACGTCGTCGCCTCGGACGGCGGGACCGTGCACCTGCGGCCGATCGTGCCGGCCGACGCCGACGCGCTCGCCGGTCTGCACGAACGCAGCTCGGAACGGACCCGCTACCTGCGCTTCTTCGGTCCGTATCCGCGGATTCCCGAAAGTGAGCTCCGCCGCTTCGTCACCGTCGACTATCAGGCCCGCGTCGCCCTCGTCATCGTGCTCGGGCGGGACATCATCGCGGTGGGGCGCTACGACCGGCTCGAAGACGGCGACCACTCCGGCGATCACGCCGGTGACTACGCCGGTGACCACGCCGGTGACGAGGCGGAGGTCGCCTTCCTCGTGGAGGACGCCCACCAGGCACGAGGCCTCGGGTCCATCCTGCTCGAGCACCTCGCCGCCGCGGCGCGCGAGCGGGGCATCCGTCGGTTCAGCGCAGAGGTCCTCGCCGAGAACGGTGGGATGGTGCGGATCTTCCTGCACGCCGGCTACACCGCCGAGCGCTCGTACGAGCAGGGCGTCGTACACCTGGAGTTTCCGATCGAGCCCACCGAATCCTCGCTGGCCGTGGCCTACGAGCGGGAGCAGCGCTCGGAATCGCGTTCGATCGCGCGGTTGCTCAACCCGTCGTCCGTGGCGGTGGTCGGGGCCAGCAACGACGCGGCCAAGATCGGGCATGCCGTCCTGCGCAACCTGCTGGACTACGGCTTCCAGGGGCCGATCTACCCGATCAACCCCGACGCACGGCATGTCGGCGGGGTTCCGGCGTACCGGAGCGTCCTCGACGTGCCCGCCGACATCGACCTCGCCGTGTTGGCCGTCCCGCCGGACGCGATGGCCGACGTCGTCGACCAGTGCCGGGCCAAGCGGGTCCGAGGGCTCGTGGTCGTGACCGGGGGATTCGGGGGCAACGACGGAGCCCGTACGGCGGGGGAGCTGGTTGCGGCGGCGCGGGCGCAGGGCATGCGGGTGATCGGCCCCAACTGCCTCGGGATCGTCAACACAGACCCGGCCGTCCGGCTGAACGCCAGTCTGGCTCCCCGCGTCCCCGGTCGGGGCCGGGTGGGGTTCTTCTGCCAGTCCGGCGCCCTCGGCGTCGCGATCCTCGACAGCGCGTCGTCGCACGGACTCGGCTTGTCGAGCTTCGTCTCGGCCGGTAACCGGGCAGACGTCAGCGGCAACGACCTGTTGCAGTTCTGGGCCACCGATCCGGCGACCGAGGTCGTCCTGCTGTATCTCGAGAGCTTCGGCAACCCGCGCAAGTTCGCCCGGCTGGCCCGCCGGCTGGCACGGACCAAGCCGGTGGTGGCCGTCGCGAGCGGGCGCCATGCCGGCTCGGGCGTGTTCGCGGGCGTCGTCGGGGGTCTCGCCGCGCACTCGGTCGAACTGCCGGAGCACAGCGTCCAGGCGCTGTTCGAGTCCGCCGGCGTGATCCGGGTGGACACCGTCGCGCAGCTGCTCGACGTGGCCACCCTGCTGGCCCACCAGCCGCTGCCGACCGGCCGCCGGGTCGCCGTCGTCGGCAATTCCTCGGCGCTCGGCCTGCTGGTAGCCGATGCGTGCGCCGCCCGCGGCCTGGAACTCACCGGCCCACCGGAGGACGTCGGGCCGGCCGGGGCCGCTGCGGACTTCGCCTCCGCCGTGGGGACGGTCGTGGCCGATGAGTCGGTGGACGCCCTCGTCGTGGTGTTCGTCCCGCCCCTGGTATCCAACGGTGCCGAGGTGGCCGGGGTGCTCCGCGACGCCACCGCCGGATGGGACCGGCCGGTCGTTGCGACCTTCCTCGGCAGCGAAGGGGTTCCGGCTCAGCTGCAGCTGCGCGTCGGCGGCGAGGTCCAGCGCGGATCGATCCCGTCGTACCCGTCCCCCGAACGGGCAGTGCACGCGCTGTCCCTCGCGGCCGGCTATGCCCAGTGGCGTGATCGTCCGGCCGGTGCGATACCGGAACTGCCCGACGTCGACACCGACGCCGGACGGGCGGTCGTCCAGCGGGTACTGGGCGGAGCGCCACAAGGGCGCGGGCTCGACGTCGACGAGACGGCGGCGCTGCTCGCGGCGTACGGCGTGACGCTCCTGCGGTCGCGACCGGCCGGCAGTAGCTCGGCGGCGGTGGCCGCGGCCGACGAGCTGGGGTACCCGGTCGCGCTCAAGTCGACCCGGCGATGGCTACGCCACCGCACCGACCTCGGCGGTGTCCGTCTGGCCCTGCCGGATGCGGCCGCTGTCGCGGCGGCGTACGACGGGATGCCGGGTGACGGTGGCGACGTTCTGGTGCAACCGATGGCACCGGCCGGCGTCGCGACGACAGTGGGTGTGGTCGACGACCCGAGTTTCGGGGCGCTGGTGTCCTTCGGGGTGGCGGGTGTGGCGACCGATCTGCTCGGCGACCGGGCGTACCGCGCGCTGCCGCTGTCCGATGTGGACGCCGCGGAGCTGGTTCGTGCGGTGCGCGCCTGGCCGCTGCTGGACGGCTACCGGGGCGCGGAGCGGGTCGACGTCGCGGCGCTGGAGCAGCTGATCGTGCGGGTGGGACGGTTGGCCGAGGATCTGCCCGACGTACTCGCCCTGGAACTGGAGCCGGTGATCGTGAGTGCCGGGGGACTGACAGTGGCCGGCGCCGACGTCACCGTCGGGCCGGCCACCGCTCGTCTGGACCCCGGTCCGCGGCGACTGCCGTCCCCGGACCAGCGTCGCCGTCAGGAGTCGGGAACCGCTCAGTCGAGGTAGTCGCGCAGACCGCCGGTGCGGGCGGGCTCCCGCAGCTTAGCCATCGTCTCCCGCTCGATCTGGCGTACTCGCTCCCGGGACAGGCCGAACTCCTTGCCGATCTGCTCGAGCGTCCTGGGCTTGGCACCGTCCATCCCGTAGCGCAACCGGACCACTTCACGTTCGCGGTCGTCCAGCGTGGACAGCGCCGCCTGGACGCCGGTGCGCATCAGGTCGAACTCCACCGCGTCCTCGGCCATCGGCGCGTCCGCATCCTCGATGAAGTCGCCGAGGCGGGACTCCTCCTCCGTGCCGACGGTCTGGTCCAGGCTGACCAGGTCCCGGGCATGGCGGAGCAGTTCCCCCACCCGCTCGGTGGTCAGGTCCAGCTCGAGACCGATCTCTTCCTCGGTGGGTTCCCGGCTCAGTTCCTGGTGCATCCGCCGGCGGGTGCGGATCAGCTTGTTGACCTGCTCGGCGAGATGGACGGGCAGCCGGATGGTGCGTCCGCTGTCGGCCATCGACCTGGTTATCGCCTGCCGGATCCACCAGGTGGCGTAGGTCGAGAACTTGAAGCCCTTGGTGTAGTCGAACTTCTCCACCGCGCGGATCAGCCCGAGGTTGCCCTCCTGAATGAGGTCCAGGAACGCCATGCCGTGGCCGGTGTAACGCTTGGCGACCGAGACCACGAGGCGCAGGTTGGCCTCGAGCAGGTGCTGCTTGGCGGCTGCCCCGTCGTTGGCCAGCACCTTCAGGTCGCGCTTTCGCGCCGAGGTGAACGTGTTCGCAGGATCGGCGAGCAGCCGGCCGGCGTACAGGCCTGCCTCGATCCGCTTGGCGAGGTCGACCTCCTGCTCGGCGGTGAGCAGCTTGGTCTTGCCGATCGTGTTCAGGTAGACGCGGACGAGGTCGGTCGACACGGTGGTGGCGCCCGAGGCGCCGGCTACTCGCGTGTCATCGGAGCCGAATCGCAGGGACTTGCTGTCGGTTTCTTGGGTCAGTGTCAAGAACTGCCCCTTTCCAGATCTGCTGATGGGCCGGTCGCGCCCTACCAGTTCAACGCTCTGAGCCTCCCGATGTTCCCGAGCGCGCACGGTGTCAGCGGTGCGCGAGCTGGATCAGAGCTCCAGAACCAGGGTGACCGGGCCGTCGTTGACCAGGCCGACGGCCATGTCGGCACCGAATCGCCCGGTTTGCACCCGCGCGCCACGCTCGCGCAGGGCAGCCACGACCGCGTCCACCAGCGGTTCGGCCACCGCACCCGGCGCGGCGGCCAGCCACGAGGGGCGGCGGCCCCTGCTGATGTCGCCGTACAGCGTGAACTGGCTCACGACCAGGATCTCCAGGTCGAGATCCGCGACCGAGGACCGGCCGTCGTCGAAGAGCCGCAGCTCGTGCAGCCGGCGGGCCAACACGGCCGACTTGCCGGGGTCGTCGTCGTGCGTGACGCCGACGAGGGCGAGCAGCCCCGGCCCGATTGCGGCGTACCGCTGCTCGTCGATCGTCACCGAGGCCTCAGACACCCGCTGTACTACGGCTCGCATGCGACCATCCTGCCCCTCGCGGCGCCGCTCGCCGGCATGCCACCCTGGGCGCATGCCCACAGTCCGGCTGTCCATGTCCGAACCCGCCGATGACCTGCTCTCCCGCGACCCGCTGGCGCTGCTGATCGGGATGCTGCTCGATCAGCAGGTGCCGATGGAGAAGGCATTCGTCGGTCCCTTTGTCCTGCGTGAGCGGCTCGGTCACGACCTGGACGCCCGGGAGCTGGCCGAGTTGCCGGCCGAGCGGGTCGCCGAGCTGTTCTCCGCACGGCCCGCGCTGCACCGCTTCCCCGGCTCCATGGCCGGGCGGGTGCAGGCGCTGTGCGCACATCTGGTCGAGCAGTACGACGGCCGGGCGGAGGCCGTCTGGGCGGATGCCCCGACGGGGGCAGAATTGTTCCGCCGACTGTCGGCGCTGCCGGGCTTCGGGGCGCAGAAGGCGGCGATCTTCCTGGCGCTGCTGGGCAAGCAGTACGGCGTACGCCCGGAGGGGTGGCGGGAGGCGGCCGGAGGGTTCGGCGACGCCGACGCGCACCGCTCGGTCGCCGACGTCACCGACGCCGACTCGCTGGCCCTCGTGCGGGAGTACAAGCGGCAGGCCAAGCAGGCCGCGAGGCAGTCCTAGCGGGGCTCCGCTTCGAGGGTCAGACCACCGTCGGGCTGGGGGTGCGAGCCTGGCTGCCGTTCCGGGTGTTTCTGCTCGACGGTCCCGGCGCGGATCCCGGATAGTGATCGACGTCGCCCACCAATGGTGACCGGCGGGTGTCGTCCCGGCCGCTTGAGTGGGACCATGAATGGTGGCGCGGGTGTCGTGCCCGGCGTTGGGAGGGCCAGTGGACTCGCGCAGCTCCCATTCGGCGCGACCGGTCCTCATCACCGACGCGCAGCAGAGCCGGATCGACGAACACAACTCCCGGCGTAAGCGCTACACCATCACGATGGGGCTGCGCATCGTCTGCTTGATCCTGGCGGCCATCTTCTACAAGATCGTGTGGCTGATGGCCATCCTGGTCGTCCTCGCTTGCGTACTGCCCTGGATGGCTGTCCTGATCGCCAACGATCGGCCGCCGAAAAGGGCGGAGCGGATCAACCGGTTCGGCCATCCAGCACCAGATCGCGCGCTCGGGAGCGCTACGGACAGCAGCCGGATTATCGACGGCTGAGCGCGCCTGCGTCAGCGGGGTTGCGCGCCGACGAGCCCGACCGCCCGGGTGGCGGCCCGCGTGCCCGCCAGAACGCAGTCCGGCAGCGGTTGAGCGGCCAGCCACGACGCGAGCAGCCCGGCGGTGAAGGCGTCGCCGGCCCCGGTCGTGTCCACCACTCGGGCCGGGAGCGCCGGCACCAGACCCGACTCACCCCCCGCCGCCCACACCGCGCCCTGCGCCCCACAGGTGACCACGACGGCGCCGTACCGCCTCGCCAGCTCCACTGCCGCCGCTCCCGAATCCTCCCGACCGGTGAGCAGCTCGGCCTCGGCCCGGTTCGGCAGCAGCAGGTCGACCCCTTCGGTTGCGGTCAGGAAACGGTCGGTACCGAAGGCGAGGATCGGTGCCGTGGATGCCGGGTCCACCGAGATCGTCATGCCTGCGCCGCGGGCCAGCGCCAGCGCGTGCAACGCCGCCGCCCGCGAACCCGCATCCAGCAGCGGATACCCGGACAGGTGCAGGTGGATGCCCCGGGCGAAGAACCGCTCGTCCACGTCGGCCGGTTCGAGTCTGAGGTTGGCGCCGCGGTCGGGGATCATGCTGCGTTCCCCGTCGGGGTCGACCAGCACGATCACCGTGCCCGTCGTCGCTTCGGGGTCGATGACCACGACCACCTGTACGCCGGCCGCGGTGAGCCCGGCCAGGCAACTCCGGCCGGCGTCATCGGCACCGACCCGGCCGATCAGCGCCACCGGTACATCGAGGTCGGCGAGCCAGGCGGCGACGTTGGCTCCGGCCCCGCCGGCGGCGTACCGGATCCGGGCCGGGCTGTCGCTTCCGCGGGCGACCGGGGCCGACATGGTGGCGACCACGTCGACGGCGATGTCGCCGACCACGACGACGCGGGGCACGTCAGCCTGCGGCGGCGAGCGCCACGGCGATCTGGGCGGCCAATTCGGCGTTGCGCTGGATGATCCGGACGTTGGCGCGCAGGCTCTCGCCACCGGTCACCCGGTGCAGGTTGGCCAGCAGGTACGGCGTCACGGCCTTGCCGGTGATCCCGTCGGTGTCGGCGGCGGCCAGCGCGTCGGCGAGCACCCGGTCGTGCAGGCCGGGGTCGAGCTGCTCGTCGGCCGGCAGCGGGTTGGCGACCACGACGGCGCCGGGCTGCACCTGCGTGCGGGCCCGGAACACCGCCGCCGCTCCGGCCGGCTGCTCGACCCGCCAGTCCAGGGTGAAGCCGGAGTCGGTCAGGTAGAAGCCGGGAAGGCGATAGGTGCGGTAGCCGAGCACTGTCACCGACAGGCTCTCCAACCGCTCCAGGGTCGCCTCGACGTCGAGGATCGACTTCACGCCGGCGCAGACCACCAGGATCGGCGTGCCGGCCAGCGCCGTCAGGTCGGCCGACTCGTCGTAGCCTCCCCCCCGATGGACCCCGCCGAGCCCTCCGGTGGCGAAGACCGCGATGCCGGCCCGGGCCGCCAGCAACGCCGTGCTGGAGACGGTGGTCGCGCCGCTGCCGCCGGTGGCCAGTGCCACCGGGAGGTCGCGGATGCCGAGCTTCGGGATCGACTCCTCGCCCGCGATCCGCTGCAACGCGCTGTCGTCGAGCCCGATGTGGACACACCCGTCGAGAACGGCGATGGTGGCGGGTGTCGCGCCGTACCGGCGGACGATCTCCTCTACCCCGCGGGCGACGTCCAGGTTGTCGGGTCTGGGCAGGCCGTGCGCGATCAGCGTGCTCTCCAGCGCGACGACAGCGCCGCCGCGGGACTGAGCCTGCGCCACTTCGGGTGAGAGGGACACGGGTAGCGGCACGACGGCAGGGTATCGACGGGGGTCGCTGGCATGATGGGGGTGGTAGGCCAGTCAGGGGAGGTAGTCGTGAGCGCGGAGACCGTCGAGCGTCCGGACGTCAGGGACAGCGGAACCGACGAGGGCGAGCAGGTCTTCCACTACGTGCGGAAGAACAGGATCGCCGAGAGCGCGGTGATGGGCACGATGGTCGAGGCGCTGTGCGGAGAGATCTTCCCGGTCACCCGCACCCCGAAGCCGGGCTCGCCGGTGTGCGAGCGGTGCAAGGAGATCTACGCGCAGCTGCGCAAGGCGTAGTCCTCAGAGCACGAGCAGCGGGACCCCGCTGCGCTCGGCCACCATGGCCTCGCGGGCTAGCCGGCGTCGTTCGCTGCGGCTGGGGCGGCTGGGCCACATCTGCTGAATGGTGGCGTTGAGTTCCGCGCCGAAGATGACGGCCAGCCCGATCAGGAACAGGAACAGCAGAGCTGCGATCGGCGTGGCCAGGGCGCCGTAGCTGAGCGCCCGCACCAGGACGTAGGCGATGTACTCGCGGACGAGCACGCCGCCGACGACGAAGATCGCCACGGCCAGGACGGCGCCGGGCAGCTGGCGGTGCCACGGCGGCCGCCGCGGCAGCACTATCCGGTACAGGCTGGCCAGCGCGACGATGAGCAACACCACGACGACCGGCCAGTACACCGCATTGATCAGAACCTGCGCGGTCGGCTCGAAGTCGGCCGGGAAGATGCTGCGCAGCAGTCCCGGGCCCAGGACCAGCAGCGGCAGGCTGACGACGAGCAGCAGCACGAAGACGAGGTACAGATACAGCGCCAGTAGCCGGCTCCGAACGGCCCCCCGAACGTCACGTTGGTCGTAGGCGATCGAAATCGTGTTGACGAACGTCGACATGGCCGAGGAGCCGGCCCACAGCGAGATCAGGAAGCCGATACTGACCACGTCGAGGCGGCCCTGCCGGAGGACGTCATCCAGCGTCGGCTCGATCAGCTGGTCGATGACCTGGGGCGTGAATGCGCCGCTGGCGACCTCCAGGATGTTTTGCTCGATCGAGTCCAGCGTCTCCGTGCCGAGGAAGCTGCCGAAGTAACCGAGCGAGCCGAGTACGGCGAGGATCAGCGGCGGCAGGGACAACAGCTGCCAGAACGCGGCTTCGGCGGACAGGCCGAGGATCCTGTCGTTCCAGGCGGCGGAGACCGTACGGCGTAGCGCCCGGATCGGCCCGCGCCTGATCGTCGGTGTCACACCGCGGTGGACCACGGCACCCACGCGCTGCGTGCGCGCGAGAGCCTTGGTGCGACGCGACTGCGGCACAACCGCATCGCGCCTCGTCGCGGGGTCGACGTCGGCGCTCACCGGACCAAGTGTGCACCTCGGCTACGCGAACCCGAACGATCGCCGCGCGTGACCATGATCGTGGAGTTTCGCGCCTGCGGCCCGGTCAGTGGCCGCGGAAGGCCTCCTCCAACCACCAGGAGGGACCTTCGGTGACCTTCGCGTCGATCACGAGTGGTCGGTCGCATGGCCCGTCGAGCCAGCGGCGTACGCCGGCCAGGTCGGACCCGGCACGGACGGTGACGCCGTCGCAGCCGAAGCCACGCCCGATCGCCGCGATGTCGGTCTCCGGGAAGCGGACGGTGTCGAGTGGGTGCCCGCCTGGGCCGAAGTGGTGCACCTCCGCGCCGTACGCCTCGTCGTTGTAGACGACGACGACCATGGGCAGGCCGAGGCGTACGACGGTGTCCAGCTCGCAAATCGACATCAGCGCCCCGCCGTCGCCCAGTGCGGCGACCGGTAGCCGGTCCGGTCGGGCCAGCGCTGCGCCGATCGCTGTCGACAGGCCAAGCCCGATCGACTGGTAGGACTGGGTGAAGCAGAACCCGTCGTCGTCCGGTACGTCGAGGAACATGCTCGGGTAGCCCATGAAGTTGCCGGAATCCACCGCGACGATGCGCTCGGCCGGCAGCAGATCGTCGAGGCCAATGGTCACGGTGCGGGGGTCGATCCGGGTGGCCGTGCTGTCGTCGTCGAACTGGACGTCGCGCCACCGGCGTTCCCGCGCCAGCCGATGCGCAACCGGCTCCGTCCGGTAGCCGGGTCGGGTTCCGGTCAGCGCCACCCGCGCCCGACCGGCCACCTCACGGACATCGCCGAGAATGCCGAGCTGCACCGGTCGCTGCCGCCCGATGGCGTCGGAGGCGGAGTCGACCTGGACGAGCGTCGCGCCGGCTCCGACGAGCCGGCCGTGCCGGGTCGTCCACATCGTCAGCGAGCAGCCCCAGCCGATGACGAGGTCCGCAGCCGTGATGAGTTCGGCGGCGAGCGGCGTGGAGAACCCGCCGCTGACATCGAGGTCCCACGGGTTCCCCCGGAAGAAGCCCTTGGCCACCGCGGATGTGGCCAGCAGGGCACCGCATGCCTCGGCCAACTCCTCGAGCGCCTCCCGGGCATGCGCCAGCCGCGCGCCCCGGCCGGCGATGAAGACGGGGCGTTCGGCCGCGGCCAGCAGCCGGCTCAGCTCGTCGACACTGCTCTGCTCCGCTGCCGGTGCCGGTGCCGGTGCCGGTGCCGGTGCCGCTGCCGGCCGTGGCTGCGGGCGTTCGACGGTCGGGTTGGCAGGGGCCGCCGCCTGGATGTCCAAGGGCAGGTTCAGTACGACGGTCCTACGCTCGCGCATCGCGCGGGACCAGGCCCGCACCGTGTCGGCCACCGCCGTCTGCGCCGAGTGCACCCGCTCCGGCACCGCGCCGACGGCTTCGGCAAGCGCGGCCTGATCGACGAAGAAGTTCGACGTCGGAGCCCCGGTCTCGGCGGCAAGCACCAGCAGCGGGGTGCGGCTCTTGGCGGCCTCGGTGATGCCGGTGAGCGCGTTCGTCAGCCCGCAGCCCTGGTGTACCGAAACCATGCCGAGCCGGCCGCTGACCCGTGCGTACGCGTCGGCCATCGTCGCCGCACCCGACTCGTGCCGGGCCGCGACGAACCGTGCTCCGCCGGCGACGAGGGCGTTCGTGACGTGGAAGTTGCCGCTGCCGACGACACCGAACGCCGCGTCGACGCCCAGGCCGGCCAGCGTCCGCCCGACGGCCTCCGCGACTGTCACCGCGCCTGCCAGATCACCGCGACTTTGCCTGTCGGGTGGCCCCGCAAACCGGGCAAGTCGGGCGCTGCCGCGGTCACAGCACAGGCAAAGTCGTTGGATTGATCCGTCACAGCACGGGCAGGGTCGTCGGATTGATCCGTCACGGCACGAGCACCTCAGCGCTCGACGAGGGCGAGTACCCGGCTCGGGCTGCCCGAACCGCCGACGATCGGCAACGGCGCGGCGATGAGCAGCGCGCCGGTCGCGGGCAGCCGCGCCAGGTTCTGCAGCTGCGTCAGGCCGTACTTGTTCGCGCCCAGCAGGAACGAGTGGCACGGGAAGGCCGGCTCGAAGGAATGCGCGGCTCCGGCGTCGGTGCCTACCGTCTCCACGCCGACTCCCATGACGGGGGACTCCTCGGCCAACCATCGGGCGCACTCCACCGAGATCCCGGGCGTGTGCGGGCCGGTCTCGTTCGCATTGAGGAAGCGGTCGGAGTCCTCCGACCTGGCGTCCCAACCGGTCCGGTACAGCAGCCAACCGCCGTCCGGCAGTGGCCCGTGCGACGCCTCCCACTCGCGGACGTGGTCGACCTCCAGCAGGAAGTCCGGGTCGGCGACCGCACTGTCTGCGAAGTCCAGGACTACCGCCGGGGCGATCAGCTTGCCCACGGCCACCGTCGACACGTCGTCGCCGTCCCGGCCGGTCACCCAGTGCACGGGCGCGTCGAAGTGGGTGCCCACGTGCTCGCCGGTGGTGAAGTCGTTCCAGTACCACGACGGGCCGCGGTCGTCGTACCGGCTCAGCTCGGTCCGGTAGAAGTGCTGGGTGTTCGCGAACGGCGGGGGCAACTGCAGGATCGGAGTGTCCTCCGACAGCGGAGCAGTGAGATCGACGACCTCGATCGAGCCGCCGGACAGCCCGGCCAGCAGATCTCCCAGAACGCTCATGACGACTCCTTGTCAGGTCGGTACCTTGTGTGCCTGGTCGTGGGGACGCCCTCGCGGATGAGTTGCAACCGCGGCTTGGGCCCGTCCGTACGTCCCGCTTGCGGACGCCGGTTCCCGGCCCGGTAGGGATCCGGCCACACCGCGCCCTGTCCGGCGTACTCCTGCTCGGCGGCGGCGTGCAGTGTCCACTGTGGATCGTAGAGATGCGCGCGCCCGATCGCGCACAGGTCGGCGCGGCCGGCGAGCACTAGCGAGTTGACGTCGTCGTACGACGAGATAGCGCCCACTGCGATCGTCGCGACGCCCACCTCGTTGCGGATCTGGTCCGCGTACGGCGTCTGATACGAGCGTCCGTACGCCGGCCGCTCGGCCTTCGCGACCTGCCCGGTCGACACGTCCACCGCATCCACCGCGTGCTCGGAGAAGGCTCGCGCGACCTGTACGGCGTCGTTCGCGGTGATGCCACCCTCGATCCAGTCGGTCGCCGAGATCCGCACGCTCGTCGGCCGATCCGCCGGCCACACCGCCCTGATGGCGTCGAAGACTTCCAGCGGGTAGCGCAGCCGGTTCTGCAGCGAGCCGCCATAGGAATCCGTGCGCTGGTTGGCGACCGGGGAGATGAATGACGAGAGCAGGTAGCCGTGTGCACAGTGCAGTTCGAGCAGGTCGAAGCCTGCTCGGGCTCCCCGTTCGGCGGCGCTGACGAACTCGCGGAGGATCCGGTCCATGTCGGCACGGTCGAGTTCGCGGGGGATCTGGTTCGCGGGGGAGTAGGCCAGCGGTGACGGCCCGCAGACCTCCCAGTTGCCTTCGGCGAGCGGCTCGTCGATGCCCTCCCACATCAGCCGGGTCGACCCCTTACGGCCGGAGTGCCCCAGCTGCAGCCCGACCGCCGACGTGGTCCGCTCGTGGATGAAGGCCGTGATCCGCCGCCATTCACGCTCGTGCTCGTCGGTGTAGAGACCGGTGCACCCCAGCGTGATCCGGCCCTCCGGGGACACGCAGACCATCTCCGTCATCACCAGCCCGGCGCCGCCGAGGGCCTTGCCGCCGAGATGGACCAGGTGGAAGTCGCCCGGCAGGCCGTCTGTGGCGACGTACATGTCCATGGGCGAGACGACCACCCGGTTGCGGAGTTCCAACGAGCCGAGCCGGAACGGCGCGAACATTGGGGGCCGCGTGCCGGGCAGCTGCGGAGCGACTCCGCGGCGTACCTCGTGCCCGGCGAACCAGTCGTCGACCCGCTCGACGAACTCCGGGTCGCGCAGCCGCAGGTTGTCGTAGGTCACCCGGCGGCTGCGGGTCATGATGTTGAAGGCGAACTGCAGCGGCTCCTGGTGGACGTACTGGCCGAGGTTCTCGAACCACTCGAGGCTCGCCTGCGCTGCCCGCTGCGTGGAGAGCACGACCGGCCGGCGCTCGGCGTCGTACGCGGCCAGTGCGCTCTTGACGTCGGGCTCTTCGGCCAGGCATGCGGCAAGCGCCAGCGCGTCCTCCATGGCGAGCTTCGTCCCCGAGCCGATCGAGAAGTGCGCGGTGTGTGCTGCGTCGCCGAGCAGTACGACGTTGCCGTCCACCCAGGACTCATTGCGCACGGTCGCGAAGCTGATCCAGCGGGAGTTGTTCGCCTTGATCTCGTACCCGTCGAGTACGTCGGCGAACAGTTTCCGGACGAGGTCGATCGACTCGTCGTCGCTGTCTCCGGGCGCGAAGTCGCGGGCGGCGCAGCGGTCGAAGCCGGCGCGCCGCCAGACCGCGTCGTTCATCTCGACGATGAACGTGCTTCCCGTCGGGTCGTAGGGGTAGCCGTGGATCTGCATGACGCCGTGCGCCGTCTGGGCGATGTAGAACTTGAATGCGTCGAAGACGAGGTCGGTGCCGAGCCACATGTACTTGCACTGCCTCGTCTCCACAGAGGGGCCGAAGGCGTCAGCCCGATCCCGTCGTACGGCGGAGTTCAGGCCGTCTGAGGCCAGCACCAGATCGTGCCCGGCCGCGAGGGTGTCCACCGGCGGTGCCTCGGTGCGGAAGTGGATGGTGACGCCGAGGTCCAGGCAGCGTTGCTGCAGGATCTGCAGCAGCCGCTTGCGGCTCATCGCGGCGAATCCGTGCCCGCCGGAGGTGATCACCTCGCCTCGGTAGTGCACGTCGATGTCGTCCCACCGGGCGAACTCCCGCTCCATCGCCCGGTAGATCTCGATGTCGGCATGCTCGATGCCGCCGAGGGTCTCGTCGGAGAAGACGACGCCGAAACCGAACGTGTCCTCGGGGGCGTTGCGCTCCCAGACGGTGATCTCGTGGGCTGGGTCCAGCTGCTTGACGAGCGCGGCGAAGTACAGCCCGCCGGGCCCGCCCCCGACGATCGCGATGCGCATGGCCGCGCTCATGTCAGGGGTGCGATGCCGGTGTCGACGGCCTGCTCGCGCAGCCGGAAACGCTGCAGCTTCCCGGTGTTCGTGCGGGGGAGTTCGGCGACGAACTCCACGACGCGCGGGTACTTGTACGGCGCGATCTCGGCCTTGGCGAAGTCCTGCAGTTCCCGTGCCTTTGCCTCGTCGCCCTCGACACCGGCACGCAGCACGACGTACGCCGTGACGACACGGCCGCGGTCCGGGTCCGGTGCGCCGACCACACCGCACTCGCTCACGTCGGGGTGCCCCATCAACGCGGCTTCCACCTCGGGGCCGGCGATGTTGTAGCCGGCCGAGACGATCATGTCGTCGGATCTCGCTTGGTACCAGAAGTAGCCGTCTTCGTCGCGGAGGTAGGTGTCTCCGGTGAAGTTCCATCCACTGTGGACATACGTGCGCTGCCGCTCGTCGGCCAGGTATCGGCAACCGGTCGGACCCTTGAC
>Ga0136640_10000525_pt1 | contig 14740 bp, 8 predicted proteins | sample AntDrymUQ8642106_2_FD_105498 | JGI IMG/M metagenome (GOLD analysis project Ga0136640, IMG submission 105498) | Polar desert sand microbial communities from Dry Valleys, Antarctica - metaG UQ864 (21.06) | ecosystem: Environmental > Terrestrial > Soil > Desert | place: Antarctica: Dry Valley...
AGGCCGAGACCGAGGATCCGGGCCGGCAGGCTGGTCAGGGACGGCCCCGGGGCGTCGGCAGCCTCGGCCGGCAGGTCGACCGGCCCGTAGGGGGCGAGCCGCATCGCCCGGGCCAGGCCGAGGACGATCCACGGGACGGTGGCGTAGGTGGCGAGCGCCGACCACGACCCGCCGCTGAGGGCGTTGTAGGGCAACGGGATGGCGGCGTAGACGACGACCGCCGCGGCGGCGGCCCGGATCGAGCCGATGGGGCGGGTGAGGCGCCAGGCGGCCAGCGGGCCGGCCGGGAGCAGGGCGAGGATGAGGATCTTTCGGGCGACCCCGGTCGAGCCCATCGCCAGCAGGCTGGTCAGGCCGAAGGCACCGACACCGGTGGGCGACGGTCCCTCGCCGCCCCCCCCGGTGGTGCGCCACCCCGACAGGTGGTTGCCGAGCAGGTCGAGGGAGCCGTCGGGGAAGGCCGCCATCTCCCCGACGGCGGGGAGTGGTTGGGAGATCAGGTTGCGGGTGCCGACGGCCATCACCGCCAGGGCGACCACGGCGGCGCCGACCGTGAGGCGGGTGAGCGGGCCGCGCAGGGCTCCGGACAGCTCTCGCCCGGTCGAGGCCAGGGCGGCCAGCCGGTCGTCGCCGGAGGAGAGCTGGCCCCGGAGGAAGGCGGTGAGCCGGGCGCTGCCCCGCACCTGTAGATCGCGGACCTCGGTGTCGCCGACGATGCGCGCCCGGGCCAGGGCCCGGCGGCGTCGCATGATCGCTCCCGGGTGGCGAAGGTTCCACGTCCACGCCCCGACGATGTCGCCGACGTGGCGGAACCGACCCCCCGCCAGGGCCACCACTGCCTCGACCGTGGACAGCACGAGGGCCTGGGGCACAACCCGCACGAGGGTGAGCATCCGGTACGAGGACAGGAGGGTCCGGACCCGGTGGCGTTGCTGGAGGTGCCGGCGGTCGTCTCGGGTGCGTCGCTCGCCCAGCGCCTCGAGGTGGCGGCCGACCGCAGCGGGGACGATGACGACCCGCGCCCCCGCCACGTGGGCCCGCCAGCAAAGATCGATGTCGTCCCCGTGGTAGGTGATGTCCCGGTCGAACCCGCCGAGTGTGGCGAAGAGGTCCGCCCGGACGAGGGTCGCCCCGCCCGCGACGTAGAACACGTCGCGGATGCCGTCGTGCTGTTCCTGGTCGAGCTCACCGGGCTCGGCGAACGGCGCAGGGACCCCCACCTTGTCGACCGAGCCGCCGACGGAGCGGATCCGTCGGCTGTCCTGCCAATCGACCAGCTTCGGTCCGAGGACCCCTGCGTTGGTGCGGAACGCCTCTTCGACCAGGTTCCGCACCGCATCCGGTTCCAGGGCCACGTCGTCGTGGCACAGCAGGTGGAACGCGGCGCCCTCGACGAGGTCGAGCACCTCGTTGGCCGCGGCGCCGAAGCCGGAGTTGCGGTCGAGGCGACGGATGCGGGCCCGGGGCAGCACGGCCGCGATGCGGGGCGAGGGGTCTACTTCGCTGGCGGCATCGACGATGAGGACCGAGAGCTGCTTGTAGGTCTGGTCCCGCAGCGACGCCAGGACCTCCTCGAACCACGGCCCGGGATCGCGGGTGACCACCACGGCCACGACGGCCGGGGCGGTGGGGGGCTCCGGAGCGGTCCCGTCGACGACCGAGGTCCGAGCCGTCGACGGGGCGTCGGCACGGGGTCGGGCGTCGGTCACGGCTGCGCTGACACTACCGCTTGTCCCTCATCAGATCGGGCACCTCCGCCAGGCCAAGACGCCGTCGGGCCCTGGTGAGACGAGGTTCACACCCCGCTTTGCTTGCAACTGTTAACCAATATCGCTACGGTTGCGAGCAGTTCGTACCCGCCCCAACAGGAGACAGCCCCATGGCCCAGCTCACCACCAACGACATCCCTCGCATCGCCCGAGACGCCTTCTACGTGGGGGTCGGCCTTGGCGTGATCGGCTTCCAGAAGGCGCAGGTCCAGCGAGTGGAGCTGACCAAGACGGTCAAGGGCCAGGTCGGCGAGGCCAAGGATCAGCTCGAGACCCTCGGCTCCAACGCCGAGGAGCTGCTCGAGGAGCTCCGGGGCAGCGCCCGCGACGCCCGCACCCAGGTGCGCGCCGTTGTGAGCCGCGCCGCCTGACCCTGTCTCGTCGTTACTCGTTCGCTGTCGCTCACTCCGTTCCGACGAACTGGGTGCGCCTCCTGCGGCGGCGCTGCTTCGGCGTAGGTCGACCAGCAAGCTGGATCGACCTACGTCGGGGGGCTCCGGCGGAGCCTCTGGCCCCCGAGCCCCCCGCCGGGCAAGCCCTCCCGAGCGAGTGACGGCTACTACGAGACCCGGTCGCGGTACTCGGTGCTGGCGAGGAACTGCTCGATGAGGCGCTGAGGCGAGGTGCCGGTGTTGACGGCGCGGACCCAGAAGTCCCAGCCGGACTGGTCGGGTCCTCGGTCGAGCAGGCCGATGTAGGTCATGGCCACGTTGACCTGGCCCCGCAAGCGGCCCACCGGCCAGGCGCTCTGAGCGAGGTCGTTCAGCCAGGCGGCCCGCCCGTCGGACTGCACCGCGGCAACGGCGGAGGCCCGCTCTGCCGCGTTAGGGGCTCGGCCCATGAGTCGGGTGAACACGCCGTCGATGAACTGCGCGTCGCTCTGGGCGGCCCACGGCTGGTCGTCGACGAGGCCGGCGGCGACCGACTCGAACGACGCCCCGTGGCGCACGGCCTGCATCTGGGCTCGGATCTCGGTCGACGGGAGCGGTGGCCCGCCCTTGAGGCCGAGGTGGATGCGCACGATCGGCGCGGCAACGGCTCCGAACTCCCGGCTGTTGAGGAAGCCCTCCACCACCCGGGCACCGGACCATGTGGTGGTGCGCAGGCGCGCGGTCCAGAACGTCGCCCCGGCGGTGTCGAGGTCGCGTCCGAGCAGGTCGCGATACTGCTGGGCGACGAAGGGACGGCCACAGCGCAACGGGTGCCACGGCGGACGCTCGGGACGCAGCGAGCGTCGCTGGGCGTCGCGCTTGAACCCGGGCCAGTCCTCGGCACACAGGGGCTTGTCGGTCGTGAGGAGGTCGGTCCGGATCGACGCCCGGCCGGCCTGCACCGGACCACCCAGGTCGCGGACGATGTAGGACTGGGCCACCACGGTGCTGCCGTTGATCTCACCGACCGCCGCGATCGACGTCGGGGCGATGCTGAGGTTCCCGCCGGTCAGGCGGAACTGGGCCTCGATGGCCCCGTTGGGCCCGTTGAACACCCGCACGCGCTGCTCCAGCGTGGAGATGACCTCCTGGCTGCCGTCGTCGTCGACATCGGCGATGACCGCCCCGCCGTGGCTGGGGGCCGATGGGCACTGCGGGTATTCGGCCGAGGAGTTGCACACCGCCCAACGTCGGTAACCGGTGTGGGCATAGGCGGCCACGTAGCCACCCTCAGTGCCAACCACCACCTCGGGTCGGCCGTCGCCAGTGATGTCACCCACCGCCGGCTGATGAACGACGCGACCCGGCGCCGTCACCGGCCAGCCGGGGAGGTTGCGGCGCGTCGCCAGGGTGATGGCGTACACCCGACGCTGCACGGGTCCATCACCGTAGGGACCGTTGTTGCCGGTGCCGACGACGGCCTCGACGCGACCGTCGCCGTCGAGGTCGGTGATGGCAGGCGACGACCAGGTGGTCTGGCCCGGCAGCGAGATGGGGTAGCCCGAGAACCGCGACCCGTTCGAGCCGTTGAGCGCCCAGAGCAGCCCGCCGGCCGGGGTGCCCAGTGGGTTGCCGGCGTAGATGTCACCGCCCAGCACGACCTCGGGCGTGCCGTTTCGGTCGAGGTCGACCACCGCCGGCGACGACCACAGCGTGTCGTACAGGAACGACCGCCACAGCAGGGTGCCGCCGTGGCTCCAGGCGTAGACGGAGTGGTCGTAGCTGGCGGCAATGATGTCGTTGCGGCCGTCGCGGTTGACGTCGGCCACCACCGGCGTTGCGAAGAACCCGTCGGGCCGGCAGTCGTTGCCGGGAGGGCAGAACTGCGGGGCGCCCTGGCGGAACGTGCGCACCAGGGCACCGGTCTGGCCGTTCAGCAGCACCACCCGACCGTCCATGGTGGCGGCCACGACATCGACCTGGCCGTTGTTGTCGACGTCAGTGACCAGCGGGGAGGCCTGGAGGGCGGTGACACCGAGGTCGCGCTGCCACAGCCGGGCGCCGTTGTCGATGCGTGTCGCGGTGACCGTGCCGTTGGGCGCGGCCACCACCAGCTCCGGTTTGTCGTCGGAGTTCAGGTCGGCGAGCGCCGGTGACGAGTAGTACTCCGGCGTTCCGGTCGGGACGGTCACGGTGTCGAGACCGATGTCGACGCTGCGAAGATGGCGCAACGTGGCCGTCGCCGCTCCGGCCGGGCCGCCCGTCCCAGGTCCGCCGAACGGGGCCGGGACGAGGGCGAAGCCCACTGCCAGCGCCACCACCGCAGCCACGCACCTCTTCGTCGATCTGTTCAAGGCCGTCCTTAGACGCCTCCAGCCGGCGCTTCGAGGACCGTAGTCGCCTGCCCGTCGCGACAGCCCGCCGCTCACCCGAACCAGTTGGACTTGAGCGAGAACAGGATGCGCACCTGCTCGCCGGTGAGGATCACGTCACCACCGGAGAACCGGGCTCTCATCGACGTGACCCGGCCACCCATGTCGCCCAGGCCGTTGCGGACCCAGCTGTCGAAGCCGAGGAACGTGCCCATGTCGCGCCCCTGGCGGGCGTCGAACGCTGATTCGATGCGGGCTCGGGTGAGCACGACCGACCAGCTGTGGTGAGAGTTGCCGGCGTAGTCGTCCCCGTCGTCGACCACGGCGGGGAAGTCCCCCGGTGAGGTCCAGCCGCCAGAGGACGTCGCGAACTCGGTACGGGCGATGCGCCCGCTCGCGAACGTCCGGACCACGCCGGTGGTGGCGCTCACGGCGACGTCGGTGCGGAGGTCCTCGTTGCGGACGATCGTCGAGGAGCCGGTCGTCCGGCGGCCGTAGCCGGCGTAGGCCTGGCAGGTCGAGGAGTCGCACGTGGTGGCCCAGGTGCCCCAGCGGCCGTCGCCGGCGAGGGCGTAGGACCGGGCGGCCACGGCCTGGGCCCGGACCGCACTGCCGCCCCGGCCTCCGCCTGCGTCGGCCCAGGAGGGTGAGACCTCCTTGGGGATGATCGAGCGGAGCATGGCCTCGATCGCGACTTGGTTCACGGCGACGATGGTGCCGAGGGCATCGACGGCCCGCATGGAGCCCCGGTAGTAGAGGGTCTGGCCCGATACGCAGTGCTGCATCATGCGGGTCGGGTCGTTGCCTTGCAGGACCGACGAGCGGACCGACACCTCACTCGAGGTGCGGTCGCCGACGAGGGTCCAAGGACCGGTGCAGCCAGTCCCGCGGTAGATCCGGAAGCGACCGGCGCCGAGACGGGCGATGCGCACCGCGGCCACGTCGGAGCCGTAGCCGTCGACCCGGAGGCGTCCGGCGGTCTGGGTGACCACGAGCTCGCGGCCCTTGCTCTCGGTCAGGTACACGCGCTGGTCGCCTGCCGCGGGTGCCGTTTGCGAGGTGGTGCCGCCGTAGTAGTGGTCGAGGATCTGGGTGCCGCTCCAACCGTGGTCGACCGCGTAGCCCAGCGCCCCCCACTGCCCCATGCCCCGACCGTGCCCGAAGCCGTGGCCTCGGAGGGTCACCGACTCCGGTGGGGCGGGATCGCACGCCGTCAGCGGCGCCAGCACGACGAGAGCGACGGCGGCCAGGGCGGCACGGACCATGGCGGAGCGCCGGAGCATGCACAACCCATCGGCGTCCCGGGCACCGGACTTGAGCCTCTGCGCCCACCTGCGCGCACCGCGTGCTCACCGTAGGTTTGGCCGGATGGACCTGGAGCTGAGCCCCACCGAGGCACGGGTGCTGGGGAGCCTGCTGGAGAAGCAGCGCACCGTACCGGCCACCTACCCGCTGACGATCAAGGCGCTGATCGGCGCGTGCAACCAGAGCTCGAGCCGGGAACCGGTCATGGAGCTGAGCGAGAACGAGGTCGAAGCGGCGATCGAGCGGCTCAAGGAGCTGCGGCTGATGCGTCGGCTGCTACCAACCCATGGCAACCGACAGGTCAAGTACCGCCAGGTGGCCGACGAGGTCCTGGCCCTCGACGACGCCCAGCGGGCGGTGCTGACCGTGATGTTGCTGCGCGGCCCGCAGACGCCTCAGCAGCTCAAGACCCGCGCCGAGCGCCTCCACCCCTTCGCGGACATCGAGGAGGTCGAGGCGACCCTCACCGACATGGCCGGCTGGGGCGACCCGCTGGTTCGGTTGCTGACCCGTCGCTCCGGCCAGCGCGATGCCCGCTGGGCCCACTTGCTCAGCGGCGAGCCGACCGAGCCCGAAGCGGGGTCGACCGAGCGCAGCAGTCGCGGCGCGGCCTCCCGCCCCGAATCCCCCGTGCCCCCCGTCGAACCGGCGCTCCACGGGGCGCTCGCGGGGCTGGTGGGGAGCTGGGCGGGCCCCGGGCAGGGCCACTACCCCACCATCGAGGGCTTCGCCTACGCCGAGCAGATCGAGGTGACGCCGGTGCCGGGAAAGCCGCTCCTCGCCTACCGCTCCGCGACCACCGCAGCCGATGACGGGCGTGGCCTGCACGGGGAGAGCGGGTTCCTCCGCCTGACCGGCGAGGGTGAGGTCGAGCTGGTCGTGGCCTCGGGACCCGGCGTGGTCGAGATCTGCAGCGGCCTGGTCGAGCAGACGGGCGACGGCCTCGAGCTGACGCTCGTCTCCGAGACGGTGGCCGCGGCGCCGACGGCCAAGGAGGTGGGGGCCACCGAGCGCATCTACCGGGTCGACGGCGACACCCTCACCTACGACCTGAGCATGGCCGCCGTCGGCCAGCCGATGGCCCACCACCTGCGCGCGACCCTTCGCCGCCTCCGCTGACCCGCCCCGTCGGGCTTCACCCGCCTCAGCCGGTGGGGGCGAGGCCGGCGGTCCAGGCTGCGTAGAGGCGGGCGTAGCGGCCGTCGGGGACCTCGATCAGGTCGTCGTGGGAACCGAGCTCGACCAAGCCGCCGTCCTCGACCACCCCGACCCGATCGGCCCCGGCGGCGGTTGTGAGGCGATGCGCGATCAGGATCGTCGTCCGGCCCTCCATCAGCCGCTCCACGGCGGACTCGACGACCGCTTCGGTGCCGGGATCGAGGCTGGAGGTGGCCTCGTCGAGCACCAGCACCGCCGGGTCGGCCAGCGCGGCGCGGGCCATCGACACGAGCTGCTTCTCGCCTGCCGACAGCCGGCTGCCGCGCTCGCGCACCTCGGTGTCGAGCCCGTCGGGTAGGGCGGCGAAGCGCGCCCGCACCCCGATGGCCTCGAGGGCGGCGTCGACCTCGCCATCGCTGGCCCCAGCCTTGGCCACCCGCACGTTGTCGCGGATCGTGCCGTTGAACAGGAATCCCTCCTGGGGCACGACCGCGATGCGATCGCGCAACGACGAGAGGGTGGCGTGTCGCAGGTCGACCCCTCCGTAGGCGACGCGGCCAGCAGTCGGGTCGTAGAAGCGGGCGATGACCTTGGCCAGGGTCGACTTGCCGGCGCCGGTCGGGCCGACGAGTGCGATGCGCTCACCCGGGGCGATGGTGAGGTCGACGTCGCGGAGCACCGGCGCCAGGTCGGGTCGATAGGCGAAGGTCAGGCCGGTCACGGTGACAGCGCCCGTCGGGGGTAGGTCGACGGCGTCCGCTGCCTCGGGGACGTCGACCTCGGTGTCGAGCAGCCCGTATAGCTTCTTCAGCCCGGCGCCGGCCGACTGCACCTGGTTGAACAGCTGCGAGAGCTGCTGCACGGGGTCGAACAGGTTCGACAGCGACAGCACGAACAGGGCAACGGTGCCGACCGAGAGCGAGTCACCGACGACGAGGCGCCCGCCGATCCACACGACCAGCGCGGTCGCGCCGGTGCCTGCGATCTCGATGACCGGCAGGTACCACGACTGGATCCAGACCGAGCGCATGTGGGCCCGGTACAGGGTGCGGTTGCGATGGGCGAAGCGGACGGTCTCGACGTCCTCGCGGCCGTAGGCCTGGATGACCCGGACGCCGCTGAGACCCTCCTGCAGGTGCGAGAGCATGAGACCGATGCGGTCGCGGATGGTCAGGTACGCCGAGTTGGAGTCGCGCTGGAACTTGATGCTGGCGGCGATGACGAACGGCAGCGGGATGGCAACGACGAGCAGGAGCACCGGCGAGGTGACAGCGAGCAGCACCAGGGTCAACACGATGAGCAGGACGCTGGAGACGAACTGGAGGAGGCCGAGCTGCACCAGCTCCTGCAGCGAGTCGATGTCGGAGGTCATGCGCGAGACGACGACGCCGGCCTTCTCCCGGTCGTAGAACGGCATCGACAGTCGCAGCAGGTGACGGAACACCCGGGTCCGCATGTCGCGCAGGTAGCCCTCGCCAATGCGGGCGATGAGCACGATCTGCACCCGGTTGATCAGGTAGCCGCCCAGCGCCACGGCCACGTAGAGGCCGACAGCCAGGTCTAGGGCACCGGTGTCGCCGTCCTTGATCCCCTCATCGATGCCGTACCGCACCAGGAACGGACCGGCGATGGTCGTCAGCGTGTAGACGACGAGCAGCACCATGACCCCGACCAGGGCCCGGTGGTAGGGCCGGAGCGACCGGACCGCCCGGCGCAGCACCTGACCGGCAGCCCGGCGGTCGAGGCGGTCCTCCTCGCTGACCCCGGCGGCGACGATCACGATCCGTCCCCCACAGCCACGGCGCCCCCGCGCCACCCGTCGGCGCCGGCGTCCTCGTCGGCGTCGTCATCGTCGTCGGCGCTCGCCTCGCGGTCGGCCGTTGCGGCCGAGGCCAGCACGTGGCGATAGCGGGCGTTGCTGGCCAGCAACGACTCGTGGGTGCCGTCGGCCGCCACCCGACCCTCGTCGATGAGGACCACCCGCTCGGCCAGGGCAATGGTGGCGGGACGATGGGCGATGACGATCGTGGTCCGGTCGCGCATGACCTCGGCCAGGGCGTCACGGATCTCGTGCTCCTTGGTCGGGTCCACCGCGCTGGTGGCGTCGTCGAGCACGAGGACCCGAGGGTCGGCCAAGATCGCCCGGGCGATGGCCAGACGCTGACGCTGGCCGCCCGACAGGGAGTAGCCCCGCTCTCCGACGAGGGTGTCGTATCCCTCGGGCAGCGCCGTGATGAAGTCGTGGGCGCCGGCCAGGCGGGCGGCCCGTTCGATCGAGGTCAGGTCGGCGTCGGGCACCGCGAAGGCGATGTTGGCGGCGATCGAGTCGCTGAACAGGAACGTGTCCTCGAACACCAGGCCCACGGCCCGCCGCAGGTCGTGCAGTCGCAGACTGCGCACATCGACGCCGTCGAGGCGGATCGCACCGAGGTCGGTGTCGTAGAAGCGGCACAGCAGTCGGGCGAGGGTCGACTTGCCGCTACCGGTCGAGCCGACGACGGCGATCGACTGACCGGCGGGGATGTCGAGGGTGAACCCGTCGAGCACGGTCGGTCCGGCGGCATAGCCGAAGCTCACGGCGTCGAGGCTGACGTGGCCGACATCGGCACCGGGATGACCGTCCGGCAGGGCGACCGGCGTGCGGGTCTCGGCCACCTCGACCTCGGTGCCGAGGACCTCGGCGACGCGTTGCGAGGCGGCCACGGCGCGCTGGGCCATGGCCACGATCCACCCCAGCATCCGCAGCGGCCACACGAGGAGGGCGACGTAGGCGTTGAAGGCGATGAGCTGGCCCAGCGACAGCCGCCCGTCGATGACCAGGTGACCCCCGTAGGCGAGGACCACGATCAGCCCCGAGGTGGGGAGCAGCTCCAGGGTCGGCCAGAAGCGGGCCCGCACCAGGGAGCCGGCCATCGACGCGTCGTAGAGGTCGTCGGCCTCGGTGGCCAGGCGAGCAGCCTGCACCCCCTCGGCGCCGAAGCCCTTGACCACCCGCACGCCAGCGACGGTCTCCTCGACCACGCCGGCCAGCTCGGCGGATTCCTGCTGCACGGCCATCATCGTCGGGAAGAGTCGGGCGCTGAGTCGCTTGGTCAAGACGATGACCAGCGGGAGCCCTCCCAGGGCCAGAACGGTCAGCAGGAGGTTGATCTGCGCCAGGATCACGGCGGTGGCCGCCACGGTCACCAGGTTGGCGATGGTCAGCGGCACCAGGACGATGAAGTTCTGCACCTGCTGCAGGTCGAGGTTGGCCCGGCTCATCAGCTGACCGGTGGGGCTCTGGTCGTGGTACGGGAACGAGAGCCGAACCACGTGGGCGAAGAGGCGGTCGCGCAGCGAGGCCTCGGCATGGCGGGCCTCACGGAACGCCAGGTAGCGGCGGGCGCCGGTGCACAGGGCGGTGCCGACCGCCACCGCGGCGATGATCAGCGCCCAGCGGACCACCGCGTCTCGATCGCCCGCCTCCATCCCCTCGTCGATGGCCCGCTGGACGAACGACGGGATGCTCACCCGGCCTGCGGTCCACACCAGCCCCATGGCCACACCGGCCACCAAGCCGGTCCGCTGTCGGCGCAGCTGGGCTCGCAGCAGGCGCCAGCCCTCGCGGGAAGCCGTGAGCGGCAGGGTGTCGGGCTCGACCGCGGTCACTGGGGAGCGCACAGGTGACACGTCGACCACGACCTGCTCGACCCGACTCGACCCACGGGTCAAGAGGCTACCGGCGGCCCTTCCTCGAACTGATGTGGTTTGCCCGTCGCCGGCGACATGACGGCGACACCAGTGCCGATGTGGGGGGCGAGTACCGTTGCGGGGCGCTGTGACCTCTCCGTCGCCAACCATCGAGGGGTCCCGGCGGGCGACCGTGCCGCACTGGCCCGCGCTCGACGGCTTGCGGGGCCTCGCCGTGATGGCGGTGATGGCGTATCACCTCGGGCACCTCTCGGGCGGCTTCCTCGGCGTCGACCTCTTCTTCGTCCTGTCGGGTTTCCTCATCACCTCGTTGCTGGTCCGCGAGGGCGACGATCGAGGGCGCATCGACCTGCGCCGGTTCTGGGTCCGACGGGCCCGCCGCCTGCTCCCCGCGCTGGCGGCCACGCTGGTTGCCGTGGTGGTCGCGGCCCGGCTGTTCCTCGACCACGGCCGCCTGCCAAGTCTGCGCACCGACGCCCTGGCCACCGCGGCCTACATCGCCAACTGGCGCTTCGCGACGCAGCCCCAGGCCGGTTACTTCTCGGCCGACCCGTCGCCGCTGCGACACACCTGGTCGCTGGCCATCGAGGAGCAGTACTACCTCCTGTGGCCGCTCATCGTCCTGGGGGCCGTGATCGTGGCGCGCCGTAGGGGCACCGCAGTCGCCACCGTCGTCGGTGCGGTCGCCGCGATCGGCGCGGTGGCCAGCGCAGGGTGGATGGCCAGCCGGGCCGGGGCCTGGGACATCGACCGCCTCTACCTGGGCACCGACACCCGTGTCGCCGCTCCCCTGGTCGGCGCCCTGCTCGCGTGCGTGCTTCACCGCCGGCGCCGGCGCCCGGCGTCTGGCCTCACGGCGTCGGCCCACGACTCGGACCTCTTCAGCCTCACCGCGACGATCGTCGGCGGCCTGGCGCTGGGGGCGCTGTCGGTGGCCGTCGTCGTGGTGTCGGCCACCGACGGGTGGCTCTACCGAGGCGGGTTCGTCCTCGCCGCGGCAGTGGGTGCCGGCGCGGTGGTCGGCGGGGTGCTCGGTGGCGAAGGCCCGGTCGGACGGTTGCTGGCCCTGGCCCCGCTGCGCTGGGTCGGCGAGCGGTCCTACGGCCTCTACCTCTACTCGTGGCCGATCCAGATCATGGGCCGGGCCCAGGGTCTCGACCGGATCGGGCTGAGCCTCGTCACCGTCGGGATCTCCGTCGCAGTGGCAGCAGCCAGCTTTCGCTGGCTGGAGATGCCCGTCCGCCGCGGCACCTTGTCGGCCCCGGGCCAACGGCCCGCGAAGATCTCGGGGCGAAGGCCTGAAGGGCTGGTGGCGAGGACGGCGGTGGCAGCCTTCGTCGTGGTCGTGATCGGTGCCGTGGTCATCGGTACCGTCACCCGGGCCCGGCCCGATCCGCTTGCGGTCCGCACCGACGAGCAGTTGCAGCGCAACGCACTCCGACCTGCGGTGACCGTGCCATCGACCACGAGCGGTCGTCGGACGCCGGGCGCACCGGTCTCGCCGGTGCGGGTGCTGATCGTCGGCGACAGCATCGGCTACACGCTTGGCGAGTACGCCCCGGGTGGTCTCCCCGACGTCGCCGCCGTGGACTCCCGCGCCCTGCCGGGCTGCAGCCTGCTGGTATCGGGCACGCGCCCGGATGCGGCCGTCGAGGCCGGCAGCCCCGAGACCTACGACGATTGCGAGCAGCCGGTAGCCGACGCCGACCGCCTCGGCCTCGACGGCCAGCCGGACGTCGTGCTGCTGGTGACCGGGGCCTGGGAGCGATCCGACCACGAGCGCGGCGGCGACACGGTCGGACCCGGCGACGAGGGGTGGACGACCGACATCCAGGCTCTGCTCGACGAGCGCATCGACCGGCTGAGCGCCACCGGTGCGCGGGTGGCGCTGTGGGCCGACCCGTGCGGCGCCGACAGCGAGGTGCGTCGTCGCCAGGAGTGGTTCAACGAGGAGGTCCTGCGGCCCGTCGACGACCAGCGCGATGAGGCCTTCGTCGTCGATGCCACCGACGTCGTGTGCGCCGGGGCCGAGGCCCGCGCCGACATCGATGACGTCGGCGACCCGCGGCCCGACGACGGCCAGCACTGGTCCGAGGAGGGCGCCGCCTGGCTGTGGCGATCGTGGCTGGGACCCGAGCTTCGTCGAGGCGTGGCCGAGTCCGATCCCGGCCCCGTGGACGGCGGGTGACGACTACGACCGCCTCCTCACGGGGCGGGATCGCCCGGCGGTCGGTCGACATCGGCGCCACCTTCACCCGCCACCTGGCCCGCGTTCGCGACCCGCTGCCTCGCCGGCTCCGGACCGCCTTCACCGAGCTCGGACCGACCTTCGTCAAGGTGGGCCAGGTCATCGCTTCGAGTCCCGGGCTCTTCCCCCGCGACTGGATGGAGGAGTTCGCCTCCCTGCGCGACCGCGTACCGCCGTTCCCCACCGCCATCGCCCACCGCACCATCGAGGAGGACCTGGGCCGGCCGCTTTCGAGCGTGTTCCGCTCCTTCGAGACCCAACCCATGGCCGCGGCGTCCATCGCCCAGGTCCACCGGGCCACGCTGCTCGACGGACGCGACGTCGTGGTCAAGGTGCAGCGACCACGCCTCGCCGAGCAGGTGCGCGACGAGCTCCGCGCCCTGCTCATCGTGTGTGAGCTCTTGGAGCGCATCCCGCAGACGTCGGTGGGCTCACCCCGCGCCCTGGCCGAGGACTTCGCCCGAACCCTCCACGAGGAGATGGACTTCCGTCTCGAGGCGGAGAACATGGACCGCATGCGACGGGTGCTGGTGATGTCTCGCATCGACGACTGCCGAGTGCCCGAGGTGCACCACGATCTGGTCGGGCCGCGGGTGCTGACCATGGAACGCATCGAGGGGCTGCGCTTCAGCGACGTGGCCGCCATGCGGGCCGCTGGCATCGACACCGAGCGGCTGCTGCGCCTCGGCGTGCAGACCGTCGTCGAGGGCGTGCTCGTCCACGGCTTCTTCCACGGCGACCTGCACGCCGGAAACCTCTGCGTGCTGCCCGACGGCACCTTCGTGCTGTTCGACTTCGGAATCGTCGGTCGGTTGACCGAGTCGACGCGGGGCCGGCTGGCCACCTACCTCATGGCCGTCACCACCAACGACTACCCGTCGATGGTGCGAGCCCTGCGGTCGTTCGGATCGGTCCCGCCCGACGTCGACGTCGACGAGATGGCGGCCACGATCCGCGAGCTGTACGAGCCGTTCCTGCAGGACGGCGTGGTCATCGCCCAGCTGGGGGAGCTGATGGACACCATGATCCGCTCCATGGTCCGCTACCGCGTGCGGATACCTCGCGAGCTGGTGCTGCTGACCAAGCAGATGCTCTACCTGGAGGGCGCGGCGGCGAATCTGGCCCCAGGGGTCGACCTGCTCGAGGAGCAGACCCTCATCTACCAGGCGCTGATGATCAAGTACCCCGATCTCGCCCGCGACATCGCCCAGTCGATGCAGCGGGGCCGGGAGATGGACGATGCCGTTGCCGCCGGTTGAGTGTCCGGTTTGAGCCTGCTGGTGGACCGCACCTGGTCCCTCACCGACATCGCGGGGCTGCTCGGCTGAGCATCGGACGTGCCGCTATCTGACGAGGCGGTCGCTACCAGGGCAACTCCGAGTACCAGTGGCACGGTGGCCAGGCCGCGGGGTGGAACTTGTGTGGGCATCCGCGTCGAGAGTTCATCCCAGTCCATGAGGATGAGCACGATCGCTACGCCGATGAACACGACCCCGAGCACGGTCACGGATTCAATCGAAGGGCGACTAGGAACCCGGGTCCGATCCAAACTGACCAGGTGCCGACGGCCCGTTAGTGGGTCAGTTTGAATCGGGAGGGCGGAACGCGTGCACGTTGTGGGACTTGCGGGTTGTTCCGGGCGCTGCCGTGTATGGCCGCGCCGACGAGGACGCACCCGCCGTCGCGTCCTTCTCGTGGCGCCCGGGCCAGTAGCGTCAGGGCCGTGGCCGCCCCGTCTCTTCCCGTCGCTCGGGTCGCGCCCGAGGAGCCGGCGGGCCCGACAGCAAGCCTCGGGCCAGTGAGTCGCAACCTGACCCGACGTCCGTG